>Ga0209800_10000572_pt1 | contig 54344 bp, 52 predicted proteins | sample Higcelweek8metaG_FD_187174 | JGI IMG/M metagenome (GOLD analysis project Ga0209800, IMG submission 187174) | Freshwater pond sediment microbial communities from the University of Edinburgh, under environmental carbon perturbations - High... | ecosystem: Environmental > Aquatic > Freshwater >...
AATGCCTGAAGTGTGCTTGTCCAGGCGGTGGACCACATACAGTTCAGCGTTTTTTTTCTTATGGCGCACATATCTGTTCAGGATACTGAATGCGGTATCTTCGTTTTCTTTTCCTGCGGCGACTGAAAGAAGGCCGCATTCCTTATCAATTACTATAAATGATTCATCTTCATAAATCAGATCCATCCGCGGAAGAATAACTTCGTGAGGTACCGCGCTTTTTTTCAGAACAGTCACTTCGATACCGGGTTCAAGATGATAATTGAACTTGGTGACAACCTTGTTTCGTATCATTATCTGATTCTGTTCGAGCATGGATTTCACTGAATTTCTGCTGCGGTCAGGGAATGACGCGTACAGGAAGTCCAGAAGCTTTCCCGTATGGGTGACTTTCAATATGGTCTGAATGGAGTCTTTTGTGATGTTAGTTTTCATTTCGCCGTTAGTGTATTTCAATTTTTGATTAATTGGGTCTGTATCACGATATATTTCAAAGGTTCAAAACAGATTTGTTTCTGTGAAATTGAAAGATACATACGCATGTTTTCAGCTGAAAAAAGACTGTTAACTCGTGAATTGTTTCAGTATGGACATTGTAGTATATATGCGGGAAAACGTAAAATCAAATTTAATCCATCTTCCGCAATTGCTGATGAATACTTCAGTATTTGCTTCCGAACGATTGATGCGTCCATGAGCAGGGGTACGAAAGGATTGGATTACGGGCTTGTTTCGTGCTCAACACCTATTTCCGTTCTGATAGACGACATAAGTTTTGTTGTGTGCAAAGGTATGTTGATATTGTTTTATGCTGATTGAAAATTCAATATCTGGTTGTCTTTGCCGTTTGTATCTGAATGAATTACGATATTGTGAGATGCCCTGATATAAGGATGTACGTTTTATAATATGTGGGAAAATGAGGCGGTAAAATATAGGTGTATATTCTGAACCGGATGATTTGAAATGCGCATTGATTCAATGAAAGAAAGTAATCTGCGATTCTCTCAGGGAAGCATAACTCAGTCATGGGTGTATGATATATTTTGATAATAGCGGCATATATCGCGTAAATTGATATGGTATGAGGACTTATATGATAAGACAGGATTCATATGGTATTGTTCAGAATATCGCCAAAGAAACGATGAATTATTTGTTCTCGGTTATTGTCCCTGGAATATCTGAGAAGGAAATTCGGGATGAAGCTGAAGCATACATGTTGTCGCACGGAATAGAATCATTCTGGTATTATAATGTTGGGGCACTTGTATTTATCGGGGACAGAACCACATTGTCAGTTTCCGGGCGTGACTATACCGCGTCGGATCGGCGTGTTGAGGATAATGACCTTGTAACTGTTGATCTGAGTCCCTGCATTGAAAATGTCTGGGGTGATTATGCCCGGTCATTTATCGTCGGTGAAGCTGATCTCATATACGGGATTGATTTCGAAAACTATTTGCATTCGCAATTATCGCGGATAACTCATCCTGATATCACCCTCCATGAAATGTATCATGAGTTAAATGATATAATTAATCTCAATGGTTTCATAAACCTTGATTTTAACGGAAATCTCGGGCATACCATTGAAAAGTCTAAGGATGCACGTAAATATATTGAACATGGTAATATGGTCAGGATGAAAGAGATTGACTTGTTTACCTTTGAACCGCATGTAAAGAAATCGGGTCATGATTATGGTTTCAAAATGGAAAACATTTATTACCTTGAGGGCGATACTCTTCATGAATTGTAATATTTCGACATCTTCAATGAACGGATATGAAAGTGGTATGAGCTGTTTTGCATGGAAAGATTCTCCCGGTGTCGGGATTGCTTCAATAAACAACGAACACGAACAGATAATTGATTACATTGACAGGCTGCACGTTGCCGGGTTAGACAGAAAAAGTCTCTCTGATATGTGGACAATTCCGGGTGGACTCGTTGAATACACGATGACTCATTTCTTGCTCGAGGAGGCGCTATGATTACACCCCGCATGCGGATTATTATTGATAATGATTTTGGAGGAGATCCTGACGGTCTGGTTCAGCTTGCGCATCATCTGCTTTCTCCTTCGGTGGAGATACGCGGTATCATCGGATCATTCTTCGCTCCGGGAACTTTTTTCGGAGCGGACAACTCCGCCGGGAAAGCGTGTGACGACGCGAAAGAAATGCTGTCCGTCATGAACCTATCCGGTAAGTATACGGTAGTCCCGGGAGCTGATGAAGGATTGTCTGATTGTGTAACTCCGGTTCATTCGGAAGGTGCGGAGCTGATTGTCCGTGAGGCGATGCGGACCGATACCGATCTTCCATTGTATGTTCTCTGCGGCGCATCGCTTACCGACATTGCGAGCGCGTTCCTTATTGAACGGTCAATCGCGGATCGGCTCACTCTTGTCTGGATAGGCGGGCCGGAGTATACCAGTCACGCGCGGCGTCTCTCCGGGTGTCCTGATCTTGAGTATAATATGGGTATTGATATAAAATCCGCACAGGTCGTTTTCAATTCCTCACACATACCGCTATGGCAGGTTCCGCGTGACGCGTATCGGCAAGTGCTGATGTCGTACGCCGAGCTTGTTCTCCGTGTAAAACCACGGGGAAAGATAGGCGGATATCTTGCCGGGAAGATTGAGGAAGTAATAAAAATTGCCCGCGCGCATGGTCTGTTGCTGGGAGAGACATATGCGATGGGGGACAGTCCTCTCGTTCTGCTTACGGCGCTTCAGTCCGCTTTTGACCGTGATCCGTCATCGAGTGTATTTTCCGAGAGGCCGGCACCGACGGTGAATGATGACGGATTGTATGAAGATAATTCATCCGCCCGTGATATCCGCGTGTACAGTTCTCTCGACTGCCGGATGCTGTTAGAGGATTTTTACGCTAAACTCGCATTGTCGGAATAAAACTTACGGAGTATCCCGTGAAAAAAGGCATACAGCCGTAATGTAAAAACGATGCAGGAAATTCTTGACAGTCTTAAATTCTATATTGAATGAGATGATCCGATAAACGATCGAAAGGAAGTTTTGTTATGAATAACCGTGATTACTTTGGACTGATATTCACCGTGCCTGTTATGCTTTTTTACATCGCGGTCTGTGTTACCCATGGCACTGATTATGATGTCTATCGTGTCTGTGTGTCTCATCCGCTTGTTGATAATATTCTGCTGATTGCCGTTGTTCTCGGATTCGTGGTCGGACCCGGTCTTCTCGTCCAGTCCTTTGTGTCTAAGGTCGCTTCATCCGGTTTTCGTACCGCTGTTGTGCCGTTTGTGATTAGTGAACTCATGTTTATTGCGGTGAGTGTGTCCTTTATGGTGTTCTTTAAACAGGTGTCAGTCAAACTGCTGGTTCTGCCCATTCTCTACGTCATCGTGTATTCATGTGCCTGCATGATAATGTATCTCAGAATTCAAAGACAGCAGAAGCGCCCCGTCTAAAGAATTTGCACTTTTGAATCAACGCGTGATTATTCACCAACTGTTGTTAAGAAAATAAATATATAAAAGTGTCATTCCTCGTGAAACAATGTGTATAAATATGTATCAACAATATGAAGGTTCTTGAAAACCATGCTTCGGAGTGTCTATATTTACACATACTGAAGATACCCAGCTTCTATTTTTTGTAATAAAGGTAAAAGCGGTTATTCAAAGTGCTCATAATTTAAAATGCAGAGAGTCAACTCTTCCATAAAGGAAATGCCGTATGAATATTGAAGTGAGACTTGAGAAGGAATCAAACTACAGGGAATCGGAAATCATTACACGCGAAGCGTTCTGGGATGTGTATAAACCGGGCTGTGATGAACATCTCATACTTCACAATATGAGAACGATTCCCGCGTTTGTGAAAGAACTCGATTTCGTCGCGTGTGTTGACGGACGTGTTGTCGGCAACATCGTGTATACCCGGGCGAATGTGGTCAGCGAGAGCGGTGCCGCGCATGAAGTTCTCTGCATGGGACCTCTCAGTGTATCACCATCGCTTCAGAAAGCGGGAATAGGTTCGCTCCTCAATACGTATTCACTCGCTGCCGCAAAAGAGCTCGGGTTCCGCGGGGTGATCATCTTCGGTAATCCCGTGTACTACCACCGCTTCGGTTACCGCAACGCGGCTGAGTTTAATATCAGTACGGCGGATGGACAGAACTTTGATCCCTTTATGGCTCTTGAACTTTCCGAAAACAGTCTTCGCGGAATTGAGGGAAGGTTTCATTCGGATCCGGTATTCGTCGCTGATCAGGGAGATCTTGAGGAGTTTGAGAAAGGATTTCCGTACAGGGAAAAGCATGTGACGGATACGCAACTCAAATGAACGCGTATGCGTGTTGCGGATATGGAATTGGGGTAATCAGCGTCTGCTGTGACCAACGGCGGCAAGTTATCAATTATGAATTACAGGGACGGATTGATGATGAAAAAAGCGATTATAATCGGAGCGAGTTCCGGGATAGGATTGGAGCTTGCTAAAATAATGTCCGGTGACGGCGTAGCGGTCGGTCTTGCCGCACGGAGAACCAATCTTCTTGAGGATCTTCGAAAGACTCTGCCGGGAAAATCGTGCGCCGTGTACATGGATATTTCCAAAACGGACGGGATAGAAAAAGCGTTCGGTGATCTTCTTGCTGAGCTCGGCGGAGCTGATCTGGTTGTTATCTCATCCGGCACGGGATTTGTTAATCCCGGTCTTGACTGGGAGAAGGAAAAAGACACCGTCGATGTCAATGTCAGCGGTTTTATGAAGGTTATGAATTGCGCGGTCAAATACTTTCAAGGGAAGGGCTCGGGGCATATTGTCGGTATTTCATCGATTGGCGCTCTCCGCGGCGGTCATGATGCTCCGGCGTATAACGCGTCAAAGGCGTTCATCTCGAATTACATGGAAGGAATTCGGTGCAGGATGAGGAAAGAGAACCTTGATATCACGGTCACCGATATCCGTCCGGGTCTTGTCGATACTGATATGGCTAAAGGGGAGGGATTGTTCTGGTTGATTCCTCCTCGTGTTGTCGCGTCAGGTATCTACAAAGCGATAAAGAAAAAGAAGCGCGTGAAATATCTTACCACGCGATGGTGGATCATCGCTATGATCATTAAAGTCCTGCCTCACGGACTGTATTCGCGGTTGTAGATTGAAGGTGTAAAACTTTCGATTGAATTGTAATAAAGAGGGGGAATGCGCGGTGAGCTATGATGTGCTGAAAGATCCGGGTATTATTCCTGATGAAGATTTTATCGCTTCGCATCTCGGACAAAATTCGATACTGTGGAATTCATTGTTCGATAGCCTCCGCTCCGATTATCCTGAACTCTCCGGATCATGGAAGTATTATTCGGATGTGAAGTCTTGGCTCTATAAATGTGTACAATCATCGAAGACCGTTTTCTGGTTATCGCTTATTGACGGCACGTTCCGTGTTACATTTTACTTTAATGCTAAAAATCAGAATGCAGTGTTTGAATGCGGAATACCTGAACACTTCAAAAAATTGTTCAGAGAGACAAACGAAAACAAAAAGTTCAAGAATATGACAGTCGCAGTTAACAGCGGTACGGATGTTGAGACGGTTCTGACTCTCGTTAAAGTGAAACGTCGCTGCCTTTGAATCGGGCATGATTGACCTTCAGGAGCTTTGAGAGTGCTCCATCCAGTCAATCATCAGCATCACGATAAAATCATATGCCGCACGATTTCCCGACCATCCATGTCAGTACCCGAAATGGAAGAAGAGATCTCATTATAAGAAGTATCCGGGTGGTAATGTCTGTGGTATAACGGAAACGCACTCCGCTTCGGGTCGCGGCTTTATATATGGTTTGCGCATCGCGTCGGGGATGGTATCCGTTGCTGAAGTTTTTGGTCAGGAATGTATGCCAGTTTGAAAAGCTCTTCCGGTATTCTTCCGGAAAATCGTTTCCGGTTATTCCGAGTATTGATTTGTAGAGTTCAGTTTTTACCCTCCCCGGTTCAACAACTCTCACTCTGATGTTAAACTGTTTCAGTTCGTATCTGAGACTTTCACTGATTCCTTCAATAGCCCACTTTGTTCCGTGGTAAATAGTCTGGTAGGGGAATGTAATTCTGCCCGCAACCGAAGATACATTTATGATCGTTCCGTGTTTCTGCGTTCTGAAAAACGGGAGCACTGCCCGGATCATCCGTATCGTTCCCGCGATATTTGTTTCGATGATTCCCGCCGCCTCATCTTCCGATACGGATTCTAAAGGTTTGGTGGTGTATACTCCCGCGTTATTCACCAAAACGTCGATTGAGCCGAAATCGCTGATGACATCACGAATACCTTTTTCTATCGTATCCATATTCGTAACATCGATCCTGAAGCACTTTACATTCTTAAGAGAGGCAAGTTCACTGATTGTGTCCGGATCGCGCGCGGTTGCCGCCACATTCCATCCTTTCTCCTGAAACAACAACACTGTTTCTTTGCCGATACCGCTTGAGCACCCTGTAATTAATACTGTCTTCATTTAATTCTCCTTTTTAAATGACCACAGGTCATTTGTGATATATTGAAAAATCATACCGCGCTTTTCGTAGACAGGAAACCGGATACATAACATAGTGTTGTGTGTTCGAGTATCCGGCCAAAGTCCCTTCTGAAGATTTCCATTCCTGGTTGTTTTGATATGTGTTTTATTGTTTCCGATTGGTTGGACACTTTATATGCTCCGACCAGACATACAAACAGTCCGTTCAGCAAGATAACGCCGTCACCTCGTTTGATTTTCGGGAAATACTCTTCGATGAGCGAGCCGCATTCGATGAGGATTTTCTTGAGGAATATCTTGAATTCAAACGCGCGTTTTTTTTCGATGTTTTGCTCCAGCGTATCGTCGAGTATCGCAAAGAGTTTAACGATTAGTACATTGTCGAGGGTAGTGGTGACAATGTGTACGAAATCTGTGACATTGCCCGCTTTACCCGGTTTGATCCCGGTTCGTACTGCTTCCCGGAATTTAATTCCCCATTCCTCAATCAACTGTTCCGCGATTGACAGGAAAATATCTTCTTTTGTCTGAAAGTAGAGAAAGATTGTTCCTTTCGCGAGTTCTGTAACTTCAGCGATCCTCTTAATGGTGATGTCGCGATAATTCATTTTAAGCAGAAGTTTTCCCGCTGCATAGAGTATCTCCTGCCGGCGGATATTTTTTTCTGAATCATTTATGGCGCGTATCTTTCCCATGCGGTTCATGTAAATGAACGCTGGTCATTTGTCAAGTAATCTTTTGCGTGAACGTGTGTCCGGGAAAGCGGTGGTGGCCCATAATTAATCCGCCGCGTTATTTGATTATCATTCGCGTACTGTGATAAAAATATGTTGAAAATATGATTTGCGTTCCAGGAATAGTTTAGACGTGTTGTATCCAGCTTATATATTCATATAACAGGACTCAATAATGAATTCTCATAACATCCCGTTCAGTCATATCGATTGGGCGATTATTCCGAAAGAGGAACATTCCGGTGAAAAAGGAACCTCCTTCTGGCAGACAGTGCTGTTCGATGGACTTCGCGTACGAATTGTCGAGTATACACCCGGGTATATCGCGGATCACTGGTGTACAAAGGGGCACATCGTTCATTGTCTCGAAGGTGAGTTTGTGAGTGTGTCTCCATCCGGAGAGGAAGTTGTGTTGTCAAAGAACATGATGTATGTCGTTTCTGATGAACTCAGCTCGCATAAGTCGCGCACTGACTGCGGTGCAAAGCTTCTGATAATCGACGGTGATTTTTTGATCGGAGAAAAGTAATGTGTTTCGCGCAATCGCGGGTATATAAAGTGAATAATTGGTAATAATGTTTTGGGAGAGTATTCATGCATGTCGACTTCGCGGTACCGACAGACGGTGACAAGCTGGCAGAATTTCTGGGAATACTGTTTTCTCATGATCACGAATTTGCTCCGAATATAGAGAAGCAGAAAGCCGGCCTCTCGATGATTCTTTCTGATGATAAGGCAGGGAAGATTCTTGTTTTAAAAGAAAACGGAATTATTATCGGGATGGTGAGTCTTCTCGTTTCCGTAAGTACCGCGCTCGGAGGCAGGGTCGCCGTGCTGGAAGATATGTTTGTTGACCCGGCATACAGAAATCGCGGATGCGGGGGAATGCTTCTTGATGCGGCGATCACGTTCGCCCGTGAGAGCGGCTTTCTCCGTATTACCCTTCTGACGGATTTTGATAACGAGGGGGCTCAGCGGTTCTATAATGCGCACGGATTTTCGGTGTCGCACATGATTCCGCTTCGGATTCTGTTCTGATGCGGCTGGTATTAATTCTATAACGACTATAGTCAATGGTACAATCTGGATTGTAAAACAACCATGATTGAAATTATCGGATAATGTGGCAATAGACAATCGTTCCGCGGTGAGTGACGGAATCAATCATCCGCAATTTTAATAAGAGTAAATGACCCAATAAGGAAGAGTGATGTATGAGTAACAAGATTAATTTCAAACCGGTGGTCATGGGTGTTTCCGGGGTTGTTATGGTGTCCGCGTTTTCGTATCTTCAAATTCTTTTTAACGCATGTCAGATCACTGCTCAGCAGTATTCACAGGCATGGACATCGTTCAGCGCGGAGAAGATAGAAAGCCTTAATCGGTATCTTGTGGAAAAAAACACTTTCGGAACATATGTGTATGCCCACTATATCGATTTCATTTTCTTCGTAAGCTTCGGAATCTTTTTCTATCTTCTGTTTACTGCGGTGGCCGCGAAAATATCGTCGCGCAGAAAGCTCTCGTCTGTGTACCGTGTATTTGCTTGTTTCGCATTATGTGAGACATTATTTGATTTTATTGAGACGACTCTTGTGCTGTACTCGACACATCTTGGAAGTTCCATTCCCGGTTGGCTTCCTTTTGTGCATGACCCCGCGAACTATATCAAATTTTTCTTTTTCTACGCGGTAATTATGTGGGGAATATTTTCGATATTTTTCGGTTTATTTACTCTTGTACAAAAAGGAGTATTGTTTATCCGGAAATGAACAGTAAGGCGGTTGTGTCCGGGCTGTGTGATTGCCGGTTTGCCGGTATATTCTGTGGAAGACTGGCGATTAAGGATGTGTGCGCCGGTACACGTCCAGCGGTTCAGATTAAAGTTGTGTGGAAATAGCTGTTGCTTCCCGTGCGGATTTGTATTATTATTCAGTAGTGCCGTTGTCTTTGTATTTCATGCCTCTCAGTGCTGTGTACGGTTTCGTGTGAATATATATGGGCGAGGTGCCAATATGTATATAGTTGAAAGCGCGAAAAAAAATGCCGCACATCTCAAACGGGAAATAATAGCGGTGTATTATGCGTACCGTGATCCTCGAACAAAGCTTCTTCCGAAAATCCTGATCGCATGTACTCTCGGATACCTTCTGAGTCCGATCGATCTTATCCCCGACTTTATTCCGCTCCTTGGATATATTGATGATCTGATTATCATTCCCGCGCTGATCTTCATATCAGTAAGACTTATCCCCGATGATGTTATGGCTGACGCGCGGCATAAAGTTTCGGACGGAGCTGTCAGAATAAAATCCGCGTGGGTATTTTTTGTCGCATTTATCGTGATATGGACGGCTCTTGCGTCGATGGCCGTATATGCGGTTCTGTATCTGTTGTTGGAATAGAGCATTTCACGAAATAAGTGGTTGGTATTGTTAAAGATGATCAGAAATATCGGTTATATTTGTTGAACAGCTATGGTTATAACATGTGAAAGATATTTGTGGTACAGAGGCAATCGGGCATTTTACAGTGTAACAGATTCTGTACACATAATTCCGTTTACGCGATGCTCTAAACTGATTTCTCTCCGATTATAACGACATCCTTCGTAATACTTCCGTCGCTCTCGAAATAATCAAGTTCCCATCTTTTATCGATGACGATTCCCGCATGTGTAAGTTCATTCTCGATTTTGTTCATATCATGATAATGAATCAATATGGACGAATCATCGCTGAACGACGGTGTTTCAAATCGCTTTTTATCTCCGTTCATAAAACTCACATATATGAGTCCTCCGGTTTTGAGGGCTTCGGCGCTCCGTGTAATACAGTAGTGTGCTTCGGAGGAATCGAGGTATGGAAGACCGAATCCGTTGATAATAATATCCGCTTTTTCTTCCAGATCAAAATCTACTATTGATTGCATGATGAATTTGCCGCCGGGAACCGCACAGCGGGCGATTTTGAGCATCTCTTCGGATAAATCAAATCCGATGACATTGATTTTTTTTCGAGCGGCAATGTATGCGCTGATGTGTGCGGGACCGCAGGCCAGTTCAAGGACTGTGCTGTCGTCCATGATTCGACCCGCAAGGTAATCGTACGTGTGATTATAGTTTTCGAGCCGCGCAATTGTTTCGTTGTATCGTTTCGCGGTGCGGTTGAATACTTCAATTGTCTGTTTTTGCTCTTCTGTCATTATGCCTGACGTTATCCGTTACGGTAGATACGGATGAACTGCGATTCTGTCAACCCGCGTTAATTGATTCAATCCGGAATATGAAATTTTATCAAAAAAAAGACTACCCGGACGGTTAAAATTCAAATAGTGATTGCGTGTAAATATGGTATTGGATAGAATACATCCAAAAAGATTGCTTAACACACAGAACTGAAATGAGAAAAAAGATACTCTTTATAAGCGAAACCACCGCTGACAAGTACCACGGACAGATGCTTCTGGGGGCGCTAGCCGCTGCGGAAGAGAAGAACGCGATCCTTTCGAAATTCACGCTTGAGTCCTTTTTTATGCAGACCCGTATCGAGGATCAGGTGGATATCTTTCTGAGTATGGTTGATGATTTCAAACCGGACGGGGTCATGTTTCTGGGCTGGCATGAGGATATCAACCGGAATCTGAATCGGTTCATTTCATCAATTAACACAAAAAGATCGATTCCGTTAATGAGCGTCGGAAAGAATATATCCGAGGTTAATTCAGTAAGCATGGATGAGCGGAGTATCCGGGAAGTGATCACTCACCTTATAGAAGTTCATCATTACGAAAACATTGCTTTTATCCAGCCGATTCATCCCGATGAGCGTTACGGAGTATATGTAGAGATGATGCGGGAGAGGGGACTTTACAACCCGGATCTTGTTGTTACCAACGAAAATCTGACATACAGTCTTGATCCGGGCGATCAGTTGAAACGGGCTCAACTTACGGCGGATATCCTTTTCACGGAACGTCACGTGAAGATTGACGCGATCATAACGCAATACACCGATGAAGCGGTGTATCTTCTTGATGAACTCAAATACCGGGGAATAAATGTTCCGGGAGATGTTGCTCTGACGAGCTGGGAGGATGGTGACCGAGGACGTTATGCGACACCATCGGTTACATCAGTATATTATCCGTTTTATGCGCACGGCTATGAAGGGTGCCGGCTTCTTCTTGAGATGATTGATGGTGAATCCGTACCGCGCAATTTCGTGTCCCCTGGAAAATTCAATGTCCGCCGTTCATGCGGGTGTTTCCCGTCACATATCCAATACGCTGATGTAGATGCGTCCTCAGCCGCGGGGTACGGTATCGCGGGCGTGCTGTCCGAGATTGAAGGGAAGCTCGGACTGCTTGAACCGGATGTGATTGCCTCGCATTTTGTTTCATATATTTCAGACCGCAATGATAACGCGTTTATGCTCTATATCGAGAAGTCAATTGTCGAACATCGTTGTGTGCCTGATTACCTCCGATTGATACAGAAAGATATCCTTGTGTTCCGTTCAGCGGCTATCCGGCATTTTCGTGATAATGCTGAATCGATTCAGCTTGCCGAGAATCTCTGGAATAAATGTCATATTTTTATCGGTGATAATATTGAGATTCATACCGGACAACAGGCTGTTCTCGACAAAGGTGCCGAAGCCGCTTACAGGGAAATGATGCGCGATATCGTCACGACTCTTGATATGGAAGTTCTCAAAAGAATTCTCGGCACGGGTTTTTTAAAGACCGGAATTTCCGCATGTATGATATTCATCAATTCCGGTGAGGGTCGGCCGTTCAGCCGTGAGAACTGCGTTTTATCGTATATCGACGATACTCACGAAGCTGATGTTGATACAGGAAATATTGTTCAGGATATAATGGATAATGACGGGAGATATCTTTACACTGTTCATCTTCTTAATATCAACAAGCAGCTTTACGGTCATATCCTTTTCAGATCGGAACCATGTGATGACTATCTTCTGAACGCGCTCGCGGTTCAGATCGGAATCGCGGTTCATGGTACTCAGATACTGCAGGATCTCAATGAAACCAATCGTCAGCTTTCTTCTGCGAAGGATGAGATAGTCAGGAATCTGAAAATTATTGAAGAAAAGACTTCGGCGCTTGAGGAATCAAATATTAAGCTTTCAAATCTTGATCAGCTTAAAAACGACTTTATCGCGAATATCACGCATGACTTCAGATCTCCGCTTATGGTGATACTCAATTCGTCGGATCTCGGTCTGCGTTATGACGATCCCTGTGATCATGACACTATGCTGAAGCGGTATAATACTATCGCGTCTGCTTCGATCAAGCTCAAGGAGAGTATTGATCGGCTTCTCGATTTGGCGAAAATGGATGCGCGGGGTCTCAAGCTCCGTATCGTCAAGATCAATCTGGTCAAGTACTTCACGTCACTCATAGACTATTATCGCTCAGCTGCGTCTTTATCATCCATACGGATTGATTTCAAAATGCCGGATAACGAAATCGGTGATTTTTACAGCGACGTGGATAAGCTGGATGAGATTCTTCATAACATCATTTCCAACGCATTCAAGTTTATTGATCCGGTCAAAGGGGAGATTACGGTTTCTCTCATCGACATGGATGATTCGATACGGATAATGGTTCAGGATAACGGTATAGGAATTCAATCCGATAAGCTGGAGGTGATCTTCGGACGCTTTGAACAGCTTGAATCGAGGGACTCACGAAAAGGAACCGGGATCGGCCTTGCGTTTTCCAGACAGCTCTCTGAATACCTTCATGGAAAAATATGGGCGGAATCTGACGGACCGGGAAAAGGATCCACATTCTTTCTCGAATTCCAAAAAGGTAATGCGGACGCCGGATGTGAACCGTCATCAGAGGACAGGAGTGACTCGTCGGAAATGCAGAACCGACGTGCGGATTATGAGAATATCATCCGCTCTCAAATTGATGAAAACCGTGACGCGGATAGTACGGAAATTCTGATCACCGGTCTCAACTCGGTGAATGAGTTTGATATCCGTAAGGGTCTCATTATCATCGTTGATGACAATCAGTACATACGGGGAATTCTGAAAGAATATCTTTCAAAGAACGGGTTCTCCAATTTTATTCTCGCGGCGAATGGAAAAGTCGGAATTGAGGCGATATATAAATACCGGCCGGATCTCATCATCTCTGATTTCAATATGCCGGAGATGAACGGTGACGAGATGCATAACGCGTTGTCTTCTAATCCTGATTTCAGACATATACCGGTGATCTTCCTGTCGGCAGTGACAACCAGGGAGATGGTGATTGAAAGGAAACGGAAGGGGGCGCTCGCGTATCTTGGTAAGCCGGTTGACGAGACGGAACTTGTGGTTACCGTCGAGTCGGGACTCAAAAAGCAGATGGAGTACAAGCAGTTGATACTTCAGGCGACAGTTGACGGATTGACCGGTCTCGCCAACAAAATCACAATCGGAAAATTCCTCTGTGATAAACTGATGGTGCGCTCCTATCCGGATTTATCGGTAATCTTTATTGATCTCGATCATTTTAAATCAATCAATGATACCTGCGGTCATCCGGCGGGAGATTTTCTTCTTTCAGAAACCGGCAAAATTATCCGTTCGCTTATTCGGGCTTACGACAGTGCGGGTCGTTACGGCGGTGAGGAATTTGTCATCGTGCTTCCTGATACGCCGATTGATAAGGCCGCGATAGTCGCGGAGAAAATACGGAATGTAATTGAACAGCATAAGATGAAATATGAAGGTACGGAGATTTCGATTACCGCGAGTTTCGGCGTATCCTCACTCAGGGCAAACGCCGCGAATATCGAAAAATCACTCAACATAACATGCGTGAAAGATCTTTTCGAGGTTTCAGATCTCGGTGCGGCTGATTGGGATTCCATCGATGACACTAAAAAGCGGATCGCGGATGTATTGCTCAATATGGCGGACATGGCTTTGTACGAAGCGAAATACACGTATTGCGGCTCCTGCGGATATCATTCCGAAAATGCGGATAATTTCATTAATGGGAAATGTTCTGTGTGCGGAAGTGAAGATCTGACTCGCGGTCGGAATAAGGTTGTCATGTTCGGTTCCGGGAAGTGCTAATCCGCCGCGCCTCGGGTTGATACTTCTCGTAGAGCAAATCACTATCCTGTTTTATATGATTCAAATCAAGTTTCGTTATACGCAGCCTTCCTTTTATCAGTCTGTAATGATTTGTACGGACTGATTGCGCGCGATGAGGGAGAAATCGTCCGGGCGGTTTTGGATATTCGCTTGTGGGACAGGGACGCATATATTCTTGACAAGACGGGTTCGTCGTATAAAATATATCAGACTGCGGATAAGAAATGATCTGCGATTGCCGTACGATATTGCCGGGACTGACGCAGCTGATTATCTGATACGCGGCGCATGTAGTTTTCATAATGACTATGTTATTCCAAGGAGTGTGTTCATGATAAAGAAAAAGGTTTCAAAAGTAAAAAAGGGGAAAGAGAAGAAAAGTGGATTCCGCCGCATAATTAAAATCGGGGCGGTGATCATAGGATTTTTTCTCGTTCTCGTTATCGGTGCGTCAATAGCGGTATATATGATCGTCGATAAACCCTTTGTCGAAGGTCAGATGTCACGCGCGCTTCACAGGCAGGTGTCCATCGGTGATGTGAATGTAAGCGTGTTATCCGTACTCTCGGGTATTGAAGTGAACGACACAGTGATCTCGAATTATAAATCAGACGCTGAACTCGCTAAAGTTCAGGGTAAGGCGATTGCTCCCGGTGACAGATTTGTAGTTCTCAAGAGCTTCCGTTTTAAAATCGCGTTCGCTCCGCTTTTACAGAAGCAGATTGTTCTCAAGGAACTTGTCCTTGACGGGCTTACCGCCAACGTCGTGCGTTATAAAAGCGGTTTGTTCAATTTTTCAGACCTGATGGTTGCGAAGCCGAAAACCGCGGAAGAGAAAGCCGCTGAAAAGAAAGAGCTTGCGGCGAAGAAGAAAGAAGAAAAAACCGCAAAAGCGGAGCCGTCAAAACCCCTTTCCGCTGATGATATTCCGGTGAAGGTGAATGTGGGTCTTGTAGGACTCGAAAAAGGTAATGTGAATTTCACTGATATCTCCACAGGACAGAAGCTGTCAATATATAACATAACCGCGAAGGTGTTTGATATATCAATTGATCCGAAGGATCTCGCGAATAATGATATTGTTAAAATCAGTCTGCGCCTCGGAATCAAAACGATTGGTACAGTGGCGGGCGGATCAGTCAAATCATTCGATATACTCGCGAGTGCTGACGGATTTGCGATACCGTTCGACAAAGGTTCGCGTTTACTCAATCCTGAAGTGTCTCTCAAAGTCGGTTCATCACGGGGAATGCTTACCGGGCTGCAGATTTTCGACAAAATGAAATCAGTGAGCGCGCTTGAAAAGTATACAGGTAAATTCGATTTTCTCAAAGACAATGTTAACTGGAAGAATGCGTTTGTATCGGTGTGGTATAAAAATAACCTCGTGAAACTTTCCGATGGTAAAATCGACACTGACGACTTTACCGCTCTTTTCGGCGCACAGGTCAATCTCGCGACGCTCAGCATCAAGTCTGATATTGATCTGAGTATCGAGAAGAAACATACTGACAGCGTGAAGACGCGGATGAGCAAGAACATCGACAAGCTGATCGTCGGAAAAGCCAAGAAAGTGGTGAAAGCGGATAAGATCACTGAAACCGCGATGAAACCGCTTGTGAACCCGGACGGAAAAATTAATCTGAAATACGCGGTCAAGGGGACGGTTAGCAGTCCGGATGTCGATCTGGTATCGCCGAAACTCGGCGATCTTAAGGACATCGTGAAGGAAGCTGCTGGTGATCTTCTTGATGACGCCAAGGACAAGGTCAAGGAAAAAGCGAAAGAGAAGGTTGAGGAGAAAAAAACAGAAGCAAAAGGCAAGGCCAAGAGCAAAGCCAAGTCTTCTCTGAAAAAATTGAAACTTTGATTTTATCTTGCAACAAAAAGGGGGCGCACGATGCGCCCCCTTTTAATATGTTCCACGGACAAATGCGGATCAAGTAAATTTTAACGTTATGTGAACCAATGTAAAATCATAATGTCATGTAGCATTCATTCATAGAACGCTCCACGCGAATTGCGCCATTCGCGCCGATATGTAGAGCATGAGGATTCCCACGGCGCAGTCAAGTATTCTCCATGCGCGCGGTTTCCTGAAAAGCGGTGCGAGTATCCGTCCCCCGTACGCGAGGGAGAAAAACCAGATGAATGAAGCGCAAATCGCGCCCGCCGCGAAAAATGGTCTGGCAAAAGCGGGACGTGACGCACCGAAGCTTCCGAGCATCACCACTGTATCTATGTATACATGCGGGTTGAGCCATGTGAGCGCCGCGATTGTGATCAGTATTTTAGTTCGTGAACTCTTTGCGTGTGTTTCGTTCACATTGAGAACATTTCCCCGATATGCGGCACGGAACGATGTGAACGCGAACCAGAGAAGATATGCCGTGCCCCCGATCGCGAATGCGAATGTGAGATGGTGGTGTGCGGTAAACAGCGCACCCATTCCAAGCACACCCGCTGCGATGAGAACCGCGTCGCTTACGGAGCAGAATATCGCGAGCAGGAGATGATGTTCCCTCGCGATTCCCTGTCTGAGCACGAAGGCGTTCTGCGCGCCTATCGCGATTATAAGCCCGGCTCCCATAATCAGTCCGTCGATGCAGTGGCGTAAGATGTCCATGAGTACAGTCTCCGATGAGTTGATATGAGGTTACTTCCGGAAATACATTTTCAAACTTATATCATGATCAAAGTTTCCGAATCCTTTCCCGAAAATGTTCAGCCCGCCAACGTTATCCGATTTCTCATCGACGCCGACAGCGAGGTCTACCGAGTGATGTCCGTTAATATCGAGATCCCTGATTCCGACAGGTGATACTTTATCCGCGTTCACGTATGTCCCGTCTTCGAGTACTTCCCATGTGGTGAGAATGCCGTATTGGGATCCCTTGTTCTTCCACCAGTCGGGAGTGTATTTTCCTCTCTTGTCGCCGAAATCACCGGGTGAAGTCCACACCCCGATTCTTTTACCGTTAACTTCTACGAACACGTCTGATTTCCAGTCAGGATTTGTTCCCGGAATTTCTGATGAGAGTTCCATGGTGATCTCGATTTTCGATACGGGAATCTGATCGTTGTACGCGTTGTTCGGGAACTTGTATTTCACAAACCCTTTTCCGAACCACAGAAGTCCCGCCTTGACTCTTTCAGGTTGAAGAAATGATTCCGGAGAATCGAGGAATCCGATGGTCTGTGTTTGACTGCACATACCGCAGGGGGGAGAGATCTGATAGTCGATGAACAGTCCGACAGGCATTTCAATCAGAACGGAGTCTTTGCCGAGAAGGTTGTCCTTTTCAAGACTTACAAGGAATGTCGAATAGATGCCGCGACATAATTTCTGGTTTCCCTTGATTCCCTTGGATATTTCGGTTTCAACGAGTCCGCATTGCTCCAGAATCTGTATATTCGTGGTTACCGTCGACTGGGGAAGCTCAAGCTCTTCCGCGAGAGAATTGATGTTCGCCGCGTCTTTCGCGAGGCGTTGAAGGATCTTTATCCTTATGTCGGAGGCGAGACCTTTGAGAATATGGATATCCTGTCCCGCGTCTATTAGCAGTGTTTTTTTCTTCATAACCATTGTATCATGATTTATGATGTATTAAATTGGCAAGAATAATTATAAATCATCAAAAAACTATTGACGTATCATTAAATGTGATATATATCATAATGTATGATGTATAATGAGAGGTCGGGAATGAGTTCAAAAAGAATAAGTTTTGTATTATCGGTTCTGATCCTGATTGGGGGACTTGTAGGTACGGCGTTTTCGAGGGAATTGTCGCAGGACTGGGCGTCATTTCAGGTGAATGACCGTTATGTGGTCATGAACAATGTGTGGGGAAAGGTTCATACTGAGAACAAGTATGTTCAGACGATTATCGATGAAAAAGGGTATTTTGGCTGGAAATGGGATTGGAAAGGCGAAGGGCAATGGGTACTGGCGTATCCGGAAGTCATGTGCGGAGATTCTCCATGGAACGAGGATAAAAATCTTCATCCCGGTTTTCCCTTCAAGGCCGGATCAAAAAAAATGATCGTAGATTTTGATATCGAATTGGAGACAACCGGAAAATGCGACATGGCGTTTGAGTTCTGGGCTCTGTCCGCGCTCCCGAGTAAAAAAGAGAATATCTCCCAGGAAGTGATGATCTGGAACTACGACAAGACTGGGGACTCATGGTCGTGGGCAGGAAGTCTCGGTACGTTCAAATCCGAAGGTGTCACCTATGATGTCTACTACAAGGCAACACACGGAGACGATTCCGGAGCCAATGACAACAAATGGTCATATATCGCGTTTGTATCTCAGACACCCGTTCTGAAGGGAAAACTGAAAGTTCATGAGTTCATTGATTTTCTCATGAAAAATAAAATGATGACGACTGATAACTATATCGCGAACTTCGAACTCGGTAATGAGATATGGGACGGCACCGGTACCGCGAAAATAAAAAAATACCAGATCAATGTTGATTAGGACGTATATAAGTATAATACCTTGCGATGCGGTGCGATGCGCCGCATCGCATCTTTCAAGTAAAGGGTGATTTATGAAACGAGTGAAATGCGTTGCCGATAAGGATGTCTCTGTAGGCGAAATAAGCAGAGATCTTTTCGGATCATTCATCGAGCATCTCGGACGGGCGGTATATTCGGGGATATATGAACCGGGTCATCCGCTCGCTGACCGGAACGGATTCCGTACTGATGTGATCGCCGGCGTGAGGAGCCTGGGCATAAGCCTTGTGCGCTATCCCGGCGGGAACTTCGTGTCCGGGTATGACTGGAAAGACGGAATCGGCCCGAAAGATAAACGGCCGCGCAGGCTCGATCTCTCGTGGAGATCGGTTGAAACGAACGAGTTCGGAATTGATGAATTCGCAGATTGGGCGAAGAGCGCGGGCGTGGGTGTCATGGGAGCGGTCAATCTTGGAACGGGAACTCCCAAGGACGCGGGGGAACTTCTCGAATACTGCAACCATCCCGGCGGAACATACTGGAGTGATCTGCGTGCCGCAAACGGGCATCGTGATCCGCATAACGTCAAGGTATGGTGCCTCGGAAACGAGATGGACGGTCCATGGCAGATAGGGCAGATGTCCGCGCCGGAGTACGGCGTCAAGGCGAGAGAAGCCGCGAAAATAATGCGCTGGGTTGACCCTTCGGTTAAGCTGATCGCGTGCGGAAGTTCAACGACGAGAATTCCCTCGTATCCCGAATGGGACAAAACCGTTCTCGAGCACCTTTACGATTACGTCGATTATCTTTCCCTTCACCGATATTACGAGAACGAGGGAGATCTGTCCGATTATCTCGCGTCATTTCACGATATGGATCAGTTTATCAAAACGGTTTCGGGCGTAGTCGGGTATGTGAAAGCGAAAACGCGTTCACGCAAGCAGGTCTATCTTTCTTTTGACGAATGGAATATCTGGTATCAGCGGAATCAGAAGACACCTGAGAGCTGGGAAATCGCGCCGCCTCTTCTGGAGGACAATTATTCGCTGTTGGACTCGCTTGTGTTCGGCGGTCTGTTGTGTACATTGCTCAACAACGCGGACACGGTCAGGATGGCCTGCCTCGCGCAGCTGGTGAATGTGATCGCTCCTATAATGACGAAACCGGGGGGCGGACTGTTCCGTCAGACTATATTCTATCCGTTCGCGCAGGTTTCCGAATTCGGAAAAGGTAAGGTGCTGAAAACTCTGACTCATTCGCCCGTCAAAGTCACGAAAACGTATGGAGAGGTTCCCGCGGTGCAGTCCGTCCTTATTCATGATGAGGAAAGCGGAGCGCTCACGCTTTTCGCGCTCAATACGCTTGAGGATGAGTCTGCTGAGTTTTCGCTGGATCTGCGGTCATTCGGAAACGTTTCATTACTTGAACATGTCGTAATGGACGGACCGGATATTTCGGTGAAGAATACCTTCGACAATCCTGATCGGGTGATTCCGCGGATTGAACGATCCTCCGCTTCCGTGCGCGGAGACGGAGAGGTGTCGGTGGTTCTACCGAAACTGTCATGGAATATGGTGAGACTGTCTTCGAATGCCGGATAATTACTGAGTTGCGAGAGTATAATTATGGGATTTAAAAAGGATTTCGTGTGGGGCGCGGCGTCGTCTTCGTATCAGATTGAAGGCGCGGCGGAAGCTGACGGGAAAAGTCTTTCGGTATGGGATACTTTCACCCGGAAGAATAACGTCATTCAGGATAATTCAAACGGGGATATCGCTTGCGATCATTATAACCGCTACAAGGAAGATGTCCGCCTTATGCGTGAGATGAAACTTCAGGCGTACAGGTTCTCGATTTCGTGGCCGCGCGTGATCGATTTCGCGACGGAAAAGGTGAACAAAGCCGGACTTGATTTTTATGATCGGCTTGTCGATGATCTTCTCCGTAACGGAATCGATCCCTGGGTGACGCTGTTTCACTGGGATTATCCGTACGAGCTGTACAAACGGGGCGGATGGCTCAATCCGTCTTCTCCTGACTGGTTTGCCGACTATGTCCGCGTGGTCGCGGAAAAACTTTCGGATCGCGTGTCAAACTGGTTCACTCTCAATGAGCCGAATTGTTTCGTAATTCTGGGGCACAGAGACGGGATTCACGCTCCCGGAGACATGCTCGGGACAAAGCAGATTTTTGAAATCATTCACAACGTATTGCTCGCGCACGGTAAAAGCGTGAGCGTTATACGCAGTACCGCCAAACGGCCGGTCAGAATCGGTTATGCTCCCCCCGCGTCCGTCTGTTGTCCTTTGACGGATTCTCCGGACGATATTACCGCGGCGGAAAAAGGGAACTTCACGGGTGAGCTTCAGAATGTATGGAGCAGTGATCTGTGGCTGGATCCCGTGTTCTTCGGCAAGTACTCCGACGATACACTGGAGCGGTACAGGGAATTCCTTCCGAGGATTACTGATGCCGATATGAAGATCATTTCGCAGGAAGTCGATTTCACCGGTATAAATATTTATCAGGGGTTCTTCGTGTCGGGAGACCGCAACGGGAATATTATCCGCCATCCCGAGCGTCAGGGATTTGACAGAACCGCGATTCACTGGCCCGTGGTACCCGAAAGTCTCTATTGGGGCGCGCGTCTGTATTATGAACGGTACGGTAAGCCCGTCGTAATCGGTGAGAACGGTATGTCGAATACCGACTGGATCTTCTCCGACGGTGCGGTTCATGACGTACAGAGGATCGAATTTCTCCGTAAATATCTCTCCAGCCTGCGGAAGGCCGCGTCAGAGGGTATTCCGATCGACGCGTATTTCCATTGGTCGCTGACCGACAACTTCGAGTGGGCGTACGGGTACAACGAACGTTTCGGCCTGATCCATGTGGATTATGCGACTCAGAAACGTACCATAAAAGATTCCGGATATTGGTATAAAAAGGTGATAGAGACCAACGGTGAATCATTATAACAGGAAGTATTTGCCGGGCTGATAGTACATTGATGCGGGTATTGATAAAGTCAGCCGGCAATGCTGATATTTCGATTATTTGTGTTATGCGCTATTTTCTGATTAAACTTCTCCTTCTGATTTTTACCGTTTCTTTTTTAATGAACGTGGCCTCGCTTGAAGGATTGCAGTCATCCGGGTTACGTTTGTTAAGACAGCTCTCATAATATTCAACTTTCCTGGCCAACAGATCTATTCGTTTTTTCATTTCTTTCAATTCAGCTTCCGCGTTTTTTTTCTGTGCGGCAAGCATATGGAATCGTTCTTCAATGGTTCCATCTCCCTTTTTGCAAAGATCAATATACGTTTTAACTTCAGCAATGGGCATACCTGTATCGCGCAGACACTGGACAATTCTGACCCATTCGAGGTCATTATCTGAGAACCAGCGGTTATTATTGTAGTCTCTTGTGATATTGGGGAAGAGCCCTTCATTTGCGTAGAACCGAAGAGTGTGGACGGAAAGATTCATTTTATCAGCGGCTTGCTTCATTGAATACATGCGGCTTCCTCTCTAAAAAAATATCTTGACTGAGAGTAACTCTCAAACGGTAAGACCGAACTAATTTTGAAAGAGAACTTTAGCAAGCAGGAATTACAAATAAATGAAAGATCAATAGGGGGAAATAAAAGTACGGAGAAAATTCAACCATCCGCCGCAAACAGAAAAGCGGTCAAAATAGGTATTATCGGTACGGCGGATATTGACGAATCGGTTCTGTCTGTTGATTTCACTAATATCGTACAGCTCGCATTGCGTTAGACTAAAGAACAAAATAGATAGAAATATGCGTGATGATGTCGTATTCTGGTGAACTTGGAATCGTAAATAAAATACAAATTCAATACACGAGGTTTTATGGAAAAAAGAATATTCACTGTTACAATGATGATTGCGGCACTTATGTGTGTAAGTGTATCTGCGAAGAGTAAAAGTACCGTTAATGAACGTGGAGCGGCAAAAATGGAAAAATCTGACGAATCGAAGGCCGGGTTAAAAGGGAAAAAGATTTTGATTACATATTTTTCACACACCGGCAATACGCGGGAAATAGCGAATCAGATCCACAAGAAAATCGGCGGAGATATGTTTGAACTGAAGACAGTTCAGACATATTCGAGTGAGTACGATACGGTTGTCAAACAGGCGAGAAAGGAGCTGGACTCGGGTTACAAACCGCAGCTGAAATCGAAAGTGAAGGATATGGAATTGTACGACGTGATACTCGTCGGTTATCCTAATTGGTGGGGAACAATGCCGATGGCGTATGTTACATTTTTCACAAACCATAATTTTGCGGGTAAAACAATCATTCCGTTCTGTACTCATGAAGGCAGCGGGATGGGGAGAAGTGTTTCTGATATAATGAAACTCTGTCCCGAATCAAAAGTACTTGATGGTCTGGCAATCAGGGGAAGTAGCGTGAAAAGTGCTCAGAGTGATGTGAGCGGGTGGCTCCGTAAAATCGGGATGTCAGACTGACGGATTCTATTGTGATGATAGCGCAGTGTTACATCAAGTCCGGGTTGATGTAATGATTATTCTCTACTATTGATTTGAAGTGTAAGATGACTTAATTACAGGGAGTATAATTTATGAAAAAGCTGGGATTCGGATTCATGCGTTTACCGCTGACAGATCCGAATGATCAATCATGTATTGATATGAACATGTTAAACGATATGGTAGATGCCTTTCTTGAAAGGGGTTTCACCTATTTTGATACCGCATATATGTATCATGCGGGAAAGAGCGAAATTGCCTTAAGGGAGTCATTAGTTAAACGCCATAAAAGAGATGAGTTTACCGTAGCTACGAAATTGCCGACAATGTTTCTCAAGAAAACGGGAGACCAGGAAAGAATATTTGACGAACAACTTGAGAAATGCGGCGTTGACTTCTTTGATTACTATCTGATTCATAATCTGGGCGTCATAAATTATGAAATAGCCCGGAATTTTGACAGCTTCGCGTTTGTTGAGAGAAAGAAGAAGGAAGGTAAAATACGGAATATCGGATTTTCGTATCATGACAACGCTGATTTGCTGGATGAAATTCTGACTGCGCATCCTGAAGTGGACTTTGTTCAGCTGCAGATTAATTATCTTGATTGGGACAATGAAAGTATTCAGTCGAAAAAGTGTTATGAGGTGGCGAGGGCGCATGACAAGCCGATTATCGTGATGGAGCCGGTAAAGGGCGGTACGCTCGCAAGGGTTCCTCAAAAAGCGGAGCAATTGCTCAAAACACATAGACCTGACATGTCTGTCTCTTCATGGGCAATACGTTATACTGCCAGCTTGAACGGGATTGTAATGGTGTTGAGCGGAATGTCAGACATGAAACAGCTTCTTGATAATACAGAATATATGCAGGAGTTCCTGCCGTTTGCAAAAGATGAATATGATATTATTAACAAGACTGTCGGGATCATTAATGAATCAATTACTGTGCCCTGTACCGCGTGTCAGTATTGCGAAAAAGACTGTCCAAAAAATATCGCGATATCGAAATATTTTGCGTTATTAAATACCGAAAAACAATCCGCAAAGACAGGATTTTCCCTGCAAAAAGTATACTATGATAATTACGCAAGGACATTCGGTAAAGCGTCTGGTTGTATTGGCTGCGCGCAGTGTGAACAGCGCTGTCCGCAGCATATTGAGATTATTAAATATCTGAAGGATGTCGCGTTTGCGTTTGAATCCGCTTAACAATCCGGTTTATTCATGGAAGATCGATAGGTCGATGAATCCGTATAGAGTACCTGAATCGATTCTGATGAATGACGGATGCAGGGAAATGTCGTAAATTGGATATATCACAGGTCACGGGGAGTAATGAAATGAACAAAAAAGTATTAGTGCTGTCATCCAGTCCGCGAAAAGGCGGCAATTCGGATTTGCTGTGTGATCAATTTGTATCCGGTGCGAAGGAGTCAGGGCATGATGCCGAGAAAATATTTCTGAAAGACAGGAATATAAATTACTGTACCGGATGCGGTTCGTGTCTTAACGGCAAAAAGCCGTGTCCTCAGAAAGATGACATGCCGGGAATTCTTGAAAAGATGATTGAGTCCGATGTGATCGTCATGGCGACACCCGTATATTTTTATACGATGTGTGGCCAGATGAAAACGTTGATCGACCGGGTGTGTTCCCGATATACCGAGATAATTGATAAGGAATTCTATTTTATCGCGACTGCAGCGGACACCAACGTAAGCGCGATAGAAAGAACCATCGAGGAGTTCAGGGGATTTACCGCATGTCTGAATGGTGCGGAAGAAAAGGGCGTAATCGACGGTACGGGAGCCTGGAATATTGGTGATATCAAAGGGATGCCCGCGATGAAAAAAGCCTTTGATATGGGAAAGTCAATCGAATGACAATATGCAAGCCCGCCGAAGTTCCGGCGGGCTTGACGTTATAAATTGATTATTGCTTTTTCCTGAGTCTTATAAGCGGAATCTCACCGAGCATCTCCGTCATCTTTTTTATGATCTGATCATACGCGTCTTTGGTTACGGAGTTGATCTGCGATTCAGTTTCGCTCTTCTGTTTTATCGGAGCGAGCATGGCTTCCTTGACTTTTGAGTCTGCGCCGCTGAACGCGTAAAGATCGATGGTGTTTGAGTCTTTGATCTTCCATGTGAAAACGGTCACCATTGATTTAAGATCATTGATAATGATCTGCTTTGTTTTAAGGTCGATAGAGTAATCTCCTTTCTGGGCTTGTTCATCGGCCGATTTCATGATGACAGAGCTTTCGTCGAACGTGAAGGTCATATTATCTTTCACATCGATGATTTCGACATCCCACTCTCCGGTAAAAGGGTTTTTCGGCGCGGAAAATGTGCCAGTCACTGAGACCATAACGAGAAGCGCGGTAATAATTGATATCTTTTTCATTGATCCTCCGGATTACAATGCATCTGTATTTTTGTCTCAAAATAATAATTTCCGGGAAACTATAATGATGCAACACGATGTTACGGTTATAGTGTCATGTTTGGAAACCATTAATCTTGATTTTGATCATTTCCCATTATAACCGACGTTGTGTTATTGAAAAACTCTTTTTTACCGGATTTATTCGCTGAGAGAGCATATTGATTGCATGAATCCCGCGACGAGAGGTAGAATAAATCACCACTTAATTGATCGAAATGGATCCTTTCGGGGAACGTCCCTACTGCTCTCTTTTTTTGGAAGAAAATTATAGACGTGTTAAGAGGCAATTATTTTCGTAATTCACGATTGCTCGGTCTTCAATAAGTAGGCTTTGACGAAACCGAACAAAAATACCTAATATATTATTTCGCAGTCACATTTATTTATGTAATGATATTTTTTGTAAAATATATCATTACATAATGTTATTATCATCTCGAAGACATTGGAGATGTCTTCGAGAATGACTGTTCCCGCTTGTCACGAATACCGATATTGATCGGTACTTGTGCTGTCATCGACGTTAATGCACTTTATAAAGAATGCTATTCTACAGGAGCCTTAACGCTTATTATTTTTTCACTATCGCCAATACTTGCTGATATTGAAAGATTGATTTCACTGCCTGTATTTAATCGAATGCTTCTAATGTTCCAATCATTACCTTTCCATTCGATATTATCTGATGGGTAAATCTCAATCTCTTTTTTTGAACCTGCTGGAATTGTTAATGGCGGAACATCCGCAGTTCCAGCATTTCTAAACATTTGACCAGTAATAAAAAGGTTTGAAACGGTGTTATTGTACGATATTGATGATTTATTCCAATTAATAACTACCGGGGTATTTCCAATATTTTGTATTTGAATGACAAGTCCCTTAAAGGCTCGAGTTAAACTTCTTTTTACCTTCAAGACATTAACCGAAACATCGTTCTTCATTTCTGATTGGTTCTGTTTTTGAATATTAACAGTACTACAAGATATATAAAACAAAGATACCACTCCTAGCAAAATGATGACCTTTTTCATTAAATATCCTCCATTTGTATTTATCGATGCTTGCTGGCAATTTGATCGACCGAACAATATCCTAATTTGGGATATTCTATAATCGGATATATTCTATCCGTCAAGTGAAAAACTCTATCTATACATTAGAATACCAAGTGTTTCTGAAACGATTGGTAAAGGCTCGAAAAGACGCCAGATTAACCCAGGTTGAAGTTTCAAAATTATTGAAGCAACATCAGTCCTATGTCTCAAAATGTGAGTCAGGTGAAAGAAGAGTCGATATAATTGAATTAATGAAGTTTGCTAAGATTTACCATAAAGGAATCAAATATTTCATTTCCTCCTAGTTATTACCTATTATACCAATCATCAAATCGTATTTTAACATGGTTATTGAAAACTTTTTTTTATCGAATATATTTGTCGGGAGAGCTCACTATCAAAACGAGAGACCGAATTTCGCCGATGTATTCTGACTATGAAAACATATGTTGTTTTGCAAATGCGGAAAATAAGTAGTTGATCGTATGCGTAATACTCGGTTAGTATAATGACATTTCCCGCGTATGAGCGGATGTCTTGAGGTTGTATGAGCTATTTATGTGTATTGGCCGGAAGCGCGGCAGGCGGTCTTTCACGGTATCTTCTTTCGCGGGGGATATCCCTGTGTACGGCGGGAACATTCCCTGTCGGTACCATGGTGATCAATCTGACGGGATGTTTTATCATCGGGTTTCTCACCGGCGTGTTCGAATACAAGATTATACCGCCTAACGTTCGTCTTTTCGTATTCACCGGTTTTCTCGGAGGATACACCACGTTCTCGACTTTCGGGCTGGAGACATTCAGTCTGATGAAGGGGGGAGAAATGAAATATGCAATGATCAATGTGATCGCGAGTACCGTCGCCGGTATTGTGCTCGTGTTCGCCGGATATATGTCCTCGCAGCTGTGTATGAAAGCGGTACGATAGGAGGTGTCATGGGAGAAGAAAAGCTCAGAATATACGAAGACGATGTGCGCGTGCGTATCTATGTGAGTGAAAAAGAAAAGTCGGGAAGTGTGCCGTTATACGAAGCGATTGTACTTAAGGCGCGGGAACAGGGGCTCGCCGGAGCAACCGTTATACGCGGGGTCATGGGATTCGGCGCGGACAGGCGCATGCATTCGTCGAAGATCCTTGAACTGTCGGAGAATCTTCCCATGCTCATTGAAATAGTTGATCTCGAGGAAAACATTGAAAAATTCCTCCCATACATTGATTCCATGGTCAAGGACGGGTTTGTTACCATGGAAAGGGTTCATGTCACCAAATACCGTCATAAGGATTGAGGGGGGAATGTTTCCTTTATCATTCTTTTCCATCCGGGGGAGTGTCCCTTTCAGCGAGTCACTTCCCCCAGCGCACGGAGTTGGTCGTTCGACAAGGGGCGTGATCGCGTCTGTCACGGCTGACTTCCGTTAACGGCTTTCCGCTGCGGAGTTTTAATGTCACATCTGTCTCCGCGCTTCAACGTTTCAACGGATTTCATTTGTGCAATCTGCCCGCGGCAGCGCGCATTTTCCTGCTAAACTCCTTTATCTTTTCTGAAACATATTAAAGACATTCGCGTTTCTTTGATAGCATAAATGTCAGTTATCATGCAATTGATTGTGCGAACTTCATGTGCCGAAATGATATTGTGTGCGATGTTCCGCCCCGGCTGATATTCAGCGGGATCGGATGCGTCGGGGCGTATTATTATATTTGACTAATTATTCAGAGGGGTGGAAGATACGGACTGATGAAAGCTGTGTCAGATCATGAATTGATTGTATGGATAATGATATGATGGTTCTGCTTGATTATTTTGTAATCGCTGAATTGGCTCAGACGGTTCTTCTCGTATTCATCATGCTTATTATGAAGCGGAACAGGCGCGCGAATATTTTTCTTACCGCGTTTATAATTATACTGGCGGGATCATTCATAATGAATTTCTTCCGTAAGGGAGTAAACCCCGCGACTGAGTACGCATTCATGATTATATCAGTTCCTGGGATCGCCATTGAGGGTCCCCTGATTTATTTCTATTCCGGTTTTATCACTGATACGATAGAAAGACTCAGGGTGAAGGATCTTCTGCACTGCATTCCTTTTGCCGTGATAATGAGCGCCATAATTCTGATCTTTGATCCCTCGGCTCCTCATGACGGAAACTCCCGTCCGCTCAGTCACGTATTTATTTTCGGTTCACCTATCCTCATTTCCTTTATCTACTTCGCAATCGCCCTGATCCGTCTCAAGCGATATGAACGGCAGGCGAGGAATTATTTCTCCGATTATACACACGCGAGCGTCAATTGGTTGAAGAAAATCATCGGTGTCGCACTCCTTTTTATGGGGCTGTGGAATGTCGGTTTCTGGAGAGCGATATTGAGTCCCGGACATCCGGTTCCGGAGGGATTCATCATCAACTGCGCGTTGTTTCTTGTCATGATATTCATCACCGCATACTATCTGGTCAATCAGCCTGAAATATTCCGTGATTCCGTGGAAATGAAACAGACACTTTCGGATGACGGTTCACAATCCGGAAAGACCGCAAAACGGAAATACGCGCGTCAGAATATAAGTGATATGATGCAGTCAAAGTATCTCAATGCGCTTGATGAGTACATGTTGAGAGAGAAGCCGTATCTTAATGAAGAACTCACGATCAAGGATCTTTCATTGATGACAGGTATTCCCGTTCATCATCTTTCGATAGCGATCAATAACAAGAAAAAAACGAATTTCTACGCGTTTATCAATGAATACCGTGTAGCTCATGCCGTCCGAATTCTTGATGATCCGTCTAATATCGATTCCAATGTTCTTTCAATCGCCTTCCGATCCGGATTTAATTCCAAATCAACCTTCAATGATTCGTTCAAACGGATCACAGGCAAAACACCTTCAGAATACAGAACGCAAATCTGATTCACTTCCAGATTCCGGTAACATCCGATTTGAGAAACAGTGTCCGGTCTCGCAAGCGCGGTCGAACCGGTTGCCTCTTCATGATAGATTCATACTGAACAACAGGCGAATTGCGACGGATTGAGTCGGGAGACCGAGTCAATTCAGATGTTGTCAGTCAGAACGTACGGAGAGGGATAACACGCGATGAATAAAATGTGGTTACTGGTATTTAGTATTCTTTTTATTTCAGTGCCGGACGGATTTACCCAGGATATAAAGACCGTTTCATATGATGAGTTTGTTGAAAAGATCAGCAGCGCACTTCCGGAGCTTAAAGGAAATGAGATAGACCTTCTGAGTGCGGAGAATGCGGTGAGAAGCGCACGGTCAGGCGCTGACACGAAAGTCACCGCCGACGGACAGTACTCATCGGTAAATCAATATTCCGGACGCGATACCGGGCAGGTGAAACAATTTGAATACTCCGCGGGGATAAGTAAAAAAATATTCGAGACGGGAACGGAAATCAGCACAACCGCCGGATATGAAAAGACACGATATGAAGGATTCAGCTCATCGAACGGATATTCCACGCATACCCCTTCTGTCTCATTGAAGGTCAATCAACCGGTGCTCTATAATTTTCTCGGAAAAGTTGACAGCTTTTCCGAGAAGGACGCGAAGATGAAGGCGACTATTGCCAGAATCACTCTTTCGGAGACAAACAAAAGCACGGTAACCGCGTACAAGAAGGCATATTTCCAATGGGTTTTGTACCGTGAAATAATTGATGCCCTCAATGTATCCATTCAGAATTCAAAACGGCTCCGCGATCAGACGGCACGCAACGCGCGATCCGGACTTTCCGAGGATGATGACTATCAGCGAACAGTTTCTTCGTTGCTCGGATATGAAGCCCAGCGTGAGGAGTATCTTACCAGAAAAAAGACACTTGAGGGCGAACTTGGACTCTATATCGATTCGGCGAATATCCAGCCTGATAAAATCATCTTTGACCGCTATGCGGAATTAGCGCAGTCGGAATCTTTCGGATATGTTGATTTCACGAATACCAATTCTTCAGCCATCATGAATCTGACGCTCGAGCGTCTTGCGTATTCAAAGGGAATCAGTATGAACAAGATGCTTCCCGAGCTTGATCTGTTTGCGCAGATTGCCCAGAAGAATATGACCACGTCTTCCTCTGATAAACTGTCATCACTTCCATACCGTGATTACAGTGTCGGGTTCACATTCACGTACAGTCTGGAGGGTAATGCATCTGCATCCGAGTTGGAGAGCATCAACTTGCAGATAACGTCAGTACAGCTTGAGCGGGAAAGCACTCGTAACGGTTATCAGAAAAAACTTCTCGGTATTGTCGAAACCGCAAACGGATACAAGACTCTTCTCCGGAATTACACGACGACTCTTGAATCGCTCAACCGCAGGCATTCTGCTGAAAAACGTAAATACTCACAGGGGAGGATTCAGCTTTCAGATATAATCGAAACGGAAAACTCGATAGCCTCAAAGAATGTAAACATACTTTCACTCCGGTATCAGAGCATTGCCAATTATATCGATTATCTCGATATCATAAAATGAGGAGAGTAAAATGAACAGTGCAAAACTGGCCATCAAACGGCCTATCTTTATAACATGTATCGTACTCGCGATTATCATTCTTGGCGGGATATCATACTTTAATCTGGGGCTTGAACTGTTTCCGGACATGACTTTTCCGACGATTTCTGTAAGCACTTCCTATCCCGGAGCCGCGCCGGAAGAGATTGAGAAGCAGATAACCAAGCCTATTGAAGATCAGCTCGGTGCGCTCAACGGCGTCAAACATCTCAATTCGACGAATACTGAAGGGCAATCGATCATAACAATCGAGTTTTCAACATCGGTCGATATCGATAAGGCTGCTCAGGAAGTCCGCGACAAGGTGAGTCTTGCCAAAAATAGTCTGCCTGATGATCTCGAGGACGATCCGATTGTACAGAAATTTGACCCGGATGCGGAGGCAGTCATCCGGCTCGCAATTATATCGGATCTTCCCGACGGAAAGCTTTATGATGTCGCGAAGGAGAAGATCAAACCGAAACTGGAGCGAGTTGATAATGTCGGTAACGTGGATATTATCGGTGGTACGAAACGGGAGATCCAGATCGAGTTCGACAGACGTAAACTTAATGACTACAAGACTTCAATTACCTCAATTGCGTCTCAGATCCAAAGATCAGGATCTAACGTACCGGTCGGGAAGAAGGAGAATGGCGGAAGTCAAACCGTGTTCCGTTCGATAGGAGAGTTCAGCGAACTGAGGCAGATTGAAAACACTCTCGTCTCATTTTCCGGAGACTTCGGAAGATCAACCGCAGTGAAAGATCTGGGTACCGTGCGTGACATGACGGAAGATAAGGACAGCCTCGCATATATATATTATCCCGCGAAAGGAAAGGACGGGAAACGAATCGCACATGATGGTACAAAGACAAGAGCCTGTATTTTTCTCGATGTGATAAAACAGTCGGGAACGAATACGGTGAAGGTGGTCGACGGTGTGAAGAAACAGCTCCCGGCGATCAATGCGATGGTTGGTGAAATGGGCGGGAATACAAAAGTCATCGTCACATCCGACCAGTCCACATGGATCAGAACCAACGTTGAGGAGGCTGTGACGAGTATTGTGGTCGGGATACTTCTCGCGGTGATCGTTGTTTATTTTTTCCTGGGAAATGTCAGGTCAACGCTCATTACCGCGGTCGCGATTCCGAATTCACTTCTCGGTGCGATTGTTGTCATGAATATCATGGGGTATACATTTAACCTCATGACTCTTATGGCGATATCGCTCGCGGTGGGGCTTCTCGTCGATGATGCGATTGTTGTGCGGGAAAATATTTTCAGGAAACTTGAGAAGGGGATGACTCCCCATAAAGCGGCGGAGGTGGGAACTACGGAGGTGACGCTTGCGGTTATTGCCACAACTCTCACCATTATCGCGGTTTTTTTACCAGTGGGAATGATCGGCGGTATCATCGGAAAGATTTTCAAGCCGTTTGCATTCACTGTCGTTTTCGCAATGGCGGTGAGTCTGTTTGACGCCCTTACCGTAGCTCCGTTCTTGTCGGCATATTTCGCCGGAAAGGGAACGAAAACAGTAAATCCCGTCATTCGTTCGTTTGAGAAATTCCAGTCTGCGATAGACCGGTTGTACGAAAAGGTTATGAAATACGCGCTCAATCATCCTCTCGCGATTATTGGTATGACCATGGTGGTGTTTCTGAGCAGTATCGCGCTGATGCACTTTGTTAAAATGACATTCTCTCCTTCGGGGGACAGGGGAGAATTCGGAATCAGCGTCGAGCTGCCAGCCGGAACGAGTCTTCAGGGTACACGGGCGACGCTTGATAAAATCGAACAAAAACTCAAGACGTTCAATGAGGTTAATTATTATACCGTATCAATCGGCAGTGACGGTCTTTCCAATAAGGGATCAATAAGCTGTACACTCGTCAATAAGCGCAAGAGGACATCACAGGAGTACATGGAGGAGATGCGGATATTCCTGAAGGATTATGCGTATGCGAATCCGAGCGTATCTGACAGCGGCCGCGGAGGCGGTGGTGACAGCAAGCCGTTCTCTCTCATCGTGTCGGGATATGATCTTCCGAGCGTGGAAAAGGGAGCAGGGATGATCGCCGAAGCGATCAGTGGAGCGCATGATCTCACGGACGTCGATTCCGGATTAAAAAAGGGTAATCCCGAGTACCGTGTCGTGTTTGATCAGTCGAAGATGCGCGATCTCGGGGTATCCGACACTACGGCGGGAACCGAACTTCGTTATACGATAAATGGTGTTGTCGTGGGTAAGTTCCGCGAGGCAGGTCTTGATTATGATATTCGCGCTCGTCTCGCTCCCGAACAGCGTGACCTTCAAGCACGCTATCGCGAGGTGAAGGTGCCCAATGTCAACGGACAGATGGTATCACTGTCGTCGGTTGCCGAAGGGAAGATGACCACCGGATCGGCGGAGATTAAACGCCGCGACAAGGCGTATATAATCGAAGTGAGTGCGAATATGGCTCCCGACGGGGCGATCGGCAATGCGATGACACAGGCGGCGGAATCCATCAGCAAAAAAGTCAAACTGCCTGAAGGTGTATCATTCAGTTTCAGCGGTGAAGCCGAGAATTTCTCCGAGACCGGATCAAGTATAGTTTTCGCGCTTATTCTTGCGATTGTATTCATCTATATGGTGCTCGCAAGTCTTTATGAATCATTTGTGACTCCGATGACTATTCTTCTCGCGATACCTCCCGCGCTCACGGGTGCTCTCCTCGCGCTTTTCGTGACGGGTGAGATGCTCAATATGATGAGTATGATCGGTATGGTGATGCTTATCGGTCTGGTGACAAAGAACTCAATTCTTCTCGTTGACTTTGCTCTTGAGGGTGTCCGTTCGGGACTGGATCGGAAAGAAGCCATCCTTCAGGCAGGACGTAAGCGGTTGAGGCCGATTCTTATGACGACGTGTGCGATGCTTGCGGGTACACTGCCGACGGCGCTGGGCATAGGGGAGGCGGCCAAGATGCGGCAGTCAATGGGTATCGCGATAATGGGTGGTCTCATTATATCTACGGTGATTACACTTGTCGTGGTTCCTGCGGTGTTTGAATACATTGATAAATTCCGTGCGGCGACAGAAAGCCGGATCATTGTGAGAGAGGACGATTCTGTTTCTGACCGGGAAGTGAAGAAAAAAAGAGGGAAGTGATTACGGCTTCTGATTGCTCCGGATATGAGTGCGAGTCACTGATATTCGGGGCAATTGTTTACTATATCGAAGGCCTGTTGATGACAGCGAATAATTTCTTGTTCCAGGAATGGTGGTCGTTCGACAAGGGGCGTGATCGCGTCTGTCACGGCTGACTTGTGTTAACGGCTTTCCGCTGCGGAGTTTTTAACGTCACATCTGTCTCAGTGTTTCAACGGGTTTCATGTGTGCAATCTGCCCGCGGCAGCGCGCATTATGAATGCAGTGTTTATTGAAGAAACCGTTTGAAATCGGTTAAATCCGTCCATCCTGCCGCTTTCTGCCTGTCTCGCATTAAATCCCGAATACACCCTGAAAACCGTTTAAAATGCTAATCAAAAAATTCAATACGTCCGATAGGATTCCCAAAGGCGTTATGTCGAGGAGGCGGGAATGGAGTCCCCAGTACTGGAACTTGAACGGATTATCAACTCGGAAATCGAGATTTACGACAGGATAGCGACTCTGGAAGAGGACAAGACCGACGCGATTCTTTCGCGCGACGGTACCGAAATCGAGAGTTTTTCGAAGGAGCAGGACGCTCTGCTTGAGAAGATCGCGTCGCTTGAGGCGAGGCGTGAGAACTCGATTGAGCAGTACAGAGAAATCAATCATCTGGACGATGTGGGACACGTTTCACTGCATGATATCATCCGCAATATGGATGAGGATTCCGCACTGCGTCTCTCCGTATGCGGCATGGAACTCAAGAAGACGATGCTCCGCATCAAGTCGCTCTCGGACACGAACAGAAAACTCATTGAGGATAACCTCGAGTTTTTCAATATTCTCGTTTCCGGACTTAAAAGCTCCGCGTCGTTTCATACCGGATATACGCGGGAAGGCGAGAAAACACAGAAACTCAAGGGAGCGCTTCTGATCAACAGAACGGTATAGGAGATTGTCATGAACTCTACATTTATGGGGCTGGAAATAAACAAGCGGGGACTGATGGCTCATCAGCAGGCGCTTAACGTCACGGGACACAATATCTCGAACGCGGAGAACAAGGAATACTCACGCCAGCGCGTGGTGATCACTTCCGCTGATCCGTTGTACGTTCCGGCTCTGAACCGCTTTGAAGGTCCCGGTAATATCGGACAGGGCGGGGTTGTATCGCAGGTTGAACGCGTACGGGATTCATTCATCGACGACCGTATCGTGGCGGAAAAAAATGTAATGGGTTTCTGGAATTCAAAAGACGGATTTATCTATCAGATTGAAAAGGCATATAACGAACCGTCAGACCAGTCAATCAGAACTCGTCTGGATGAACTGTGGAAAGGATGGGAAGAGCTTTCAAAATATCCTGAGGAACGCTCAACACGCGTGGTGGTCAAAGAGAAAGCGGTTGCGCTCTCCAACGAAGTTCAGAACGTATACCGCCAGCTGAAGAGTCTCCAGGATGACGCCAATCGTCAGGTTATGGAGAGGATCAATCAGATCAATCTGTACGGCCGTGATATCCGCGATCTCAACGAACGCATACTCAAGTCTGAAGCGCTCGGGGATAATCCGAACGATCTCCGTGACAAACGCGATGCGCTTATCGAAAAGCTCTCCACTCTCGTGAATATTTCCGTGGGACGCAGTGACAAGGATGAGACTATCGTGTATATCGGCGGCGAGAATCTTGTGCAGGGAGAGGTCTTCCATCCGCTTGAGGCCGTGTATGACGAGAAAAACCAGGGATACGCCGCGGTGCGCTGGAAGGACACCGGCGCGAACGTGAAGGTTGAGGGCGGTGAGCTTTCGGGTCTTATCGAAGTACGCGATGTGATTCTCCGCGATAATATCAACTCGATTAATTCTTTCGCGTTGAACCTCGCCGATCTCACCAATGAGATTCACCGTGACGGATTCGGACGTTCGGGCGGAACCAATACGAATTTCTTCCGTGAAATAGCGATCTCGGATAATACTGAAGGTAATTACGATCTCACCAACGACGGTGTTACTGATACTTCCGCGATATTCAAAGTGTCAGGTAACAACAAGATTGATGCGTCCGCGGCGATAGGCATGACGGGAACGCTCACCTTTGTGACCAACGATTCCCGTGACGCCACGGTTCAGATTGACTATAACGCGACCGACACGGTGAACACGGTGATGAAGCGCATCAATGACGCGAAGCTCGGTGTGGTGGCGTATGTGGATCATAACGGCGAGCTTTCGATGAAAGCGACCCTGTCAAAGGATGATGACCGCAAGAATTTTATGATACGTCACCTCGAGGATTCAGGTCAATTTCTCGTGGGGCTTACCGGTGTGCTTCGGGGAAGCGGCGCGACGGGTTCTTTCGACTACCGCCGCGTGAATGATATCGCGAAACTCGCGCCGGTTCGGGATCACATATCGATAACCCCCCGGCAGAATCCCGCCGCGTATATGGCCGTATCTGATGAGATCTCGCTTGATGTGGATCGTATCGCGGCCGCGAAGGGAAAGGATATCGGCGGGACTGGAGACTACAATACATCAAACGGTATCGGCGACGGAACGAACGCGCTCCGTATGGCGAATCTGCGTTTTAAAAACGCGATGGTTGATTCAGCTTCGACATTCAACGATTACTATGTGTCCCTCGTTTCAAAGATCGGGTCACTCGGTGAAGAGTCGAAGGACAGAATAGGAAATCAGGAAACTCTTCTTAAAAATCTCACCAATCTCCGCGAATCAGTGTCGGGAGTTAATCTCGACGAGGAGATGGCGAGTATGGTCGCGTTTCAGCATGGATACAACGCGAACGCGAGGATGATTTCCACATTCGATAAGATGCTTGAGACCATTATCGGTCTCGGCCGCGGTTGATAGGGATTTATAGAGGTTAAAAGGAGGTAGCCGATGGAACGCGTCACCAATCAGATGATCAATAACACGATGACGTACAATTTGAGCCGTCATGCGAGGGAGATGGACAAGCTTCAGAATTCGCTTGCGACGGGAAAACAGATTGATACACCGAGAGAAAATCCTATTGCGGCGACTAACCAGATGCTGTATCAGTCACGGCTCTCTGAGGTCGATCAATACGGTAAAAACATTGATGAGGCGAAGTCGTTTCTTGATACGTCCGACGGCGCACTTCAATCGATTACGCATATCTTCCAGCGCATCCGCGTACTTGCGGTACAGGGCGCGCATGGTATCTATACCGGGTTTGAGCGTAAGGAAGCGGCTGCGACTGAAATCAATCAGCTTCTCGAAGAGCTGGTTGCGACCGCGAATATGAAAGACGCCGCGGGGCGGTCTCTGTTCGGCGGCTTCAAGACCGGCACGCAGGAGAGCCCGAATCCGTTCGTACCGATATACCAGACTCTTACCGCGGGTAATCAGGGACAGGCGATGACGGGAGTTGAATACCGCGGTGATATCGGCGGGCTCACCCGTGAGGTATCGCGCGGCGAATATATGAATATCAATGCCGTGGGGAACAAGGCTTTCTGGGCCACAAATCAGGTGCTCACTTCCAACAAGGATGCGACCGCGTATTCTTCAGCGACGAATCAGACGATCAAAATTGACGGTGTGGAAATAAATGTCTCAGCCGGCGACAATGTGGATCTCATTATTGACAAGATCAATAATTCCGGCGTATCAGTCCGCGCGTCCAAGGGCGGACGCAATAACATGATTCTTGAATCAACAACTCCTCATCAGATCTGGCTTGAAGACAACGGTAGCGGCCGCGTGTTCAAAGACCTGGGCCTTGTGAATACGGAGTTCCCTAATCCGCCTAACAATATTGACCCTACGGTGACTGTTGACGGAATGTCCGTGTTTGAGATGGTTATACAGCTCCGCGATGATCTTGTACGCGGAGATCTCGAACTTGTGGGCGGCCGCGATCTCGGTCTTATAGATATGGGTCTTGAAAATGTACTCAAACATCTGGCTGATATCGGATCAAAGCAGAGCAGAGTAGATTCGCTTGCGCATCGTTCGGAGACGGAAAAAGCCAATGTAACCGAGATGCTCGCGAAAACCGAGGGGATTGATTATGCCGAGTCGATTATGAATTTCAAATGGCTTGAAAGCGTGCATCAGTACGCGCTCGGGGTCGGTGCCCGCGCAATTCGCCAGACACTAATGGATTTTCTGAGATAACGGAGGACGCACTTTGGGTACAGTGATAAAGACAAAACCGTTCGGTGAGATTGAGATACTGGACGAACAGATAATTGAGTTTACCGACGGGATTCTCGGCTTTGATGCGGTGAAGAAATTCGCCGTCCTTGAAGAAGATAAATCCCCGTTTCTCTGGCTTCAGGCGTTTAACGAACCTGATCTTGCGTTCGTGATAATATCGCCGCTCGAGTTTCTCGACGAATATTCGCTCGTCATCTCGCAGACTGACATTGATGATGTGGGTGCGAAATCACCGGAAGAGCTTGCTGTATACGCGATTGTGACCATTCCGTCAGACAAACCTTCCACGATGACAGCGAACCTCCAGGGGCCGATCATCATCAATCCTGTAACCCGTAAGGGGAAACAGGCCATATCGCTTTCAGACAAATATCATGTGCGCCATTCGATTCTCGAAGAGATGAAAAAGCGCGCGAAGAAAGAGGTGTGAAATGCTCGTTCTTGCGCGTAAAATAAATGAATCAATAATGATCGGCGACGAGATTGAAATCGTCGTGATCGACATAAAAGGCGATCAGGTGAAGCTCGGGGTCAACGCCCCGAAAAAGGTGACCGTTCACCGCAAGGAGATCTATGACGAGATACGTCAGGAAAACATCTCCGCGCTCAATACCCGCTTCAAGCCTGAATCTCTCCGTGATCTTTCTGATTTCCTCAAGGACAAGAAAGACGGAGAATAACTGAAAGACGAAAATGAACACTGAAACCGCGCGTTAATGCGCGGTTTTTTGTCGTGCAAAACCGGATGATGCGCTGAGAAATCGGGAAGATCAACTTTTCCGCATATCAAATGTTTTATAATCCTTTATTCTTGACGTGATGAATCATTGGAATATGGACTGTAGACAGGAAAAGGAGTCAGATTGTCATGAAAATCCATGTCATTCAGCATGTTCAGTTCGAAGGACCCGCGCAGATTCTTTCGTGGGCTGAGCATAAAGCACATACGGTGGAAATAACACGATTGTATGAAGGAGACCGTCTCCCGAGAATTGCGCACGGTGATGCGCTGGTGATCATGGGCGGACCGATGAGTGTGTATGATCTGCATGATTATCCGTGGCTGCAGGATGAGATAAATTTTGTACGCGACGCGGTCGGATTAGGTACGCGGACGTTCGGGGTATGTCTCGGTTCGCAGATTATCGCGCAGGCGCTGGGCGGACGGGTGTATCGGAATCCGGAGAAGGAGATCGGCTGGTTTCCCGTGTTTCGCAGACAATTGGCCGCGTTTGATACAATGGAACTTCCTGAACGATTGACCGTGTTTCACTGGCACGGAGAGACCTATGAGCTTCCGGTCGGCGCGGAATTGATATTTTCTTCAGACGGATGCGAGAACCAGGGGTTTATCTGCGGTTCCGCGGTGGGTCTTCAATTCCATCTTGAAATGGATAAGGATAGCCTGAGTCAGATTATAAAACACTGCGGCGGTGAACTCACGAGCGGAAAATACTTGAAGAGCGAGGATGATATTTTCTCCGGGGAAACGATGTACGCTGATGAATGTCGGACGTTTCTGTTCAGGCTTCTTGACCGGGTGTTTGAGGGGTGAAGGGATGAATACAGCGGCTGAGTTCATAGTTCTGGAAATACCCCGCGAAGTATGCGTACCGTCAAAACATAATCTTGCGGGTGCGATGGGGTATCGTGAACTTCCGGTATCGGTGGATTCAGGTCTGGACCGGATACTTCCTCTTCTTGATGAGCTGATAGCACCGCAGGGGGGATTTATTTTCGCTGATATCATTGAATCCGGCGACACGTATGTTGATCTCGGCACGGCGCGTTTTAATACGGACTCTGTGATAGGACGCGCTCTGACCGGAGCGACAAAGCTCGCGCTTTTTACGGGAACAATCGGTTCCGCACTTGAGACGCGAGCCGAAGAATATATGAAAGCGGGGGACACATTTCTTGGATATCTCTGCGATGTAGCGGGATCGGCGGCTGCGGAGAAGACCGCCGCGTACATACATGCCCGTGTCAGGGAAGCTGCCGCCGCGAATGGTCTTTCTTCCGGAAATCGTTATTCGCCGGGATATTGCGGGTGGGATGTTTCCGAACAGAGAAAGATATTCGCGATTATTCCGGAAGAGCGATGCGGAGTTAGGCTTACGGAATCATCTATGATGTATCCCGTCAAATCAGTGAGCGGAGTGATTCCCGTAGGAGTGCGTGTGATGCATCGCCCTTACGCATGCGCAGTGTGTACCAGAAAGGACTGCACCCGGCGGAATACAGAGTGAGATGCCCGCGATAAATTGGCCGCATTATTCAAATGATCAGTATAGCGTATCAGAGCGCAGTATTATAAAAATGATTTGCTTTATTCAAAAAATTCGGATTTATTAAAAAAATATTTTTCGTCGCAACCCTGTTGAGAAGATACATCTTTTGCTGTGATGTAAGGAGTGAATGTGCCAATCCGTATTGTGAAGCAATCTCCTTTCTGTTGTATTGTACTGATAGCTGTGTTTTCTCTTGTTCCCTCGTATGCCCAGGATCGCGGCCCGGTTGCCGCTTTTTCGTACAGCCCCATCGGTACCGGATATCTTTATTTGCCGGGGCCGAACGGAAATAACGGTGCTGATAAAACAAAACCCGATTCTACTTCCCGATATACTTCTTCGACACGATTATTCTTATCCGGTGGATATTATTACGATTTTTTACAGGCTGATCTGTCCTATACACGGTTGACGGTGGATGACCAGAAATCTGATTACAGCGCGGATGACAGTTTGTTGAGCGGATCGGATTCTTCATTTGTCCTCAGGTTTGGAAGCCGGTTCAGCATCCCGGGTGATACCTCTTATAGCTGGCTTTATCTGGGATTGAAACGATACAGTTTCAGTTCATCATCCCGTGGAGTCGATGTGACAGCCTACGGGTATCTCGCGGGATATTCCGGATTTTACAGTTTCGGTCTATCGTCCGATTATGAATTCGTTCTGGCGTTAGATGCGTATCTGGGAACCTACAGATTTGACCGGTTATCAACCGATATCGACTATCGGAATGTATCGAAAAGGTATTCTGTTTCAGTCGGAGGCGGAGTGGGAATCGGTGTGCAATACGAACCGTATAATACCGCTCTTCTTCTTAAACTGTCTTCAGATTATAACAGGATCGCCTATGATATGACTTTTACAGGCAGGAACAGAAAGATATCCGTCGGTAACGGCGCGTTTTGTGTCGGGCTTGAAGTTAGATATTCTCTGCCGAGTGTGACGTATAATGAACGTAAAAAATAACCGGATGAATAATTGCGCTGATGGAGCGGATCATAAATGAATGTTCTGATGTTTTTGAATAAACTGAGCCGCATAACACAAAAAAAATCAGGCGTAGCGGTCATCTTTGTGTGTCTTGTGTGCGTAACGGTACTTGCTTCGTGCGCATCCGGATCGGGTATTGATTTTCAGGTAAGCGATAAAAAGTTCGGAGATACTGAAACTCTGAATTATGAATATTCCAATAAGGGTCTTGTGGACGATGTCCGTGAAGATCATTATCTGATTAATACGGAAATTGATGATCCGGTTGTTGTCCGGGTAACCTTTCCCGATATAAAAGATATACATGTGGATGCGCCGATAACGGGTTCCGCTATTGTGCAGTTTGTAACGGATGACGAAGGTAAAATCATATCTCATCGTTTCGTTAAACGGGCAGGTGTCGGGTTGGATGATTATGTTGAAAAGACAATCACCGGGATTTCGGTGAAGCCTGTTGTTCACAAGGGAGAGAAGCGCGGGTCGGTATTCAACGTCCGTTTTATTTTTCGCGAGAAACAAAAATGAAGATACTCCTGACTTTCATAATCGGTGTGTTCGGTTGCGGATGTGCGTATGCGCTTGATATATCAGGTGTGGTGTACGACAGAGGGTCAGGGAAACCCGCTCAAGGAGTGACGGTGGGGATCCGGGAACTGAAAGTCGTGACTGAAACGGATAACCGGGGTGCGTTTGTTTTTACAAATGTTCCAAAAGGATTTTATCAGCTGACATTTACCCGTAGCGATTACGGACATGTGATTGTGCCTATCAGGGTAAAAAGATCTTTTTATATAGAGCAGAAGCTCACTTCAGTGGTTTACAGTGCCGGTACAAATGTGAAATCATACACAGATGATTTAAAGTCGGATGGAGAAGCCGCGATAACCCGCGATGACATCAAGTTGTATCCGATGAGGGGGGTAGGGGATTCATTGCATCTGCTCCAATCTCTTCCGGGAATCGGAGGGGGGTATTCACTCGCGACCGTTCCTATTATCCGAGGGACGAATCCTCTTTTTAACAAGTACTATATCGATGACGTGCCAGTTGATTATCCGTATCACTATGCGGGTGGTTTTATTCCCTTGTTCTCGTCGATCAATGAAGAAGCTTTGGATTCAGCCGCTGTAATCAAAGGGAATGCTCCGATATGGACTGGGGATAATCTCGGGAATGTCATTATGGTGAAAAGTGCTGAAGCGGAGAAAGGCGGAGTCAACGGAAAGATTATCTTTGATCCCATTGTACCGCTGATGCCGACGTTTTCCTGTTCGATCGTACCTGATGAGAATCTGAGCATTGTCGCTGTAGGCCGGCGTTCAACTGCTGATCTGTTGTTCGATATGAACAAAATGCGGTTCAATTTAGCAGATTATTTTCTCAAGGCGTCGTACGCCTTGACGGATACGCACAGGATGACTGTGATGGGAACAGGTTCGCAGGACAGAGTATTTTTCAATGATCTGTCAACAAGATCAGGGTACTATGCGAATGGTCTTACATGGGAATATCTTGCACGCACTAACGTTTTTGTTAAGACAGTTCTGTCGAACCAGAATATGACTCAGTCTCTGCTGAACAAAAAAGAGCCGTCAACGGGGTCAGGAGCCAGAATAAAAATCAATCCTGATCAGTATCGTGCTTTTCAGATGGCGACACTATCCCTGCCCGTGTTTTCATTCAGAGTCGGTTATGAAGCGGTCAAGTATTCGGGAGGATGTTCGGGGAATGCGTCACTTGCGGAAATAGCGGGGATTAAGTTTTATAATGGTACAAGCTCAAATCCTAATCTGTCGTTTCCCCTTGAGGGGAAATCTCTCGCGGGATTTGCGGGTATAGACGGAAAGTATGACGCTCTCCGTTATGACGCGGGCGTACGGTATGAAAGTTATGGTCCGACTGACGAGCGTGCGGTATCATACAATGTTAATGCCGGATATATGCTGAATCAAAACAGTTCCGTTTATTTCAAGCATGGCCGTTATTACGCGCATCCGGACATATATTACTATCTGGGAAATCTTGATCCTGATTTCAAACTCGCTGAAGCGCGTAATTTCGCGCTCGGCGGAAATATCATCCCGTTTAAAGATATATTCATCAATACGGAAATATATTACTGCAGATTCAATAACCTGAGCCCTGGAACCATCTTCAGCGTGAACGACGACTTGGCCAAAAAGGGTTCACAGCTTCATCCGTTCTCTGATGAAAAAGACGGACATACATTCGGATGTGAGTTGTCAGGGAAGGGCGGATGGAAAGGGTTTGAGGGATGGGTGAGTTATTCATACTCAAGATCGACGAGGAATAATGACTCCGCACGCGGATTCAGCTCTGATTTTGATCAGACACATTTGTTGCGGCTGGTTCTGTCCAGAAGCTGGAGCAAGTGGACGACATCGTTGATATGGCATATGACAAGCTCATTGCCATATACTCCCGTTTCGGGATATGTGTATAACGGTTCGTCATATACAACCAATTACGGGGATAGGAATTCCGCGCGTTATGCGATGAATAAGCGGCTTGATGTACGTGGATCGTATCGTACTGATAATGATACAAAAATATCGGTTGAATGCTGGAACCTCCTGTTTTTCAGAAATAACGCCGTCACGGAAAAGCAGAATACCGGACGGTCGGCGGATTCAAATAATACAACTGTCAAAAATGATATCCCGTTTTTTATCTGGATCAGTATGGAGAAACCGCTGTGAAGCAGATATTGATATTCTTCATTGTAGCAACCGCGATGATCAGCTGTTATGCGTCAGTATATGAGATAACCGGACACTCCGCCCCGGTATATGAAAAAGATATTGCGGTACTAAAAAAGATGATCGCTTCGGACGGGAAGAACCGAACCGCGCTGGAAAGAATTGTCAAAATGCTTTTCACCTGTGAACGATTTGATGAAGTGATTAATTACAGCGATATCTATCTTCGAAATTATAAAAATACGAAAGTGGAGTATCTGCGCACCGTATCATTTGCAAATCTCGGGAAGTATAAAGAAGCGATTACAGCAGCCCGCTTAATTCTGTCTGATGCATCACTCAATGCTGGTAACAGGAAAGCGATAGAAGAAAAAATCAGTGTGTACGAAAAGAGTATTTCGACAGGAGGGGTTCCGTCCGGTGCGAAAAAAACTGAATGGGGTGTAAATGCTTTTACCGCGGGAATGCTGGATCGAGAGAAACTGATTGTCGGGGTATGGACGAAAACGGGCACGCCTTTTCTGTATTCTCCCGGTAAAGGAGTGATACGGAAAACAGCTGGAGATTTTTATTCGGAAGGTCTTGATCGGTTCAAACTTCTGTCTGTAACGGTTTCTCCTGATGGACGGGAAATGTTCGCGACATGTGATGATGGGAACGGCGCAGTATCAATTATTCATCGGCGTTTTGATATCAATACGGAAAGATGGTCGGAATTGTCGGTTCCTGAATTTGCGGGAGTGGGAACTATAAACGGTTTTGCGAATATGCTCGGAGACGGTGAACATCTGCTGTTTGTTTCAAATAGAAATCAACAGACTGGGCTTGATGTGTATGTAACATTACGGAATGCATCCGGTAAATGGGACACACCGGTAAGAGTGAACAATATAAATACATCGATGGATGAGTGTTCTATTTATGTTCATCCTGATGGTGAAACGGTTTATTTTTCAACAAATGGAAGAGGCGGGTGCGGAGGATTCGATCTTCATGCGGGTTCTTTGTCCTCAGTGAAAGGTGAGTTCTCAATTGATAATATTACAAATCTTAAACAGCTGAATACTTTCCGGAATGAGAATCTGCCATTGCTGGTTTCGGCGTCTGTTGATCATGCATTCTATACATTTCAGAGAAACGATGATGCCGCTATATATAATGCTTTAATAAATACCGGACAACCTTCTCCTGTACTATTCCTTGATTGTATGATTGTTGATGCTCAATCCAGAGAACCGGTACGCGCATCGGTAAGACTAACGCGGTTAGGCGATAAAACATCAGGTATATCCATGAAAAGCGTTACGGACACGCATGGCCGTGCGCCGTTTTCCGCCAGGGCGAGAACGCGGTATTCCGCTGACGTTATTGCGGATGGATACGCGTTTTATACTGAATCATTCGAAACATCGGTTGGTTCCGATACGATGATAAAAACCATTTCTCTTGATAAAGGGAAGATAAAGACGGGCTACACATTCACCGCGGATAATATGTATTATGACTCGGGGAATGCGCGGCTTCGTGCGGAATCATTACCCGCTCTCGAACGTTTGTATGACTTTATGAAAAATAACCCCGGCGTACAGATAGAAATAGCGGGCTATACTGATAATGTCGGAGGTTATCGGTACAATATGGATCTGTCCCGCAAAAGAGCAATGTCGGTTGCGGAGTATTTGTACGGCCGCGGAATAAAACAAACACGAATTACCGCGAGGGGATACGGCTATTCGAACGCCGTTGTTTCTAATGATACCGAAGAAGGGCGTCAGAAAAACCGACGTGTAGAGATTACAGTCAAGTCTTCTGATTGAATGATTTTTAGTGTGCCGTGTTTTCGGAAGCAGTTAATAAACATTACTATTACGCGTCATAACAGTTTATACCTGATAAGCTCCTTCTAGGCGGATTGATTGATGTGGGATCGATGCAGAAAGTAAAGTCACGGTTAACCGTCAAATATATTGAAGCTGTCTATTTATACATAACAACCGTGGAGATTCATAAATGAATACAATGAAAATGATTTGTGCTTTCGTGATCATTGTCATCGGTTCCGGTGTCTGTGTGCATGGTGATGGTGCCGATGGATTTGCAGCCGGTGAATACTGGAAAGGAATTATCCCTAAACCGAAAAGTTATGTGATAAGCTCGGGACAATACATTCTTACCGGACAAGAAAAAATCGTAGTGAGAGGTCGATCTTCTGCTGAGACAGATGAAATATTCCGAACCGGATCATATTTTGCGGATAAAGTTCGTCTGTCGACAGGATTCTCCTTTGGTGTTGTCCGCGGGGACATTCCTGCTCAGGGGAATATTACCCTTGTGTCTGATAACTCGGATCTGTCTCTCGGGCAGGAGGGATATAATATCAGCATTACGTTAAACGGCATATATATCTACGCGTATACTCCTGAAGGTTTGTTCCGCGGGGTACAGACGCTTCGGCAGATGTTCCCTCCTGAAATTGAGTTAAACGAACGTGTAGCCGGAGTCAGGTGGGCGGTTCCTGTATCGGAAATCCGTGATCAGCCTGTATATGAATGGCGTGGAATGATGCTTGATGTGTCGCGTCATTTTTTTTCCGTTGAAACAGTAAAGCGCAGCATCGATTGTGCGGCAGCATACAAAATAAACATATTTCATCTTCATCTGACCGATGATCAGGGCTGGCGGATTGAAATTAAGTCATGGCCCGGGTTGGCGGTGATAGGCGGAAGAACGCAGATTGACGGGAAACAGGGCGGCTACTTTTCCCAACAAGATTATATTGATATTGTGAAATACGCGGCGGATCGATATATAGAAATAATTCCGGAAATTGAAATGCCCGCTCATATCAATGCCGCGCTTGCGTCATACGGGATACTCAATCCGGACGGGATTCCTGCCCAGCCGCTCGCCAAGGGTTCTAGCACGCTTATGTGCCGCTCCGAAGCAACATGGAAATTTGTGACGGATGTAATAAGTGAAATAGCAGCGATAACTCCGGGACGTTATATTCATATCGGAGGGGACGAAGCGACGGTGACCCCGGAAGCTGATTACCGCTATTTTATCGGAAGAGTAAACTCAATCATAGAATCATGCGGGAAGAAGATGATCGGTTGGAACCCTGTACAAAAAGGTGATGATATGAGTTCTGAAACCATCGTCCAGTATTGGGTCAATATTGATAAAGACATATCCGCCGCAATCGAAAATGAAATGATGCTTATAATGTCTCCCGCGAAGAAAGCGTATCTCGACATGAAATATTCTCCGGAAACCGATCTTGGTCTCAAATGGGCGGGATACATTTCTGTTCAGGCGGGTTATTCGTGGGATCCTGAAGACTATACTTCTTCCGAAAACATTTTAGGAGTTGAATGTCCATTGTGGACTGAAACAATTGAAACTGCTGATGATATAGATTACATGGTATATCCGAGACTCCTCGGGTATGCGGAAATCGGATGGACGGAAAGGTCTCTCAGAGACTGGGACGACTATCGTCAGCGTCTTCAGGTGCATTATAAGAGAATGAGTTTTCTGGGGATACGCTTTTCTAGCGAATAAATCGGTTGTGTTTCACGTTTTAAGAAATAAATCCGCAGTTGACATATTCGACGTTATATTTTTTCCTGCAATTATAGCGAAGGATTTACATGTTACAAAAAGAAGTTTCACACGGGAAAGTTTTTGCTAAAAACAGCATTATTATGCTTACCCGCCGGATAATTGATATCATTATCGGGCTCGTTACGGTTTTCTTTATTGCTCGGATTCTTGGAAAAGAAGGGCAGGGCGCATATTCTCTTGTGATACTTCTTCCAACGATGCTTGATACTTTTTTCAATATGGGATTATCTCCTGCAACTATTTATTACACAGCTAAAAAAAAGTATAAAATTGCAGATATTATTCGTATTGATATCGTTATAGGCTTAACTTTGTCTCTGGCCGGAATAATAGTCGGCGGTTTCATCATACTCCTTCTATCAGATGTTTTTTTTAGCGGTATCCCGTTATACCTTCTATGGTTTGGACTTGCTGGGTTGCCCGCTAAAATGGGTTTCGCTTTTCTTTCAAATGTTTTTCTTGGTATTCAGGATTATAGAACATATAATATCATCATTATTCTCAATCGACTTCTTTTTCTCGGTATTCTACTTGTTCTTTATGTTTTCAATCCAACAATTATATCTAATATAACCGCTTTTGTATCGGCTGACGTTGTTTCACTCGTATTTTTATGTGCATTTCTTTTCCGCAAATTCAATCCTTTTCAGAAAATTTCTATATCACAAGATGCCGTATTTGATATGTTAAAGTTTGGAATTAAAGCACATCTGAACAACATCGTCACATTTCTCAATTACCGTATTGATATGTTTATTATAAGCTATTTTCTCGGTAATGGATCGGTAGGATTATACTCGGTTGCAGTATCGATCGCAGAAAGAATATGGATGTTCTCGGCTTCAATTGCCAGTGTTCTTTTCTCAACGGTTTCTGGAATGAGAGATGATGTTATTAAAATAAAATTAACATCGACTGCATGTCGAAATGTATTTTTTATCTCACTGATAGTTTCTGGAGTTCTATTCGCTGCAAGCGGTTTACTTATCAAGTACACTCTCGGTAATGATTTTAATGAAACCGCTCTGCTGCTTAGGCTTATTCTTCCCGGGATTGCGGCAGGAAGCATTGCAAAGGTATTAAGCAATTATGTTGCGGCAGTTGGGAAACCGGAGATTAATCTATATATAAGTTTATTGAGCGTTTCTTGTTCAATCATTCTGGATCTTGTTTTTATTCCCAGATACGGTATCATTGTAGCTCCGATTGTTTCATCGTTAACGTACGTTCTGAGTGCGATAATTGTGACAATATATTATAAACAAAGAACAGGTAACAGTTACAGAACGATTCTTCTGGTCAATGCCGTTGATATCGGCAAGTATTCTGCCTTAATGAGAAGACTCCTGAGGTTTAAAAGATATTAGTCTGATATCCGGTACACGGATACTCTATAGCATTTTATGATATGATATAAGCATTTTGAATGGACTAATGTGTATCGTGTCTGACACACCACAAAATACTCTGTTCTAACTGTGCCGTGAAATATCTTTAATTTTCCAATAACATGCAAAGATATTTCTGCACAGCTCCAACTATCCAATTATTTCGCAAACTGCCCTAGTGTTTATTTGAGCATGTATTTGCTCCTTATCCCCTTTCTGCCTTTGAATCCGTCCAGAAGAGCTTCTGTAAATACCATAATATTTTTAAAGTTCAGTGTTATGACCATGGCGAAAAACATGATTCCGCAGTATATGAGTCCGTTAAGCAGGTATACCGGTTTGCTGGTGACAAGATAATCCCTTTCAAAAAGTATCCGGTTCCTTACGGAATAGTACATGACAGTCCGGTTCTTCTGCATTGCCAGACGCATAAAGCCGAAACCTTTATTGTACCATGACTGTTCCTGATCTTCGATAATGCTTTTGCACGCAAGTATGATTTTTCCCCCTTCACGGATGACTCGTCGTGAAAATTCGTAATCATCAAAGTAGAGGTAGTATTCTGTATCGGGGTAACCGTGCTTTTTTACGAGATCGCGGTGAAAGAACATCCCTCCGTACGGAGCGACAGGGATTTCACCGACATCAGGAGATTGATTGGTATAATTTGTATTTCCTGTATGCGTTACTTTCCGCATCAGAAGGGAAGGTGCTTTTTTGATATGGAATGATCTAAATATATTGGGAATTCCCATTATTTCATCAGGAGAATTTTGCAGGACCGCCCGAAGATAATTAGGCCGGTCTTTTCTGAATGAAACAGCTATCAGATTTTCGTTCTTTGATTTTATATTAAATGTATTCCATGTGCGGGTGAGTGTTTCAAGTGCATCAGGCTTCGGAAGATTGTCATCATCAAGAATCCAGAAGAAATTGTTCCGTTCACGGCGGATTTCTGACTCAATTGCCGCTTTGATAGCTCTTCCCGGTCCTTCGTTTTTACTGTTATGTATCAGTTTCGCTTTTTTACCGTATTCTTTAGCAATTCTCATGAGCCGCCGTTTTGATTCCGGGGATGAATTGTTGTCGACTATGATTACTTGTGAGACTTCATTAAAGGATAATACCCGTTTCACCGTGCGTTGAACGAAATTAGCGCGGTTACCGTAGGTTACGATGATTGTCTGAACGTTGAGTTTTTTCCCCATATTGGCAATCCTGTATTATTCGGGATGTAAGATGTGAGCCATGCGCCTTCCGCGTTCTGACCTGGCATTGAAATGTGAGACAGGCTCCGGACTGGGTTCGGTTATTCATGGTACGTGTAAAAAAGTAAAAAACATTTTAATATACGATACATTACCTGAATCCCGGATGATGTCCCGTCTTGAGTCAATGATTTTTCGTTGTAATTTAATGGGTAGATCTAACCGGTTTACAGTGGATTTTCGGGCTGAGGCGGAGATTTATATCGGGATACTATCCCGTGCGTTAGTAACCTGTATAATACAGATTTCCCATAATCAAGTATTGAAATTGGGATGATGTAATATTCCGGGAACTCGGTTATAGTGAGGCGACTGATAATGATATGAGTATTGTCAAAATTATGAAAAAACAATTGCCTAAAAAAAGTTATATATGATTGTAATGCTGATGAGTGGTTTTAAATAAATGCGGAGGTTCTGGTTGAGAAAAATTGTAATCCTATTCCCTAAGGATTCAGAGGCTCTCTTTGATCCGACAAGCAGCAGGACCTTCGGCGGAGCCTCTGTACAGTTATATAATATTTCCCGCTCTCTAGGCGAATTTTCCGATATTAAAGTGATTCAGGGACTGTATGAATACCCTTCTGTCCGTCGTCAGAGTTTTGAAGGTACTCCCTTGATCGACTTCTTCTGTAACGAGCATGATTTTATTTTGGTTAAATTCATAAAATCTATTCGTTTCTTCGAGCGTTACAGACCTGATTATGTGATGCAGCGGGGATTGACGCTGTTTTCGTGCATGCTGGCATTCTTCTGCCGTATGACTGGAATTCGTTTTATTTTCATGTTCGCCCACGACCTTGAAGTTCAGGGTCGGTATCAAAAAAATGGTAAAATCTGTCCGCTATATTTCTTATTGAAACTGTCATCATGGCGTTTAATAGCTCAGCATCGTTGGCAATATAATCATCTGCCTGAAAATAAACGTGAGCTTATATATTCCGGATATTCAATGCCGGAAAAGAATAAAGCTTCAATGAAGTCTCCCGTTTTATGGGTAGGACGGCTTGAGCCTTGGAAGAATCCCGAACTGTTTATTGATCTTGCGAGAGAGTATCCTGAACGCAGTTTTGTCATGATTGCGCCATCATTTCACCGCCATGAGGAGTATGGCAGGAAGATACATGAGACAGCGAAAATGCTCCCAAATTTGACATTATACGATTTTATTCCATATAAAAATATTGATTCCTATTTTAAAAATGCGTCATTTTATGTCAGTACGTCCGAGAAAGAAGGGTTTCCTAATACATTTGTTCAAGCGGCCATGTTTGGAATTCCTGTGATATCTCTTCACGTCAATCCCGATGAAGTTCTTACTGAATATGAATTTGGTGTTTTTTGCGATAACTCATTTGAAAAGCTTGTGCTGTCATTGAAAATAGATGATGCTCTCTATTCAAAGCTCTCGGAAAACGCTTTCCGATATGCCTGTGAGCGACATGATATAATTGAGGTCAGCAGTAAAATCCATGCGTTATTGTAGTCTTTTGAGTCGGCACTGATAAAGATGAATCCGTATTCATTTATGTTGCAGCGCGGCAATATGTATTATTGTTGTATGGGGAAAGTGAATGATATTTTTCCTTGACAATATAACTGTAATAAATAACATCACACTTAATGATTAATAGTGATTTTGCATTGGCGGTTCATTCTATTTTGCTTCTTGCGAAAAGTGAGACCCGTCTTACAAGTACACATCTCTCAAAATTGATGCGGTTACATCCTGTGCGTATCCGCAAAGTGCTTTCGCGGATGAAGAATGAAGGATACATTGATTCAAAAGAGGGTATTAACGGGGGTTTTTTCATTTCGTGTGATATCGCGAAAGTAACTCTCCATGATATATATGTGCTTACCCAAGAGGATCTTCTTAAGCCTAAATGTCATGATTGCTGTGCGTCATGCAAGATTGGAACCAACATAGAGAGAGTGCTTGATGAAATACTCGGTGGAGCGGACGACAGATTTCAAGAGTATCTTGGCAAATACACATTGAAAGCTGTAATGGAAAAAATGTAATTTTTTTGCCGTAATCTGTAACAATATAAAATACAGTATGCTTGTTTTGATCGGTTCAGTTGAGAAAGTGGAATGAAGTTAATAAGGGTTTTGTTCAGTTTAAACTGTAACAATAAATAATACAATTTAGGAGAATTGATATGAGTCAGAATTGCACATCAACAGGATGCGACAACTGTGGATCCATTGACATGGGAATTGACGCGGGTTCAGAAAATGGAAACGACTTCTACTCCAGTGATTTTCTTGAGATGGCGAAGAAGCGGTTTTCGGTGCGGAAGTATCGCGATACACGGGTTGAGGATAACAAGATTCGTTCTATAATCGAGGCGGGAAGGGTTGCTCCGACCGCGGCAAACCAGCAGCCATACAAAATTATCAGTATACGTACCTCTGAGGGGATCGGGAAGCTTTCACTGGGTGCAACTACCTTCGGGGCTACGAGTGCTTTTATCATATGCGCTGATCTCAATACCGCGTGGTAACGTCCGTTTGATGGAAAATCCACCTCGGATATTGATGCGTCGATTATCACCGATCATATGATGCTCGCAGCGGTCGACATGGGTCTTGGGACTCTGTGGATGACATATTTTGATCCAGCTGTCATCCGTCGGGAATTTCGCATTCCTTCGAATTATGAACCGGTGAATATACTTCTTGTAGGGTATTCCGCTGAAAATGACGCCTCTCCTGATCGGCACTCAAATACCCGGAGACCCTATAATGAGGCAGTTGTGGAAGAATCATTCTGATTAAAACAGTGTGCGAAACAATTATTGTATTTCACGAATTGAGAAAGTGTTTTTGTTAGCGCTATGCAGAAATATCATTCAATATCATAGAAACAGCTCTTTTTTTGAACAGATGAAAGATGCTTCATGATTCAGCGACGACCAATCATATCGAGAAATACTATAAACAAGACTGACTGAATCTGTTATTTATCTCAGGGGAATATCATTGTTTTCACTGATTGAAGAATATCTTGGGGTTATCCAGGATTAAAAGTAGTTTTGATTTTCTTTTTGTAATCGGGAAAATCGGCTCAGTCAGTTTAGGTGATGAGCCGATTTGTTTATAAATAGGAAAAGAATCGTGTACTGATGATTTATAACTTATTCCAAAGCGTCTTTTGATCGTGTAAAAAATAGTTCGCAATTTGGTAAAGGGAGCCATCGTAATCCCGAGATAAAACAACCAAATTCTATGACGGAGAAAAACGATGGCTCAGAACAAAAGTACCGAATACTTCAAAA
>Ga0209800_10000573_pt1 | contig 54322 bp, 41 predicted proteins | sample Higcelweek8metaG_FD_187174 | JGI IMG/M metagenome (GOLD analysis project Ga0209800, IMG submission 187174) | Freshwater pond sediment microbial communities from the University of Edinburgh, under environmental carbon perturbations - High... | ecosystem: Environmental > Aquatic > Freshwater >...
CTCAATAAATTGGAGATACCTCAAGAATTCAGCGAATTTCATGTAACATGGATAAATGATGAGGATAGTCTGAAAACGTTTGCGACCAGATGCCAACAGCTCCTACGTAAATACCGCCTCACTTTAAATAGTTCGCTATGAAACAGGAAATTACAAAAAATCTTGATCTAAGACCCTGGCCTGGACTTTCGTCATACTCTGTGAATCATGCTAAATATTTTCATGGTAGATACAAAGAAATAATTGAGATAATAAATCAGATTACCACTGAACCGCTATGTTGTCTATTTGGACCTTCAGGAGTTGGAAAAACATCTATACTCCAAGCTGGTCTTGGTCCTCAAATCAGTGAGTACGGATTCTTCCCCGTATTCATTAGGTTAAACCATATTGAAAATTCTCTAACTTATTCACAACAGGTAATACAAACTCTGAGAGAAACAATAAAAAATGAAAACATTGATATAGAAGAATTAACTTTTCCTATTATAGAAGGTTCTAATGAAAGCTTATGGGAATTTTTTCATCGCCATATATTTTGGAACACACGAAATTATCAACTTAAGCCTATACTTATTTTAGACCAGTTTGAAGAGATTTTTACCCTTTCTTCATCAAAATCAAATACTGTTAAATTTATAACAGAACTTGGTGAATTGGCAGAAAATTCTGTACCTCTTGGGGTACAATCGTACTTGAAAGAGACAAATCGTCGTATAGGATTTCCAATACAAGGTCAGGATTATAGAGTTTTGATTTCCTTGCGTGAAGATTTTCTTGGACAACTTGAAATCTTTACTAAAAACATACCAGTTTTTCGACGTAACAAATACGCTATTAAAGAATTAGATGGGCAACAAGGATTGGAGGCCATTTGTATCCCTGGGGAAAAAATCTTGGATAAATCTATTGCTATTTCTATAATTGATTCTATTACAATCAAGAACCGACGATCAGGAGAACCGATAGAACTTAAAGATAGAGTTGTTGAACCTTCTATCCTTTCTTTGTTTTGCAGTGAATTGAATGAAGAAAGGATAAAATTAGAAAAGGAAAAAATAACTATTGAGCAGGTAAAAAACCAAGGTGAAAATATAATCCAAAACTTTTATAACAAATGTCTCAATAAAGTATCGACAAACACTATTGATTTTATTGAAAAGAATCTTTTGACTACATCTGGGTATCGAAATGCGGTAGCTTTAGAAGATATTTCTGATGGTCAAATACAAAATGAAATCAATGAATTAATTAAATCCAGAGTCTTACATGTTGAAGAAAGACAGGAAATGCTCTGGGTAGAATTTAGTCACGATATTTTAGCTAAAGTGGCTTTTGAAACAAAAAAAATAAGAAAGACTGAAAAGGAATTTGAAATTGAAAGAAAAGAATTAGAAGAACTTAAACAAAATGGACTGAATCAACGAAAGATTCTTGTTGGAATGGATTTGTTAATCATTTCAATATTGTTTTTCTTTTCTTTTCGTGATTTTAATAATCATTTAATAAGTGATATTCCTTTTTTTGGATTTATAGCATACCTTTTTTTATTAAGAATAAACCTTTCATTCTTAATGTTAAAGAATGAAAAGAAAGGATTCCTGGCCACATTAATATTTTTATCTTTTTTTTTAGTATCATTAATACCATCATTTAGGTATAATGAATTCTCTACTCGATATTTACTTTTCGCTCCATCAATCTTTTCAAATGGAATTAATGGCTTTATTTCTGTTTATGTTTGGCATTCTTCTTATATATTAAATAGCATTACAAGTATTATTGGATTTATTGTATACATATTTCCTTTATTATTTTATATTATTCAACTTAAAGGATGGAAGAACAGAAAAAGTGAAGCAACTTGGGTAAATGTATTTGGGTTTACAATTATTAGAAAGGTCCCTAATCGTTCGTTTTATGTCCGATTAGTAGGTGTCTGGATTATAATGGTTATAGCATTATTAATAGGGCTAAATACTTTCAGATTCTCCTTTATGGGAATTCCACTTTCTTTTATTGCATATTTTATTCTTTTACGTCATTTTACTAAAAATCTAAAAGTTACCAAAAAACAAATTGCTGTATTGCTGGTATTTGTTTTGATTTTATCAACAGTTATATGGTATAGCCAATTTTTAACCACAACGAAAGTTCTTGTTTATATAATTACGTTTGCACTTACACTCATCATTACCGGTTATATTTTAAAAAAATATTCAACTGATTCAATACTACTGAAAAGTTCTAAGGCTGTAATTACAGTTTTTTTATCCTTTGTAATAATTCCTGCACTATCGTTTGGATATAATATTTATACATTGACAAATTATGGAAGAATATCCAACAAAGATTATCAAGCAATTGCTTTCTATACCATAAAAGATGAAAATAATAAGTTGGGGATAAGAGACCGAAAAGAATTAATTATACCTGTTGAATATGAAAAGATTGTAAGAGATGGATTAGGTTTCAATGTATTAAAAAATGGAATGTGGGGTTTTATGGATTGGCCTGATGATTATAGAATTATAAAGCCGGACAGTGTTCCTTTTAATGGAATGTTTCAATCTGAGGTCGAATGGGCAAAGATGTTACTTATACCATGCAAATACAAGAATATTTTAACCGACAAAATGTATTATTCGACTGTTTATATTACCGATAGTATTGGTATAGGTGTGTATGACATTCATTTAAAATGCCAAGTTATACCATGTATATTTGATTCTATAAAAGTCTTTGGTGCAGAAGGAGGCAATACATTAGACTATTATTTAGCCTGGGAAAAGGGGGAGAGAGATTCAATCAGTTATAAATCTCTTGCCCGAGATAATAAAATTATAAGCTTAAGAAAGTCATTGGTAACTAATAATAAAGATACCACTTCTTATTTTGAATTAGGAAATCTTTATTTTGAGGCAGGAGATTATGATAATGCAATTCAAGTCTTTCAAAAAGCAATTTCATTAAAGCATGATTGTGCAGAAGCTTATTTTAATATTGGAAATTCTTATTACAACAAATATGAATATAATAAATCAATTGAAGCATATCAAAAGGCGATTAAATTAAATCCAAATTATTTTGATGCATATTACAGAAAAGGATATACATACCAAAATATAGGTATTTACTACAAGGCAATTATGGCTCTTACAGAAGGTATTTTTCGGGAAGAAAATGAACGGGAAGAAAATGAAAATATGTATATGCCCCAATCTTTAGCATATGCTTATGGTAACTTATCTTTTAATTACCTATTTACCAAAGATTATGTAAATGCTGAAGAAGCTGCAAATAAGAGTTTGGGGGAACAGTATGAGGATGAAGCAGGAAATAAGAGTTGGGGGAATGAAAATGTAGAATGGGTAATCTCAAATCTTGCCCTTGCCATTTTATTCCAAGGTAAAACAAAAGAAGCCATGAAAATTTACCAATCATATAAAAATAAGCCCTATCCTTTAGATACATTAAAAACTTATGGATACTATTTTCTAAATGATTTAAAGGAGTTGGAAAAAGCTGGGATTACTTGTAGTGGGGTTAATGAAGCTAGAAAAATACTAAACAATTAAGATTTAATTGGATGGACGTTTTTCAAATTTTCATATTGTTCTATCACTCTGGTAGTTTTGAAATAGCAAGCTTGATTGCAACTCGGTTGAACCACTCCCAACTTCTATATTACGGGAGCTTGCTTAAACTAAACGAAGTTGACTGATTGATTTATAATGTTGAACATTTTTAACGAAAATATTATGAGAAACCTTTTAAAGTGGTTTAAATCCTGGTTTACACATCCATTGCGCCAATTGGATCGTACAATTTCGGGATCGTTCTTAAATCAATTAGCAACAATACTTTTAATATTTATTCTATTTGGGGCTATTGGGTTTGGATTGAGTTATACCATTGATTCTAAAAAAACTCCACCAATTAACAAAGAGATCGACAGTCGTTTTTGGAGTACTGTTGCTCAAATGCTTGATCCGGGAAACCTGCACATGGTAGGAAATGGAAAGGCTGACACCTTGATTATACTGAATAATGGTACTTTTCAATCGTTAAATAAAGGTAAGGTTGAGAAACCCGAAACAATCAAAGCGATCAAAAATGAGAGTTCTGTTTCTGATACCAATCAATCGAAGAAAACAAGCAACTGGTTGCGTTTATTTGTCTTTTTCGGTACTGTTACTGGTTCAATCATATTTGGGGGATTGCTAATTTCAACAATTACCACCTTTTTTGAACAAAGGGTGCATAATGTACGCGAAGGGATGATAAACTATCGCTATAAAAACCATGTGGTAATATTGGGTTGTTCCAACATGGTAACCGGATTGGTCCAACAGCTTATCAACAAACCTGAATATTCAAATAGCAATATTGTACTGCTTACTTCACAAAGTGTTCCTGATATAAAAAGGAAACTAATGTCCGAACTATCTGCCAATTCCATGAAACGGTTGTATATCCTTTATGGTGACCGTACAAGCAAGAGCGATCTGAAAAGATTATGGCTCCCTTTTGCCAATGAGGTGTATATACTCGGTGAGGATAATGAACCCGACCATGACTCTCAAAATAATTCAAGCATGGTGGAGATTGAAGGGATATTGAAGCAGTTTTTCACAAAAGAATATAATCGCACAAATATGTATCCTAAAATTCTGGATTGTAATATATTATTCGAATCACAAACAACTTATGTTGCACATCAGTTTCGCAATTTTCAAGAATTGAATGCAAAAGGCAAAAAACTGCCAACACCCTTAAATATAAATGCATTTAGTTTTTACGAAAAATGGGCACAGAAAGTATTTGTGGGTTGCAGTCATAATGAAATATCTTATTCACCACTCGATTATGAAGCAATTACTCTTGATTCAGACAAATATGTCCATGTAATTATTGGAGGTATGACCCGAATGGGATTTGCGATTGGTGTGCAAGTAGCGCGACTTGGACATTATGCCAATTTTGAACGCAAAAAAACGAAGATTACTTTTATTGATGCACATACCGACCGTGAGATTGATTATTTTGCCAGCAGATTCCAAAACTTCTATGATGCTGTTGATGTAAATTTTGTTGATCTGCTGAGTGGTACAAAGCGTTCAAAACCGGGAGCTCTTCCCTATATTGATGTGGAGTTGAACTTCGTCAATGGCCATTTCGAAAGCCCTGAAGTAAGGAAAATGCTGGTTAATTGGACTTCAGATATAAATGCGCTGACAACCATTGCGATTTGTTTTAATGATCCGGGTATTTGTCTGGCTGCGGGGATGTATCTTCCAAATGAAATTTTCAAAAACAGACACAGGATAATCATTCAACAGGAAACAGCTCACTCCATTATTTCGTTACTACGTGATGATACTACAAAAGTAGAAAACAGGTATAGATATGTTACCGCTTTTGGAATGGTAAACGACTGCATTGATTTAAGTCTCAACGATGACTTTAACGCAAAGGCTGTTAACTACTTCTACTATTCCAATTCATTACCTGACAGGTTTGATGAAAAAATTATAAAAGATATGGATGACTGTTGGAAAGGATTAAGGGAGCGGTTTAAATGGTCAAGTCGTTATAATGCAGAATCAATCCCAACGAAACTAAGAGCAATTGGGATGACAAAAGATTCAGTAGAAAATTTGCAATCTTATTTCTCTGATGAAAATATTGAATTATTGGCCAAAATGGAACATGCCCGGTGGAATGTGGATACACTATTAACGGGCTTTGAAGCCCCATCGTCTGATATTTTGAATGAATCAACGCGAACTGCTGATCTAGCTTGGGAAGCATATAATTCCTCTGGAAAAAATGGAGAGGATACATATAAAGAATTGAAAGAAAGTCATGAGTCTGTTGTTAACAATTATAAACGGAAGATGATCCATCCATGCCTGGCCCCGTATGAAAAATTGAGCGAATATTATAAGGATATTGACCGGAAATTGGTTAAATGCATTCCCGTTATTAAAAATGAATTTTATAAAATACAACAAAACAGCTAATTGATCTTCATTAAATGAATCAAAAAAGTCAAAATTATAGTCCCACTCCCTTAAATAATGAAAAGGTTGATTTACCTGAAAAACTTTTTGAAAACATTGAACTTCTTGCCAAAAATGTTCACGAAGAGTGGGCTAGAAAGCGGGTTGAGGAGGGGTGGCAATATGGCTCACAACGGGATGATGTAATGAAATTACATCCCAGCCTGATCCCGTATGATGAGCTTTCGGAAGGGGAAAAAGAATACGACCGGCAAACGGCCTTAAGTACCCTTAGAATGGTTATTTCGTTGGGATTCAGGATAGAGTAATCAGCACTATTATAAGAATTCCAAATTTTGGGGAAAGCCCTGAAGTGTAGCAAATGCATTCCAGGGCTTTTTTTATGTTCCCTGTAAGATAAATAAGCTTTATTGACTCTAATGTTTAAAATCAGTTAACCAAACATTATAGAAGATGAGGACAATCGTTTTAACTATCGCACTGGCAGTTGCATTATCCATGAATGCAGTTGCCACCACCTGGGAAAATGTCTCAAAAAAATGCCCCGTTTGCAATTCTGTTAGTCAATACCTCGAACCGATGAGCTATGGCGGATATATTTATCAGTGGCCGTCGAAATACCAATATGTCTACTGGCCCTATACGGATGATGCCTCGGTCTATTGTTGCCCAAGCTGTCATTTCGCTGCATTTATGTGCGATTTCGACAACATTCCCATTGATAAAATCGACACCATACAGGTAGTTCTCAAATCTTTAAAGATTGATGCAAAGGGAAATGATTATCGTCAAATTCCGGTGACAACCCGATTGGAAATTGCGGAACAAGGATATCGGGTAGTGGGACGCGACACAAAGTTTTGGTGCAGGTTCTACCGAATTATGGGTTATCATTATGATGCTGAAGGCCAAAAGAGAAAAGCATTGAGATCGAGGGGTAAAGCCCTGCTTCTGGCAAATGAAATGCTCAACGATACGACATACTCCGGTCAGGAAAAGGAAAATCTTTTGATTATTGCCTCAATGTTTAATTATTTGAATCAAACAGACAGCTGCACCTTTTACCTCGAAAAAGCGAAAGATTGTGTCTATTCAGATAAAAAAAGTGAATTGGAATACTCACTTTCTCTTGATGAATATTTAAAGGATTTAATCACTGAATACAGGGAAATACTTCAGGAGGATAAAACGAAAAACCTGTTCAACCTCAAATAAATTCGAACCGGTTTAGATTATTACTGTGAATATACTCTATTCAATAAATTAAATTAACCAAAAACAGATCATGAAGAAAATCGGAATAATTATCGTGTTTATGCTGTTTTTTTCTGCTTACTCAAAAACTATTACCAGGAAACCGGTAGTACGGGAATGTCCTGTTTGCCATTTTATTAGCACTTACAATATTGATGCAACCTATAAAAGCAATATTCAAAATTGGCCTTCAGAATATCAGTTCATCTTTTGGCCATTTATCGATGAAATGTATTTTTATTGTTGCACTAATTGTCATTTTTCTTGTTATTCGTCTGATTTCAACAATATTTCCAAAAAGAAAGCATCTGAAATAAGGGATTTTCTTTATACATTTTCTTTTGATAAAGGAACAAACAATTACATGGATATCTCCGTTGGATCGCGATTGGAGATTGCCGGAATAGTTTATAGAATTCTGGGGAGAAATAAAGAATTCTGGTGCCATTACTACCGTGTATGTGCTTATTATAACGATTTGGAAGGACAACATGAAACGGCTGCCGATTACAGGAATAAAGCAATCAGAACAACTCAATCGATGATGAACAAGGCCAAAAATTCGGGAAGAAACAAAGAGTTATTGATCATTATGGCTTCCTTATATCATTATACCAACCAAACAGACAGTGCACTAATCTGTCTTGAAAAGGCGAAACCATTGAAAAGAAAAAACTGGAAAGAAAAACGTAAAACAAATTCCATTAAAAATGAAAAATTAAATACACTAATAACCCAGTTCGAGGAATTTATCAGAACCAAAAGAAAAGACAGCATTAATTAATAAAACTACTGTAAGATTTCAGCTTTAACCGGGCTCTATATTATAAATCATAAAACTAAACAGTATGAAAAGAAAAGGATTGTTTTGGAAGATTGTGGTATTGGTAATAGCAATCTCATTAATTGGAATTTTGTTATTCCTGGGTGGAAAATTGTATGACAGGAAATATGGTAAATATTACTCCCGCGATTATGTGGGTGGAAATTGTGAGAAAATAAGTTATTTCGATGGACGGGTTAAACTCATAAACCAGAATACTCAAAAGGGAACGACCCCTAAATTAGATTGGATTGCTTCGGTTTGTGAAAGTGATACTCTCACTGTTTTTTGCAAAAATGGGAAACGCGGCTTTATAAATCTTATTACCGGGAAAATTATTATTCCTCAACAATATGACAGAGCATGGATCTTTTCCGAGGGTTTGGCTGCCGTTTTAGTGAATAATAAATTGGGATTCATTAATACAGCAGGTGAAGTGGTTATCCCATTCCAGTTTCCTTACAATCCAAACATCACTGAAAAAGTTGATTTCCTTTTTAAGGGAGAATATTGCATTGCACCCGGAGAAGATGGGAAATACGGTCTTATAGACAAACAGGGTAATTGGAAACTACCGGCTGAATATGATTATATCATCAACCCGGTTAAAGGATACCGCGCCGTTAAAAAGGATACGCTGTTCGGATTGATCAATTCATCGTTAGCTCTTACCATTCCGGTAGAATACAAATGGATCAGGGTTACCAATGGTGGCTTACTAGTAATAAAAGATCATGCTCAGTATTTAACTTCTTTCGATGGAAAGCAAATCATTCAGCCATTTATTTACGATCAACTAAATGAACTACATTATACCTCCAAGCAGGTCACTGACGATGGCACTGATATTACCATCAGAAGCGATTATACCTCTTTTGAGATGCATGGTTTGTGGGGGTTAATGGATAACAACGGCAAAGTAGTCATCACTGCACGATACTCAGAGATCCAGGCCATTACCAATAACCTGTTTACCTGCAAATTGGGAGATGGGTGGATCACACTAAGCTCAAAAGGAGAACGAGTTTATTAAAAAGTCTATCCCCAAACTATTAACTAAGCACGAATAGATTTTCAACAATTTATGCGAGACATATCATGTATTATCCGACCTTAATTAATACAAAAAATTTATTATGAAGCCTATAAACATCACGCATGTTAAATGGATGACTGCTATTCTCATTCTCACTACTATGATTGGATGCTCACCCAAAATCGACAGTTCGTTGTTTTACAGATACAGGGAAGATAACGGTGATTACTTCTGGTTCAATGGGAAACGGTATAGTATTTACGTAAGTGAATGGGAGATTTACAACTTGCCGATACCGGTAAAAAAATATCTTCTAAAAAGTAATCTTGCCAATAAAGAGCGGATCACAGAACTCTTTTACAAGTATAATGGAACCATTAAACTGGAGGGCTTCTCTAAATTTGACATTAAGAAACACTATCGTATTAATGAACACTGTTCCGGATTGGAACCCCGTTTCCTTTCTGAAGGAAAATCATTTCCAATAATAGCAACGATTGAACTAAACCAGGAAGCGAACATACAGGCCAAATCTCTTGGCTTCAAATTTTTAAAAGAAGAAAATATGAAGAGTTTAGCGACCGACGATCTTTGTGTGTTAAAGTATCTGGCACAGATGGTGTGGTATCCATCAGCTTATCTAAACGAAAATATCCGTTGGGATCCCGTTTTAAAAGACAGTATTATTGATGAAAACAGCACAATGCTTACGATTCAGGAAAAAAATCTTCAAGCAGTCGGACAACTGATCTTTGACTCTGTTTCTTCGATGCCGGTTTCCTTTATTGGCAAAATCTCCAAAAACGTTGATTTTCAATATTCGATGGCAAAATTTGAAATATCATATTCTAATTTTAAGGATACAGATTTATACAATCTCCCTCAAAAATGTATGGCAAAAATCGAGGATGAAGAACAACGGGAAATCGTGATAGAGATGAAACTCGGTAAATACAAACAGCCCGATCAAAAGATGATGGTAAAAAGTGAAAAAGAAAAGAAGAAAAAGGAGAAAGAATGAAATGAGCAAACACAAAATGAAATAAACCTGAAAAACAAATTGCACAACACGTCGGTTCCGTTGTCTTTATCCCAAAAGCATCCTTCTATTATACGTGAATACAAACAAATTTTAATAGAGAAAGCCAGATTAAAAACCTGGCTTTCTTTTGAGCGGGAAAAGGGATTCGAACCCTCGACCCTCAGCTTGGGACCCCGAGTACTCGGGACTACCCCTGAGCTTTTCTTCTTTTATCATGCAGAAATTATGTAATCGACTGAAATTATAATTATAAAAAAAGTCAGGCTTTGAGCCTGACCATTGTTGAGCGGGAAAAGGGATTCGAACCCTCGACCCTCAGCTTGGGAAGCTGATGCTCTACCCCTGAGCTACTCCCGCTTATGTTATTATATTTCTCGACCCTCAACTTGGGACCCCGAGTACTCGGGACTACCCCTGAGCTACTCCCGCGAACAATGCTGCAAATTTAAAAAACTATTTCAATTGCTAAACCATTCTTGTCACTGAATTCAATATTTTTCATTTATGACCAAAAGCAATCATTCGATGGAAACCAAATAGCGAAAAACTCAGCTTAACTGCTATATAACAATGTATTATGTTTTATCTACTATTCAACAGATGGTTTTTCTCACGTATGGTTTTTCTTTAGTTGAAAAGGAAAAAACGAATATCTTTGTTCGACTTTGATTCCGACAGGGTGAATGTGAGATCTAACGTTATGAATTATGCCTTTAACTTTTATCAAAAAGATCATTAAGAAAAGACCGATCAATCTTAAATTCCTGCACCCACCGCGTGGATACAAAAAAAAGCGTGTGCTTTTTATTGTAAATCCCATTTCGGGAGAAAAGGTAATGAGATGGATCAATTCTCAAGGGCTAAGAATTCTAAGGAGCCGTTTCCTTAAAATGGACGTGATACAGACCAAATATGCCGGTCATGCTCCTGCAATTGTTGAAGAAAACCTTGACAACTATGACATATTTGTAGCCGTTGGAGGCGATGGTACCGCTAACGAAGTGGCCGGAAAACTGATTGGCACCAATAAAATATTCTCTATTTTACCTTCGGGATCAGGCAATGGATGCGCCCGTGAACTTGGTCTGCCACCGATTGGAATGGGAGTGGTCAGGTTGCTGGTCAGGGGGGTTACAAAAAACATGGATGTCATTTATGTGAACGGCAGGCACTCTATCAACGTTTCAGGAATTGGCTACGATGCCATCATTGCCAAACGCTTCAACAAAAGTGAATCGAGGGGCGTTTTTAACTATGCACTGATCATCTTACGTAGTTTCTTCTTATATAAACCACACGATTACCATTTCTATGCCGATGAGCTTGAGGTGAATACCAAAGCTTTTCTTATTTGCTTTGCCAACACCCGGCAATTTGGGAACAATGCTTTTATTGCCCCGGCAGCAAAACATGACGACGGGTTAATCGAAGTTGTTGTTTTAAAACCATTTCCCAAACGACATTCTCTAAAACTCGCATTTTTGATAATGACAAAACGGATTAACCGTTCTCCCTATGTAACCACATACCGCTGCAAACAAGTGATTTTTGACTCAACACATGTTCAGTGGTTCCATATTGATGGCGACCCAATGAAACTTCGCGGACCAGTAAATATCACCATAAAACCCCAGGCAATCAGGGTCTTCGACACAAGAAGGACCAAGCTTAAGTAAATGCGAGAAAATTCGGAAGAATTCCATTTTACCACGATCAGCTTGATGCATCATTCCTATCTGACAATTTTCATCTCGTTAAGCAAATAACCTGCCCCAGCAAATTTATCGATGATAAAAAGCATATACCTGACATCGAGAGAAATATTCCGGCATTTATCCGGGTCGAATTCAATATCGCTCATGGTTCCCTCCCAATTACGGTCGAAATTAACCCCAATCAGGTATCCGTTCGCATCGATGACCGGACTGCCGGAGTTCCCGCCTGTTGTATGGTTCGAGGCCGTAAAACAGACCGGCAAGGTAGAATCAGACATGGAATACATACCAAAATCTTTCGTTCGATATAACTCTTTCAACTTTTCAGGAACATTGTAATCATCAACTTCGGGATCTTCCTTTTGAATAATCCCTTTTAGTGTCGTGTAAAAGTTATAGGTCACGCCATCGCGGGGTTTAAAGCCTTCTACTTTACCAAAACTAACCCTTAGAGTGGAATTTGCATCGGGATAAAGCATTTGCCCGTTTTTCATTTCGAGCTGGGCTTTCATATACTTTTTCTGATTCGCATTGATCTGATTTTCAAAATTAAAATATGAACTTCGAACAGATGAATTGTAATAACTTGTTATAACATGGAAAAGTTGGTACAGCTGATCGTTCAAAACAGCTTTTTCATGAACGGCAGAAGTATCTGAAACGATTTTCAACATGGTGGTTTTATCGACCAATATCGATTTTGAATAGATCTTTTTCAGTATATTCTGAAAATCTTTCTTGCTGAAGATCGTTTTCAATTCAGCAGGCAAAAATTCAGCAGGAAGATCGGAATAATATTTTCCGATGAGGCGGAGAAACATTTCGCTATCAACATCAAAGGAATAATCGTTGAATTGTTTTCCAACATCAGCCGAAAGCTCTTTGATATCAAATGGCTTATTTAAAGCACTTAATGATGATATGGTTAGATAATTCTTATACGCATCGGGTCCCCGGTAAAAGCATTCATTGTAATAATCATAAGCTTTTCTATATGGGATGAGTTGCGAATAGAATTTTTCTAAATCGGGCAAGATATTTACATATTCCGATTTCCTTTTATCATCTTCATTGATCCAACGGGTAAATTCTTTTTCTTCTCTAATTTTCGTTTCAACAACACCCTGACGTTTTAGCCCCAGCATTTCGCCCTGCCATTTCTTCCATGAGTTACTGATATTGGCGTATTTGGAAGCATATTTTATCCGTGTAGACGGGTCGTTCAACATAAAATCTGATAGAATATTCAACTTCAGGTCGCGAATAGCTACACGATCGGGATCGCTGTTTTCCAAAATCATTTTCACTGCCTGCGATGGCAAATACTGTTGAGTGTTGCCCGGATATCCGAAAACCATCGTAAAATCACCTTCTTTTATTCCTGAAATATTGATCGGGAAGAAACTTTTTGAACGATATGGAACATTGTCGGGTGAATAGTCTGCGGGTTTGTTTTCCTTGTTGGAATAAATCCTGAACAACGAAAAATCACCTGTATGACGGGGCCATATCCAGTTATCGGTATCGCCCCCGAATTTTCCTATTAAAGAGGGCGGTGCACCAACCAAACGCACGTCGGTAAATGTTTCGGTTAGGAACAGGTAATATTGATTCCCCCCGTAAAATGGTTTTACCTGAGCATTATAGCCACCACTCTCCTCCTCTTCATCAATGATAGTCGCGATGTTTCTTTGAATTTGATCGTCGATTTCGATTGCTTTTGATAGGGTATCAGTACAAGCAAAAACCTTGTCGGTAACCTCTTTCATGCTGATCAAAAAAGTGACCGTTAATCCCTGATTGAGAAGTTCTTCTTCCCTGCTCATAGCCCAGAACCCGTCGGTGATGTAATCGTGTTCGAGTGAGCTATGCGATTGAATTTCGGGAAACCCGCAATGATAATTGGTAACAAGCAAACCATCGGGAGAAATAAGCTCACCGGTACATCCGCTTCCAAAATGAACGATAGCATCTTTCATACCCGTGCTATCTGTATTGTAGATATCTTCAGCGGTAAGGTTGAAACCCATTTGCTGCATTTCTGCAATATTCTTCTCAATGAGCGAGGGAATCCACATACCTTCTCTGGCAGAAGAGAGAAGAGAAAGGAAAAGGAAAATAACCGATAAAAAGATTTTATTATTCATCCCAACTTTTTTTTAGCGAAAATCAAAAATAAGTTTATTCAGGGAATTTGGGGAGAAAAGCCAAAAGTTATCAAGTGCCATAAAATATTTTTGACAGTAAATTTGCTGTTTAATTATTTTGACAGTATATTTGCTGTCAATTAAGATTAACAGTAAAAACATTGTCAAATATGAGCACAGAATGGATTTCTCCAAAGACAATTATTGGTTCGGCTGCAACCGGCGATTATTACTATCCAAGAAATGAAATAGTAGAAGAAATATGGGATGAACTTGAAAAGGGAAATTTTATACTAATTGCTGCACCAAGAAGAGTGGGGAAAACTTCAATAATGAAAGATATTGAAGCAAATCCCAGGAAAAATTATAAGGTAAAATTTGAAAGCATCCAAGCTGTAAAATCTGAAATTGATTTTTATAAAACCTTGTACAAACTAATATTAAACTGTTTAAATACAAGCCGCAAAGCGAAAAAGCAGTTTGTCAACTATCTGAAATCGAAAAACATCACAGAGATTACCACTGAGGGAATAAAAATTGGAAATGTTGACCTAAACTATTTAGATGAAATAAATTCAATTTTCAGTCAATTAGGCAATAATACAGATAGCGTAATATTACTTCTTGATGAATTGCCCGAAGTTCTGTATCGATTACATAAAAACGGGAAAAAGGATGAAGCCATTGCCATTTTAAATCAATTAAGAACATGGCGTCAAAGCGGAATTAAAAAATTGCAATTTGTTTTTGCTGGTTCAATTGGCATACACTATGTAGTAAAAGCGATTGAGGGAAGAACCGCTGGTTTAAATGATTTGAAAAAGGTTATTTGCAATCCATTAATTGAAAAAGAACCACATAATTATATAGAATGGGCTACTTCGGGTGCAACCATTCAATATTCTGAAACACTAAAAAGTTACCTTCTTCAAAAGATCCAATATTACTATACACCCTATTTCATCAATCTTATGTTGGATGAAATCCATCGCAAAGCAAAAAAAGCAGGAAATTTGATTATTACTGAACAAGATATCGATGAAGCATTTTTAAATGTCGAAAAAAGCAACGAGCATTTTGCCGATTGGAAGAGCCGGTTAAAAGATTATATGCCCAAATTAGATTTCGAATTTGTAAATGAAATCTTAATTCATACTGCCCATAAAGATTCAATATCGATCCAAACCATTTACGACAAGTCAGTAAAGCATGAAATGCCAGATGGATATATGGATTTAATAAATGATTTAGAGCAAGATGGTTACTTTGTTGAAACTATAGAGGGCAGTCACAATTACGTTTTTATCTCTCCATTTTTAAAAGCTTTTTGGAAACGAAACAACCCAATTTACCATGAATAACAATCAGAGAACAAGCAACTGGTTTTTAGACCAACTTACTGTTTTTCAATCGGCTAATAGCGATAGCAAAGCGATTAAAAACAATTTTATCATTCGAAAGACTGAGTTTTCCATCATTATAGAATCTATCCTGAACAAAAAAGCGAACGATTCACTTCAACACGAGTTGATTTTAGGACGCAGGGGAAGTGGAAAGTCAACCCTTCTCAAACGTATTGAAGTTGAAATAGAGGAAAATCCAAAGCTCAATAAGAAGTATATACCTATTTATCTGGCTGAAGAACAGGCAGGGATTTACCGTTTGTTCGATCTTTGGGAACAGGTTCTGGAAGAGCTGAAACTCCAGACGAAAATTGAAATCAGCATTCAGGAATACGCCTCTTTTAAGGATAATCACGACTACACACGCTATTTATACACCTTAATAAATGAGGTTTGTACCAAGAGCAAGAAAAAGATTATCCTGCTGTTGGACAATTTCGACCGGATAGTAGAAAACTTTGACGACGACGGAAGCTTGCTTCGTGAAACGCTGATCAACTACAACGATATTCAGCTAATTGCCGGCAGCACCCGCATGGATGAGCATTTCTGGCGACACGATATGCCTTTTTACGAATTCTTCAGAAGACACCGACTTGAGGCGTTGAGCCGTGAAGAAATTAATCTTTTGCTCAATCACTGGAGCGACTCATTGTATATACCGGTTTTAAGGGATTTTGTAAAAAACAACCCGGGTAAAATAGAAAACATCCGAATTTTGACAGACGGATTACCCCGCACCTTACAGTTTTTTATCCAGATTGTTTTGCAAAAATCGGAAACCACAACCTACGAATACCTGAAGAAAACCATGGACAATGTTAGCCCGTTGTTCCAGGAAAGGCTAAACGCACTGACGCCTCAATTCAAGAAAATTATATTGGAAATGTCGTTTATCTGGGAGGCCTGTTCCACCAAACAACTGGTTGAAAAGGCGCGAATGGAAAGCAAATTGATCTCAGCCAATTTGAATACACTGGTAGATAAAGGTTTGGTCGATAAAATTACCACCAGCAAAAAACAGCATTTGTACCGTCTTTCGGAACGCTTTTTCAACATGTGGCTTATTGTAACACAAGGCAACCCCGAGCAGAAACGAAAAGCCAAGTGGTTGAGTATTTTTCTCGAAAACTGGTACGATGCCAGTGACTTGAAGCGAATAGCCAGCGAACACATTTCGAAACTTCAAAAAGGTGAAACCGACTGGGAACATGCACTCGTTATTTCGAAAGCTCTGAGTCAAAACAAATACATCTCATTGGCTGAAAGGGATACCATAATTGAGTTAACAGAAAAATTGAATTATGAAAGTTCGAAGAATTGTTTGATTGAATTGCCAGAAAAATATAGTGATATTCATAAAAAAGTATTCAAATATATTGAGGAAGAAAACTACTCAAAGGCCATAGAAATAGTCAAAAATATTGAAAACGAAGAAGATGGGTTAAAATATTATTTATTGGGTGGATTATTTCACTCTTCAACAAATTATTCTAGAGCAGAAGAGTATTATCTTTTAGCGATTGAAAAAGGAGTAACTGATGCATTACTTAATCTGGCAGTTTTATACGATAAGCAGGAAAAATATTTTGAGGCAGAAAAGTATTATCTATTGGCGATTAAAAAAGGTGATGTTGATGCAATGTTCAATTTGGCGCTTATATACGATAATAAGAAGAAATATTTGGAGGCTGAAAAATATTACCTGATGGCGATTGAAAATAGAAATACAAATGCTTTAAATAATCTGGCAGTTTTATACGATAAGCAGGAAAAAAACTCAGAAGCTAAAAAGTATAACCTGATGGCGATTGAAAAAGGAGATGCAAAAGCTCTAAATAATATGGCAATATTATACCACAAACAGGAGAAATATTCGGAGGCTGAAAAGTATTACCAGATGGCGATAAAAAAAGGAGTCACTGGAGCTAATTACAATCTGGCACTTTTATACCACAAACAGGAAAAATATTCTGAGGCGGAAAAGTATTACCTGATGGCAGTAGAAAAAGGAGAACTAAAAGCTTTAAATAATATAGCAATTTTATACAGCAGTCAAAAGAAATATGCAGAAGCAGAAAAGTATTACTTAATAGCAATTGAAAATAGAGTTTCTGAAGCCCATTTCAATCTGGCACTTTTATATCATAATCAGGAGAAATACACTGAGGCAGAAAAGTATTATTTACTGGCAATCAAAAATGGGAATGTGGGAGCGCTTAACAATTTGGCAATAATGTACTACCAAACAAAGACTAATAGAGCAAAAGCACTTGAATATATAAAAAATGAATGTAATTTAAGTAACGAACCCGATTTCAAGGAAACTGAGCTAATCATTGAACTCTGGAATGGCATTTTTAATGATGTAGAATACAGAATTTTTGCTATTGCGAAAGAAAAAAATGGTGAAAATCTGGAAGATTTTATGATTGATTTACTGGTACAGCAGCAAAAAACGCTGGTACTACGGCTGTTCCAAAACGAAGAATTAGGGGCAATGCTTCAGGAAAGGTACATGGTTTTATATTACGCTACGTTGCTCCTCAATAATTTGCAGGATGAAAACCTAAAGCTACGAATACCTCCGGAACTGCAATCAACCATCGACGAAGTGCTTAGGAAAATTGAAACTCAACAACAGCTCTATTCTTCTAATAAAAGCTTGTTTTAAGGATATTTCAGACCTCAAAAATCAGGAATATAAAAAAAGGAACCCAATTCATGGATTCCTTTTTTTATATCTCATTATAAATTCTTTATTATGCTGTTGCCTTATTCTTCCAAAGCGCCCAAACAACCAGCGCCACCCCGCCCAAAACAAACGGGATGCTTAACCATTGCCCCATATTCAACGTCATTGCCGACTCGAATGCCTCCTGGTCTTCCTTTACAAATTCGATTAAAAAACGGGCTGAGAAAACCATGATGAAGAACACACCCGAAATTAACCCGGTTTTGCTTTTGGCATTGGTTTTCCAGTATATCCGGTTCACAACAAAGAACGTAAGCAAATAAGCCAGCGCCTCGTAAAGTTGCGTGGGATGTTTTGGTACCACCTCGTGATTTCTCTCAAAAATAAAACCCCATGGAAGCGATGTTTGCACGCCATATATTTCAGAATTAAACAAGTTGCCCATACGGATAAGCATAGCAACCAACGCTGTCGGTATCACCACCCTGTCGATAATCCAAAAAACATTCCGCTTGGTATAGATTTTTGAAAAGATCAACAATGCGAGGAAAATTCCAATCACGCCACCGTGACTGGCTAATCCACCCTGCCAAATCATGATGATTTCGAAGGGGTGCTGTGAATAATAGTCCCAGCCATAGAAGAAAACATGACCGAGCCGTGCCCCAACAATTGTCCCTACAACAATATACATCAGAAGCGTATCGAGCCATTTCTCGTTCTCTTTCTCATGTTTGAACTGCTTTTCGACCATTTTATAGCCGATAACAAATCCAATCGCAAACATTAAACCGTACCAGCGGACCGGACGGCCAAAAATCTGAAAAATGTCGGGATTAAAATCCCAGTGTACAAAGCTAAGTAAATCAAACATTGGCTTATTTTTTATTGATTAACCCGGAAGTCCAATTCCATGGCAATTCTTAAATTTCTTTCCACTACCACAAGGACAAGGGTCATTACGTCCTACTTTCTTCTCAATTCTAACGGGTTGCACTTTCTGAGGTGGTTCGTTAGGGTTACCACCTTGTCCGGGTACTCCCCCTGTCCTTCCGGTTTGCATCCTGCTCATATCGGTACGTTTCTTTTCAGCGGCTTCTTTCACTTCTGAAGGATCACTGATCGGGATATGCCCTTTAACCAGTATAGATACAATTTTCCGGTTTACTTTGTTGATCATCTCCTTGAAAAGGTTGAACGATTCGAGTTTATAAATCAGCAAAGGATCTTTTTGTTCATACGTTGCATTTTGAACCGATTGGCGCAAATCATCCATCTCGCGAAGTTGATCTCTCCATGCATCGTCGATGGTTGCGAGAATTACTTGCTTTTCAAACGAACGGGCAACCTCTTTTCCATTGTTTTTGTATGCCTTTTCAAGGTTTGTTACCACCTGGTAGAACCTCTTTCCATCGGTAAAAGGAACGACAATGTTTTTATATTGGTGCGCTTTGGTTTCATAAACATTTTTGATAACAGGATTTGCCTGTTTGGCAATGTTATCAATTTTGCGCGTATAGTTTTCAAGCATCTGTTTAAAAACTATTTCGGAAACTTCTGATGGGTTTTTGCGTTCAAAATCATCAATACTCAATGAAGTATCCATCGAAGCCACACGAATCAATTCAAATTTATAATCTTCGAAACTGCCTCCGTGGTATTCGTTGGTAAGTTCTTCAACCGTGTCGAACATGTTGTTCATGATATCGACTTCAATACGGTCGCCAAAGAGAGCATGACGGCGGCGTTTATAAATAACCTCGCGTTGCGAGTTCATTACATCATCGTACTCCAATAATCTTTTACGGATACCGAAATTGTTCTCTTCAACTTTCTTCTGAGCCCGTTCTATCGATTTTGAAATCATGGAGTGCTGAATAACTTCACCCTCTTTTAATCCTAACCGGTCCATAATCCCTGCAATCCGCTCGGTACCGAACAAACGCATCAAATCGTCCTCAAGCGAGACAAAGAATTGCGAAGAACCCGGATCGCCCTGACGACCGGCACGACCTCTCAACTGTCTGTCAACACGACGTGAATCATGTCTTTCTGTACCAATAATAGCCAAACCACCGGCAGCAACTACCTCTTTCGATAATTTGATGTCGGTACCACGACCAGCCATGTTGGTAGCAATGGTCACCGTCCCTGCCCTACCGGCTTCAGCCACAATATCAGCTTCGCGTTGATGCAGCTTGGCATTCAACACATTGTGTTTAACACCTTTCATCTTGAGCATTCTGCTCAATAATTCTGAAATCTCAACCGAAGTAGTACCAACCAATGCCGGACGTCCCTTTTTATTGAGTTCAACAATTTCATTAATGATGGCATTGTATTTTTCGCGCTTGGTCTTGAATACCAAGTCTTCCCTATCATCACGAATTACAGGTCGGTTGGTAGGAATCACAACCACATCCAGTTTATAAATATCCCAAAGCTCACCAGCCTCGGTTTCAGCAGTACCTGTCATACCCGACAGTTTGTGGTACATTCTGAAAAAATTCTGAAGGGTGATGGTCGCAAATGTTTGGGTAGCTGCTTCAACGGTAACCCGTTCCTTAGCTTCAATAGCCTGGTGCAAACCGTCGGAATAACGACGGCCTTCCATAATACGACCAGTCTGCTCATCAACAATCTTCACTTTCCCGTCGATCACCACGTATTCAACATCGTTTTCGAAAAGCGTATAGGCTTTCAAAAGTTGATTCAATGTATGAACCCGTTCCGATTTCACGCTGAAATCCTGAAGCAGAATATCTTTTTTAGCTTGCTTATCCTCGTCGCTCAGTTGAGTATTGTTTACAATGACAGCCATTTCGGCTCCCATATCGGGCAGGACGAAGAATTCAGAGTCGTCGATATCGCCCGAGATCAGGTCAATACCCACATCGGTCAGTTCAATCGAGTTGTGCTGTTCTTCAATAATGAAATAGAGCGGATCGGTAACAATATGCATGTTCTTGTTATTGTCCGCCATGTAAAAGTTTTCCGTTTTTTGCAACAGAGACCTGTTTCCTTCTTCACTCAGGAATTTGATCAATGCGCTATTTTTTGGCAATCCTTTATGAGCACGCAAAAGCAACAAACCACCTTCATCGGTCTCCTTTTTGGTTGCATCTTCTTTATTGATCAACCGTTTGGCATCGGACAGAATCTGGGTAACCATTTTTCGTTGTTCGTTCACCAGTTTCTCCACCTTTGGACGGTATTCTGCAAACAATTCATCGGTTGCAATCTGTTTTACAGGACCAGAAATAATCAAAGGAGTCCGGGCATCGTCGATCAATACCGAGTCTACCTCATCAACAATGGCATAATGGTGTTTGCGTTGAACCAGGTCTTCGGGGTTGATAGACATGTTATCGCGCAGGTAATCGAAACCAAACTCATTGTTCGTACCGAAGGTGATATCCGAATTATATGCATTTCTCCTGGCTTCAGAGTTTGGCTGGTGCCTGTCGATGCAATCGACCGATAGACCATGAAACTGATAGATTGGCCCCATCCATTCGGAGTCACGTTTAGCCAAATAGTCGTTTACAGTTACCACGTGCACCCCTTTGCCCGTAAGAGCATTCAAAAACACAGGTAATGTAGCAACCAGTGTTTTTCCTTCGCCGGTTCCCATTTCAGCAATGTTCCCTTTGTGCAATACAACGCCACCAATTAACTGGACATCGTAGTGAACCATATCCCATTTGACTTCATTCCCTCCGGCAATCCATTTACTATGCCAATGTGCTTTTTCACCATTAATTTCAACATGATCGTGACGTGCAGCCATATCGCGGTCGAAACTACTTGCGGTAACTTCAACAATCTCATTTTCAGAAAACCGACGGGCAGTGTCTTTCACAACAGCAAAAGCAACCGGGAGAACTTCATTCAGGATAACCTCCAGTTTTTCATCAATAATCTCTACCAGTTTATCGATGCGGTCATACATTTTTTCGCTCTCTTCAATATCTACCTCTTCGGCTTTTTCGCGCAGTTCGGCTATTTCATCTTCTTCAGCTTTTATATAATCACTGATTTTCTGTTTTATCAATGCAGATTCGGCTCTCAATTCATCGTGACTCATTTTGGAAATACGCCCATACTCAGCTTTAATAGCCTCGATAACCGGCATGATTTCCTTGATATCACGATCGGATTTGGTCCCGAACATTTTACTTAGAAATTGTGCAACTCCCATATCTATTTTTTTATTTTTCTAATTTTTGAACAGACAAAAATAATTTAATTGAGTGAGTTAAAAAAAGAGGAACGGTTTTATTTGTCTTATGTTATCGGTAAGAGTGAGAATTTGGACAGTAAACTGGAGTAAAAGTTGCAATAACTGGGGCAAAGCGGTTGGAAAGGAAAAGTATATCTACACTAAAAAATTACCTCAACATTCGTTCAGGGCATTTTCGATTACACTGGAACAAAAACACTGTTAAAAAACATAATTTAAAATATTGATTCAATTCATGTAATTTTTATCTTTGGCTCACCTGAACCAAACAGATTATGAACGCCAACATTCCCATCGTCTTTCTAAAAGAAGAAACAAATTACAGACATGTAATTAGAAACTGTTCATTGCCTACACAATCTTCAAACAGCCTTTTCAATTGCATACTCTGGGTTGACAAGCAATTTCAACTCAAGAAGCAAAATTCCCATATCGCTGAAGATGAATTACTCATGTTAACCAAATGAATCATACCATTGAAAAAATAATTAATCGAGTGGAGACCAGAAACCACTTTATAAAACGGGGCGAATTCTGAAAAGCCTATAGAGTAGGAAAATTCAACAAAAATTCTAAAATGAAAAGAACTGGACTATTATTGTTAATTGGAATTACATTTTTATTATCAAGTTGTGGTATCCATAGCGGATTGACATCAAATGTCAACAACCACCAAACCGATGTCATTCTTGCGAAGAAAAATTACACCGTCATTGACTATGTGAAAGGTGAAGCAACAGCAACTTATGTATTTGGATTAGGCGGCATTTCTAAGAAATCATTGATTCAGCAAGCAAAAGCTAATATGTTACTAAAAGCTGATATTCTCGGTGGTTCTAAAGCAGTGATTAATGAAACTGTTGAAATTCATCAATCATTCTTCCCAATTGTCACACAATACACGGTTACTGTATCAGCTCATATCATTGAGTTTACGGAATAATATCTGTTTCAAGGAAAATATTTGAAGGGTTCGCTTTCCTTTACTGGAACAGCGAATCTTTCATTTTAACACACACAAATCTGAAAACAGATTCTCGGAAAACTGATTTCGTTCAGTCTAGCTCAACTGTTTTTTAATAAATACAATTATTTCCACAAGAAATCATCGTGAAGGAATTGCGTGAAGGATTTCGAAAACGTGGTCAAAGAATCTCTTTTCTCACATTGTTCTCCATAAAAGAATTGTTGCTTTTCTGATTCAAGATTCATGAAAAAACCTGTTTCAGGAGAAATAAACCCCCACCCCTCGTCTCGAAGATAAAAAGCATATTGTCTGGTTCCGAAAATATTTTTTGAAAAATAGGACGGTGTAGAATTCCATCCCATTTGCTGTATCAGGGTAGAACTGAGATCGGTTTGCATAGCAATGTTCGTATTCACAAAAGCCGTGTCGATTGCCCCGCCAATCCAAAGCAGGGGAATTCTGTACGACGCAGGATCATCGAAAGTAGTAGGCCCGGGCTCAAGCGATGCGTGATCGGACGTTATAACCACCAATGTATTTTCCCACAATGAACTACTTTTCAACTGATCGACGAAATCTCCAAGGCAACTGTCGGCATAAGCTATCGAATTAAAATACTGGTCTGTGAAGCCATTCCCAGTATATCTTTTAAACGAAGGAATATCGAAAGGTTCATGACTGCTGATGGTATAAACCATACTTAAGAAAGGTTGCCGCATTTTCTGCAAATCATCAAACGTTCGTTGATAGAGGTATTGATCGGGTACGCCCCATTTCTGAAACGATGAAATTTGCAGTGGAAAATCGTTCCGCGAAATAATCTCATCGACCCCCGACTGCATTAACAGCATACGGGTGTTATAAAAATTCACATCGCCTCCATAGAAAAAAGAAAGGTTATAGCCTTGCTGTTTAAAATGTTGCGGAAAGAAATCAAGTTTTTTCATCTTCTCCGGAAAATATAAAATCGAAGAGGCTTTTATAAGCGCCGGATAAGAAGCAATGATTGATGAAAGCCCTTTATCGGAACGATTACCTGTAGCATAAAAAGATGAAAACGTAATTCCCTCTTTACAAAGCTGATTGATCCGGGGTGTAATACCCGGCAAACCTCCCAACGGTTCAATGACTTTGTTTGAAAACGATTCCAATATTACCAGAATAACATTGACTGGTTTTCCCGAATTGTTTTTAATGTTTACTTGCGGATTTTCTTTGTTAAACTGTTTAATTCCTTCCAAATTGGTTTTGCATTCTTCCACAGAAAAATAATGCAAAGGATTTGTTGTTACCTTATTGTGTAGAACGGAATGATTAAACGACCAGAAAAAATTATAAGCGCTATGGTTGGCATACAGGTTCTGGCTGAAATAAACACTGCTAAAATTGAGGGGAGAAGTATTAAACCCACCGCGAATAGGAATAATAAGAGCTACCGTTAGAACTAAAAGTATGGGTGAAGAATACCACTTTGTCCTTCCTCCATCAAATCGTTTTTCGCTAAAAAACTTCCGGTATGACCAAAAAACAAGAAAAACAATACCAGTTTCAGCAATTATAAAAAGAAGTATCTGCCAACCATTTACACTGGCGATCATTCCCGCAGGATTAGCCAGATAAGGCAATATTTGAGCATTCAACCTGCTACCCCATGACGGATAAAGCGCCATGTCGAGGAGACCAAAAAAGGTCACAATAACAAATAGGATAAGTGTATAGACTTGTATTACTTGCATGATTATTCGGGGCTTAATAATTGGAGCAAAGACAAGTAGCAGCCCTGCGAAAAGAGTTAAATATCCAGCGGCAGAGAAATCCATTTGCGAACCCGAAATAAATACCCCAAAAAAGTTTTTCCACCCCAATGCAATGGTATTTCCGAAGTTTGAAAAAAGGAAAAGTATCTTAAACAGAATAAAATAGCCAAACCAGAACAGATAATATTTTGCAAAGAATAAAAGAACCCTTTTCATTTCAAGGTGGTTAGGATTAGAGAAATTTGAAAATCAAAAATAGGATTTTTTTAATCCCATTCAAATAAGCGGAGCTTATTCAAATTAAGACTACACTTCGATAAATCCCATTTTGTTTGGATTATTTATCAGGGAACTCTTATATTTAAAGGAATTAAAAAAATCTTCATCAATGAAAAATAAGAATATCCAAACCGAAATTGATGCCTGCTATTTGTATCAAAAACTGGCTGTAAATGAAAGTGATCCAATCATTGCCAACGTCTTTTCAAAGATGAGCGAGATTGAAAAGGGCCATGCTGAAGCTTTTGCCAGGAAAGAAAACATCGCGTTTGAAAACCTGATACAACCCTCGTGGAGAGCCAAAACATTGAATCTCATCGGCAAGATTTTTGGATACGATTATGTGTTGGGTTCACTGATGGACACCGAAAAAAGTCTTTCGTCGGCCATTATTTCAAGCAAGAAGCGGAACAAAATGAAGATTACCGGTACTGAAACCAACCATGTAAAAATTCTTCGTGCCATTCTTCAAAACGAAGAAAAGGTTTCCGTAAATCAAATTACCCGTTTTGAAAGCAGGCATCGCTCAGTTGGTGGAAATGCTATACGGGCAGCTGTATTGGGTGGCAACGACGGGTTGGTATCCAATTTCAGTCTGGTAATGGGGATTGCCGGGGCAACCGCCGGAAATCAGGGGGTTCTTTTAGCCGGACTTGCTGGTTTACTGGCGGGCGCTTTATCGATGGCACTGGGTGAATGGATTTCGGTAAAAAGTTCGCAGGAATTATCGGAAAACCAAATGCAACTGGAAATGGACGAGTTGGAAAGCAACCCTGCTGGTGAGCAACAGGAGTTGACGCTTATTTATATGGCCAAAGGCATTCCCGAAAAACAAGCCCATGAAATGGCTGCTGAAATCATGACAGACAAAGAAAAAGCTTATCAGATGCTTGTTAAGGAGGAATTGGGGATTAATGCCGAAGAGCTGAAAGGTTCTGCAATTGAAGCGGCCCTTTATTCCTTCTTCCTTTTTTCAATTGGAGCAATTATTCCCGTTTTGCCGTTTATCTTTACCAGTGGAATGCAAGCGATCATCATCAGTGTTTGTATGAGTGCAATCGGTCTGTTTGTAATTGGTTCAGCCATCACCCTTTTCACCGGAAAGAATGTATGGTATTCAGGTTTCAGGCAGGTATTTTTTGGGCTGGCTGCTGCGGCTATAACCTTTGGAATTGGAAAGATCATTGGTGTTTCAATCGGAGGATGATGGTCTTACTTGGTATTCTATCTCACTTTCTCATCGCTCAGTGCACATCATCTCCTCAAATCCACCCCTTCACCTTATAATAGGCAATCGCCACGTATTCGCGGGCTACAATGATTTCATATTTCAGGTAGTCCCAAAACTTGTACCTGATTGAAATTGAATTACCAACATCGGGAATATTCTCATTACCTCCCAGTTTTTTATTCTTCAACTTTAGATCGGTTTCAAGCATGGCTTCCATGGCAGGTCGTCCGCTCACCTTTTTGAATCCCACTTTTTCAAAGCTTAAAATGGTGCGGTAAATATGCTCGGGCGAGCTGACAACAACTAACGGTTCGCTGAATTTCCCGTCAGTATAAAACTCATAAGCCCTCAAAGCCTGATCTCGGGTGTTTAATCCTTCGCATTCAATAATGATTCTATCGGTCTGAATTCCTGAGTACACTAATTCATTTTCCATTTGGCAGATCGTACTTTTGGGGTCGAGCGTATCGCCCGGCGTGGCAATGATAATTTTTGCATCAGAAAACTCTTTTGCAAGTTCAGCTGTGTACCACAGCCGCATCAAAACCGATTCACTGGGAAATCCCCCACCTCCCATTACCAGTATTGTCTGTGTGTTTTTGGGAACAAAAGCTTCTGATTTCCCCAGATTATAACGCGCCCAAAACGGCAGGGAGGTAAAGGCCAGAATGATGAACACCAAAAACAGAACACCGAAGGCAATCAGCAATATTCGTAAGGCTGTCACCGCGCAAGAGGTTATTTTTCTTATCTTCGTCATACCAATGAATCTGCCGTAAAAGATAACAGATTCCTGTAACAAAACAAAGTCTATGATCCTTTTCGGAACAATTGTCAACGTAGCCACCATTATAGCAGGCAGTTTGCTGGGATACTTTTTTCATTCTAAACTCCCCCAGCGCATCGCGAAAATCATTTTTCAGTCCATTGGTCTTTTTACCATCTATATTGGTATTACCATGACGATGAAGACCAGTCAAATCTTAATCTTGATTTTCAGCATGGTTCTAGGTTCCGCTCTGGGTGAATGGATTGATATAGACCGCTACATTAACCGTTTTGGCGATTGGGTAAAGTTGAAAATCAAATCGGAACACGAAAGTTTCTCGGAAGGAATGACAACTGCATTTCTGTTATATTGCATGGGATCGATGACTATACTTGGCGCTTTTAACGAAGGAACGATGGGTAATTCCGACCTGCTTATTGCCAAGTCGGTTATGGACGGTTTCAGTTCGCTGGCCCTTGCCTCGGCGTTGGGAATTGGAGTAGCTTTCTCGTCCATCCCGCTGATTATCTTTCAGGGTGGCCTCACGTTGCTTTCAGCCTGGCTGGGCAATCTGATGCCCGAACCGGTTATCAACGAAATGTCGGCAGTTGGCGGTTTGATTTTGGTTGGGTTGGGTTTTTCGATCATGGAAATAAAGAAAATAAAGGTGGTGAACATGCTGCCAGCGTTGGTGATTGCTGTAATTTTAGCCTATATATTTCTGCCGCGATGAACGAACTAACAACTATGCCCAATTTGGGGAAAATATTGTCACAGCAACTCGAAATTGTTGGCATCTCAACACCCGCGCAATTAAAAGCGGTTGGTAGCGAGGAAGCCTTTGCACGCTTGGCTACCCTCGACGAATCGGCCTGCATCAATATGCTGTATGCTCTGGAAGGAGCCATTCAGGGAATCCGCTGGCACAATCTTCCTGCGGAACGAAAAAGGGAGTTGCTGGAATTTTTTCATTTCTGCAAAAAACAAACGAAATAGATATGTATTTTATCGAACTCTTACAAAACAGGCGGAGCAAACGGAAGTTTACTTCTCAAAAAATAGAGGCAGAAAAGGTTGAAAAGCTCATCCATGCGGCATTGATGTCGCCTACCGGAAAGAAAACGAACCACTGGGATTTCATCGTTATTGAAAACCCGGAAACACTCGAAAAGCTTTCGGAATGCAAACCACATAGCGTAAAGCTCATTGCCGGGGCGCCGCTGGCTATTGTGGTTATTGGCGACCCGCAACTTTCAGATACCTGGGTTGAAGATTGCTCGATCGCTTCCATCATCATCCAGCTTGAAGCAGAAGATTTAGGGCTGGGTAGTTGTTGGGTGCAAGTAAGAAACCGGGAACACGGCGATACTACCTTGGCTGACGATTACATAAAAGAATTGTTGGGAATTCCTGACGAAAAATCTGTTTTATCGATTATTGCTATCGGGTATCCCGACGAGGTCAAAAAACCTTTCGACAGGGCGAACTTGATGTTGGAGAAAATTCACCGGGAAAAATATGATTGAAACACAAGAGAACGCGATGGTCGCAGAGAACTTTAAAGAATTTGTACAACTATGAATGATCAATTTCTAAAATCGGGCCTATTTTTCACTAGATTATTCACCTTTCTTATTATATCCGTTTCCCTGTTTTCGGGTTGTAAAGAAACAACCGAAGATGACCGGGAACAAAAACTCCTGAATTGGGATGCTCCTCAGCATCCTTACCTATCTGAAAATGGCAAAAACAATGTGCACAACGATGCTTACATGACCGATGCCTATTCGATCAGTGGCACCGAAGGGAACGACCTCAACCTTAAATTCTTTTCAATTCCCCGGATATTTATCACCATCGCATTCGACAAAAAGGGACGGATCATGACACTCGGAACAGGAGCCGACAGCAAAAGGGCGATCTACCTTCTCGATCCCGACAGCATGAAAATGATCGATACGTATGAATTACCTGCCGGAACTGACTTGAGCGCCTCGGGTGCTGGGTATTTCTATTTGGATAATAACGACCGGATGATTGTTCCTACCACCAATAAACACATTTACATATTCACAGTCGAAGGAAATCCTTCCAAATTTGTACTCAAAACCGATTACGATTTAACGGCCATGCCCGACCCATGTCATATAATTTCGGTTTTGCCCGATTGGCAGGGCAATATGTGGTTTTTAACCGAAGAAGGGATCGCAGGGATTATAAATGAAGATGGAACAATCAATTTTATTTCTCTTACGCACACTCAAGATGGTACTATTGTTCAAGAGAAGATTGCAAATTCGTTTGCAGTTGACGAAACCGGAGCCGTATTTGTGGTTTCTGATTACGCGTTGTACAGTTTGATTGCCGATGGAAACAAGAAACTAAGAATTCTTTGGAGAGAAGATTACGACCGGGGTACACAAAAAAAACAGGGACAATTCACACAGGGATCGGGTACAACCCCAACGCTCATCAGCGATGAATATATTGCCATAACCGACAATGCTGAACCCCGGATGAATGTATTGATATACAAACGAAGCCGAAACGTGGAAGGCGAACGGCTTTTATGCAAGATTCCTGTATTCACTGAGAATGCGTCGGCAACAGAGAATTCACTGATCGCTTTTCGTAATTCAATCATTGTTGAAAACAATTACGGATATACGAAAGCTTCCGATTTCGTTGGAAAATTCACCGAACCTGGAATGACAAGGATCGACTTTCATGCCAACGGAAGTTATGAAGTAGCATGGGAAAGTGATGTGGTTGTACCTTCGCTGGTGTCAAAAGCAGCAATGGGAAATAGTACTGTTTATACCTACACGAAAGAGGCCAATGGTTGGTATTTAACCGGCCTCGACCTTAACACCGGATCGAAAAAATTTCAGACAAAAGCGGGTGGCGATGAAGTAAGGTATAACAACCATTATTCCGGCATAGCCCTAAGTTCTAACGGTTCGGTTTATGTAGGCTGTGCCGGAGGAATAATTCGTTTTTCAGAGAAGTAGATTAAAAAAAGATATATATGGAAACAATTCAATTGAAAGACCCTCAAATCCTTCCCAGTAACGAGGTGCTGGCAGAGGTGCTGGGCGATTCCTATCTGGTATTCGACGAACTGATTAAAACAGTTACCGATCCGGCCTTTGGTTTGATGGTCGACTGGCACTATTACAACGATGGAAAAGCTTGGCTTTGTAAGGTAGTTTTTAAAAAGAAAACCGTTTTTTGGCTATCGGTCTGGGACGGATATTTCAAAACAAGCTTTTATTTTACAGAGAAAAACTGTACAGGTATTTTCGAAATGGAGATTGACGAAACCATCAAGAAAGAATTCAGCGCCTGTAAACCCATTGGCAAATTGTTGCCGTTGTCTTTCGACATGAAAAAGAAAGAACAATTGCCTGATTTGCTAAAGATCATCGAATACAAGAAGGGGTTGAAGTAGTAACTTAGCTGAAACAAAATCGACCATGATAACAAAAAATACTTCCGATATTCTCGCTTCGCTTTTTGAACTAAAGTTTCAGAAAAAGCCATTAACAATTGAACCCCTGCCCCGCTCGGGTTCCGACAGGGTTTATTACCGTTTGAAAACAGACGAACAATCGGCCATTGGTGCTTTCAACCCCGATGCAAAAGAGAACGAAGCCTTTTTTAGCTTCACTCAAACCTTTCATAAGCTGAGCATCAAAGTCCCGTCGTTACTGGCCATTGCCCCCGACAAGCAGCATTACCTGATTTCGGATCTTGGGAAAGATACCTTGTACGACCGCATTTCGAAATGCTCGAAAACAGAGGAAGGGAAATCCACATTGTGCCTTATTAAAGAGGTGCTTCCGGGGTTGATGAAAATGCAAATCGAAGGAGCCAAAGCGATTGATTTCAGCAAATGCTACCCTCGAAAGGCATTCGACAGACAGTCGGTGATATGGGACCTTAACTATTTCAAATACGAGTTTTTAAAACTGACACAAACCCCTTTCGATGAACAAGCTCTTGAAGACGACTTTAATAAACTGACCGATTACCTGATGCAAGCCCCGGCTGACTATTTCATGCACCGTGATTTTCAATCACGTAATATTATGCTGGTTGATAATGAACCCTGGTTTATCGATTATCAGGGAGGCAGAAAAGGACCGCTGCAATACGACTTGGCCTCGCTGCTCTTTAGCCCCAAAACTGGGTTAAATGATATCCAGCGTGAAGTCTTGTTCGAGTTTTATATGAACAGGCTAGAGAATTACATCAAATTCGACAGGGAAGAGTTTATTGATTTCTTTTATGGTTTTGTGCTGATCAGAATATTGCAGGCCATGGGTGCGTACAGCTTCAGGGGAATATTTGAGGGCAAACCCAATTTCAGGAGCAGCATTCCATCGGCCATCAAAAACCTTGAGTTTCTGATTACAAACACACTATTAAGAATTGAGCTGCCAGAGATAACCAAAATCATAAACTACTTAACCCATTCGGAATGGGCCAAAAAATATGAACTTTCAGAAGATCAACTAACGGTAAGAGTAACCAGCTTTTCATACAAAAAGGGAATCCCGTCCGATCCATCGGAAAATGGTGGCGGCTTTGTTTTCGATTGCCGCGGTTTACCCAATCCGGGGAGGCTGAAGGAATACAAAGAGCTTTCCGGACGCGACGAACCAGTAAGTAATTACCTCGAACAGTATGAGCAGGTAAAAGAATTTCAGGAAAATGTCCGAAAAATTGTAGAAATTTCAATCAAAGAATACCTCCAACGCGGCTTTAACCACTTAACTGTCAGCTTTGGATGCACAGGGGGACAGCACCGTTCGGTATATCAAGCCGAAAATTTTACACGTTGGATTGAAAACAATTTCCCGGTCAAAGTGGTTTTGATGCATACCGAAAAGGAAAACTGGAGACAAAATGGGTAAAAAGAGATGCAAAAAAGAAAATTATCAAATTCCTGACAATCCAAATTATATCTGCAAAAAATGTGAGCGGTTGGCTAAAGAGGAAGATCAGGTATGCGAACCAAAGAAGATAAAGAAGAAACCTGAATAAGGGTTACGAAAATATATTTTTGACAATTAGTTTACCTTTATTTATCACTAACATTAAGTAAAATCTCCTTAAATCTTCTAACTTTGGCATTTAACGTGAATGTTTTATTACCGGGAAAACAAAAATTCGAGAGGTGACAGTATATAAATATTTCAACCGCGATATCAGTTGGCTTTCATTCAACCACCGTGTCCTCGAAGAAGCCAAAGACCCGGCACAGCCGCTTTACGAACGTATTAAGTTTCTGGCCATTTATTCAAACAACCTTGAAGAATTTTACCAGGTAAGGGTCAGCTACTACCGGCAATTATTGAAAAATGCCGAACTAATTCCTTCAAAAATCGAAGAGGTAAAACCAGCCAATATTTTACACCAAATAAGCGAGATCGTCAGCGAATATCAGTTGGAATTCAATGAAATATTCGACAACCAAATCATTCCGGAGCTTAGTAGTTACGGGATTAACCTGCTTGATAAAAATTCAACGCTAACAGAAGATCAGGAAAAGGAGGTGAAGGAGATTTTCATGACCGAAATCCTGAGCGTTTTGCAACCTGTATTGCTGCTTAAAAAAAGGATCAGGCCATTTTTGAAAACCGGCCAAGGTTATATCGTAATGGAGATGGTTGTAAAGGAATCGGAAAATGTTTCAGAATCGAAACCACGTGTACGATATGGGTTGGTTAAGGTTCCTACCGATCACAATATTTCACGTTTCATTGAATTACAACCTTCAAACGGAAAACATTACATCATGTTTTTAGAGGATGTGATTATGCGACATGCCAATAAAATCTTCACCGGCTACACGGTTGAAGACTGGTATTCAATCAAACTAACCCGCGATGCAGATTTTGAATACGATGAATATGATGATGAGGAAGAACTGATTAGTGCAATCGGGAAAATATCATCGACAAGAACACTGGGCAAACCCAACCGTTTTCTGTACGACCGGAAAATGCCACACAAGCTTCTCAGTTACCTGATGCAGACATTTAAAATCGGGAACGACATATTGATACAGGGCGACTCGTATCACAATTTCAGGGATTTCTTTAATTTTCCAAATCCACTCTCTCCATTACTCGAAAACGAAAAGCTCATCCCGCTCCGGATCCCGGAATTAGACAGCTATAAATGGATGAGCGAAGCCATCGATAAGAAAGATTACCTGTTAAGCGTGCCCTACCAGAGCTACGACTATTTTCTCAAATTCCTCGAACAAGCCGCTCAAGATGACTCGGTTGTCGAAATAAAAGCGACTCAATACAGGGTTGCTGACCGGTCGGCTGTGGTAAATGCGCTGATGAATGCTGCTGAAAATGGCAAAAAAGTCACGGTGTTTGTCGAGCTGAAAGCACGCTTCGACGAAGAGGCCAACCTGAGGTATGCCGCCGAAATGACCAAAGCGGGAATTCATATCATTTACAGCATTCCCGGGTTAAAAGTCCACTCAAAAATTGCACTGATTATTCGCGACAAAAAGAAATTACCTCATTCAAAGGATCAGGCATACATGGGTACCGGAAACTTTAATGAAAAAACAGCGAGGATATACAGCGACCACGGGTTGTTTACTTCACGTTCCGGCATCATTTCCGATTTGAAAAAGATGTTTCTCTATCTCGAAGAGCAGGTACAGAATATGAGGTTTGAACATATATTAGTACCCAATTTCAACCTGATCAACCGTTTTGGACAACTAATTGGTCACGAAATAGAGAATGTTAAGCAGGGTAAAAAAGGCTACATCTTACTAAAGATGAATGGACTTCAAGACCCTCACATGGTCGATATGCTTTACCGGGCAAGCGAAGCCGGGGTTAAAATCGATTTGATTATCCGTGGAATTTGTATTTTAAAACCCGGGAAAAAATACAGTAAGAACATCCGGATTATTCGCATCATTGACAGGTTCCTTGAACATTCGAGGGCATATATTTTTCACAACAATGGTCAGCCAACAGTTTTACTTGGCTCAGCCGACTGGATGAAACGAAACCTCAACGCCAGGGTTGAATGCGTTTTCCCTGTTTATGACGTTGTTTTGAAAAAGGAGTTGATCGATATTCTTAAGATCCAGCTTTCAGATAACGTGAAAGCCTGTGAAATAGGTTCAGGAGGAGAGAATATCCATATTCAAAACGATTTACCAAAAGTTCAGGCACAACTTGCAATTTATGAATACCTCAGAAACAAGTACACCAAATCTGTAACCGAATAATTCTAGGACATGGAGATTATTGCATGGATCGGTTTTTCACAGGCGCTTTTTTCGGGACTACTTACACTGACCAAAGACCCCAAAAGCATATCCGACAGGTTGTTATCGACGTGGCTGTTTTTATTAGCTACCGATTTTCTACTTTTAGGTGTAGAATCGAAAGTGTATCCCGATTTTGTTTTTCTTACAAATTCTTTTTTGTTGTTCAATCCGGCTCTCTATCTCTATACCTGTTCATTAACCAATCCGAACTTTAAGCTTCGCTTGAGCCAGCTTTTTCATCTTTCCCCCTATCTTTTTTTTAAAATTGCATCATGGATCATTAAAGAACCTCAATCGTTCGAGACTTTTTTCCAACCAAACCAAACCCTTTGGTTCAGATTACTGTTTGGCATTTTTGCGTTAATTTCGTGGGTGGTTTACCTTTGGTTAACAGGGGTTATCCTCACTCGCCACCGTAAGCTCATCCAAAACGAATTTTCGACCATCGACCTATTCAAGAAAATTGGGTGGATACATTTCATCGTTGTTTTCTACATTCTTTACTGTTTTTCAGTACTGATTTGGGGCGTGTTCAATATCATCATTCTCAATACCACTTCAATAACGATCTTCAACTATTCTGTACTTCTGTTTTTTATTTACATTTTCGGTTTTTACGGATTAAAACAAAAAGAAATTTTCAAACGAACACCTCGTGAAAATGAAACTGTAAAGCAACAAAACTCGATACTGAATGAAACCGCTACGGAAAAGGTTAAAACGAAAATCCTAACCTATTTTCAAAAGGAGAAGCCCTATCTGAATCCTGACCTGAACATGACACTCCTTTCTGAAACACTTAAAATTCCAAAGCACCATTTGACAGAAGTACTCAACAGCAACCTCGGAAAAAATTTCTTCCAGTTTGTAAACGAATACAGGGTTGAAGCGGTTAAAAAAGAACTTTCGAACCCGAAAAACCCCTACTCTATCGAAGCAATTGGTTTTGAATGCGGGTTCAACAGTAAATCGACCTTTTTTTCGGTCTTTAAGAATATTACCGGACAAACACCCATGGAATACAAAATCCAAATAACAAATAACAAATAACAAATAACAAATTCCAAATAACAAATTCCAAATTTTTCATACTTGATCCTCCGTATTTCAGAATTTCAGTTAATTCAGTTAATTCAGCCTTTCAGTCTTTCAGTTTCTCAGTCTTATGCAATTTCAGTCTTTCATGCTTGTTTGATAAATTGTATTTATTCAAAAATTAATAATTTTAACAAAAAAGAGAAGATAATGAGATTGCAGATTATTGAAGATAGCAATGGGATAAATGCTGGCGTGTTTATTCTTAAGGACAATTGGGATCTTATTAAATCAAATGATCCAGACATTGATAACCTGTAAAAAGAGTTGCCCGTTTGGTAAAAAAAAATTAGATGAAAGATTAGAAGCTATTTCTCAGAATAATGATCGAATAAAAACTATTGAAGATTTGTTTTTTGAACTTGATCAATAATTTAATTTGCATTATTCTTTGAACTATTTTGAAGATGCACTTCAAGACGTTAAGGAAGCCAAAACTTGGTACAAGGAACAACGTCCATTTCAGATAAAACGTCCATTTCAGATAAAATTGGGAGATGTATAATCCCAGAAATATTGCCCACATTGATATAACTGAAATCCCAGTTTCTATTTCAATAATATAAATTATTCACCGACAACAAACAACCAATCAATTTGTTGTTTATATTTGAAACATAATCATGGTAACAAAACAATACCCTGATGTTGATTTAAAATTGAATTGATCCCAACACCTTCGACTAAAAATAATACGATGAAAAAAATCCACCTAATCTGTATTCTGGTTTGCTTATTCCTTGGTACACTTCATGCACAAGATTTGATTTACACCTTAATCGGTCAATACAATAACCAAGTAGTAACACTCGATTCAATTCTCGTCGAGAATAAGACCAACGGCACATGCATAAGTTTCGGCAACTTGCCCGAAAGCGACGATTACCGAATAAACCTTTCCCAAAAGGCGCTTTGGGTGTCAACCGAGATTATTTCTCAACCCCTCGATTACGGTTTCTATTTGAAAAACAATCAACCCGGAAACTTAACTATTGGGTGCAAAAACCCTGTAATTACTCAAGCCGCTGTAAATATGTTCAATATTAATGGGCAAAAGGTTTTTTCTTCCTCTCAACTTCGGGTTGGCAATGGTTATTCCATCAATATGAATATCGGGATATCGGGAATTTTCATTGTAAATGTTATTTCTGGCAGCAATAATCTATCATTTAAAGTTATTGGATGCGACAGAACAGGTCAAATAACCCTTTCGGCACTATCCGACAACACGGCAACCCCAAATACCAAAAGTTCACAAGTAAATTATTCTGAAGATTTCAATTTTAAAATTGGCGATAGCTTACAGTTAACTGCTTACAAAAATGACTATTATGCAATGCCCAGGCTGACTAAGATTAATGGAAATGATACACTTGTCTTTCATTTTAACGCGGTTACCCAAGAGGTTTCTGATATTGATGGCAACATATACAATACGGTAACCATTGGCACACAAACGTGGTTTTCTGAGAACCTGAAAACCACCAGATACAATGATGGTATAGAGATACCTTTAATAACCGAACCTCAGATATGGTATTACCTGAAAACGCCGGGATATAACTGGTACAATAAAGATATCGGTAACAAAAACAAGTACGGAGCATTGTATAACTGGCACACAATAAATACTGGAAAACTTTGCCCAACAGGTTGGCACGTTCCCAAAGATGCCGAATGGATAACCTTAGAAATATTCTTGCAGAATAATGGATACAATTATGATGGCACATTCGATACAGATAACGACAGGGAGACAAATAATAAAATTGCAAAATCACTTGCTTCAACAACCAATTGGGAAACATCATCATTTACATATCTAGGAGCTATAGGAAACGATTTAACAGCAAACAACTATAGTGGTTTTTCAGCTCTCCCTGGAGGATTTTTAGATAATATACTGTATTCAAATCGAATAGGCAAATCTGGTTTATGGTGGACTGCTTCCGACTACAATAAAGATAATGCCTTGTGTCGGAGTATGAGCAATGATTATTCTGAATTTTCAAGAAATAATATGACCAAAACGTATGGTTTTTCTGTCCGCTGTGTGGAAGGTGCAGAAATTCAAACTTCCAGACCAATTATAACTACCACAGAAGTTTCATCAATAACTGCAAATAATGCAATTACTGGTGGAAATATCACAAATGACGGAGGTTTAACAGTTATAGACCGTGGAGTTGTTTGGAGTAAAAGTGAAATGCCTACTATTACAACCAACGAGGGCATTACTGCTGATGGTACTGGAATTGGGCAATTTATCAGTCACTTAACAAGCTTAACACAAAAAAACAGTTATTATGTACGGGCTTATGCCACCAATTCACTGGGAACAAGTTATGGTGAGCAAATCCTTTTTTCAACTACTGAACTACCAATTTTTACTGTATTCGATATTGATGGAAATGGGTACAGCACAGTAACCATTGGTACTCAAACATGGTTGTCGGAAAACCTGAAAACAACCAAATTTAACGATGGTATAGAAATACCCCTGACAAACGATAATCAAAAATGGTGCGAGAATAAATCGCCAGCATATTGTTGGTATAACCGCGAAATAAGCAATAAAGACCTTTATGGTGCATTGTATAACTGGTACACAGTTAACACCAATAAGCTTTGTCCAGTGGGATGGCATGTACCCAAAGATGATGAATGGACTACATTGGAAATATACCTGCAGAATAACGGATATAATTACGATGGAACGGTTGATACAGATAATGACAGGGAAACATACAATAAAATTGCCAAATCACTAGCAGCTACAACCAATTGGATGTCAACATTTGGAGAAGGGGTTATTGGATTTAATATTTTGGCAAATAATAGTTCTGGTTTCAATGCTTTTCCTGGAGGTTTGCGTATGTACGGAGATGGATCTTTTATGCAATATGGTTCATTTGGAACTTGGTGGAGTGCTTCTGAAAGCAACAATGACAAAGCATGGTACCGGATATTGGGTTTCTATAACAGTTTCATTTCCAAAGATGATTTCAAAAAAAATGCTGGCTTCTCCATTCGCTGTTTAAAAGATTAATTTGTATGATGCCATTTAGCAGGTTGATGGAGGTTTGAGATAAAAAAGAACACTCCAACTTCCCAATATTCAAAATCCGCACCACACCTACCTGTCCGACTTTTAAAAGCGGAACCAAACTAGCCCCTCCCCGCCCCTAACTTTGGGTGAAATTTTAAACTGGGAGACATGAGAAAAGCGATAATCGTTGCGGCAGCATTAACCCTTGCTATTGCAGCAAACGGACAAGGCCTGTTCGAATCGGCATCACAAACTGAAAACAATTCAAATATCTTTTCGCTAAACGGATATGTTCGCGGTTCGGCTTTCGGGGCAGGTAAAGTTTACGACTATACCAATGCTTTTGGAGAGGTCAGCCTACAGGCGAAACTTAAAAAGGATAAATTTCTGTTTAACTCCGACATCCGGTTCCGTAGCGGGTACAATTTTAATAATCCGGTTTCTGAATTTGAATTAAAGGAGGCTTACGCCGGAATCAGTACAAATACTATCGACCTGTTTTTAGGCGAACAAATCGTCAGCTGGGGCCGCACCGACGGGTTTAACCCCACCAACAACATCACACCAAACAACTACTTTTTCTTTTCAGGCAACCCCGACGACCAGAAGTTGCCCAATTTCATACTTCGGGCAGACATCAGGCTTACTCCTCTAATCGATTGGGAAATCATTGCCATTCCCATCTACAGACCATCATCATACCGTTACGATTTGTTCAGTATGGGCGAGAATGTTTCGTTTGTCGAAGCCATTCTTTCTGATAAAGCTTTCAAGAATGGTTCGCTGGCAACCAAACTCAATTTCGAACTTTCGGGGGTTGGCTTTTCCGCTTCGTGGTTTCGCGGGTGGGATCCCTTTTATGGTTTCGATCTGAAGAATGTCGACTTCTCAACCGGAAGCCCGGTCATCACCTACATTCCATCATTCTATCAAAAGAATTCCATTGGACTCGACTTTTCACTTCCCGTTGGAACCTGGATACTTCGTGGTGAAGGGGCACTCAATCTTACCAAAAACCCCGAGCATAAAATGTTTATTCCTAATAATGATATTGGCTACGTTGCCGCACTTGAACACGATTTTGGAGGTTTTCTTACTATAATTCAATACATTGGAAAATCGACACTCGATTACACGAAACTGACAGAACCAGTTCTGACCGATCCAACCAACATGATGGCCCAACTGCAATACGCCAACGAAATGATCCAATACGAATCTGCCTCTTTTAACCGAAAAATCTTTCATCAACAGGAGAAGGTGAACCACGCTGTTTCAGTCGCCATTTCAAAAGATTTTGCTTACGAAACAGTGAATGCCGAGTTATCGGGCTACTACGATTTCACATCAGAGGAGTACCTGATACGACCAAAATTGTCGTGGAAAATTGGGGGATCGCTCACCGCATCGGCAGGATATTCTTACATGAAAGGCCCAGATAAATCGCTCTTTAGTTACGCTTCACCAATTATGAATGGAGCATTTATTGAATTTAAAGCCAGTTTTTAAAAAAAAACAGGAAAAAGTCATTAGTCATTGGCAAAGCTCTTTTTCCTAATGACTATTTCCTAATGACTAATGACCATTGACATTAATATTTAAAGAATGAAAAAAGAAAATTTTATCATACGCTACCGTTGGGTAATCATTGTTGCAACGCTTTTGTGTGTTGGACTCTGCGTTATTCCGCTAACGAAGATCCATATCAACCCCGATTTGGAGTCGTACCTGCCAAGCTCCATGCTTTCAAGGCAAAACGACCAATTGATCAGCGAAGTTTTCGGCAAAGAGGATCCCATTTTGATTGTATTGGAAAGCTCCGATGTGCTGAACCCTGCAACCCTGCAACGAATCGAAAAACTGAGCAAAGCATTTTCGCGAATGTCGGCTTTCAAACGGGTTTATTCCCTGTTTCAAACGAAAAACATCAGTTCGGAAGATGGGAGTATGGTTGTAAACCCGGTGGTGAAACAAATTCCTGAAACACCGGATGAGATTGAAACGCTCCGATCGGATATTAAATCGAACGATATGGCTTACAAGCTGGTAGTGTCCGACGATTTTCACTACGCACTCATCCTGTTGAGTTCGAATAAAACAATCGCTGACGCGGAATTGATGAAAATGATCAATCAAACGCTTGAAAAATATCCCGGTGTTGAAAATGTAATGATTACCGGACAACCCTTTCTGCGCGAAGAAGCCAACAACAAAATCAGCCGCGATTTATTTGTGTTGCTACCTATTGGACTATTATTGATGTTCGTTTTGCTGTGGGTCTCTTTTCGCGAAATAAAGGCCGTGTTGTTGACTTTTTCAGTCGTGGTATTTTCAATTATCGTTTGCATGGCGCTAATCCCTGCCTTTGGTTGGGAACTGAGTCTGATCGGAGTGTTGATTCCCATCATGATGCTGGCCATTGCCAATAATTACGGCGTATATTTCATTGCCCGGTATCAGGATTTGAATGCGAATTATCCCAATCTGACAATGCCTCAGATAGTGCAAAAATCAGTCAGCTATTTATCCAAACCCATTCTGTTCTGCGGACTCACAACTATTGTGGGGATTATGGGTTTGGTCGCCCACTTACTCATTCCGGCCCGGCAAATGGGCGTGGTAACAGGTATCGGCATCAGTTTTGCTTTGGTGGTAAGCCTGCTGTTTGTTCCGGCTGTCATGTCACTACTCAAAAAAGGAAAACCCCACAAAGATTTATCAGGCGAGCCGAAAGGATTCTTTTCACTGCTGCTCGACCGTACCGGAAAGATTATTACAAACCGCCCAAAAACAGTTGTAATTGCCTTTTCTGTTTTCTTCATACTTTGCACGATGGGACTGATTTTCTTCAAGGTCACACCCGATTCAAACAGCGTATTGCCGAAGAACCATTCGTTCAATCAGGCAATCACCGTTGCAGATAAACACTTCGGTGGAAATAAGGTTATTTCGGTGATGTTCGATGGCGATGCCAAAGACCCTAAATTGCTCAACGACTTAGATCGATATGAAAAAGAGCTGGAAAAAATGCCAAATGTGGGCAGTGTCACTTCACTTTCGACATTGGTAAAGAAAATGAGCATGGCGTTGAATGATTCGACCGACGCTGGCTACAACCAGATACCCGATAATCGCGACGCGGTTGCACAATACCTTGAATTGTATTCGATGAATGGCGATCCGGCAGATCTGGAACAGTTTGTTAATTTCGATTACACAAAAACGTTGATGACCATTCAATATAGCGCTTCATCAATTTCCGACATCAATTCCATCATAAACCGGTTGGATGAACTTAGTAAGAACAGTTCGTTCCCGCATGTAGCAGGCGGTTTCAGCCTGGTCGATAAAGAGATGAGCGAATCGATTGTAACCGGGCAGAATTATTCATTGCTTTTTGCCTTTGCAGCCATTTTACTCTTGATTGCCTGGATTTTTAAAAGTTTTAAAGCCGGACTTATCGGGAGTTTGCCCCTTGTCTTTGCCGTTTTTTGCACCTTCGGGTTGATGGGATGGCTAGGATTTGAACTGAATATGGTTACAGCGTTACTTTCATCCATTTCCATTGGTCTGGGAGTCGATTTCACTATTCAGGTTTTCTGGCGGATCAAATGGGAGCTTGCAAATGGATACGATTATGCTGAGAGTGTGAAAATAACATTGAAGACCATTGGCCGTGGAATCAGTATCAATGCTTTCGCGGTAATGCTTGGGTTTGCAGTTTTATTACTATCCTCATTTCCACTTGTTCAGTCATTTGGTCTTTTAATCATCCTATCGCTTTTCCTATGCCTGATTTGCGCACTGGTATTGATTCCCGCAATTTGCATCGTCTTTAAACCAAAGTTTCTAGGCGTACAAAAAACAAGTGTCAAAAGTGAAGAAACGATATGGGTTGACGGCAAAGAAATTCCTTTACTACCGGAAGCTATACCAGAACTTATCCCTGCTGAAATTCAGGAATTCAATATTATTCACAAAAAATAAAATCAAAATATCATGAGAACAACATGCATAACCTTTATCCTTCTGCTGACAATTTTTACAGTTAGGGGCCAAGATGCCCGCGAAATCAGTAAAAAAGCGAGCGACGCCATCAACCTCGATGCCATGGAGATGGTTTCCACCCTGAAAATCATCAGCGCCAGCGGCGAAGAGCGTGTACGCACCCTATCGACCGCCACCCGAAAATTTGGGAACGAATCGAAAATGATGATGAAATTTATGGAACCTGCCGATGTACGTGGCACTACCCTATTGGTATTCGATTACGAAAACAAAGATGACGATATGTGGATTTACATGCCTGCCCTGCGCAAAACCCGGAGGATTGTCAGCAGTGATAAGGGGAAAAATTTCATGGGCAGCGAATTTACCAATGCAGACATGAGTAAACCCAACATCGACGAGTTCAACTATAAACTCATTGGAGATGAAACCGTTGATGGAAAACAGTGCTGGAAAATTGAATCGACCTGTAAAACAGAAGCACAGGAAGAGCAATACGGATTTAGCAAACGAATAACATACATCGAAAAAGAAAATTTTCTAGCGTACAAAATAGAATATTACGATCTGAGTGGTGAACTACTTAGGGTTGAAAGCATCAGTAATTATAAAAAACAGAGTAATGGCAGCTATTTCGCTTTCAACATGGAGATGAAAAATGTGCAGAACAAACGCCGTTCGGTAATGACCATCGACAAATTTCAGCTTGGCTCAAACTTAACCGAAGCACAATTCACGCCGGCGATGATTGAAAAGTAAATCATAAAAAAGTCATTAGTCATTGGTCATTCACAATTTCCCAATGACTTTTTCCTAATGACTATTGACTAATTACCAATGTGACCATTTCCCATGAAACTAGCATCTTTTATATTGCTGATTATTCTTGTCTTTCCCGCTTTTCCCCAAATCCTTTCGGTTGAAATTTCGGGAATCAAAACGGACAAAGGAGTTATTCAACTCTCTGTTTTCCGCGACAATAAAACCTTTGCCGATGAAACGCCATACCGTGTTTACAGCTTCCAAAAAACCGGAATGACCGATGGGAAAATCACCTGTAACATTCCCGATTTATCAACAGGTACTTACGGCATTGCTCTGTTCGACGACAAGAATGAAAACAGTAAGATGGATTATCGTTTCTTTATTCCCTGCGAAGGTTTTGGCTTTTCGAACTACTGTTTTAAAGGGAGCCGAAAGCCCGATTTTGAATCGTTTGCTTTTCCATTTTCCAATAACGATACAACCATTTGCGTAAAGGTGCAGTATTTTTGATTTCAAAACCGAGTATAAGGTTGAACTAATAATTTGCAACTATGTCAATTATTTTTCAATAATGAAATTGCCTTTTCGAGTGCTTCATCTCGACCATTAGCGATGTCGGTTGAGTCGTTCTGTACCACCAAATCGGGAGGAAGGCCAATTCCTTCATAACTGGTACCGTCGGACGAACGCCAGTCGCCTATAGAAATTGAATAAACCCATCCATTGGGTAGTTCCCTTGATGTCATATCTGAAAATGCCCCTGACGTAGTATCACCAACGATAGTAACATAGTCATACATGCTCATTGCCATAGCAAAGGTCTCGGCAGCGCTGATAGTGAACCGGTGGGTCAGTACTGCAACGCCCTTTGTATATTGCGATTTTCCCGCAGGTTCAATTGTGTATTCATAAAACGGGGTAAAATCGGTGTGTGCCGGCCCATTTTTAAGCCTGAATTTAAATCCTGTTTTTGTCTCAGTTGCAAACCTTCCGGCAATATATACCGACTCCTGGTCAATGCCACCGGGATTATTTCTTATGTCAATAACAATTCCATCAGTGTCTTTAAAATACTCAAGCAAGTAATCGAACGCTTTCTCATACATATCAATACCTTCTTCCATACCTCCCAGAAGGATATAACCAACATTGCCCTTCAACGTACCATAAAGAATAGTCCCACTGTAACTTTTCAACTCATCGATGTAATTATCGGAAATTGCCGAAAGTCGGAAATCAGTAAATGTCTTCATTCTACCAACAATACCCGATTGGTAAGATGGGAATCCGGTATTCGTGGGTAAAAGAGAAACGTGATTGTCGTCCAGATGGTCGAGCAATTTTGTAAGCGTATTGTACAGTTCAGCATCGGAGCTGTTGTTTGTAACTAACGGTTTGTAAACATCATGCAAAGAATCCCAGTTAATATCCTTAACGGCAAATCCGCCGTACATTTTGTCAACATCATTCCACAGCACATCGAAATTATTTACAGGATTGTTCTGCTCCTTTTCGCCCAGCAACAGGTCGTCGCAAGCAGCAAGGGGAAGTAATATCATTAAAAGGATTACTATTTTGATCGTTCTCATTTCTTTGAATTTAAGCTAATCATTAATTTAACAGTTACAGCATTGTCGTAGGCATTGATATCGCTGACATTCCGGTAGTGAAACCAGTAAAAATTGTAATCAAGTGCAACAGCCCACCGGTGGTTAAACCTTTTCTGTAACGACTGTTGAAAATTTATTCGCTGATAACGGTTTAGACTTGTAAAGTTGCTGCCCATCAGGAAAGTGGAAATAAAATAGTTATGTTTTCCATCTGTTGGGTCGTTTGAATAGGGCATTTGCGTTATCAGCGAAGCCAAGGGAACAGAAAGGCCGGATTGAGATTCAAAGGTGTCGCTAAAACGGTATCTCAGCAGTAGAGATGGATTGAGCGATATTTCACTGAAAACAAATACCGGTGCTTGCGTTGATGAATATGAAAAATATTGTTTTAACTGACCTCCAAAATATAGTTTCAATTTACCTGTTTCATTTGTATTAATTAAGCGCAGGTATTCAATCGTTAATTCATCTTGAATGAGGCTGCTTTTGGTAAATGACATTGTCCCTTCACGCAGAGTGCCGTTGTGATTTGGCGAAGAGACTAAAAAACTCCTTTCCTTAAATTCATCAGGAGATGTGAAACTGTACACAAAATTAAGGTTTGCTTTGAAAATCGCATTCTCGGTAATGTTGGCAAATGAAAGCCAATTTGGAGACTGCCCCGAACTGTATATCAAAGGACTAACCTTTCTATCGATCATCCGGAATTGAGAATAGCCGGTACCCAGTGAAAGGTAGGTGTACCTCTTTTCGGTGGAATTATTGCCGGCAAAAACTGAAATGGAAAAAGAAAACAGCAGTGCTGCTAAGAAGAAATTTCTAATCATAAGAATTATAGGTTTTTTCAAAAAGACAGAATCTTTGGTTAATGGTTGCAATGAGTTTAAGCCAATAATTGTGCCAGCACAATTTTACACTTTCAAACAAATGCTTTGATGGAACCCGGAAACCCGATTTTGAAGATTTTGCATTTCAATTTTCAGAAGAAGAAAAGATAGTCAACATTAAGGTACTATACTACTAACGACACTACCCTGCCGGTAACCGCGGAACCCGTAAATTAAAACAACACTTTTATTAATTCAACAAACAGCTGAAGGAAAGTTTTTGAGCATTAATTGTTCATTCCGGTGGCATCCAAAAATAACCCGTAAAATATGAAAATATTTCCCGTACAATTTTGAAAAGTTTCCCGTACAATTTTTTAAAATCTCCCGTATAATTTTCTAGGGTCCTATAAAAGAATTGCAGGGCAGGAAAATTTCAGTACATCTTTCTTTTGTCACTCTGTGTGTACTCAGGGTGACTCTGTGCTCCTATTTTTCCCCAAGTCCCTTTTCCACCTATACCTCACTTACAATGCACCACAGCATACTCCCCACCAAATCTATAATGCGCTTCGGAATCGGGGAAGGAGATGGGATTTATTATCAAAAAATCATTTTCAATGCAAAGGATTGCGCTACCCTTTTTTAGATTAATGAATAGTTTTATCTTTGCTATCCGTTTTTAAAAAGTATCTGATATTTTTAAAGTCTAAAATATTAATTCAAAACATTTAAGCAATACAGAATGAGCAATACAATCGTAAACAAAGCTGCTGACAATATTCGCATTTTGGCCGCTGCCATGGTCGAAAAAGCCAAATCGGGGCATCCTGGTGGTGCCATGGGAGGTGCCGATTTCATCAATATCCTCTATTCCGAATTCCTCAACTATGACCCATCTGATATGAGATGGATCAACCGCGACCGCTTTTTCCTCGACCCAGGCCACATGTCGCCAATGTTATATGCGCAGTTAGCGCTGGCCGGAAAATACAGCATGGACGATTGCGCCAACTTCCGCCAGTGGGGAAGCATAACTCCTGGTCACCCCGAAGTAGATGTGGATCGTGGCGTTGAAAATACCTCAGGACCGCTCGGTCAGGGTCATGTAATGGCCGTTGGTGCAGCGATTGCTGAACGATTTTTGGTTGCCCGTTTTGGCGAATGGATGGCTCACAAAACCTACACATTTATCTCCGACGGCGGGGTTCAGGAAGAGATTTCACAAGGTGCTGGCCGTATTGCCGGATTCCTCGGATTGAACAACCTGATCATGTTTTACGATTCGAACGACATTCAGCTTTCAACCGACACCAATGCCGTAACGAAAGAAGATACTGCAAAAAAATATGAGGCCTGGGGATGGAATGTTATGACCATCGAAGGGAACAACGCCGATGCGATCAGAGGCGCATTAAAAGCCGCTCAGACTGAAAAAGAGAGACCAACCCTTATCATCGGGAAAACCATCATGGGCAAGGGCGCCCTAACCGAAGATGGAAGCTGTTATGAAAGGAAATGTGCTACCCACGGTATGCCACTGGGTGAAGCTGGCGCTTCGTTTGCCAAATCGATTGCAAACCTTGGCGGTAACCCTGAAAACCCATTCGTTATATTTCCTGAAGTTCAGGAGATGTATGCAAAGCGTCAGGAAGAATTGATCAAAGCTGCATCACTTAAGAAATCAGAACAGTCGAAATGGGAAATTTCAAATCCTGAGTTGGCTGCAAAATTGAAAAAATTCTTCTCGAAAGAAGCACCATCAATCGATTATGCTTCAATCGAACAAAAACCAGGTTTGGCCTCTCGCGCGGCTTCAGCCAATGTTCTTTCGGTTTATGCACAGCAAGTTGAAAACATGGTTGTATCATCAGCCGACCTTTCAAACTCAGATAAAACCGACGGGTTCCTCAAAAAAACCAAAGCTTTTGTTAAAGGCGATTTCAGCGGTAAATTCCTGCAAGCAGGTGTTAGCGAACTTACCATGGCTTGCATCATGAACGGTATGGCTTTGCATGGCGGTATTATTCCCGCTTGCGGAACATTCTTTGTTTTCAGCGATTACATGAAACCCGCTGCTCGTATGGCTGCCTTGATGCAGTTGCCGGTTAAATACATCTGGACACACGACGCTTTCCGCGTAGGCGAAGACGGACCAACCCACCAACCGGTTGAACATGAAGCGCAATTACGTTTGATGGAAAAACTTCAAAACCACAGTCATAAAAATTCCATGTTGGTGCTTCGTCCTGCCGACAGCAACGAAACAACCGTTGCATGGAAAATGGCAATGGAAAACATTGATACTCCAACCGCTTTGATCCTTTCACGTCAGGGGATTAAAGATGTAACCACTTACGAAGTTGCATTGAATGCAACCAAGGGTGCATACATTTTGAAAGATAGCGAAGGTACGCCGGATGTAATTCTTTTGGCTAGTGGTTCCGAAGTCAGCACATTGGTTGCCGGCGCTGAATTATTGGTAAAAGATGGAATTAAATGCAGAATCGTATCGGTTCCTTCAGAAGGACTGTTCCGCAGCCAAAGTGCAGCCTATCAGCAATCGGTTTTACCAGCCGGAGTTAAGAAATTTGGATTAACTGCCGGGTTGCCTGTAACTCTTGAAGGATTGGTTGGCGCCGACGGCAAGGTATTTGGACTTGGCTCCTTCGGGTTCTCTGCTCCTGCCGGAGTACTCGACAACAAACTTGGGTTCAATGGAGAAAATGTTTACAATCAGGTAAAAGCGTTGCTTGGTTGATTACTATCGCATATTTCGCGAATAAAACAGATCAAAATATTTTAGAAAGCCATCTCATAACGGGATGGCTTTTTTTATTGCGTTGAGAACCTTAGTGTTTTGTGGTGGCTATACTTCACTATATTGAAGTTATATTTCTGAAATTGCAACAAAGCAAATCACCCCAGCGCATCGAAGTTCATTTGGAATTTGATATTTGTCTTTTGGTATTTCTTTCTTTTTTGTAGCTTTCGCATATCATATTTAAATAGAAAAAACTATGAGAAATTACTTTTTCCTTTTATTGCTTCTTTTAATTTTCTCATTCACCCTTTCCTGCTCTCAAAATAAAAAACCAGAGAAACTGAAAGGTATTGTCGACGATATTATTCAAATAGATCCCGATAATCTTTCTGGTTCCGAACCCATTTCACAACTCGCGAAAGTAGCCGCCGAAAAAGCCGATAAAACCATCTCCCTTAACAAATCAAACATGGCTCAATCGCTTGATGAAGCCCGGAAATACAATAAGGTATTAATCATTGTTGGCACTCATACGCTCGTCAAGATTAAAGATCTCGACGATTGCCAGAAGTCGACCGCATGGGGTGCGTGTATGCCAAAAGGTATTAGCCTAACCCAAAAAGATGGTGATTTCAAAAAGGAAACCGATTACATCAACAACCTAATTGGTCTACCCGATGGACAAAACAGAACGATGTTTCTTTTTAACTGATAATTTTGTTGCTGAAAACGTTTTTCTAAATTTGCTTGCAAAAGAACAACACCATGTACAATAAATATTTTCCTGAAAACGAATATCACACCCCTGCCAACCACAAACGCTCAATTTGGGATATCTTATCGTTCGGCACCAGTTTTTATTTCAAGCTGGGGTTTGCCATCATCGTCCTCCGAAACAGGAAACTTGCCCTGCGCAAAAACTACAATACAGAACGCTGGGCAAAGAGTTCCTGGGACGTAATGAAGTTTTCAGAAAACTGTGGTGGAAAATACCACATTACCGGGTTTGATTATGTTGACCAGGTAAAGGACGAACCGGTTGTGTTTATCAGCAACCACATGAGCACGCTTGAAACCATGGTTTTCCCTTGTTTGATTGCCCCTGTAAAAGAGGTTACTTTTGTTGTTAAAGACACACTTACCACCAGTAAGGTTTTTGGCCCGGTTATGCGGTCAAGAAACCCCATTGCCGTTGGACGGAAAGATTCGCGCAAAGACCTGATGACCGTTTTGACTGATGGTCAGCAAAAATTAAAGGAGGGTTCTTCAATCATCATATTCCCGCAAAGCACTCGAAAATTGGATTTAAAACCTGAAGAGTTTAATTCACTGGGGGTAAAACTGGCCCTAAAAGCCGGTGTAAAGGTTGTCCCAATGGCCATTAAAACCGATTTTTGGGAAAACGGTAAAATAGTAAAAGACCTTGGTATTGCCCGCCGTAAAAAACCAGTCTATATCAAATTTGGTGAACCCATTGAAATCAAAGGCTCCGGCAAAGAAGAACACCAGATTGTAGTCGATTTCATCAAAAAGAATTTGGAGGAATGGAGTAAACAGGAAAATTAATTGAAGATTCGACTATAATTTAAAAGCACTGGAAAATTAAAAGGGAAAAAATGGAAAGTTGGAATAATGAGATTACATCATTCCAACTTTCCATTTTTCCATCTACCCAGTATAATCTTTTTATTTGTACAAGTTAAAGTCTACCCTTCGTGAATTCTGCAATTCCTCGTCAGAAAGTTGTTTTTCCTTGTCCGAATTCTCTTCACCAAGAGCTGCCGATGTGACGCGGGTTACTGAAATTCCCTTTGAATTAAGGTATTGTAACGCTGCTTTAGCCCTTCGATCAGACAATGCTTTATTTGCATCGGCATTACCACGCGGATCAGCAAAACCAGTTGCTTTTACTTTTGCTTTTGAATTACTATTCAGTAATTTAATTAATTTTTCCATTCTATCTTTTGAATCCTGAGTGATCTCACTCTTGTTGGTATCGAAGAAAATAGAATTCACCTTGTTGTTTTTCAACCATGTATCCATATCTTCTTCATCAGGACAACCTTTCTCATCTACTTTTGAATCGGCAGGGGTATCAGGACAAGAATCTACATTATCTGCAACGCCATCACCATCAGTATCGGGGCATCCATCAAATTTCTTTAACCCGGCAACGGTCGGACATTTATCCTCTTTATCGGTAATGCCATCACCGTCGGTATCAGGACAACCTTTAAACTCTTTCAAACCTTTTACAGTCGGACAATCATCTTTGCTATCCATGATTCCATCACCGTCGGTATCAGGACAACCTTTGAATTCAGCGATTCCTTTTACATCCGGACAATCATCCTCTTTATCAGTAATGCCATCTCCATCGGTGTCGGGACAACCTTCAAAGGCAGCCAATCCTTTAACTTTCGGACATTTGTCGTCTTCATCAAAAATTCCATCACCATCGGTATCAATCGGACATCCTGTTTTTTTATCAACGTTATATTTCTTTGGCGTATTCGGGCATTTATCCTTGTGATTGGCAACCCCGTCCTTGTCGGCATCAAGCTTCGGAGAAAATGCCCATTCAATGCCAATCACCGCCTTAACGAAATTATCATGACAAGCTTCATCTACACCCACTCCGTTTTTCAAAACAGTGCGAACCCCATCGATGCCATGAATATAACCTGCTTCAGCAAACAACGACCAGCTCTTGCTAAGCATGTATTTAACGCCAACTCCGGCATCAAAATTCAAACCCGAACTCTTATTGTCAGAAAGAAAGCCCGGACCGGCATAAACAAATGGTTGAAGTTTATTGTCAATGGGAAGAAGTTTCCCATTATTGAATTTGTATCGCAAATTCATAAATAAATTACCAAGGTCGGCATTTGTCTTTACGTCGGAAAAAGACTTGAATGTATAGCCCAGATTAAGATTTGCCATAAGGTCGAACGATGGCGAAAGATAACGGCTCAAATATGCTTCCGTTATTAACCCATCAGCTTCAGAAGCAATCAGGTTATGATAATAACCACCACCCACTCCTATAGCCCACTTTTTGTCAACGTTTTGAGCTGATGAAATAAAAACAGCAAACAATAAAAAATAAAGAATAAATAGTTTTTTCATATTGACATAGATTAAGTTAACGAATAATTGTTTCAAATTCTATACAAAAGAACAAACTTATTCACCATAAAGTTTATTTAAATACAATAAAAAATATATACATTCTCTCTACAATTTTTTTATCTATCGAAGTTCACTTTTAGGAAAAAATGCTCTTTTTACTTTTCAATAATGAATGGTGTTACTTTTTTATATATTATGATTGGATTCTGTATAAATAAATGTTTCCTTTAGTAAATTTACCTTTTCACAACAAAATAAACAAGTAAGATTTATGTCCGTCACCAGATTTGGAATTTCGATTGAACAAGAGTTGCTTGAAGCTCTTGATGAATATGTAAAAGAGAATCAATTTTCGAATCGCTCACAAGCTATCCGTCAACTAATTAGCCGAAATATTGTTGAACACAAATGGCAATGCAATAATCAGGTCGCCGGATCAATCATTCTGATATATGATCCTCATAAACGAGAAATTTTAAACCAGATAGCCTCGATACAAGAGGAATTTTACACTGAAATTTTATCAACACAACGATTCATGATCGATAAAAATAAATGCCTTGAGATTGTTACCGTAAAGGGTATTGCAAAAAGACTCACTGCACTGGCAGATAGTTTGATCAGTACAAAAGGGATACTTCATGGCAAATTATCGATGAGCCGGGCTGACTGATTCCGTTCAATATCTATACTTTTATTAACTTAAGGATCATTAACTTTGTAAAAAAAAGATGGAAATATTCATCATTAGCATATTGTTTTTAATCAATGGCCTTTTTGCCATGTACGAAATCGCCTTGGTGTCATCGCGCAAATCGAGGCTTGAAGAAAAAGCAAAATTTGGAAATATCGGAGCAAAAAAAGCGCTGAAGCTACTTCGTGAACCCGAAAAAATTCTTTCAGCCATTCAGGTGGGAATTACGTTGGTGGGAATTGTCTCAGGGGCTTATGGAGGAATGGCTTTTGCTGAAGATATCGCACCAATCTTCATGGGAATCCCATCGCTTGCACCTCATGCCCATACATTGGCTATTGTTATTGTTATTGGTTTGATTACCTATTTTTCGCTAATTATCGGCGAACTTGTACCAAAATCTATTGCACTGAATAATCCGGAGGGTATTGCCATATTTCTTTCTCCATTTATGTCGGTCATTGGATTAATGTTTTATCCGGTAATATGGTTTTTAAGCGTCTCTACAAAACTGGTGCTGAAACTTTTTAGAATAAAGAATAAAGAGGAATCACCTGTAACAGAAGAAGAATTGCGCATTCTTTTGAAACAAGGTTCCGAACATGGCGTGATTGAAAAAGAAGAATCAGATATCATCAATGAAGTCATACGTTTTGGCGATAAACGAGCCAGTACCATAATGACACACCGATTGGATGTAAAATGGATTGACAATACGGATTCAACCGATGAAATACTATCAATCGCATTGCAATCGTCCTTTTCACGCCTACCGGTATGCCATAAATCGGTCGATGATGTCAAAGGTGTTGTTGCAATTAAAGATATTCTCGCATGGTATATCAATCACCAAACATTAAATCTCGAAGAAATTATTACTGATCCAATATATATCCCCGAACAATTACCTGCCACAAAAGTGTTGGAATTGTTTAGGGAAACAAGAAACCATTTTGGGATCGTTGTCAACGAATATGGGTCGATGGAAGGGATCATTACCTTACATGACGTTACCGAAAATATCATGGGGGATCTTCCTGAAATTGAAGATGCCGATGAACCGGATGTTTTTCAGCGCGAAGACGGTTCTTACCTCATTGACGGATCAATGAATCTTGAGGATGTTAAAGATCTGCTCGTACTAAGTTCCCTTTTCGAGAAAGATGAAGAGGAAGTTAACATCAATACGATTGGAGGGCTTGCCATGTACAAACTAAACCGTATACCCAAAACAGGTGATAAGTTTTCGGTTAGGGGTAAATATTTTGAAATTGTTGACATGGACGGTAACAGGGTTGATAAATTGCTCGTTAAGTAAAACATGAAGTTCAACACCGATGACAAAAGGAAAAAAAGTTGGTGGAAATAAATCAGTAAAAAAGCGTTCGTTTACCCGTGTAGTTTTGATCGGATTAAAATGGGCTGTCATTGCTTTTTTTGCTTCAACACTGTTCGTTGTGTTACTATATCGCTTTGTAAATCCGCCCATTACAACATTCATGGCCTACCAAACCACTTCAAATATCATCAAGGGTAAAGACGCAAAAATCGTCAAAAAATGGGTGCAGATCGAAGATATTTCCCCTAAAATGATCCGTGCGGTTATTGCTGCCGAAGATAACCGTTTTGTATCGCATTGGGGAATAGACACAAAAGCCATTGAAGAAGCCGTT
>Ga0209800_10000574_pt1 | contig 54318 bp, 42 predicted proteins | sample Higcelweek8metaG_FD_187174 | JGI IMG/M metagenome (GOLD analysis project Ga0209800, IMG submission 187174) | Freshwater pond sediment microbial communities from the University of Edinburgh, under environmental carbon perturbations - High... | ecosystem: Environmental > Aquatic > Freshwater >...
GCATATTTAAGAAAGGAGCCATCGCTTTCATCTGCCTCTGCCACAATGTAATCACCCTTGCCATGGAATGCATTTGAACCCAGAGTTCTGCTGAGCAGTCCACCAATGACAACAGTTGGATCCAATCCTGCCACATTCAGGATCTGGGCAACCATGGATGTGGTTGATGTTTTGCCGTGAGCACCTGATACTGCAATGGAGTACTTTATACGCATCAGCTCTGCAAGCATCTCCGCTCTTGGGATAATCGGGATTGATTTAGCTTTAGCTTCAATAACTTCAGGGTTCTCCTTTGCAATGGCAGTAGATGTAACAATTACGTCTGCTGAACCGATATTCTCTCTTCTGTGTCCCCTGTAGATAACAGCGCCAAGAGATTCAAGCCGCTCAGTAATAAAAGAGAGGGCAAGGTCTGAGCCTGAGACTCTGTAGCCAAGGCTGAGGAGAATTTCAGCAATTCCGCTCATGCCGATTCCACCGATACCCACAAAGTGGATGTGATAATCTTTCTGATACATATATACCTATTGTTCCTTTAATATTCTGATACGATCTTTTTACCCTTACATACAGCTACTCTTATTTGTCTCAACTTAAGCCTGTTGCCATTTTAATGCAGATTGAGGCAATCGTCTCATCTGCAAAAGGGTTGCCAAGCTCTTTTGCTCTCTGTCCCATCTTTAAAAGCTCGTCAGGATGGGTATATGCAAATTCAATTCTCTCTTTTAAAAACTCCCCTGAGAGCTGGTGGTCAGGCACCATCCATGCAGCACCTCTATCTGCAAGGCTTTTTGCATTGTATGTCTGATGGTCATCTGCTGCATAAGGGTACGGTACAAGTAGAGATGCCTTTCCAACTGCTGTGATTTCCGAGATCGTACCAGCACCTGCTCTGCAGATTATCAGATCTGCAATAGATTGCATCTTTGGCATATCATTGAAAAAAGCCTTTGCAGAGATCCTCCCGGATTCCCAGAAATTATCCGGTTGTTCAAAATCGTCAGCGTTTTTATGACCTGTCATCTCTTTGTAGGCCATTAAGACCCTTTTTTCATCTGTCGCGCCAGTCTGGTGAATTATCTTATACTGCCCACGATATCTCATCAGTTGAAGTGCATCAAGAAAGGCGGTGTTTATACTCCTTGCCCCTTGGCTTCCGCCAGTGACAAGGATAGTGAATCTCTTAGTCTCACCATATTCTGCATCTGTTGAGGAACTCTTTTTATCTATAAAGAAACTCTTGCCATCTTCAAGTGATATATCTGTTCCACCTTTATCTGAGAGAGATATCTCATCCCTTCTTATGGGGTTGCCAGTATGGATAACCCTTCTGCTCGGCATTAACCCCTTTGTCTCTTTGAATGATGTGAATATCAGATGAACAAAACGGGCAAGTATTCTGTTTGTGATGCCAGCAATGCTGTTCTGCTCCTGAATGGCTGTTTTTACCCCACAGAGCCGTGCCCCAAGAACTACAGGACCGGAAGAGAACCCGCCCACTCCAACAACAATGTCTGGCCTGAACCGTCTCACAATAACGGCAGCCTGAATAAGAGAGAGAGGAATCTGAAGAAGAGCCCTGATCTTTTCACCCCACCCCTTCCCCTTGATACCAGCAGAAGAGATCCGCTCATGGGCAAAACCATACCTTGCCAATGTCCCTCTCTCAAAGGGGGCATCGGTACCTACAAACAGAATGTCAGCATCCGGGTTTACCCGTAAAACTGCCTGTGCAATTGCGATTCCAGGAAACAGATGGCCTCCGGTCTTGCCCCCTGCAATTATTATCTTGAAATTCTTGTTCATTTAATATCCATTGGAGTTAATTATTTTCTGGATTCAACCATATCTTAAGCAACCTAAGATCGCTGTCTATCTTAAGCAACCAGGATCGCTGTCATGACTTTTTATTACTGGCTGCAATACTCATCAGTATGCCCATACCTGCCATGTTCATCAGAAGGGATGTTCCTCCATAACTCAAGAAGGGGAGAGTAAGGCCCTTTGTGGGAAGAAGCCCCATTGTCACTCCGGTATTTATAGAGACCTGAAGCGCAAGACTTGCAGTTATCCCAGTTGCCAGAAATGTTCCGAACAGAGTGTCAGCCCCCCTTGCAATGCGGATCCCCTTCACAATAACAATACCGTACAGTACAAGTATGCCAAGAACCCCCATGAGCCCCAGCTCCTCTCCGATTATGGAGAGGATAAAATCGGTATGAGGTTCTGGAAGGTAGTGGAGCTTCTGTATCCCCATCCCCATCCCCTTACCGAAAAGCCCCCCGGAACCGAATGCCTTCAAAGAGTGGGTGATCTGATACCCTGTGTTGAGAGGATCATCCCATGGGTTGCGGTAGGCAAAAATCCTTGCCATGCGGTACTCAACCTTGTACACCAGAAAATAGATCAACGGTACAAGTAGAGGCGCTGGACAGAGCAGATGTGTCAATCTGACTCCTGCAACAAACATCATGATCCACGATATGGCCCCCATGATAACCACAGTTCCAAGATCTGGCTGAATCAGGATCAACATGGCTAAAAGCCCCAGCACAACGACATGGGGAATAAATCCCACAAAAAAAAGTGAGATTCTCTCCTGTTTCTTGTTCAGAGAGTATGCAAGAAAAATTATCATGGCAAGCTTTGCAAATTCAGAGGGCTGAAATGTAAAGCCTCCCACATTGAGCCACCGGTAAGCTCCACCTGCTTTAATTCCAAGGCCGGGAATCTGTACCGCTATGAGAAAGAGCAGAGCACAAAAAAGAATAACATAGGCAAAGGGGTTCAGAATTTTATAGGGAATCAACGACACTGTAAACATAATGATAAGCCCCATGAAGCAGAAAAAAAACTGTTTCTGCACATAGTAGAGGGCTGTTCCATGCTCTGACATGCTTATGGAGGCACTGGCACTATGCACCATGATTATCCCCAGACCTGCAAGTATGATGACCGGAAAGAGTATTGTCGGCTCACTCAGGAATGGATATGTCTTTATCTTTTCGCTTTGCGTCACGTCTTTTTCAATCAGCCCTTTCTTACCGTTGAAGAGAGACTCTTTTTCAAACCAGAGCCATCACCTTTCTTGTAAAATCCTCTCCACGCTCTGCGTAGCTTCCATACATGTCAAAGCTTGCACACGCAGGTGACAGAAGGATAGTATCTCCAGGCAGCGCATGGTCAAAAGCAAGATGCACTGCCTGTTCCATATTGCCAGCAAATATTGTATCACAAGAGTCTGAAAGGGCAGCATAAAGCTTCTCTCTTGCCTCACCCATTAGCACAATTTTTTTAATTTTCCCTTTGACCCATTTTCTTAATATGGAGAAGTCCATATTCTTATCCTGTCCACCCATGATCAGTATTGTATTGCTGTCAAACGACTCAATTGCCCTGGCAACCGCATCAGTGTTGGTTCCTTTGGAATCGTTATAAAACTGAACGCCGTTAATGGTGGTAACATACTCGATTCTGTGAGGCAGTCCCTTGAAAGTCATAAGGGCACGCTCTATCCCCTCCATTGATGCTCCGGCAGAGAGTGCGGCAAGGATGGATGCCTCTATATTTTCATAATTATGCTTCCCTCTGAGCCTGGAGATCGCTTTTTGCGCAGCAAAAAGTTCCGGGTCTCTATTAAATAGAGTCACCCTTGATCTTATGCCAGCCAATCTACTCTCAACCATATCAACAGAGCTGTTTATTATGGCATGCCCCATCTCATTCTGGCCTGAGAAGATACTCCATTTGGAATCTTCATATGCCCTGAAATCCGGATACCGGTTCAGGTGATCCTCTGTAATGTTAAGAAGCACTGCCACATCAGGAGAGAAGTTATGAGCAGTATCCAGCTGAAAGCTGCTCACTTCAGCCACTACAACATCATAGAGTCTCTTATCTCTACCCTCTTCACCAGCCTGATTCATATACTCAATCAAAGGGGTACCGATATTTCCACCAGTAAAGACTCTGAGCCCTGAGCATCTGAGCATCTCACTCACCAGTGTGGTGACCGTTGTCTTACCATTAGTACCGGTAATTGCCACCAGAGGCTCACTGATATACTCTGAGGCAATATCCATCTCACCCCGGATAGGGATACCCTTCTCAATAGCCCTTTTAAAGTGCTCCCCATCAAGCGGGATACCCGGGCTTACGACAATCATCTCAGCATTTTCAAAAGTTACAATGCTGTGAAAACCTATCTCTGCCTTAATTCCAAGGGCTTCAAGAGGATAGGCAGCCTCTCTCTTCTGAGGGTTGATATCTGTAATAATAACCTGATATCCCTGATTTCTGAAAAATGTGGCTGCTGAGCTGCCTGATCTCCCAAGACCTGCCACAAGAATATATTTTTCCATTGATGGTGCCATTATTAATTACCAGTTATCTTATCTTAAGGGTGCTCAAAGAGATCAATGCAAGTGTTATTGCAATGATCCAGAACCTTACAATGACCTTTGATTCAGGCCACCCTTTGAGTTCAAAGTGGTGATGAAGTGGAGCCATCCTGAAGATCCGTTTGCCGTGGCTCAGCTTGAAGTATCCGACCTGAATTATTACAGACATAGCCTCTATGACAAAGAGACCACCCACCACAATCAGCACTATCTCCTGTTTGGTTACCACAGCAATTGTTCCAAGAATGGCGCCCAGAGGTATTGACCCGGCATCTCCCATGAATATCTGTGCAGGGTGAGCATTAAACCAGAGAAAACCCAGACCCGATCCAGCAAGAATGCCACATATAATACTGATCTCTCCGCATGAGGCAATGTGCTGAATCTGAAGATACTGTGCGATCTTCACATGGCTTGTCACATAGGAAAAGAGCATGTATGTTACACCTGCAATTATAATCGGGCCTATTGCCAACCCATCCAGGCCATCTGTAAGGTTGACTGCATTGGATGTACCCACAATTACAAGCGTTGCGAATGGGATATACCATATACCAAGGTCTGGTGAAAGGGATTTTATGAATGGAATTGTTATCTGTGTACTGAAATCAGGGCATTTGTATATCAGGCAGCTTATGCCAAAGCCTGCTAAAAGCTGAAGAATAAACTTACCCCTTGCGGTAAGCCCCATGTTTCTTTTCTTAAGCAGCTTCTGGTAGTCATCAAGAAAGCCGATAAATCCAAAGGAGAGCACTGTAAGGAGTATGATGGTCACATAATGATTTGAGAGTCTTGCCCAAAGCAGAGTGGAGGTGACAATGGAAAAGAGAATGAGAATCCCACCCATTGTAGGGGTACCCTCTTTCTCCAGATGGGTTTTCGGACCATCATTTTGAATGAACTGACTGATCTGCATTCTGGCAAGTTTTTTAATGACAACAGGCCCCAGAATAAAACAGATAAGAAATGCAGTCAGTCCACCATAAATAGTTCTGAATGTAATATATCGAAAAATATTCAAAAAAGAGAATTCTGTGTGTAAAGCATATAACTCGTAAAGCATGGTTTATATTTTCAACTCCTGTTTAAAACTGCTATCTTTGCAGCGTCACCTGCGTAATATCTTTTAAGCCATAAACGTGTACTGCAATTACCCTTGTGCTCATAAGTACCCGAGCAAAAATAATCATATAAAATCGTCTAAGGAAAACTACCGGATCAATTTGTTCCGGTACTTAGTATTTGCCAGTTCATCAGCAGAGCAACAGTTGTTCTTCTCATTTCTCAATGAGTTAAATCCTCACCGTTACAAGAGATCAGAGCTTCAACAATTTTCTCCATCTTCATGCCTCGGGAGCCCTTTACCAATATCCAGATATCACTCTTTTGTTGCTCTCCTTTTTGCATATATCCCATTAAATCAGCAATGATCTCCTCCTTGGTGCCATGCATGATCCTCTCCTGAGAGAGGCCGGAACTCTGTGCACCCAGGGCAAACTCAGATGCCATATCACCGTGGAGATAGAGCCTTGAAACATCTGCCATTGCCACAGCCTGCCCGATCTGGAAATGGAGTTTACGGCTCTGCTCTCCAAGTTCCAGCATATCCCCGAGTATGGCAATCGACTCTCTCCCAAGACTTAACCTCTTCAATGTCTCAACAGCCCCTTTTACAGACCCTGGATTGGCATTGTAGGTATCATCAATAAGATAGAGTTTATGATCAGTCCCATAGTGACCAAGCTCGATGATCTTCATTCTGCCAGCAGTCGGTTCAAACATCAAAAGCCCCTTCTGGATGGCACCATGGGGTATACCCGCTGTAAACGCGGCAGCAATTGCAGCAAGGGCATTGCAAAGCATGAACCGTGCTGGTGTCCTTATTCTGAAATCACCATTGCATTCACAACAGTGATCCATACCCTCATGAGATGTCCGATTGTTGTCTGAATCAGTTTTTAACTGATCACCTGGCTGATGGTTCTGCTCAGTCAGAGCCTCAAAACTGTTTCTGCAAAGAGAGAAGGTTATCCCCTCCTGGTCAAATGAGAGATCTGCTGCTGAGAAGTGGCTACTCTCTCTGTCTGCACCCCAGAAAAGGGTATTGGCAATATCAGGGAACTCCTTTGCCCTGTTGGCGATAATGTGCCATCGGGGGTCATCCCTGTTGATAAGTATTGTACTGCCTGGAGTCATCCCCTCTGTGATCTCAGCTTTTGCCCTTGCCACATCATCAACCGTCCCCAACCCTTCAAGATGAGCATCGGTAGTGTTGGTTACAATAGCGATATCAGGACGTGCAATGGCAGATAACCTTGCTATCTCTCCTGGATGGTTCATACCCATCTCCACAACAGCCCACTGATGTCCAGATGAGAGCTTCAGCAGAGTCATGGGCAGTCCGATCTCATTATTAAGGTTACCTTGAGTCGAAAGGGTGTTAAAATGCTGACCAAAAATGGATGCAGCCATTCTCCTTGTGGTTGTCTTCCCGTTTGAACCGGTGATAGCAAGCACCTTTACATTGGAGCGGACTCTCTGAAACCTGGCAAGCATCCCCAGAGCACTTAGGGTATCATCTACAGAAAAGAGCAGGATATCATGCTCCTGTATCTTCTTTTGCTGTTCAGATGCTAAAGTATCAGAAAAAGCTTTTTCAACCACAAAGCCCCTGATACCAAGAGAGATAAGATCAAATATAAAGGAGTGGCCGTTAAAACGTTCACCCCTGAGTGCAACAAAGAGATCATCCCTTGTTATGAATCTGGAGTCTGTTGAGATTGAGGCAAACAGAGTTTCACTCTTATCATTGAGGCTCAGTTTCAGTGCCTTGCAGATATCAGAGCATCTCCATGGGATAGGCGTCATATCAGATCCACCAAATCTTCCAGATTTATCAAGAGCAGAGCGCTCAGCATCATATTTATCAGTAACAGGAAGCCTGTTTTCCATTATACCTCCTCTGAAAATCCATATTTGATGAGCGCATCTCTGAGTATCACCCGATCATCAAAGTCAATTTTTCCCTTGGCTGTAATCTGGTATCTCTCATGCCCCTTACCTGCTGCAACAATTATGTCACCTGGATTTGAGATACGCACAGCATGTTCAAGCGCTCTGGCTCTGTCCGGCTCCACAACAACCTCTTTTGTGCCCTCTTCAACCATCTTTATCTCTTCAACTATATCTACCTCTTTGATCCCTTCAACTATCTGGCTGATAATAGCCTCAGGATCTTCTGATCTCGGATTATCTGAAGTCACTATGGCGATGTCACTGTAACGGTATGCAATTGCCCCCATAATGGGTCGTTTGGCTCTGTCTCTGTCTCCGCCACACCCGAAAACAGAGATAAGGCGCCCTGGTGCCCTTAACTTCAAAGTCTTCAGGATAGATTCAAGGGCGTCTGGAGTATGTGCATAGTCAACAAAAATATAGCGTTCTCCTGAGTTGTTAACCCGTTCTAGCCTTCCTGGAACACCATGGCAGGATTCAATCCCCTTTCTGATAATCTCAGGAGATATTCCAAGAGCATGGGCAGCGCCAGTTGCACAAAGAATATTTTCAAGATTAAAGTGGCCAGTGAGTGTGGAGTGAAATGGGATAGTAATCTCTGATTTTATATGCAAATTGCCACGCAATCCTGCAATATCATCTTCAATGTTACTGCACCAGATAGTAGGAGTATGAGCGTAGCTTGTGGTAACAATGGTTCCTATAGTGATAGTGTTGCTTTTAGTGATATTATTACTGCAATGTCCGGTAGAGATCTTATCTGTAGAGGTGTCCTTAACAAGACTCTGTCCATATGCACCATCAACATTAATCACAGCAACGCTATCTTCTCCCTTTTTTCCCCTTTTAAGCTGCTTTGTGAAAAATTTCTTCTTGCATGAAAAGTAGGCAGCCATGGTTTTATGATAATCAAGGTGATCCTGGGTCAGATTGGTAAAAACTCCCACATCAAAAGCACAATCTCTTACCCTGTGCAGGTCAATGGCATGGGAGGATACCTCCATTACAACATGGGTTACCCCGCTCTCTCTCATCTGCCCAAGAATTCTTTGAAGATCAATGGATTCAGGCGTGGTCACAGGAGCATCAAATATCTTATTACCATATCTGAAATTAACAGTACCTATCACACCTGTTGCATAACCTGCTGCATTAAGGATACTCTCAATCAGAAACGATGTTGTGGTTTTGCCGTTGGTGCCGGTAATTCCTGTCATTACCATTGAATCTGATGGGTTGCCATAAAAACGGGCTGCAATTGAAGACATCGCCTTGCGGCTGTTCTGTACCTCAATTACAACAGGTTTGTATGACTCCTCGTTACAGAGGCAAAAATCAGAAAATATTTTTTTATCAATTTTCTGCTCAGCTATAATTGCCACTGCTCCATTGGCAATAGCCTGACCAATGTAGTCATGACCATCTCTCTTGAAACCTTTTATGGCAATAAAAAGCCCTCCTGGCCTGACTTCACTGGCATTGGCATGGATGGATCTGATCTCAGGATCACAGCCCGGGTATGACTCTTCAGCCGTGTCAGAAGGGGGTAGTGGATCAATGATACGCATCCATACAGGGGTAGATGTTTTGGTCAGATAGGACAGCTTCATTGTTGACTCTCCGTGTTCTTAGCTGCTTGTAAGGTGGATCTCTTCTTAATATCAGATAAATTTTTATATGAGTAGGGAGTTTTATGTCTGATCTGCTCAGTCGGACTTATCTCTAATAGAGGCCTGAAATTTTCCCCCGCTTTATCAATTGACACAACTTTAGTAGCTTTATTAACTGACGCGGCTTTAATGACAGAGGAGCTTTTTGTGAGCACTGCTGTCTGCTCCTGAGGAATAGCTTGATTTGTATCAATATTTGAGTTGAGAATCTTCTCCTCTCTCTTGATATCCGGTGGAATTTTAAGGTAGTTGAAACATTCGCTGAGTATGGTTTTAACTGCTGGAGCAGCTACCACACCACCATAATGGGATCTTGGAGGTTCATTAACCACCACAAGAACTGTCAGCGCTGGCCTCTTTTCAGGAGCAAAAGCCACAAATGATGCTGTAAATTTATCTTTTGAATATCCTCCATCTCTGGATACTTTCTGTGCAGTGCCAGTTTTGCCGCATACGGAATAACCATCAACAGCTGCACTGGTAGCTGTGCCCCCAGCTTCAACTACAGAGCGCATCATATCTCTCACAGTCCTGGCACTCTCTCTGGAGATCACCTGTTTTACAGGCTGCACTTTCAACTCTCTTCTGATATCTCCACTTGGGCTGATTATCTGCTTTACAATTTTTGGCTTCACTAAAAGACCATCATTGGCAATGGCACTGACCCCTGAAATGATCTGGAGTGCTGAAGCTGACATCCCCTGTCCAAAGGAGATTGCAGCAATATCAATTTTTGACCAGCTTCTGTAACTGCTAAGGGTACCAGTTGCATCTCCAGGGGCATCAACATCTGTCTTTCTGCCAAATCCGAACGAAATAAGAGTATCAAATAACATCTTTTTCCCCATCAGTTCAGAGAGCTTTATAGCTCCGATGTTGCTTGAATATTTAATAATCTCCTTAAGTGTTAGCCACTCATATTTATGTGTATCCCGTACAGTTGAGCCTCCAACTCTGTAGGAACCTTTTTCACAGAAAAAGAGAGATTTAGGGGTAGCGTACCTGTTTTCAATAACTGCGGCAGCCACAAACACCTTCATGGTAGATCCAGGCTCAAAGGTATCTGATACAGCTTTATTTCTCCAGGTGTCACGGTTGAAATCAGAAAACGAGTTTGGATTAAAGGTCGGATAGTGAGCCATGGCAAGAATCTCTCCTGTATCAGGCTTCATCACAATAGCAGTGCCAGAAAGAGCACCATTATCCTCCACTGCTTTTTGAAGCGCACTCTCAGAGATAAACTGTATGGTGCTGTCAATAGTTAAGACTAATGAATCTCCCTTAAGCCCCTCCCTGATATTTTTTTCTTCATTATAGTATCTTCCAGCAGCATCTTTTGTAATCTGAATTTTTCTATCTTTACCTTTCAGGATTTCATTGTAAAAAAATTCAAGCCCCTCCAGTCCCTTGCCATCTGAACCTGTTATGCCAATAACCTGAGCAGCAAGCTCCTTGTTCGGGTGAAACCGGATAACATCATCTTTAAAAAAGATGCCATTGAGTTTTAACTGCTTAACCTTTTCAGCTTCAGTCGGGGATATTTTCCTCTTTACCCAGGCAAAACTTTTTTTGGTGCTCAACTGCTGTTGCAGCCTGTTTTTATCAATTTTGAGAATGGCAGATAAACTCTTCGCAGTCTCTGCTGGCTTGCTGATCCTTGAAGGTACGGCTGCAACAGAGACAGTATCAATTGTTGTTGTAAGACGTTTTCTGTTCCTGTCCATAATATCACCCCTCTTCCCCTGAATGGTGATATTCTTGATATACTCTTTTTCAGCCTTCATGGTCAGATCAGTAGATTCAAAAATCTGTATATCAATGGCTTTCATCCCAAGTACTGCCATTATAAAGAGAAACAGCCACTGGATCACCGTGATTCTCAGATTCATACTCTTCTTTCTTTCAACGGCTGTAATCAGTGTCTTCTGCTTTTCTGCAGCCACATTGAGGCTCTTCTGCTTGTCAGCTGTACTGTTAGGATGCCTCTTCTTTTCGATACTGTTAGGAACTCTCTTTTTTTCAACGGCATTATTAAGAGTTCTAAGTTTTCCAGGGATCATATCCAGACTCCTTACATATCCATATAAATGACCTGGCTGGGCTCAGGAATGGTCAGGTTCAGTCTGGTTGTGGCAATATAGGCTATTCGCTCTGGAGAGAGCAGCCTGTCATTCTCCATACTCAAGGCATCTGTGTATGCTTTAAGTACCTTCTGCTTCTCTTTTTCCCTGGAGATTGTAAAACCTGTCTCAGTATAATTAACTCTGCACCATGTGTAGAGAAACAGCTCTACGAGCAGGATAACAACGATGATTACCCATTTTCCAAGAGGGCTCTTACCCTGTGGCGTACTATCTGTATTACTAATTAGATTACTCTTTTGTACCATCAGCTATTCTCACATCAATGCAGCTCAATTGGGTCTCCAATCTTCGTTGTGATTTACAAGGCACGGACATTTTCAAGCAGCTTAAATTTTTTCAGCCACCCTCATTTTGGCGCTTCTTGAAAGAGGGTTTTCACTGATCTCTTTTGTGCCTGCAACAATTGGTTTTCTGGAGATCGCTTTAAGCCTTGGAACAAATCCACATCTGCATTCAGGAAACTCCCTTGGACAGGAGCACCCCTTTTCCCATGAACGTATGGCATGTTTTACAATCCTATCTTCCAGGGAGTGAAAGGAGATCACGCAAACCCTTCCACCTGTGTTAAGCAGATCCGGTAGGTGTGACATAAATGTTTCAATATGTTCAAGCTCACGGTTTACCTCAATACGTAATGATTGAAACACACGGGTGGCAGGATGAATCTTCTGAGACTTCAGAAGTTTTGCAGGCATAACCTTCCTTACAAGTCCGGCAAGTTCTCCTGTGGATGCTATGGGAGTAAGAACTCTCCTTGCCACAATTTCCCGTGCTATCTTTCTGGCCATACGCTCCTCACCATATCTGAAAAAGATATCTGCCAGCGCCCATTCACTATATCCATTGACAACATCTGCTGCAGTTGTTGAGCTTCGAATATCCATACGCATATCTAGAGCCTCATCCTTCTGAAACGAAAAGCCTCTCTGGCTCTCCATCAGCTGATGGAACGAGAGACCAAGGTCAACAAGTATGGCATCCACACCTCTTAGGCCAAGAGTTTGAAGAATGGCAGGCAGAGAAGAGAAATTGTCATGGAATATCTTCACATTGCCGGGAAAGTTGCCCAGAATGCTCTTAGCATTTTCTACAGCATCCATATCCTGGTCTATACCGATAAGCATTCCATCAGGAAGGATTGCCTGAAGTATTGAACGTGCATGACCACATCCGCCAAGTGTTCCATCAACACAGATAGCTCCAGGCTTCAGATTGAGATGGAAAGATGCCTCTGATGGTAAAACAGATATATGGGTAAACGTCATATTATGATCCAAGCAGCAATAGCTATATTTTTATCAGAATCCAGCTCTGATTGTTATCCTGTAGGAAAATCAAACTGTTATACTGTAGCAGTAAAACAGGAGTAATCAGCACTACTCTCTATAGCCCAAGGGCTGCAATCTCCTCTTTAACCTCCGGTTTTGCAAGTTCCTGCTCCATCTGCCTGTTCTCATCATCCCACCGCTGACGTGACCATATCTCAAAATGGTCAAGAACACCTACAAGGACAATATCACTATTAAGGTCTGCGTATTCCCTTAATGGTGGAGGTATAACTATTCTATCCTGCTTGTCACACATACACTCAGAGGCATTGCCAAGGAAAAATCTTTTAAAGTGGCGCAAATGGATGTTTTTTGCAGAAATAATCTTTTTTTCTATCTCTTTCCACTCATTAAATGTATATGCATACAGACAGTTATCCATATTAGTGACCATTATCCCATTGCCACCAGCAACTCTGATATAATCTCTGAACCTTGATGGGATTATCAGACGTCCTTTTGGGTCAATGGTATGAAAAGAGCTTGATCTGAACATGGGTTATGTCAGAATGATCTGTCTCATTGAATAATATCCTTCACTGCATGATCTGAGTATGACCGCACTGCCACTGTATCTAATGGCATAGCACCAGAACTCCACAAAACTCCACTTTTCTCGCCAATTTTGCGGAAAACTGTTATGAAGTCAAGTGAAATCTTTACAGATGACTATTTTTCTAATGCGCTCTTAAGTAACCTCTCTCTTACAGGTAACACAGAGGCTACGATCATTATTTTAATATAAAAACAAATAGTTAAACCCATTAACTCTATCTTTAAAGAGCGGTAAAGCCCTTGAATATGACAACTTGAGTTATAACAGCAGGGGGAAGCTTAAAAAGGTGGAGTTTTGTGGATATAACAGCCTCGACAGCGCTCTGACAGGCTTAGTAAAGATCGGAATTAAAAGTGGCTGAAAAGGCAGAACAGAGTTTTTCCAGACAAGAACTTTAAGGAATAAGAGATGGAGATGAAGCAGGCATTTACTATTCTTGCAGTTGACGACCATCTGGTCAATCTTAAGCTCATTGAAAAATCCCTCTCCAAGGAGGGATATCGGGTGCTTAGTGCATCCAATGGGCCACATGGAAGAAAACTTGCTCTTGCAGAGCTACCAGACCTGATTCTTCTTGATATTCAGATGCCAGAAGAGGATGGGTTTGAGGTGATACGGTTTCTGAAAAATACCCCTCTTACCGCATCCATCCCTGTAATCTTTCTAACCGGTGTAAGGGAGGTGGATTCCAAACTCAAAGGGTTTGATTTAGGTGCTGTGGATTATATCACCAAACCGTTTCATAACCTTGAAGTAATTGCCAGAGTCAGGATTCACCTTAAGCTCTCCATTGCCACCAACTCACTGATTGCTGAACAGGCTCAGAAACTGAGGCAGATTACAGAAGCACAGGAGTCCATGCTGCCACTTCCCAAAGACCATCCAGAAGCCAGATTCGGGGTCTATTATAAAGCTCTCCATGAAGCTGGTGGAGATTTTTATGATATTTTGAACATCTCAGACCAGATTAAAGGCTATTTTGTGGCCGACTTTTCCGGTCACGACATCAAGACAAGTTATATGACAGCTTCTGTCAAAGCTCTGCTTGCCCAGAACTTTACTCCGGTATATTCTCCTGCTGAAAGCATGAAGATGATAAATGATGTACTGGTAGAGATTCTACCTCAGGGCAAATACCTCACAGCGTGTTATGTGCAGCTCAACCGTGCCACTTTGAAACTTACAGTGATCAATGCAGGTCATCCTCCGGTGATCTATGCTCCACTAAATGGGAGCCCCACTCTGCTCAGCTCTGATGGAGATGTGGTTGGAATTTTCAAGGATGCTCAGTTCGGGATTACCAGAATTGATGTATCTCCAGGAGACCGTTTTTTTATCTACAGCGATGGTCTGGTGGAGTCTGCTGAGAATAAGCGGACATGGGTTAATGGAGCAGAACTCTTTTTATCTGATTTTACAAACGCAGGAACTCTGCCAGTGGAAGAGGCACCAAGACATATGGTTGAAAAACTCTTTTTACCAAGTACAAACCATACAGATGGAAGGACAAGGGCAATCCCGGAGGATGATATTGTCCTTTTATGCGTGGAGGTATGAAATGTCAGATAATAATCTGTTTAATATTATAGAAACACCGGAAAGTATTACCATTACCTTCAGCTCCACAATGGGAAATGTTGACAGAGTCTGTGGTGAGACAATCAGGTTTCTCCTAAATTTTTTTAAAGAGGTAGCAGATTGTTCTGAAGGGGTAGATTGCTACAAATGCTTTAAAAGCCATCTCTTCTCAATCCAGCTTGTTATGCGTGAGGGGCTCACCAATGCGGTGCGGCACGGCAACTGTTTCAACGTCTGCAAAACAGTAAAGTGTTCGGTTCGGATCAACCCAAATCAGCTGATACGTCTGGAAATTGAAGATCAAGGAGATGGGTTTGACTGGAGAAAAGAGCAACTCAGGGATGTAGATGCAAATGAGGCGGCAGAGCACGGCAGAGGGCTTCTGATCATGGGGCAGTATTTCTCAAGATATTGGTATAATGACAGAGGGAACAGGCTGGTGCTGGAGAAGCTGATCTGTTTTAAATAACTTTTCAATATCGGGGAGAGCCCTGAGGATCAAACAGCTGCTTACGCCAGATTAAAGATAAAATTCACCTGGCATCACAGCTGCCAGGTGAATGCCAGATGATTATTTTGAAAGTCATATCCCATCTTGATTTCCGGTGTTCAAAAAAATGGGATAAACATTAGAATTTAGAATATTGTATATATCATTTCAAAATAGAGTTCGCTATGAATATCATTGTCCTCGTTGTCACCCTGATCCTTATGGCTAAAGGCAAGACCAGCTTTGGCATCAATGGTGTTGGAGATGTAGAAACGAAGACCAGTATCAACCATATTCATATAAGTATCATCAGTGTCTGAGTCAGATTCAAGTATAATGTCAAGCGTCCAGCTATTCTCCCAGTCAATCTTATCGCTCATCTCATAGTTCATTTCAAGTTCATTTGAAACTTGATGTGCAGAGTCTCCAAACTCGCCATCCACAAGGATTGTGGAGTACTCAACCCGGTCAATCAGCTGCCATTTCAAGCCATAGGGTTTTGCATACTCATAGTAGAGCCCCATACCAGGATCATCATCTTCACCTGCATAGTCAGAGATCAGGTAGTCCACCTGAACTCCAGCTTCCCACCCATGTTTGCGCTGGAGCACTCCTTCATCAGTGAGAATATCCTGAATTCTGATTATTCCCAGAGCACCCAGAGTCTCATTTCTCAATATGCCAGCCTCTTTAAGAACTATCTCCATATCCTCATACCAGTACTTTTCATACTCTCTGTTGCTGTATCTGCTTTTGTATTCAGCCTCCCTGGCAATGATATCAGACAGTTTGAGATAAATATCATCTGTCACCTCACCAGCTATGAGACCATACTTGGTAAGATCCTCAATGCAGCGTATCGCCTCCATCAGAGGTGTTGCATTAGTTATTCTTCCGTATCCCAGACCAGCTGAGACCTTTGCGTAAGGGTCATTATCTTCAGAACCCTCAAGATCACGCACACCAAGCACCAATCCTCCATATACAAACGGTCCGGTGTAGTCTCCAAGATATTTTTTGACTGTAGTATCACCATCAACAGTGATGTTTTTAGTAGAGCTATCTTCATCATCGGACCCTCTGCTGAAATCTGTATCAGCACTTATAGAGACATCCCATTTGAGAGGCAGAGTGCTGTACTCCATCTCATAATCTACATTTACAGCTCCGTTATAACTCACCTGATCCTGATTTCCGTCACTTGCGTTGAACTGCACCCCCAGCTCTGCATCGTGATACTGATAATTCGGATCAATATAGTCGGTCAGCTCAATGGCAAATGCTGAAACAGGTAGAGCTGTTACCAGGCAGAACAGCATACATATCAACTTTGCTTTCACTTTAGTTTTCATTTTTCCTTTCCCCTTTTCCCTTTTTCCCTGTAATATCAAAATATGAACACCGGATGTATGGTAATTAATCTTAAATACTCAATTATGGTAATTAAGATCACCTTTTTTTCTATAACCTATCCAGTAGTAATGTCAAGAAAATAACATTTTCTCAGCCTGGAATCACAAGCAAATAGTGTACAATTGCAATAGAGAAAAGGTGAGCATCCAAGAAAAAGTAACTGACCCGGAGGAAAATGAAAAGAGAGCTACAGAAGTCAATCCCATCTGATATCATAAGTGTTTTACGGATACTTATATCTTTTATCTTAATTGCCACATTCATCCATATTGAAATTACAGTGAGCTTAACTCAAGGTAATCTTAACCACATAGGTATTACAGTCAGAGATCTTGTTTTTGCAGAGGAGAATGCAACCCTACCACAGGGTGTCAGCGAAACGGAGAAAATCCTTGAGCAGACCGCTCTAATTGAAAAGACACTTGAGATAGAGGCAAAAGAGAGTGCATCTCTTTCACAGTACCTTGAAGATATAAAAAAGAGAAAAGCTGAATTTGATTCAGCAGTAAATGTCTATAAAATAGAGCTTACCACATTCGGCAGTCAGCTGCATCTTCCAGAGGTTGAGAGCAAGGTGATTGAAAAAGCATATATGAGTTCTCAAGCTGCTGTTGGTAAAGTGACGCAGGAACTCTTGAAGCTTCAGAAAAGAAGAGAGGAGTTAAAACAGACACAGGAGAGTTCCTACCAGCAGAAAATGGGAAATGATAAGTTTCTGATGGAGCTTAAAAACGATACAAAGGATAACGACAGCATAGAACAGAGTGCGGATGCAACTCAGACTATAAACGCCAACAAGAGTCAAAATTCTGACTCAGGGCAGACCAGCCAGCAGGGGCAGAATAAAAAAGAGACAGATACCCCCTCTCTTGAACAGCAACGTATTTTAATTAAGCAACAGCTTGATCTGGGGAAAAACGGCGATCCCAAGCAGAGGGCAGCCCTTGAACAGAGGCTTGTTCTGGAGCAGCAGTTGGCCGAAGAGCAGAAATTGCTGCAAGAACAAAAAGCAGAAGAGGATAAGAAGAGAGCCCAGGGTCAGAGAGCAGCCCTTGGTCAGTTGCAGATCCGCTTACAGCTACTTCAGACATTACTTACAAAGAAAATGCTCTTTATGCAGTCTGCCTGTTCAATCATAGACGAACGGATACCGATACTTGAGGAGCTGCAGGGGAAATATAAAACCCTTGTTGGCGAGCTTGAAGTACGCATCCGTGATGCAAAAAAAGAGGAGCTTCTGACCCGTAAAACAAACCCATTGACCCAGGGTACATGGAAGCGCATGGGAGAAGATATAAACGAACTGCTCTCCATTATCACATCAATCTTTGAGAAGGAGAGCTGGATCAACAGTTTGAATTTTCTCTGGCTCTCCGGGCTGCATAAACTGATCTCATTTATTGTGGTTATATTCATTCTTGTAATGGTTGCCATGAGGTTGAAAATATTAATCAGACAGCAGTGTGCATCATCATCCCATCTTCAAAAACGCTACTGGAGCAAAATGGTTCTGGAAATTTTAGGTCAGAATCTTCTGCTCTCAGTAATAACTGCCTTTCTATACATGTGTATTAAATTCAAGCTCTTTTTCAGCTACTCTATTGTTGCAAACCTCATAGTTGAGATCCTGATGATCCTGATTTTCATTTTATGGATGATCCATTTTTTCGAGCACATCCAGAAGAGATATCCTGCCATTCAGTCAAAAGAGCTGATCTTTTTTCTCAAGGGGTTGAATCTTGTGGCTGTTATCTATATCTTGCTTGGAAGTGGATTGCGAAATGACAGCAGCATTGTTATCGCATACCGTCTCTTATGTGAAATACTCTTTTATGGCTGGATTATCTATTTTCTCAAAAAGCTTATGCCTGAAATGACACGTTACTGTGAAAAACAGAATAAAACCATTCAAATGGTGCCTGTATTCTATAAAAACGGAGTTGTACTTGCAGCCATTGCAGGGATTGTTCTTGAACTTTTAGGTTATGGCACTCTGGCCTTTTACTGGTACACCTCGTGGGGAAAAACCATGGTGGTTCTGATGTGGTCAGGTTTGATAATAGGGGCGTCAGGCGAATGGATACCAGGTGGAGTCCATCTTCCCCAGCAGCAGACAGAGGCTGCCCACAGCCACCTGCATGCAACAAACAGTTTCTCCATGCTCTGGCTTATAAAACAGCTCCTGTTTATTCTCCTCTTTTTTCTTGTCAGCATAGCACTAATGCTCTCCTGGGCCAGCAGCGATTTTGTCTTTTCCAAGCTTTACAGTTTCATGACTTACAGACTTGCTGTGGGGTCAATGAGCTTCAGCATCTCAAGCACTGTTCAGGCAATTGTGCTTCTCATCATAACCCATTTCTTTGCAAAATCGTGGAGACATTTTTTCCAGAAGAATTTTCTTGGCAGCAGTGGACTTGACCATGGACTCCAGGAGTCAATGACTACAATCACTGTCTATTCCATCTGGATTTTAGGTATATTTACCGCCCTCATCATCTTTGGTCTGAATACAACCACTCTGACAGTGGCGTTTGGAGCATTGAGCATAGGGATAGGTTTTGGGCTTCAGAATATCTTCAGCAATTTCATAAGCGGAATAATCCTGCTCTTTGAACGGCCGATTCAGGTAGGAGATAACATTGAGGTAGGTGGAATCTGGGCAACTGTAAAAAAAACCAACGTCAGATCTACTGTGGTACAGACATATGACAATGCAACCATTATCATTCCCAACTCTGAACTGATAAGCAACCGTGTCACCAACTGGAGCTTTAAGGATAAGCGGTTAAGGAGGAAGATAACTGTTGGAGTTGAATATGGTTCTGATATTGAACTTGTAAAGACAACTCTGCTGGAGATTGCCGGCAAGACCGCAAAGGTACTTAAGTATCCTGAACCTGATGTACTGTTTGAGGATTTTGGCGCCAGCGCACTTATCTTCACATTAAGATTCTGGACATTCATTGACTATTTCATAGCAACGGAAACAGATATCAGATTCAAGATAAACAGATCATTCAAGGAGAGGGGAATTGTGATGGCATTTCCTCAGCAGGATATCAACATCAGGTCTCTGCCATTGAATTTCATAGCAGCACCAACGCTGTCTGAATCAAAGAGCTAACCACTGCTTCAGTGCAGTACTTTTTAGAATATCGACCATATTGTTGTTGAAAATTGCTGTTGAAAAAAAGTTTCTCTGAGAGTGGCTATTGCGTAGACCGGGGCTTAAGCCAGGCTGGCAGCAGGTCATACACCTCCAGAGGGGTCTTGATGCTTTTGAGACTATTAACCTTAAAATCATCTGTCAGACTGCTATCTGCAAGATCCAGAGGAGAGGCACTGGCAGAGAGTGTATTGCCCTGTGAGTCTGTAAAGGGCAGGACCAAGGGGCCCATACTCTCAAGAACATAGGCCAGCTGGCCGTTTTTAAGGTAGATCACACTGCCGGGAGGATAGATTCCGATGCTCTTTACAAATGCATGGAGAATAAACTGAAGCATCTTATCTTTTTTTGCATATTTACGAAATATGTCGGTAACAACATTGATGGGGTTAAATGCCTCTCTGTAACATCTTCTTGAGGTCATGGCATCGTACATATCTGCAAGCTTACAGATTTTTACACTCAATGGAATCTCATCTGGGTGAACATTTTCAGGATAGCATCTCTCTTCTCCCTCAAAAAGGCCAGCATGGTGAAGGCCTACAATATTTCTGACAGCCGTATTCTTCAGTCTGTTCTTCTCAAGAATCTTGACCCCAAGGCCATAGGAGTGTTTTTTGATCATCTCAAACTCCATGAGAGTCAGCTTGCTTCTTTTATTGAGCACTTCATCTGGAATAAGAACTTTGCCAATATCATGGAGAAATAGGCCTGTGGATATATCCATTATATCATCTTTGAGATAGCAGGTATAAGAGCCTGATGGCATGATGCTCCCTGATGAGAGCATAAGATCCTCTCCGGAAGGGAGGGGTGTGTCAATATGTCTGTTGACCATACTGCTGAAATTTATGTTAAACCTGTTCAGAGTGGCCGTGCCGATGGCACATACATTAACCGCATGGCTGTAAAGGAAGCTATCATAAGTCAATATCTCCTTGGTCAGGTAGGCAAATGGATTCTCAGCAACAGTTAGAAATGAGACAAGTTCAGAGACATGGGTCTCAACATCACCATAATCAAACTCTCCTCCTGACTTTCTGATCTCATCAAATGCCTTTTTTACACTCTGTTTCGCAAGACCATACTTTTCAGCAGCAGCGCTCTTCAACTCCTCAATGGCTTTAAGACGTTTTTCAACATCTCCTGAAGGTGGTGCTGCCCCTTTTCTTCTGGAGAGAGGATCTCTTTTCTGGGTCTCTCCCTTTGATAGAGACGGGTCTCTCTCTGAACCGCCTGCGTTCCGGGATAACTTACCAGTTCCAGGATAGGCGGTAACCCCATCAGAATCTATCTTGAGATAGTTTCCATCCTCGTCCCATACGCCACCGTGATTCTCAGAATTCAGAGGCAGTGTTCTTAACCCCGCAGCCTTGATGATCTCAAGGGTTCTGACACTGCTGACCAGAATATCCTTTTCAAGGAGAAGCACACCCTTTGCATTGTAAACATCAATGCCAGTCTTAACTTTACCGCCTTTAGCCACAATTGCGATAAGATTATCAATACTTATCCTTGAATTAATCACTGTCAGTCAGCTCCCATCATCAGCCATGCTCTGTAAAATCACCATCTGTAGAGTCACAGGTTCCGGCATTATGCCATCTGCAATTATAACCTTTGGGGTCAGCACCCATATAACCTGCATGGCAGATTGATCTGCCACAACCAAAGATGAAAGCCACATGATTACAGCCAGTTGAGAAGACTTTCATATAAAAGTGCCCCATAACGCCCTGGAAAGGTCAACAAACTCTTTCACATCAAGGGTTTCAGCCCTACGTTCAGGGTCAATACCTGCTGCTTTCAACCCATCTTCTGTCTGAGATCTCTCCATCTCAAGCTCTGAGCCTGCAAGGGAGTTTCTCAACGTCTTTCTTCTTTTGGAGAAGGCTGCCTTGATAACTTTGAATAGAAAAACCTCCTCTGGCAAAGAGAGATTATAGTTGTGCTCACAGGCAGATGGATCGGGATCAGAAGAGGAATCCGAGGTAAAAAAAGCAACCTCAATAACTCTGGACTCCACATCAGGTTTCGGGAAGAAAAGGTTGGCCCCCACATCGGTAAGGGTTCTGACTCTGGAGCAGTACTGCATAACTGCTGAAAGCCGCCCATAATCGCGCCCACCAGGGGGGGCACAGATTCTCTGAGCCAGCTCCTTCTGGAACATGAGAACAGCCCTTGAGACAAATGCTCTCTTTTCAACAAGCCTGAAGAGCACCTGAGAGGAGATGTTGTATGGAAGATTTCCCATAACAACAAGCTTTCTTCTGTTATTATCGCTTTGATTCAGATCAGACTCTTTCAAGGCAATCTCTTCAATATCCACGTTGAAAATATCTCTGTGGATCAGCTCCACATTATCAGCACCTGCTGCTGCCAATTCATTTTTAAGAAGCTCAATGAGCCGGTCATCTTTTTCAACTGCATAGACCTTTGAGGCTTGTTTTGCCGCATGGACAGTCAATGCACCAAGACCTGCACCAATCTCAAAGACCACATCATCCTTTGAAATATGTGCAAGATTTACAATCCGCTGTGCAGCATTCGGATCTGAAAGAAAATTCTGTCCTAGCTCTTTTTTTGCAAAAAGCTGGGACGCTCTGAGAAGTGTTCCTGGATATGTCATGTTATCCTTATGTCAAAGGGTCAAATTCATATGCACACACCCCTTCGTAAGAAGAGGCTGCATTCATTCAAAATAGAGGCTGTTGTACTGAAAAATGAGTGCTGTTCTGTTGAGAGCAGAAAAAAAGAAAACTTAAGCTGAGATGTTATAAAGATATGGCTGTTTGTGTCAACATGAATTATACTTTGAAAAATCATATCAATATCTGGAACCCTTCATGAAAAAGCTTAAATCAGTGCCCTTTGGGCAGATTTTTCCATAACATTTTGGTTTAACAATCAATAAAATTGAAATTCCTATACTATTGAATTAAAAAAGAAAACAGATAAATATCAAAATGATATATAACAGCAACCATTTAAATAATAAAGAGGGTAGAGCTTGGAATCAACAGAACAGAAAAGTAGGTCAAGAGAAGAGGAGAGTTGCATGGATAGAGATGAGCCGTTAAAGGCGGAATTCAAAGTTGGAGAGCAGATTTCGGGTTATAAGATCCTGCGTGTGGAGAAGATTGAAGATATCAAAGCTATTCTCTATCAACTGGAACACATCTCCACCAGAGCAAGACACATACACCTTGCCAGCCGGGATAAAGAGAACACCTTTGGTGTAACCTTCAGAACAGTACCATCAGACTCCACAGGTGTAGCGCATATTCTGGAGCACACTGTGCTTTGCGGATCAGAAAAATATGATGTACGTGACCCGTTCTTCTCCATGCTCAAACGGAGCCTCTCAACCTTCATGAATGCTCTGACAGCATCAGACTGGACAATGTACCCGTTTGCCACACAGAATGAGAAGGATTTCTATAACCTGATGGATGTATATCTGGATGCAGCATTTTTCCCGAAACTTGATGAGCTGAGCTTTAAACAGGAGGGGCACAGACTGGAGTTTGACTCTTCAGCGGCAGAAGATGGTGAACCCCATGCATCAGCAGAGGAAGATAGAGAGCTTATCTACAAGGGTGTGGTCTATAATGAGATGAAGGGTGCCATGTCATCACCCAGCCAGATCATGGGAAGAGCGTTGATGAGTGCACTCTACCCTGATACAACCTACAGCTTTAATTCAGGGGGAGAGCCTTCAGAGATACCAACTCTGACCCACAGCCAGCTTAAGGCATTTCATGCCAGATATTACCACCCATCCAACGCTTTTTTTTATACATATGGATCATTACCTCTTCAGAAACACCTTGAGGTGATCAGCACAAAGGTCTTGAACCGTTTCACAGCCATTGAACCAGACTCAGAGGTGCCATCTCAGCCAAGATGGAGAGAGCCAAAAGAGGTGACAGTGCCCTACCCTCTCTCTAAAGATGAGAGCCCTGAAAAAAAATATCAGGCATGCGTTGCATGGCTTACTGCTGATATAAAAGACTCTTTTGAGATGCTGGTACTGGATATTCTTGAGCATGTGCTTCTTGGTAACTCATCATCTCCGTTAAGAAAGAACCTTATCGATTCAGGAATTGGCTCTGCCTTAAGTGACGGCTCTGGATTTGATTCAGACATGAGAGATACAATGTTTGCATGCGGCCTTAAAGAGATCTCAAAAGAGGATGTAAGAGAAGTTGAAAGGATCATCTTTGACACTCTTGAGACTCTCTGCCGAAATGGTATTGACCCAAATTTTCTTGAGTCGGCAATTCATCAGATTGAGTTTCATAAAAAGGAGATAACCAACACACCTCACCCCTTTGGCATAAAGCTGTTGCTCTCATTTGCCGGCACATGGATCCATGAGGGTGATCCTGTCTCGGCACTTAACTTTGACGCTGATCTTGAGCGGTTCAAAGAGGAGATATCAGATAAAAAGTGCAAAGAGAGAGAAGAAGAGAGCTGCAAGACTCAACAAGAGAACGAGAGCACAAACAGGAGCAGCAGAGACGGTTTTCTGGAAAAAAAGATCAGAGAGTATTTCATTGACAACCCACACAGAGTTCTCTTTATCCTTGAGCCTGATCAGGAGATGGAGGAGCAGGAGAGTATCAGAGTGGAGCAGGAGCTTGAAAGCATCCTGGCTGCAATGACACCAGAAGAGATTGCTGTTATCCTGAACGACTCTGAAAAACTTGCTCAACTTCAGGAGGCAAAGGAGGATCTTTCTGCTCTTCCAACTCTGGAGCTGATTGATGTGAAACCAGATATTGAGATCATCAGACCAGATCTGATTGAGATCAAAGGGGCACAGAGTGGTCACACTCTGAAGAGTGCAACCTGCTATGAGAAGAGCACATCAGATATTCTCTACTTTACAGCCACGGCCGCAATCGGTGCACTTCCAGAAGAGCAAAAACCTCTTATCCCATTCTTTTGCAGAGCATTTACAGGAGCTGGAACTGCTCTGAGAGATTACGCAAAGATGGCTGAACGGATGGATCTCTACACTGGCGGTATCGGGATCTCTCCATATTCAGGCACTGGATTCAATGGCAATGACCGTCATGTCTCATTTCTCTCCTTGCAGGGAAAAGCCCTGAACAGAAACATTGAGCCGCTGTTTGACATAGCAGGTGAGTTGATGGGCAACTACAGTTTTTCCGATATCACACGGCTTAAGAATCTGCTTCTTCAGTACAGAGCAGGGATGGAGTCCTCAATCGTTGCCAATGGCCACAGATATGCCATGTCACTTGCTGCCAGGAATCTTGGCATCTCTTCTCTGACAGCAGAGATGTGGCACGGAATATCCCAGTTCAGGTTTATCAGGACATTGACAGAAGATCCTGATATCTCAGAAAAACTTCCATCCGATCTTTCAGCCATTGCTGCAAGGCTCTTTGTCAAGGATAATATAAAATCTGCCATTGCAGGAGACAGAGAGGCCCTTATCTTTGCAGATCGCAATATTATTAATATGGTTGACTCGCTGCCTGCCGGTGCCGCTATTGCTTTGAGCAGAACCAATGGTTGCTCAACTACTGATTGCAAGCAACCTCAGGATAGATCAGAGACTCACTCCAAAGAGCACCTGCCAACTGAATCAGCTGCAGCTCTCTCAGAACACGATTACCCTTTTGAAGGGTGGATGACCAGCACATCAGTCTCTTTTGTGGCTCAGGTCTTTAAAACTGTCAGGATGGACCATCCTGATGCACCTGCGCTTGCTGCGATCAGCAGAATCCTGAGATCTCTCTATCTGCACAGAGAGATCCGTGAAAAGGGGGGAGCATATGGCGGTTTTGCCATGTACAATGCTGAAGAGGGGATCTTCTCATTTGCCTCATACAGAGATCCTAATATAAGAAGAACACTTGATGTCTATCACAATGCCTGCGGCTTTATCACAAGCGGAGATTATACAGAAGAGGATATTAAAGAGGCCATTCTTCAGGTGTGTGCAGACATTGACAAGCCAGATACTCCTGGACCAGCCTCTATTAAAGCTTTTTACAGAGAGATACTTGGCCTTACAGATGAAAAACGTCGACAGTTCAAAGAGTCTCTGCTTGGACTTGACAGAAAGAGTATTATCAGTGCCGCAGAAAAGTACTTCACAATAAGCCAGGCTCAGAAAGGCACTGCTGTCATCTCAAGCAGAGAGCAGCTTGAAGCGGCAAACCAGAACCTTAAATCAGGTCAGAGAGAACTTAACCTGTTTCTGATAAATCAATAATATTGTGCAGGAAAAAAAGCCCCTCTGTGGCTGTCCGCTCCTTACAGTAAGCAATCTGGCAAAACATAGGGCAGGCCAGCACCATGACTCTTTTTCCCCCTGCAAGAGAGGTGAGAGATGCAAAGAGACCATCTATTAAAGCAGTTGACAGAAGATCCTGAAAAGATATGGGATATTGTGGTTATCGGCGGTGGTGCTACTGGACTTGGCATTGCAGTGGATGCAGCTTCCAGAGGCTATTCAACAGTTCTGCTGGAGCAGTCAGATTTTGCAAAAGGAACCTCCAGCCGCAGTACAAAACTTGTGCATGGGGGGGTACGCTATCTTGCACAGGGGGATATATCACTTGTATTTGAGGCTCTGCATGAACGGGGGCTTTTACGTCAGAACGCCCCCCATCTTGTCAAGAATCAGGCATTCATCATTCCAAGTTATGACTGGTGGGAGGGCCCTTTTTACAACATTGGCATGAAGGTGTATGACATGATGGCTGGAAAATTGGGGCTCGGGCCATCTGAGAAGATATCCAGAGAGGAGACTATGAAAGCTATCCCCAATCTGGATGAAAACCACCTAAATGGTGGTGTTATTTACCATGATGGTCAGTTTGATGACTCCCGTCTTGCCATAAACCTTGCACAGACTGCTGTTGAGAACGGTGCAGTGGTGCTCAACTACATGGCTGTGACAGACCTTATAAAAGGTAAAGATAACTTTATGGCAGGTGTTGCTGTAAGAGATCAGGAGAGCGGTATTGAGCACATTATCAACTCTCGGGTGGTCATAAATGCCACTGGCGTCTTTGTTGATGCAATAATGCAGATGGATGACCCATCAGCCAGAAGGATGGTACGTCCAAGTCAGGGGATTCATGTGGTGCTGGAGAAAGATTTTCTGCAAGGAGATTCTGCCATAATGATTCCCAAAACATCGGATGGCAGAGTCCTGTTTGCCGTTCCATGGCACGGGAAGGTTGTCGTTGGCACAACTGACACGCCACTGAGATCAGACCAGACATCTCTTGAACCACGTGCACTGGAACATGAGATTGAGTTTGTTCTTACCACAGCTGCACAGTACCTGAAAAAAGATCCGCGCAGGGAGGATGTACTGAGTATCTTTGCAGGGCTGCGACCCCTTGCTGCACAGGATAGCGATTCTGTAGCTTCACCCAATAGTGGTGCAGAAAAAAATATTGCAGAGCAGAGTGACACAGAGAAAGTAGCAGCAGATAAAACTGATCCTCAGGTGGCTGGTGGAGAGCAGAGCACCAAGGAGATATCCCGCAGCCATAAGCTCATGGTCTCTCTATCCGGTCTGATCACCATTACCGGAGGCAAATGGACTACCTACCGTAAAATGGCAGAAGATACGGTCAACAAGGCGTGGATGGTTGGAGGTCTGCCTGAGAAAAGGTGTGTAACCCACAATATGCCAATTCACGGTTATGTCAAAAATACAGATTTTGACTCTCCAGCATATTTCTATGGGGCAGATCGTGCCCAGATAGAGGATATGGTTCACCAGAATGAGACTCTTGGCAAGAGGCTTCATCCTGATTATGAGTACACAATAGCGCATGTGGTCTGGGCAGCCAGGCATGAGATGGCAAGAACTGTTGAGGATTTTCTCTCCCGCAGGGTGAGAATGCTTCTTCTGGATGCAAGAGTGAGCATGGAGATGGCACCTGAAGTTGCCCGGATCATGGCACAGGAGCTGGGACGCAATAAAGTGTGGGTCGATTCTCAGACCAATGCATATCTAGAGCTTGCAAAAGGGTATCTACTCTCGTGAACTACCAGACCCCAAGCCATGGTCAAATAGCTGCTGCATCAGGAATTGCCTGCCGTTCTAGCAGAGAACAGCCCTTGATCAGAATGAGTTTGAACCTATGGGCTTTACTCCGGGACACTCTTTAATCATCTGAGAGCAATCGGTTTTAAAGTGCTCCCAGAAGGGAAATGTGCGGCACTGAATGGGCCTGACAGGATAGATTGAACATTGAGAGGCACTATCAAGAAAGATGCAGCAGTAATCTTCAGCTTCAGAAGTCTGATTGCAGTCAAATTTTTCACGGATGGAGTAGCGGTTGAGCCTTTTTTCAAAAAAGAGGTTCATCCCATCAATCAGGTTTACCCCTGCAACATTGCAGATATTACAGATATCGTAAAAGGTTACCCAGACATTTCCAGAGCGCCCTCTGCAACAGTTGGCTGAACATCTGCCACATGCTGCCTGGTTGAATTCAAATGGGAACCCCTCTTTTCTGACTACAGCCATTAGAGTGACCTTCTCAAACTAAAAGAGAAATTTCACAGCAGCAAACCCTGCAACCAGAAGCACGGTAAAGGCTGAGGCTAAAAGATTAATTAATACTTCCATCTTTACCATAAATAGATCACCTTTTTCAGCTCTACCATAGATAGCTCACTCCCTCCAGCCATGCTGGCCAATGAGTTTGACAAAGCGGCACCCACCAAGATTTTTAACAGATACTCCAGACCTCTTTTTCTCAAGAAGAAGAAGCTCCTGAGCCATTAATCCACCCACTGGCATGACAAGCCTGCCTCCAACCTCAAGCTGATCAATGAGGGGCTGAGGAATCTTCTCTCCCCCAGCTGTCACCATAATGGCATTAAACGGGCTCTCAGCTTTCCACCCCATGGTACCATCAGAGTACTTTGTAATGATATTATGATATTTAAGAGTATCAAACAGTTTACGGGTTCTCATAAATAGGGGGTTATTACGTTCAATAGTATAAACACGGGAGACTACATGAGCAAGAACTGCCGCCTGATAGCCCGAACCGGTTCCGATTTCAAGAACACGGTGAGATCTTTCAAGCTTAAGAGCCTGGGTCATCTCCGCAATAATATAGGGTTGGGAGATTGTCTGCCCCTCTCCAATAGGGAGAGGGTAATCCATATAGGCGCTGTCAATCAACGCCTCACTTACAAAGAGGTGTCTTGGCACCACAAGCATGGCATCAATCACAGCCTTATCAGTGATGCCCCTGTCAACCATCTGGCGGTCAACCATCTCTTTGCGCCACCGTTCATATTTTATCGGCTCTTCTCTCATGCCACCTTATTACCAGCAGTAGTGCTTTCCGTCAAGTCCATAGCAATAGCATCTATGCAAATTGAGCATGGACATTAAATAAAATTCACTTGATTTTTCAATCAACCTCAGGCTAATTAATCTCTCCATGGATAAACTAAAAAAACTCATAATCTCAACAGCAGCATCATTTTTCATCATGTTTGCAGGAACTTCCGGCTATATGCTGATTGAAAAATGGGATCTGATGGACTCCATTTACATGACCGTTCTGACCCTTGGCTCAGTAGGGTACAGTGAGGTTCACCCATTGAGTTTCAATGGTCGAATCTTCACCATATTTCTCATCATTTCAGGTATGACCCTCATAATGTATCTTGCAGGGGTAGTGGTCCAATTTGTGGTTGAAGGGGAGATGAGACATATACTTGGGAGAAGAAAATTGGATAAAAGCATCAGTAAGCTAAAAGATCACTATATTGTGTGTGGATACGGAAGAATCGGGAGAACACTATGCAACCAGATAAAGGAGCAGAACTCTGAAGTGGTTGTGGTGGAAAAGAACGAGGAGATTATACCTGTTTTTGAGAAGGATAAGACTCTCTACGTTAATGGAGATGCTTCAAACGACTCAACTCTCATAAAAGCTGGCATACTGAATGCAAAATCTCTGATTGCCGTACTTGCAACAGACGCTGATAATGTATTTCTTGTACTCACTGCACGCCAGTTGAATCCCAATATCTACATCATGGCCAGGGCAGGAAATGATGGAGTTAAAAGTAAACTTCTTGCTGCCGGAGCAAACAGGGTGGAGTCACCATATGAGGTGGGCGCTGTCTCCATGGCTCTGAAACTTCTGCGCCCAAGTGTAAGCAACTTTCTTGATATAGCCCTGTCCAGAAAGCAGAGAGCTATCCAGATTGAAGAGGTATCAATCTCACCAAAATCAAAGGTTCTGAATGTGATGCTCAAGGATTCAGGCATCCGTCAAAATTATAACATCATCATAATTGCCATTAAGAAAAAGGATGGAGAGATGATCTTCAACCCCTCATTTGAGACATTCATCGAAGAGGGAGATACCATTATTGCTATGGGCAGGGCAAGTAACCTTAAAAAATTCAATGCGGAACTCAACCCCCAATAAGTTAAGGGCAACAAAATTAATTTGCCCTTAACTATTAAGGATATTGATAAAGGCCACCCAAATGAGATGGCAACAGGGTTGTTGCAAGATATATTATATTTTGAAGATGGTTCTCTTATCTGTGATGATAATATCCAGATTGTATTTTCTGGATTCCATCTGGATGTGGTCAGCAATCTGCTCTTCAAATGCAATGGCTATTTTACGGGTGGTCTCAGGCAGTTTTGATATGAGTCTGTTATAAAATCCATCTCCGAATCCAATCCGCCCCCCCTTTTCATCAAAGGCAAGGCCGGGTATCAGCGCAACATCAATTTGATCTAACGGTATTTTTTTGCACACGCTCGGATCAGGTTCCATTATATCAGAGTCAGTCTTAATAATATCTGAGTCATAATTGTTAATGCGAAGCAAAGTTATTGAATGTCTAGATTCTGAATAGGCAGGCAGAACGATCCCTTTTCTGACATCAAGGCTTGTTCTGATAATTTTTTCAGTTGGTAATTCACTGCTTCTCTGGATATAAAGCAATACAAGCTCTGCCTCAAGAAAATTTGCAAAGGTCAAAAAATTTGATTCAACAGCTTTCTGTTTTGCAGCTCGCTCTTCTATGGTCAACATGGAAAGCTTTTCTGTAACTTCGTTAAGTACACTTTTTTTACTGCTTTTTGTTTCATTCATATTTTTATCTTCTCCACTTAAAAAACAGGTTTTTTGCAATATTATACACCATAAAACAATTGTCAATCAGCAATTATCGTTGACTGTTTGAAAATTGCATGATAATTTTTAAAAAATCTTGATCAGATGAAAACTTTAACTATTCGCACAGGAATCGGACAGGTATTAAAATGCTGGAAATAAAGTATGTTAGAGAAAATGTGGATGATGTCAGAAATGCTCTGGAAAAGCGTGGCGCTACAGTTGATTTTGACAGCTTCCTTGAGTGGGAAAAAAAAAGAAGGGAGCTGCTTCAGGAGATTGAAACTCTTCGACATCAGCGCAACACAGTCTCTGATGATATTGCTGCAACAAAAAAATCTGGAGAGAGTGCCGAGTCAAAAATCGTCGAAATGCGTGCTGTTTCAGAGAAGATCAAAGAGCTTGACGTCATCCTTGCGGAAACTGAAAGAGCCATTGAAAACTTCATGATCAATTTGCCAAACATACCCAGTCAGGATGTTCCAACAGGTATAGACGAAAATGAGAACCGTTTAGAAAAACAGGTGGGGATACCCAGAAAATTCAATTTCCCAGTTCAACCACATTGGGACATTGGAGAGACCCTTGGCATTCTTGACTTTGCCAGAGCCACAAAGATAACAGGTGCAAGATTTCCCCTCTACATGGGAAGCGGTGCAAAGCTTGAAAGGGCTCTGATCAACTTCATGCTCAATACCCATGTTAATGAACACGGTTTCACAGAGGTACTGCCTCCGTTCATGGTAAACAGAAAGAGCCTTACAGGAACTGGCCAGTTACCAAAATTTGAGGAGGATCTCTTTAAACTTCAGGGGTGGGACTATTTTATGATCCCCACATCAGAGGTTCCGATGACAAACATCTATTCTGATGAAATCATACCTGAAAAAAACCTCCCGATCAGATTTACAGCCTACACCCCATGCTTCAGATCTGAAGCTGGATCTCACGGCAAAGATACCCGTGGATTGATCCGGCAGCATCAGTTCAATAAAGTTGAAATGGTCAAATATACAACCCCAGAGAGTTCATTTGATGAGCTAGAGTCCATGCTGGCTGCGGCAGAAAAGATTCTTCAGCAGCTGAATCTACCCTATCAGGTGATCACGCTGTGCACAGGTGATATGGGTTTTTCCGCTGCAAAGACATATGATATTGAGGTGTGGATGCCAGGTCAGGATAGATACCGCGAGATATCATCGTGCAGTAACTGCACAGATTTTCAGGCCAGAAGAGCAAATATCAAATTCAGGCGTGATGGGGCAAAAAAACCTGAGTTTGTACATACATTGAATGGTTCAGGTCTGGCTGTAGGCAGATGTTTTGCGGCTATTCTTGAAAATTACCAGCAGCCTGACGGTTCTGTGGAGATCCCGGAAGTATTAGTTCCTTACATGGGTGGCCAGAAGATAATTACAGACGAAAGCAGATAATTAAAAGCCGATCAGAACAGATAATTTCTACCTATCAGGGTACCAACATCAGTACCCTGTCTATAATTTTAAGGTCACTATCCATGAAACCAGACAACTTTCCCAAAGATATTCAACCGTTTATTGTACCTCAACCTCAAGGAGATCTTTTCTACCAGTGCCTTGGTTGCAGTGCTACCTATCCCATAAAAGAGCTGCTCTACGTATGCCCTGAATGTGGACAAGTGCTTCTTATACATAACCGAAATTTTGATCAACTCAAAAAGATCCCCGGCAAAACATGGCAGAAGATATTTGACTACAGAAGAATGGTTAACATTCCTGCTCTGAAAGGGATATACCGATATCATGAATTCATAGGCCCCAATATTCCCCTTGACTCAATAGTCTACCTTGGAGAGGGACATACACCAGTGGTTGAGGCCAATAAAAGACTACAGGCAAAAGCAGGCATCAGATTCTACTACAAAAATGATGGACAGAACCCCAGTGCATCATTTAAAGACAGAGGTATGGCAAGTGCTCTATCCTATATCAAGTACCTAATTGACAGCGATCTTGCCTCCGATATCATTGCCGTATGCGCATCAACAGGCGACACCTCTGCTTCAGCAGCGCTTTATGCATCTTATCTTACCCCAGATATCAAGTCTGCTGTTCTGCTACCGTACAAAAAAGTTACACCACAACAGCTTTCACAACCTTTAGGAAGTGGAGCCAAGGTATTTGAGATACCAGGAGTCTTTGATGACTGCATGAAGATCGTGGAAAAGCTTTCGCAGGAGTATCCGGTTGCCCTGCTTAACTCAAAAAATGCATGGAGGATTCTGGGCCAGGAGTCATACTCTTACGAAATTGCTCAGGATTTTGAATATGAGATGCAGCACAAGGTGGTTGTTCTGCCCATAGGCAATGCTGGTAATATCTCTGCTGTAATGAACGGTTTTCTGAAATTTCACGAAGCTGGGATTATAGATTGTCTGCCAAAAATAATCGGAGTTCAATCAGAACATGCTGACCCTGTATTCAGGTACTACCTGGAGCCTGATAAGGATAAAAGAGTGTTCAAACCTGTTACAGTGAAACCAAGTGTTGCACAGGCTGCCATGATTGGTAATCCTGTATCCATGCCAAGGGTCATATCTATTACCAACCGTTACAATGAAGTGTCAGGCAGAGATAATGTATTTTTTGTACAGGTAGCTGAGCAGTCTATAATGGACTGTTGCCTTGAGGCAAACCGGAACGGCCATATTGCATGCACTCAGGGGGGCGAGTCTCTTGCAGGACTTTTAAAGGCAGTCGAAGAGGGTATTGTAACTGACCAGGAGATTGCAATTGTTGATGCTACAGCCCATGCAATTAAGTTTTCAGGTTTTCAGGATCAATATTTTCAGAAAACCATGGATCATGAGTTTAAAATAGTACCAAATCAGGCGTTGATTAATTTACCATGCCTTGTTATGCCGGAAAATCCAGAAAAAATTCCTGCTCAGGGCAAACCATTAAGTTATGAGGATTTCAAAATTTTTGCAGGTGATATTTCCAGAAGCATTGCAAGCGCGCTTAACCTTAGAAAAAACTGATAATTGATGCCATGCTTAAGAGATTAGGAATAGAGAATCAACTGTTTTTATTAGCAATACTGTTTTTATTCACAGTGGAGAATCTATTTTCCAGTTACACTCTGGCAGCAACTGCCCAAGCGCCTGCATCACAATCTGTCGGTTCAGATTCTCAATCGATTGCTCCATCCTCCATATCTGATGAGGCAGCTTCTTCCTCTGCAGCCTCATCAGGTTCTCAACAAGCCCTTCAAACCTCCTACAAAAAATATTCACTTTGCAGGTATGGTGAACACTATATTCTGTGTGAGCCATATACTGTTCAAAACGGAGATTGGATTTATAAGATTTTCAGATCCAAAGGGGAGATCTCCAAAGAGGATTTTGGACTTTTTCTTAAGATTTTCAAGGATATCAATCCTGGCATAAAGGATATGAACGCAATCAAGAAAGATCAATGCATAACCATCCCACTAAAAAAATCAAACAAGAATGACTTCATAGAGAGCCAGCCCGGAGTTGTAGAGCTTCCAATCATAACCCTCTCTCAGCTACGTGATAAACTTAGAAAAAGTACCAAATCAAAAGATGAGGCTCTCTCCTCTATTGCAGATACTACTGCCGTGATCATGCAGAACAGATCAGCTGCTGCATCTGCCACAACGTCCGAAGGCCAGAAACCATCCTATTCCACCACAAATTCTGAGAAAACGCCTGCTGAGATCCCAATCCGTCAGTTGAAGCAGATTGCCATGATGAACAGTGGCCAACTAATGACCAAGGGGAAATACTATTTTCCACGTGACAATAAAGAAGATCTGGTTATTGACGTTGCATTCAATCCTCTGATTAATTTCAAAAATGGTTCCAGAATCTTATTTGTACCTGAAAAAAACACCTTTGACGAGGCAGCAGATACCATAAGATTTTTCTGGCGCGACTTGAAAATCATGGAATTTGGTGAGGTGACCGCATCTTTGAATGGCCCACTTCTGGAGAGTTCTCTTTTGAGTGATAGATCTTTGTATTACGCACCACTATCCATGCAGCAACCCGATCTGACGACGGCATCAACAGTGGAACCTATGGAACAGGCATATGTTCCCATAAAGACCACTATTCCCAATGACCACAAAGCAGCTGTGAAAAAAATGCTTGAAACCGTAGAGTATCAATACACACCTGAAAAAGAGATCTCTGTCTCTGTGGGCACTATCTCGGTCAGAACAACTCCAGGTCTTATCCGCAGAGATGGAAGACCTGATCTCCTTCTGGTTTTTGGGGATATATACGGCTCAGCCTTTGAAGCTCTAGAAGAGATGAAGTATGGTGATGTTATCTCAATATCTCCACTCCTGCCAATCATGGATGTTGCCAGAGAACTCTTTTCTGCTCTGGGTGCCTCCACAACAGAAAAGCCATCTTTTGTCGATCCAGCCAACGGTAAAACTGTCTTAATTGATGGAGTGCATGTCAAGAATGGTTATAAAGAGATGTTTATCACTGAACAACCCATGTTACCCAAAGAGAGCTTCCAATACTTGACTGAAAAAAAGATCTCTATCTTGAGGGTTGACCACCCATTATAACCTGCCTAGCAGATTGATCTGCCACAACCAGAGATGAGAACTCCATGATTACAATCAGTTGAAAATACTTTCATATAAAATCTTAAAACTTATCAGGGAAAAAAGATTATGAAGAACTTAAGAACATTTATTGCCATATATTTACTCTTACTCATCTGTTCCTGTGCCACAAACCCATCTCCCAAGGTTGACAGCCAAGAGGCTAAAATGGCTACAGCCACAAAAGAGCTTGGGGAGGCATATATGGGGCAGGGAAATTACACTGCTGCTCTAAACGAATTCCTTAAGATAGAAAAAATTACACCATTAGACCCCTTTCTTCATAATGATCTTGGGATAACCTATATGGCAAAAAAACGATTTGATCTGGCAGAGGAACATTTTAAAAAAGCCATTGAACTCAATCCAGAGTATATCCCGGCAAAAAACAACCTTGGTAGTGCATACCTTAAACAGCAAAAATGGGATCTTGCCATCATATGCTTTAAAGAGATAGCAGGAAATCTTCTATATGCAACTCCACACTACCCGCTTTCCAATCTGGGATGGGCGTACCTTGGGAAAAAAGACCTGAAGCTTGCCCAGAAGAATTTTGCCCTGGCATTGGAGGCGCAACCCGACTTTATCAATGCAATTCATGGCCTTGCCACAGCATATATTGAAGGGTCAGAACTTCAATCTGCCTTTAAGATACTCACTCAGAGGATTGAAAAAGAGAAGAACCCCGGTGGAGCTATAGCTGTACTCTATGGCGATCTGGCCATTGTGTATGAAAAAAACAGACAGTTTGACAAGGCAAAGGAGAGCTGGGTAAAGGTGGTTGAGCTGGCTCCCCCAGGCAGCAAGCTTGCCCAGGAGGCAGGTAAAAAAAAAGATCAGCTATAGACAAACAGGTCGCTGTCCGGCACATCAAACAGCCTTGGATACCCCTTGTCCTTGTCTGAAACCAGAACTTGAGTCAAACTGGCATCAGAGTTAAGATGCCAGTCAATATTGATATCAGGGTCATTGTATATAATGCCATATTCATCTCCGGGCGTGTATAGATCTGAACACTTATAGGTGACATCAGCCACGTCACTCAGAACAGAAAAGCCGTGGGCAAAACCAGCTGGTATAAAGAGCTGACGTCTGTTTTCATCTGAAAGAATCACACCTGTCCACTGTCCGAAAGTGGGAGAACCTCTTCTGATATCAACTGCAACGTCAAATATTGTACCCCTTACAGCATAGACAAGTTTTGCCTGAGGGTGTTTAAGCTGATAGTGCAACCCTCTTACCACCCCTTTTTTTGAGCGGGAGTGGTTATCCTGAATAAAATTGGCATCTACCCCACCACTCTGATACCGCTCTTTTTGCCATGTCTCAAGAAAAAAACCCCTTGAGTCCTCAAAGATATCAGGCTCAATAATCAGTACACCATCAAGCAGCACCAAATCCATAACTTCCCCCTTGGGGGAGTTACTAATCATTACAACCTCGTTAAAACCTGTAACCATTTTAAAACCTCAAAAAAATAGAATCTATCAGATCAAAAGATGTTCCCAAAATCACTCTTATCCTGAATCAGCCGCATAAGATATTGACCATAATCATTTTTCAGCATATCTGAGGCAAGTACTTTAAGTTCAGAAGAAGTGATATACCCGAGTCTGTAGGCAATCTCCTCAATACAGGCAATCTTGAGCCCCTGCCTGTTCTGAACCGCCTGAACATAGGCTGATGCCTGCTGAAGCGCCTCATGAGTACCTGTATCAAGCCATGCAAAACCGCGACCAAGGAGTTCCACTTTAAGCTCTCCTCTGCTGAGATAGACATTATTGACATCTGTAATCTCAAGCTCTCCTCTTGCAGAGGGTCTAAGGTTTTCTGCAATCTCCACCACCTTGTTATCATATATATAAAGACCTGGAACCGCATAAAGAGATCTGGGTTTGTCAGGCTTCTCCTCAATTCCCAGAACTCTACCTGAAGAGTCAAACTCCACAACACCGTACCGTTCTGGATCCTTTACAGGATATCCAAATATAAGACCACCTTTTTCCATGGAAACTGCATTTTTCAACACCTGCTGAAGGCGACTGCCATAAAAGATATTGTCTCCAAGTATCAGGGTGACACTCTGCTCTCCAATAAACTCCTTTGCAAGAATAAACGCCTGAGCAATACCATCCGGTGTTTGCTGTTCCATGTATGAAAACTTAAGTCCAAGGGGTGAGCCATCTCCTAAAAGCTCCATGAAACGGGGTAGATCAACTGGTGTTGAGATAACCATTATCTCTCTGATACCTGCAAGCATAAGCACAGAGAGAGGATAATAGATCATGGGTTTGTCATAAACAGGTACAAGCTGCTTGCTAACTGCTTTGGTAATAGGATAGAGTCTTGTGCCTGAACCGCCTGCCAGAATTATTCCCTTCATAAAAAAATTGCTCCCCAATATTTAAGGTTCCACTACAGAAGTGGCGCCCCTCATTCTACTGTTTTCACTTCACTCATATTTGTCTATGTATGGGAAGCTGAGATCTGATTCTGGTAATGGCTCTCTATCCAGTTACGATACTCCCCAGATTTGATTCTCTCTACCCACTGCATATTTTCAAGATACCACTTAACTGTCTTACTGATACCTGTATCAAAAGACTCCTGTGGTTCCCATCCAAGCTCATTTTTCAACCTTGTGCAGTCAATTGCATACCTGAAATCGTGGCCAGGACGATCCTTTACAAAACGGATAAGTTCATTTGAAGATACGAATCCTCTCGGGGCTCTGCCAGATTGATCAACAATAGAGCAGATCTTATCAACAATGGCTCTGTTCTCAATCTCGTATCCACCACCTATGTTATAGGTCCGCCCCCGTTTGCCTCTCTGCATGATAAGCCATATAGCAGTACAGTGGTCCCGTACATATAGCCAGTCCCTGATATTTTTCCCGTCACCGTAAATCGGGAGTTCTTTTCCGTCAATTGCGTTTAAAATCATGAGGGGGATAAGTTTTTCAGGAAACTGAAATGGTCCATAGTTGTTAGAGCAGTTGGAGATGGTGACTGGCAGGCCATAGGTCTCATGGTATGCTCTAACCAGATGATCTGATGAGGCTTTGGATGCAGAATAGGGGCTGTTTGGGGAGTATGGCGTATTTTCAGTAAAATACCCTGTCGGGCCTAAGGTGCCATAGACCTCATCAGTGCTTATATGATGAAACAGAATAAACTCTTTTCTATTTTTCCTGGAGCACCCTTCTTCTGCTTCTGCATACTCCAGCTTGGCATATTGCCTTCTGGCACACTCAAGCAGGTTAAAGGTTCCCTTGATATTAGTATCAATAAAAACTTCAGGGGAGGCGATGGATCTGTCAACATGAGATTCTGCTGCAAAATGGCAGACAGAATCGATTTCATACTCTTTGAAAATCTGCTCCATCTCTGTGAGATTGCAGATATCACCCTTTTTAAAAATATATCTCTCTTTGACTCCTCTTTTCTTTCCAAACTCTGTTGCAATATCTTCAAGACTTTCCAGATTGCCAGCATAGGTGAGTTTATCAACATTAACAATCCGGCCTGAGAAAGAGGGCTCTTTCAAAAGATAGCGGATAAAATTTGATCCTATAAATCCGCATCCACCTGTTATCAGAAGGTTTTTCATTATTCTTTATTAATCCAAAGAGGCAAAGCAGTTTAAATGTCAACTGATATAAACATACACGGCAGATTCTCCTGCCACAACAAAGAGTGAAAGTCCCATAATCACAACTATTTGAGAATACTTCCATCTGAAAAACTTATGGAGTAACAAAAAGCCATTCTGTTACTCCATAGTCTATTACACAGCCAATTTCAATGCTGACCAAAAGATCTCTCAAACAGAGCTTTCATAGCCTCTTTGGCACTATCAGAGAGGTTACGTGTTCCGGTTCCGGCAAAAGTTTTATGGCTGATTATTGGGGTCACCTCAACCCAGGCGTTGTTGATCCAGGAGAACCACTTATTCCTATCCTGTTCATAAACAAACACTGGCCGGTTAAAGAGTCGTGCAAGCTCCACACCCCATCCGGTTCCACCCTTTACAGTGTTATCCGGCAGTATCCAGCCCACCACAAAAACCTGATAACCGCTGTTGACCATGTGAAAGATTGACTGGATAACTTTTCGAATTGCATCAACTTTGGAAAAGTTTCTCCCCATACGGGCAGAGACAATGTCCATGCTGATATCCCCCTTCTGAAGCTCCTCCTGTGACAGCACCTTAAGACCAACCTCCCGCTCTATGGTGTGGCCATCAAATGTGAAATTGACCTCATTAACTCCGAACTGTTGAGCAAGTTTTCCAAATTCTGCTTCTGCCCCTTTATGTCCACCACTGAACAAGGTTACATCTGAGTTATTCAACATTTTATTATCCTTTTTATTTTTATTATTTACAGAGGGTTAAAAACCTACCTACATCTTGAGAAAACTATCTGCCATCTTCAATGCATCCATGTAAATTGCTGGCAGGTTGTCATCTAAATCTCTATTCTTCTCTTCTGGCAACGTACATGCACCCCACTCTCCTCTTTCAAAGCAGGTACAAAGAGCGAGTAACCAATTGAAATCTTTATCATTACCAAGCAACCCATCGCTGACCTTTTTTGAAAACGATATCTCCTTGAGAATGGTCGGCATCTCCTTATCCAGCATGGCATCAATGGTGGAAAAAAGCCCCATTGTAAAAAGCTCCTCACCAGAAAAACTGGTCGTAATATATTTTCCCATCAGCTCACACATTCTTGCCCTTACAATGGATAAACGCATCAGCTCATCTGGTTTGTTATCGCTAAGCCCTGCTGCTGCAAGCACACGTACAAACTGCTTGATGGTATCTTCACCAAGAAAAGCGACAGCATCTCTAATAGTGCTGATCTCATTGGCCCTTCTGAAATAGGGGGAGTTGATAAACTTCATGAGCTTATACGATATGGAGATATCACTTTTGATCATCTTAGAAAGTCTATCAAAACTTATACTGCTTCTGCCTATTTCAGAGATGAGCTTAAGTAGGATCATCTTACTCGAAGGAATATCTGTTTTTGATATTACTTCGGGCTTTGAAAAAAAGTATCCCTGAAACAGGGTAAACCCCATACTCATAGCCAGTAAGAACTCTTCATTAGTCTCTACCTTTTCTGCCAGCAGTGTGATATCAAATCTGCTCTTCAGAGATTTAACAAGGCCTGCAATGGAGTCAAGAGGGGTGGCCATTAGGTCGAACTTGATTATGTTGGAAAGTTTAATTAAGTTCAGATATTTTTTATCAAAGACAAAATCATCCAGAGCTATTTTATACCCTTTTTTTCTAAACTCCTTAATCGCCTCTTCTACAGCCTGATCTGGTTCAACATCTTCCAGAATCTCTACAACAATGCTCTCTTTAGGAAAAAGAAGCGGCGTTTTATTTAAAATTAACTCTTTTGTAAAATTGATAAAACCAGGATGATTTCCTGTAATCTCATTTATCCCCATGGAGAAAAAGGTGTTTGCCAAAACACGTGAAGTACCAGTATTGCCGTCTATCCCTGGAAAGGTATTTTTCAGGCTATCCCGGAAAAGGAGTTCGTAGGCGTAAGTTTTTTTATCTCTGGTCAAAATTGGCTGCCGACCAACAAAAATATCCATTATAACCCTCTCTTCCTCACAGTCTCTATTATAGCGCCATAACGAAATTGTGTATATTTTTCTGGATGTTTAACAGATGTTAAACATTGTCATTATAAATCACTGACATTTTTTAACGCTGAAGTGCTGTACAATTTTTTATTTCTGACATAAAACAGACAAAAACTCAACAGTTAAAAAAGGAGCATACAACCATGGAGAGCCACCAGATGGTGAAACATAAGACAAAATATCTCAGAGACTACACCCCGCCAGCATACTGGATTGATAAAATAGACCTGAAGTTTGACCTTGGAGAAGAGGAGACCATTGTCACATCAACCATGAAGATAAGACGCAACAGCGATGTTGCAGATAAAGATACTCCTCTTATATTTGACTGCAAAGAGCTTGATCTTATCTCTGTGGTTGCAAACGACCTGGTGCTCTGCTCTGAAGAGTATGAGCTTGAAAAGGATCACTTCAGATTGCCGAAAGTGCCAGAAGAGTTCCTTCTTGAGATCAGAAACAGACTCAGACCCCATGCAAACAGTGCATTGGAAGGTTTATACAAATCAGGTGGGCAAGGAGCATATAAGACCGGAGGGACATTTTGCACCCAGTGCGAAGCAGAAGGGTTCCGGCGCATCACCTGCTTTCCTGACCGCCCTGATGCGATGACCCATTTCTCCTGTATCATAACTGCTGACAAGGCAAAATATCCGGTGCTGCTCTCAAATGGTAACCTTGTTGCAGAAGGGGATCTTGATAATGGAAGACACTTTGCAAGCTGGGATGACCCATTCAAGAAACCGTGTTACCTGTTTGCCCTGGTTGCAGGCGATCTTGCCCTTATTGAAGACCACTTCATAACATGCTCCGGGCGCAACATCACCCTTCGTATCTATGTTGAGCATGAGAACAGAGATAAATGTGCCCATGCCATGCGATCTCTGAAACTATCCATGAAGTGGGATGAAGAGCGGTTCGGCAGAGAGTATGACCTTGACCTATTTCAGATTGTTGCTGTCAATGACTTTAACATGGGGGCTATGGAGAACAAGGGGCTCAATGTATTCAACTCAAAGTTTGTGCTGGCAGATACAAAAACAGCCACAGACACTGATTTCATGAATATTGAGAGGGTTGTTGCCCATGAGTATTTTCACAACTGGACAGGCAACAGGATCACTCTTAGAAACTGGTTTCAACTGAGCCTCAAAGAGGGTTTGACAGTATTTAGGGATCAGGAGTTCTCATCTGACCTGAACTCCAGGGCAGTACAGAGGATATCAGATGTAAAGAAGCTGAGAACCTTCCAGTTTGCTGAAGATTCAGGCCCTATGGCCCATCCTGTCAGACCTGAATCATACATTGAGATGAACAACTTCTACACCATGACAGTCTATGAAAAGGGCTCTGAAGTTATCAGGATGATCTTTGAGCTGCTTGGCAAAGAGCACTTCAGAAAAGGGATGGATCTCTACTTTGAGCGGTTTGATGGTCAGGCTGTAACTACTGAAGATTTTGTCAGGACAATGGAGGATGCCTCAAAGGTTGATCTGTCCCAGTTCAGATTATGGTATTCTCAGTCAGGAACTCCTCGAGTCACCGTAAAAAGAGAGTATGACGAGCCATCTGCTACCCTCTGTCTGCATCTTACTCAGAAGATACCTCCAGACAGAAATCAGTCAGTAAAACTTCCCATGCACATTCCTGTTAAATTTGGCATTATCGCCCCTGACGGAAATGAGATGGTTGCAAGTCAGCAGATTCTAAATCTGAAAGAGCCAGAGGAGAGCTTCAGATTCAAGGATATCCCCAAAGGGGCTCTGCCATCCCTGTTCCGTGGATTTTCAGCACCTGTGATCATTGAGGCGGACTTCAACCCTCAAGAGCTTGCCTTTCTAATGGCAAACGACACTGATCAGTTCAACAGGTGGGATGCAGCCCAGCAGCTCTACTTCATGGAGATTGATACAATCATCACCACATTACAGAAAGGAGGCACTCCTGCTGTATCACCGCATCTTGTTGCTGCATTTAAAAAGGCTCTATCTGACTCTGCCACAGGCGACCTCTCCTCCAGCACCAGAGTTGACCGGTCTCTGACAGCAAAGGCGATAACACTGCCAGATGAGATCGAAATAGGTCAGAGATATGACCCGATTGATGTGGATGCTATCCATGCGGCACGCTCGTTTCTGGAAAGATCACTTGCAAGGCAGTGTGAAGATCAACTTAAGGAGGTTATCACCATCTGCTCCAAAGCAGACCCCAACGACCTCTCTAACAGTGCCATGGCAGACAGAAGCCTTAAAAACAGCTCTCTTGCCTATATCGGTGCTCTTGACACATCAGAATCACATAAGATCATATTAAGCCATTACAACGGCTCTTTGAATATGACGGATGAGATTGCATCTTTAGCGATCATCTGCAGCGAGGGGGGATCTGAAGATAGTGAGATGGAAAAAGCGCTTGTAAAATTCCGAGACAAGTGGAGAGGATATCCTCTTGTGATGGACAAGTGGTTCTCTGTTCAGTCAGCATCAACAAGAGCTGCAACGCTTGACAGAATAAAGAAACTTGTGCAGTATCCGGAATTTTCATGGAAAAACCCCAACAGGGTAAGATCTGTCATGGCAGTTCTTGGAACCACCAATCCTCTCATTTTCCATAAAAAAGATGGTGAAGGGTACAGATTTTTTTCAGAGAGGGTAATTGAACTGGACAGAATAAACTCCCAGATCGCGGCAAGAATGGTCTCAGCCTTTAACAGGTGGAGAAAGTACGATACTGAACGTCAGAAGATGATGAAAATGAGGCTGGAGCAGATGTTGTCAGTGGCTGATCTCTCCCGAGATGTCTATGAGATTGTCTCAAGGGCACTGGAGTAATGGCACTCCAAACGATCAGATAACCTAAATATTACCAGGGGAACCTTACAAGAGGCGCTAACAGATAAAAAATTACATAACCTCGGTCCGGTTCCCCACATCAACCCTGAAATATTACAGTAGCCTTACCGCCTTGATTTGGATCAGCAACTCCACTTTTAAGGCATGTAAACAAGATTGGGGTCAAGATCGTATGTCCAGGGGGCAGAGGAGTTTTTCCAGCCGTTTTTCACTCTCTTGCCGTTGAAGTAGCTCTCAGGGTCTTTAATCTTATCTCCCTCAAAACCATCAACTATTGTGTAAACATCTTTAAAACCTGCCTTTGTAAGTTGATTGACAGACGCAGCACTTCTCTGACCAGATCTACACATCACCATAACAGTATCTTTTTCACTGACTCTCTTCTTTACCTGAGCTTCAAAATCTGGATTATCCTTTAACTCATACTCTTTTTTATCTTTGTTCCACTTTCCGCTCCATAGCTTTGAGGGGATGTTGTAAGCCATTGGGGCATGTCCGACGAAAACATACTCCTCCTCTATGCGGCAGTCAATGATCTTAACCTTATCAGGATTGGCTCTCCACATATCATACGCATCCTGAGAAGTTGCATATTTTCCAGCCTCTGTCTGCTTCTTGGGGTCAGCAGGGGGGGCAGTTTCAGCAATAACAACAGAGAGAAGATTAAAGAGCAGAAAAAAAGCACCTAACGTCACCACAAACCGTTTTTTCATGTAAATACCTTCCTTTTTTAGGATGTTAATAATTATAGAGTAGCTTCAGGGCCAATGGCTTTTTTTATATGAAAGTCTGTGGACACACACAGGTGGGTGCCCCGTAGAGACGCAAGATCTTGCGTCTCTACATGCGTCTCTACAACTTTCATACTTCGTTGTGCCTGTCAGGGCATGGCCGTTATAGAAACAGCAGAATGAAAAAAAATAGATCCTGATTTTTCACCTTTTTTCTGATATACAATATCATAGCTAAAATCAAGAAGAACTTCATAGCAAATGCTCAAAATACCACTCAGCCATAAAAATAGATCACTGTATCAAAATTGATGGTTTTCTATTCTGATAGTGTTCTACTGATTGAAGATATTACTCACCTGTTCATGGAACGATAAGATTTTCAAGAATCAGGCAGTAAAAGGAGTTGGGCATAGGGCGACAGGTGGCAGAAGAGAAAGAGCCAGCAGAAGAGGGGAGGCCAGCATGGTCTGATGAAAAGAGCCACCCGAGATGTTGATGGCAGCGACTGCATGCTGCAATGCGCCAGCTGTATCCGTGAAACCATGAAAACTCCACCGAGGCTCTGAAATCGACTATACAGCCACTGCACTCTTTAAAACATCCGGTATCAAAGACAAGCCCATGGGGATTGACAAAGACATGGGTGTGTGAGCCATTGACAGCGATTATCTGACTCACATCAGTAACTGTATTGGCGCAGAAAGCGCAGAGAATAACCCTCTTCTCCTGCACCTGCTCCTCTTCACTGGGGCTGTTCTGATCTCTATTCTCAACAGATAAATTTATTGACTCTCCAGGTGTGGATTTAAGAAACATGAGAGCAGGCTGACAATAGAGCATATCTGATTTTGAATATATCATTTGGATTATTGCCCAGAGAATTGAGGGGTAAAAAGCCAAAGGTAGCATATTATTTTTATTTGATCTTAAAAATTTTATCAATCTAAAATATAACAAGAGTGCTAAACCATTGAGCGAATGTAATATATTTTCGTAAAAATAATTTTATATGTAATATACTCAAAAACGACACCTTGCTATCGTTTTTCAGACATATGAGCATCTGTCTGAATCCTGACCATCTTGATTCAGACAATGCTGACAAGGCTAAATACCTGATAAGTGTCGACTTTGAGAATATAAAAAAGTTGAGATTGCTCTATTAACCTTGAAGGCTAAAACAATTGACTCCCTGCAAAGTAACTGTATATAATATCAAAATTTATTTGCTGCAGCAGATCCTTAAAATCGCTATATAATAGAGAGGATATAAGAGAGAGTGACACAGCGTAATGATATGGCCAACAATAGTTTTAAAAATGATGTGAATGAGAAAGTCAGAGAGCTCTTGAATCAATACCATCAGGTGTCACAGGAGACATTTCAGAAAATATTATCTGATAAGGATGCCAAGAGCGATGAGATTATTAATATCTTAAACTCAAGGTTGCTCCTGGCCCAGGCTGAAAGGGATGAATTTGCAGAGAATCTGAATGAGATCCTTGACAATCATGAACAAAAGATATCTGAGATAAAAGGTCAGTATGAGGCAAAGATATCTGATATGAAGCAACTGTTCGATATAAAAATATCTGAATACATTGCTCAGACAGAGCAGTTGAAGTGTGAACTGAAAGATGCTCAGGTCGCTCAGGAGACTCTTCAGAAGGAGAACTCAATATTGGAAAAAATGGTTGAGGAGTCTATAGAACTTGCAGAAAAATTCTTCAAAGACAAAATGCACCTTCTAAGTAACTAACATGGTCTTCCACTGTTTTTGTTACTTATAGGTTTGGTCTCGGCTTGGCCGAGGGGGTACGCTAACAACAAGAAAGAAAAAACAATGAATGCAAAATTACTGAGTCTGGATATCTCAAAAGAGCATGCGCCAACATTGACACAGAGAGCTGAAGTTGAACTGGAAAAAGAGCTGGATGATGAAGCTAAAAAGATTCTTGGCAGGTTCCTGAATGAGGTAGATGAATTTGCAAGAGTGACCATGGAGAGATCCAGTTCTGAACATCGGCAATTTTTAACTCAATGGCAGGATAAGTTAAATGAAGCCTCTCTCAAAAAAGAGAACTCAAACCAGCAGTTTGAGATAATTGAAAAGAGAATTTTTCAGTTATCTCAGGAAAAAGTAGCTGCTGAAAATGCTCTGGTTGAGCTTGAGAAGCGCGCAGCCCGGGATATAGCATACAGGGAAGAGGCTATCCATGACCTCAATAGCAGGCTCAATGGTTATATTAAAACTGTAGAACTGCAAAGTGGTGAGAATCAGCTCCTCAAACAGAGCCTTGAGAGGGTAAAAAGTTCAAACGCAGATCTTGAGAGTGTGAACAAGCTTCTCTCAGCAGAGATTAAAATTCATCAAAGAGAGTTGGAGTTTACTGAAAAGAAGTTTCTCCATGAGTTATCAGAATTAACTGAAAAGATTAACTCATTACAAGAAAAATCAGATTCAGCGATAAGTGAAGCAGAAAATTTAAAGCGGGATAGAGCCAATGCTGAGATTGCTCATATCCAATCTCAGAAAGCACTTGAAAATGCAGAGACTCTTAACAGATCTCTCAGAATTGAAATCCAAAGCAAAGAAGAGGATATAAAAAAAAGAGAGGAAAAAACGCATCAGACCAGTGCTTCTCAGATGAGAAAAATTAATGAACTCGAAGGGAAACTATATCAGAATGGCGCCCAGCAGTCTCAGAAAATTCAGGAGTTTGAACATAAGATTAATCATCTTGAGATAGAACTGAGCAGAAAAAAAACAGAGGTTGAAGCTACTATCAAGGCTGCACGTGCAGCAACAGATGAAAACCAGAAATTAAAAAAGATGGTTGAGAAAGAGCAATCTATAAACAGCAACATCTCTCATCTGAATAAAACTCTATCAGAACAGGCTAAAGCTGAAAAAAAGAACCTGGAAGAGATAAAAAACAGGGCACATATGGAAACTGTCGCTCTGCAAAAGGAGATTGATGAGCTTACGTCAAAACTTATTGACGCCCAAAAACAGAAAGAGCTGTTTATTGCAAATAAGTTGAATAATACACTCCAGGTCAAAAGAGATACATATATAGATCAAAGTCCGGGAAGAGTCTCAAAAGCTCTGCTCATCATTGTTCCTCTGATGCTCATATCAATCTTGGGCTATATATTTCATAGATATTACTCCCCAATGCTTCAAGAGGATCTAGAGAGGCAGGTAACTGCCTTGAGTAGAGAGTTGGAAAATAAATCAGAGTACATAAACTCCATAACAAAAGATCGGCACCAGTTGACAGCCAAGCTGGACGATTTAACCAGGCAGTTACAACTCTTTCAGGATAAGGTGGGAAAAAACCTGATAAAACTGGAAGCGAATCAGGTATCCATAATTGAAAATCAGGAGAATAAGAGCGACGATAAAACAGTTGCGTTCAATCAGTCACAGAGACAGAGTGCGGCTTATATGCAGAGTGATACCAACAGAGAGGGTGGCACCAGCATACTGCCTTTGACATATCAGATTAAAGAGAGTATCTATTTCGATTCTGGAAGCAGTCGGCTCAATCAGGAGGGGATAGTTAAGATAGAGAGATTGGCAAAACATTACAATGAGAGCCCAGATATTTTTATACGACTTGAGGGTCATACAGACGACAAAATGTTCCGGTTGCCGATGTTCCAGCAATATAGTAATAATGTCGAACTCTCCATTGCACGGGCTGCGGAAGTTTCACGCCTTTTAGTGCAGCATGGAGTGGATACAAGGCAGATAAGTATTGTCGGGCTCGGAGATATGGAGCCGCTTGCTCCGAATGACAACTCAGAGAACAGAGAAAAAAACAGGCGTGTTGAGATCAAGGTCGGAAATATGAGCCCACAGCAAAACGATTAATTGGAGTTTGACATTTTCCACACAAATATATTCTGTGCTATCTTTTCATCTATTGCAAGCTCTGTATTTTCGTACTTAATACAGAATGCTGGTTTTCTCCGGTGCAGCGTCACAACCACCCCTGGATTGAGTCCAAAAGAGATGAGTTTATGCAGATTTGAGTGGTTGCAAGGTTTTATATAGGTAATCTTCCCCTGCTCTCCGGGTTTGAGTTCCATTAAGCTCACCACTGTATTTGTCACCTGTTTCAGACCATCATGGCAGCATCTGCCCTTTGGAATGGGTTTGCCATCAGGACAGATTTCAGGATGGCCAAGGAGGGTACAGATGGACTCTTCAACCTCAGGCACCAGGTAGTGCTCAACCTGACAGGCAACCCTCTCCATCTCACTGTTTTTAAGTTTTAAAATACTTGACATAAGCACCTCTGCGAGCCTGTGCCTTCTCATTATATGCTCAGCTACCTCTTTCCCTTTAACTGAAAAGAGGATCTTATTTTTATTCTTTACGATCAGATCCAGGGACTCTAGTTCGGAGAGATCTTCATCTGTAAACTCTACTGTACACAGTCTCCTTATCTCGTCAATTGAAAATTTTTTATTCTCCTCGGCAGTCCACATCGCTTCCAGTATTTCATCGTGAATCTCTTTTATCATAACAGATCCCAATTCATGAAAAATCAATTTCAGTTCATTTCTGAAGATGCGTCAACCTATGGTGCAGCAGATATGACACCCTCTTCTTCTCAGTTTTATTATAACGGCCATGCCTTGACGGGCACAACGAAGCATGAAAGTTGTAGAGACGCAAGATCTTGCGTCTCTACGGGGCACCAACCTGTATGTGTGTCCCTAGACTTTCATATAAAAGTTAAGATAACTACTTGGTTTCTAAAGAGTTTCATCCTCAATTTGACAGGTCAATCTGCCATGTAGATTATGAAAAGGTGATCCCCAGAGCAAGAGATGTGTAATTTACCACACTTCCAATAAAAAGTGCATATATAATAACTGTACATAGGATTATAGAGGCAGTCTTGATACCCCGCTCTTTAAACAGAACAACAATGGAGTTGATGCAAGGAGCTATGAATGTCATCACCAGAAGGTTTACCACAAGCTGGAGATTTGTATAGAGATGGTGCAGATGCTCAAGTTCTGCTGCACCGCTCTCCCTGCGTATCAATGTTTTAAGAAATACCTGAATACTCTGTTCCGGCAGCCCCAGCACCTCATAAATCAGAGGGCCTAACTGTTTTTCGACCACTGAAAGCCCTCCTGCTCTCTCAAAAAGAAATATGACAATGGATGCATAGATAAAAACAGGGACAGCCTCGCGCATGAAATGGTTCGATTTTCTTGCAGCCATTCTGATGACTGCCCAGGCTTTGGGTAACCTCATTACAGGAATTTCCATAATAAACGGGGAGCGCTGACCAGATAGAATCCTGTTTGCCAGATAACCTGCAACAAATATCTGCAAGAAGATAATGCAAAAGAGAGTCGCTGTCGCTGAAAATGGCATCTTATCAAGTATGACAAGCATCACAGCAATGAGAGGAGCACAGGGCATACATAGAAATATCAGAAAAGAGGCGATAATTTTCTCTTTTTCACTGTTGAGCATCCGTGTGGTAAGAAGCGCCATGGTGATGCATGAGAAACCCATTACTAATGGGATAACACCTTTACCATTTAAACCTATTATTCTGAAAACCCGATCCAGTAAAATTGAGAGTCTTGGCAGATACCCTGAATCTTCAAGTGTGCAGAAGGCAATATAAAAACAGAATATGACCGGCATGACAAGTCCAAGTGCCAGGAAAACACCTGCAGGAAGAATCCCGAAATCTGGATCAATTATCAGATCTCTTAGAAACTCACTTGGAATAAGCATAACATATTGTGTTGTCCAGGGGATCAGAAGATTTTGAAACAGGTGGGTATTTATTGAATCCACCAGAAAAGTAGCTGCAAATCTGCCAACAAAAAGATATAGTACGGCAGTGACAGCCAGAGCAATAGGTATCCCTGTTGAGAGCTGGGTACACCAGTCTCCGAACCTGAGAATAAACGGGTTTCTGGTTCTCGGTTCAACTGTAACAACCTGATTTGTAATTAAAGTTGCCTCTCTATGGTACAAATTTTCAAGAGAGATATCTATGGGGGTCAGAGTCTCCTCCCTGTATTCATGAACCAGGTAGTGCAACTGCTCCAGGATCACCTCTCCACAACAGCGGCTTATGTAAGACTCCACACATCTGTCTCCGGCGAGGAGCAGAAGCCCCAATGCTCTGTGAGAGATATCTCCTGCTGGAATCAATTTTCCCACAAGCTCAAGGAACTCTTCAACTTTATCAGAGTTCTGCATTCTTACTTTAGCAGGCTGCATCTGTTTTAAGAGTGTTTTAAGTTTTTCAACACCAATCCCCTCCCTTGCAATGGTTGTGCAGACCTCAACTCCAATAAGTTCAGAGAGTTTAGGGATATCAATCTCAATTCCCCTTGATGATGCCTCATCAATCATGTTGATATCAAGAACCATGGGAAGACCATACTCTGCAAACTGGAGGGCAATAACAATGGCTCGTTTCAGATTTTTAGCATCTGCTACCAGAATCAGCCCCTTGAGTCTCTCTCTGGTCTCAGGGATCAGAAGAATATCTTTTGATGCCCGTTCATCTTCATTGGATGAGAAGATGGAGTAGATGCCAGGGGTGTAATAGAGCACCCCATCTGAACCCTGTATCCGTCCTCTCTTTATTAAGATAGTTGTACCGGGAATTTTTGTGACAGGTAACCTTACATGGGCTAAACATTCAAAAAGTGTTGATTTACCAGCATTAATGCTTCCTACAATCACATAGTCTGTTTTATAACCACATTTTTCGGAGCTGTTATTATCTGTTTCTGAAGAGATGTGATTCGTGTTATCTTGTTCCATTCTGTTTCCTGATTCCAATTTTCTTAACCATCTACACCCAATAAAAATGAGATTTTTTTTAAAAGAGTGAGGATTTTTTTTGCAGCGAATATATAACAGCCATGCCCTGAGTACAACGAAGCATGAAAGTTGTAGAGACGCAAAATTTTGCGTCTCTACGGGATACCAACCAGTTTGTATCCCTAGACTTTCATATAAAAAAAGTTAAGAGCGGCGGTTATACTCTCCTATTATCCACTCTTTTTCAATAGATAGTTTCTTGATTCTGTTAAATATCTTTTGATTGTAGATAATCGGTTGTACAATATTATTAAATTGCAAGAGTAACTTAAGCGGTGAATTTAAAAAAGTCCTTGCAATGGTTAGTGCTCAACATTTATCTGTAATATTAAATGGTTTAAATTGCATTGAAACAGGCGGTTTTCCCCGCCATTAATTCATTAATGGAGGTAACGCAAGTAATGACAACAGATCAGACATCTCTCCAGGAACGTCTGGAAGCACTGAAAAGGGCTGAAATGGACAGGAACTCTATGGTTGGAAGTGAGAGAGAGGATTCCAACCTTGAGAGCAGAATGGCAGAGCCAGAAAAAGCATTTGAAAAAGAGGTACGAAGCAAGGAGCGGGAGGAGGGAGAGACCGCAGAGGTACCTTCAGGGCCTGTAGGGCTTGATATTGGAACAAGTCATGTAATCGTTGCCCAGAATGAGCATAGTCATATAAGGACAACCAACCAGTTGAACGCTTTTTTTACCATTCCACATTCAAAATTTGCAAAAGACATTCTGCTCAGAAATGATGTCTTTTTCTTTGAGCAGGATCACCTTTACTATATAGTTGGATACTCGGCAGAAAACTTTGCCAACATGTTTGATACTGATACAAGAAGATCCATTAAACAGGGGTTACTCTGTTCTGATGAGAAAGAGGGAATTACAGTTATTCAGGCAATTATTCTCTCTTTGATTAAAGAGCCAAAATCTCCGGGTGAAATATTATGTTTTGGTATTCCTGGTGACCCAATTGAGGGGATAGGCTCTGTAACATACCATGAATCTATAATTAAGATGTTTATCAGCAGAATGGGTTTTACCCCCATCTCAATTAATGAAGGCATGGCAGTTGTTCTGTCTGAGCTTGCAGCACATGATTACACAGGTATCGGAATCAGTATTGGCGGTGGGATGTGTAATGTATGTCTCTCATACCTCTCTTTCCCTGTTCTTACTTACAGCATTCAGATCGGCGGAGATTACATAGACAGTTCAGCTGGTTCCGTGGTTGGAATGCCAGCTACCAAGGTAAAAGCAATCAAGGAGAATGAGTTCTCCCTCTCTTCAGGGCCCAAAGATCGTTTAACAACTGCTCTCCATATCTTTTACAATGAGCTGATTCAAAAACTTCAGAAGAGCATGGAGAAGGTTCTCTCTGCCTCTAACCAGATTCCCATGATTTCAAAACCAATTCCGATTGTTCTAAGCGGTGGTAGTTCCATGCCTGAAGGATTTACAGCAAAATTTGAAGAGGCCCTGGCAAAGGTGGCTCTTCCGGTTAAGATATCATCTGTACATCTTGCACAGGATCCTCTTAATGCAACTGCCAAGGGGGCACTGATCATGGCCATGGCCGAAGAGAGGCCGGAGTAAACTGTTGATATTTATAATTGACTGTAATCATGTGACTTTCATCTTTGGTTATAGCATAGCAATATGCCATGTACGTTACTGTTTAAAACAGTGATTATATAGATGTTACTATCTCTATTCAAAAGTGTGGTCAGGGGGGTTGGAGATGCTATTTTCCCACCCAGATGTCTCAAGTGTGGAAGCTTTTTAACCACCGATGAGAGCCTGATAATCAACCAGCCAGCAGAAAGACTGAACAGCCCATATATGCACTTTGCAAAATATTTCTGCTCCTCCTGTTTCATGGCAGGGGGCGGGGTCACAGATTCAGGGAGTTCTGGTTCCGCAAATCTATCCCTGCCACCATTTCACAAGATTGAGATCCTGGCATCATCAAAATATGAGGGGATGTTGAAGGAGTCTATCCATCTGCTCAAGTATGGCGGCAAAACAGGGCTTGCAGACCCCCTTGGCTCTCTGCTGTTTCAAACCTTTGCCAGATATTATGAAAGTCAACCTGTTGATCTGATTATCCCGATCCCCCTTTACCGATTGAAAATGGTGAAACGGGGCTTTAACCAGTCATTTCTTTTAGTCAGAAATTTCAAAGAGTACTGGCTGCAATACAGGGGTGTTGCCCCTCTGTGGAGGATTGCTCCTGAACTTCTGGTAAGAGAGCGCAACACAAAATCCCAGACAGGCTTTGACAGAGAGCAGAGGCAGAAAAATGTACAGGGTGCCTTTGCTGTAAGAAGATCAGAAAAGTGTCAAAACAGGCATATAGTTATAGTAGATGATGTCCATACAACCGGAGCCACAGTTACAGAAGCAGGCAAGGTACTTATTGAAGCTGGTGCAGCATCTGTGGCAGCCATTGTGGTTGCACAGGCATAAATGACCTGTGGTTGACAGCGTCAAGTTAATCAGCAGGTATTAATTAGTATCCACTGACTTTCTCAGATATTACTGTTTTTACATTAATATAATCCGTATATTAGGTTTCTACTGTCATGAACCCATCATCAAATAACAATGCTCGAACTACTATGCAATCCGGCAAA
>Ga0209800_10000576_pt1 | contig 54184 bp, 52 predicted proteins | sample Higcelweek8metaG_FD_187174 | JGI IMG/M metagenome (GOLD analysis project Ga0209800, IMG submission 187174) | Freshwater pond sediment microbial communities from the University of Edinburgh, under environmental carbon perturbations - High... | ecosystem: Environmental > Aquatic > Freshwater >...
TCGCACCCGCCCGCTCCGCTCGCTTATAAATAGCTCGCTACTCGCCCCCCGCTATCAGCCCTACCGCGCTCCTCGCCTGACAGGCCTTTTGCGCGCGGGAAGAGCGGGCGGTGTTGATGCTGCGCTATCGCGCAGTCAGCCAAGTCCGAAGGATGAGAAAAAAGAGTTTCTCTTTTTGTTTTTCTGCACTATTCAATTCCGCGCAACGCGCGGCATAATCACCGCCCGCTCTGCCCGCGATCAAAAGCCGCTCAAGGCGAAGTACAAGGAGAGACAAAGGGCGGGGGCTGCACTGGTTTGCTGCCCCGCCTTTTGGCCGACGCAGTACGCAGCCTTGGGCGGCTTTTCATCGCGGGAACGCCCATTTTCGGGGAAAATGGGCGGGTAATTTCACAGAGGCCTCTCGTCATCCTCAAGGCCGCCGCGCAGTGCGCCAGCCTTATTCGAAGAATGATAGTTGGTTCTTTGAATCAAAAGGCTTCGCGCGCCGCGAGCGCTGCGGACGGCCCGCCTTGGCCAACGTCTCGCGCAGGTTCGACTGCAATTCGTGGCCTTCCTTTTCGAGGAGCGCCAGCACCTCTTTGGCGCGCGCGATCACTTCCGGCGGCAGGCCCGCCAGTTGCGCCACATGGATGCCGTAGGAGCGGTCGGTCGCGCCCTCCACCACTTGTCGCACAAAAATTATTTTGTCCTTCCACTCCTTCACCGCCACCGAGTAATTGTGCAGGCGCGGCAGGGTTTTGGAAAGCTGGGTCAGCTCGTGGTAGTGCGTGGCAAAGAGCGTGCGCGGGCCCGCCTGCGCGCTGCCGTGCAAATTCTCCGCCACCGCCCACGCGATGCTCAGTCCGTCGTAGGTGCTCGTGCCGCGCCCGATTTCGTCGAGGATAATCAGGCTGCGGTCGGTCGCGTTGTTCAAAATATTTGCGGTCTCGTTCATCTCCACCATGAAGGTGGAATTGCCGCGCGCCAGTTCATCCGAAGCGCCCACGCGGGAAAAAATGCGGTCCACCAGCCCGATGTGCGCCGCCTTCGCCGGAACCCAGCAGCCCACTTGCGCCATGAGCACAATGAGGGCCACCTGCCGGATGTAGGTCGATTTGCCCGCCATGTTCGGCCCGGTAATCAGCGCAATCTGCCGCCCCGAAGCGCTCAAATCGGTGTCGTTGGGCACAAAGCCCTGCGCGCCGCCCGCGCCCACGCGCCCCGCGCGCAGCATTTGTTCGACCACGGGATGGCGGCCCTGCTCGATGTGGCATACGTCCGACTCGTCGAGTTGCGGGCGGCAATAGTCCCAGTCGCGCGCCAATCCCGCCCAGCCCAAAAATACGTCGAGCTCCGCCAGCGCCCCCGCGCTCTCGCGCAGCGGTCCGGCCTGCGCCAAGACGGCGGCAATCAGCGCCTGAAAAAGTTCGTCCTCGCGCGCCAAGGCCCGCTCGTCGGCGTGCAAAATTTCCTTCTCGCGCTGGCGCAATTCCTCGGTGACAAAGCGCTCGGCGTTCGTCATCGTCTGGCGGCGGATATATTCCGGCGGCACCAGCGAAAGGTTCGCCTTGGTGATTTCGATAAAATACCCGAACGCCGCGTTGTAGCGGATTTTGAGGCTGCGAATTCCGGTGCGCTCTTGTTCGGCCTTTTCCAAATCGCTCAGCCACGTCTTGTGCCCGCGCGCGAGGATGTGCAGTTGGTCGAGCCGGGCGTCATAGCCCTCGCGGAAAACGCCGCCCTCGCGGATGTCCGAGGGCGGGTCGTCGCTGAGGGCCGCCTCCAGTTGTTCGCGCAGGGGTTTCAGCACATGCACGCGCGCGCGCAGGGCCCTGAGTTCGAGGGCGTCAAAGCCCTCCAAAATCGCGCATAATTCTGGCAGGGCGGCCAGCGTCTCGCGGATGCCGCCCAGTTCGCGCGGGTTACGCACGCGGTTTTGCAACCGCGCCAAAATGCGCTCCACATCGCGCACGCGCCCGAGCTGTTCGCGCAGGGCGTTTCCTTGCGTCCCGGCGTCTTTCAAATCGCCCACCAGCGTCTGCCTGCGCAGCAGTTCGTTCAACGCCAACAGCGGGGCCGTCAGCCAGCGCTCCAGCAGGCGCGCGCCGCCGGCGGTCACCGTGCGGTCTATCGCGCTGCGCAGCGTCGCCTCGTCGCCGCCGCGCCCCGATTCAAAAATCTCCAAGTTGCGCAGGGTGGCCGGGTCGAGCAGCAAGTTGGCCTGCGCGTGATAGGCGGCAACGGCCCGCACATTTTTGGGCGCTTCGCGCAGGCTGTCGGTGGCGTAGGTCAGCACGGCTCCGGCGGGCCCGAGCCCCGGATGCCCTTCGGCGATGCCAAAGCCCTCCAAATTCACGACCCCGAGCGTGCTTTCCACCTGCGCGCGCCCGGCCATCGGGTCAAAGCAATAATCCGGCAGGCGCGACACGGGCTTTCCCTGCGCCAGATGCGCAAAGGCGTTGGCCCACGCGCGGGCGGCTTCCGGCGTTTCCTGCGGCGCGCCTTCCGGGGCGGCCCATGCCGCGCCCGCGTCTTCGGGAATCAAAATTTCCCGCGCGTCCAACCCCGCGAGCACGGGCAACAGCGAGGAAAATTCCTCCTCCGCCGCCACGGAAAAATCCCCGGTGGACAAGTCGAGCCACGCCGCCCGCAGGCCCTTTTTGTCAAAGTCGAGCGCCAGCAGATAATGGTTGCGCTTGGCGTCCAGCTGGCGGTCCTCAATCGTGGTGCCCGGCGTCAAGATGCGGCTGATGGCGCGCGCCACCAGCTTGCCCGCGATCGGCGCTTCCGTCTGTTCGCAAATGGCCACTTTCTTCCCGGCGGCCAAGAGTTTGGGCAAATAGCTTTCGAGCGCGTGGTGCGGAATGCCCGCCATGGGGTAATTTTGCCGCTTGGTCAGCGTAATCCCCAAAATGCGCGCCCCGATGTGCGCGTCCTCATGAAACATCTCGAAGAAATCGCCGAGTCGAAAGAGCAGCAGGCAGTCCTTGGGCAGACTTTTTTTAAAGTCCCAGTACTGTTGCATCATCGGGGTCGTCGGCGCTTCGCTCATGGAAGCTTCCTTTCTAGAAAAAACGGGCCCCTGCCGCAACGGAAAACGCGCGTTTGTGCGGCCCGGATGCGGCCCGGGCTTGAGTTTTTTGGCCGTTTGCCAAAGATAAGCTTATGCACCTGTATTTTATGGGTATCTGCGGCACGGCGATGGGCAATGTCGCCGTCATGATGAAAGCGCTCGGCCACAAAGTCAGCGGCTCCGACACGGGGGTTTATCCGCCCATGTCCGACGTGCTGCGCGCGGCGGGCATCGACATTTTTGAGGGCTTTGACGCCAACCGTTTGAAGTTGCTGGCCCCCGATTTCGTGGTGGTGGGCAACGCCGTTTCGCGCGGCAATCCGGAGATCGAGTGGCTCCTCGACACCCGCGCGCTGCGCTACGGCTCGCTGCCGCAGGTGCTGCACGAGCGCGTGCTTGCCGAACGCAAAAATATCGTGGTCTCCGGCACGCACGGCAAAACCACGACGACGACCTTGTGCGCCTATCTGCTCAAATCTCAAGGCAAAGACCCGGGCTATCTCATCGGCGGCGTGCCGCTTGATTTGGAGGGCGGGGCGCACCCGGGCGCGGCGGAGGATCCCTTTGTGATTGAGGGCGACGAATACGACAGCGCGTTTTTCGACAAGCGCAGCAAGTTCATCCACTACTTGCCCACGGTCGCGCTGGTGAACAACGTCGAGTTCGACCACGCCGACATCTTCCGCGATTTGGCCGACGTCAAACGCACCTTCTCGCATTTCCTGCGCCTAGTGCCGCGCAACGGCCATATCGTGGCCAACGGCGACGACGCCACGGTCGCCGAGCTGGTTTCCAGCGTCTCATGGGCTCCGGTCGTGCGCGTGGGCACCGGGGAGGCCAACGACGTGCGCATCGCCGATTTTGCCGAGACGGCGGAAGGCACCTCCTTCACCTTATATTGGAAAAACACGCTGTGGAAACAGGTCCGCTGGAACATGCCCGGCCTGTTTAACGCCCGCAACGCCGCCATGGCCGCCACCGGGGCCGCGCTTGCGTGCTTCCCCGAAAACCCCACAGCCTTCGACGTGTCCGCCTTGGCGAAAGTGCAGGGCGTGCGCCGCCGCCAAGAGATTCTCTATCGCGACGACCTGCGCACGATTGTGGAAGACTTCGGCCACCACCCGACGGCGGTTGCCCAGACCTTGCGCTCCCTGCGCGCGCGCTTCCCGCAGCACCGCATCCTCGCGTGCTTTGAGCCGCGCAGCAACACCGCCCGCACGCGCGTGTTTCAGGAGGCGCTTCCCGCCGCCCTCGGCCTTGCCGACGAGTCCTTTATGGGGCCCGTCCACCGCGCGGAAAAGCTGCCGCCCGACCAGCGCCTCGATTTGCCCGCCGTCGCTCAGGAAATCGCCGCCAAAGGCGGAACCTCGCACGCCTGCGCCTCCAACGCCGCCGTGCTCGAAGGGGCGTGGGCCATCCTCAAAGACGCGAAAACCCCGCACCTGTGCGTGTTTTTCTCAAACGGCGCTTTCGACGGCATCATCGCCCAAATGGCAGCCCGCGCCAAAATGGCGGGCAAGTCGCTCGCCTAACACGCGCGCGGCAAAGGCCTACGCCTTTTTCAGCTTGCGCGCGGCGAGCGCGCGCACGAGCACCCGCGAGTGCCGCCCGCTTTTTTTCAGCTCGGCGGCGCGCTCGGCGTTCAGCAGCTTTTCGCTGCCGGGCTCAAAGCCGCAGGCCTGCTCAAAAAACGTGAACGCCTGCGTCGAAAGCGCGACCAGCTTTTTAAAGCCCCGCTTGGAAGCTTCCAGCGCCGCGTAGTCCACCAGTTTTTTGCCCACGCCCTTGCCTTGGTAAAACGGCTGCACGTAGACCGCGCCCACTTCGGCGACGGTCGCGCTCAGCGCCGTCAAATTGGCCACGCCGATGATGCTCTCGTCGATTTCGTAGACGAAAAATTTGTCGATGTCGCGCTCAATGGTTTGCCGGGTGCGCCCTTTGAGCGACTCGTTTTTCACCGCGTTCTTCGTGATGTTGTAAATGGCTTGCGCGTCGCGCCGCCGGGCGGGGCGAATCTGCTGGTAGTCGTTGGCGTGGATCATCGTGCCCAGGCCCACTTTGTCGAAAATTTCCGTCAGCAGCCCGCCGAATATCCGTCCGTCGAGGATGTGGGCGCGCGGGGTGCCCCCTTCGAGCGTGCGCGCGGCGTAGCGGGCCTTCGAGCGCAACCGCGCGTCGATGGCTCCGGCGTTCTTTTGCAAAATTTCTTCCAGCCGCTCCACGGGCACGTTGAGCACGGGCTCGCCGTTCACCACGAGGCCGGGGTGGGGGGTGAGATAAATGAGTTTGGAAGCCTGCAACCGCAGCGCCAATTCGGCGGCCAAGAGGTCGGAATTGACGCGCAGCGAATGTCCCTCCCGGTCGCACGCAATCGGGGTAATCACGGGAACCACCCCTTGGGTGATGAGCGTGCGCACAAAGTCGATGTCGATTTTCTCCACCTTGCCCGTGCGCAACTGGTCGGCGCCCTTGACAATGCCGATGGGGGCCACCCGCACGGCGTTGGTGACGGCGCAGCGCAGATTGTTGAGGGTGAGGCCTTCCACAATCTCGCGGCTCACCCGCGCCACGGCGTCGACGGCCAAGGTCAGCGTCGCCTCGTCGGTGGGGCCTTCGCCGTACACGTCGGACACCTTGATGTCGCGTTCGGCGGCCAAGGTCTTGAGCTGCAGCCCGATGCCGTGCACCAGCACCACGTTGATGTTCAGGCTGCGCAGCACCGCAATGTCCGTCAAAATGTTGCCGAAATTCTCGTCGGCCACAATGCTGCCGTCCACGGCAATGACGAAGATATGCCCGCGGAACATGGGCACATATTCAAGGATGCCGCGCAAGTCGGTGGGTTTAATGGCTTTGGGTTTGGCGCTCTCGCTCATAAAAAAGCGGGGATTGATAAGTATTATCTGACGCAAGCGCCCGGGTTTTGCAACGCCATTTGCGCTTTCCAATGGGGAAGGGTGCGTTTAGAAAGAAGGGATGCCCAAGGCGCCGCCCCATGATTTCTCCGAACAAATAGACGCATTTTTGGCGTACCTTGCGCTGGAGCGCGGCCTTTCGCCCAACACGGTGGCGGGCTATGAAAACGACTTAAACCAGCTCGCCGCGAGCCTTGCCCGGCAGGGCGTCACCGACTGGAAGGCCGTCGCCGCCGACCACGTTTCGCAGTGGATCGCTTCCCTCTCGCAGGACGAATACGAGGCCTCCTCCTTGGCCCGCAAGCTCTCCGCCGCGCGCATGCTGGCGCGCTTTTTGGTGAAGGAGAACCTCCGCCCCGACGATTTTTCACAGTTGCTGTCGGCCCCCAAGCTCGCCCGCCACCTGCCGGGCACGCTCACCCCCGCCGAGGTCGAGGCCCTCTTTGCCGCCGTGCCGCTGTCCACGCCCCACGGCCTGCGCGACCGCGCCATGTTGGAGCTCATGTACGGCAGCGGCCTGCGCGTGTCCGAGCTGTGCGGCCTTTTGCTCACCGACATCAACGGGGAGGAGCGCTTTGTGCGCGTGCGCGGCAAGGGCGACAAGCAGCGGGTGGTGCCCGTCGGCTCCTCGTCGCTCACGGCCCTTGCGCAATACCTCGCCGGGGGGCGGCCCCTGCTCTTAAAGCCCCGCACGGGCGGCGAACTCTTTTTGAGCCAATGGGGCCGGGCCATTTCCCGCAAAATGTTTTGGGTGCTCATCAAGCGCTACGCGCAGGCGGCGGGCATCCGCCAGAGCGTCAAGCCCCACTTGCTGCGCCATTCCTTCGCCACCCACCTGCTCGCGGGCGGGGCCGACTTGCGCGCCATTCAGGAAATGCTGGGCCACGCCGACATCGGCACCACGCAAATCTACACGGCGGTCAATCCGCAAACCCTCGTCGAGACCCACGCGCGCTTTCACCCGCGCGGTTCGGCTTGAAAAACGGCCCGCGCGCCCGCATACTGTGGGCTATGTCCGACCCTGCCGCCACCCCCGCCATTTCCGTGCGCGATCTGCACTACGCGTTCGACGAGGGCACGGGCCGCAAAGAGGTGTTGCACGGCATCAACGTGGACTTCTGGCCGGGGGAAATCGTGATTATCATGGGGCCGTCCGGCTCCGGCAAATCGACGCTGCTTAAGCTCATCGGCGGCCAGCGCTCCTTGCAATGCGGCAGCATCCGCATCGACGGCCACGAACTGGCGGGCGTCTCGCAAACGCGCTTGGTGGAATTGCGCCGCCGCATGGGTTTCATTTTCCAGTCGCACCACTTGCTGGCGGCGCTCACCGCCTGCCAAAACGTGCAAATGCCGCTTTCCTTCGACGCGCGCGAAACGGCCCACTCCTCCCGCGCCCGCGCCGTGGCCATCTTGGAACATGTGGGGCTGTCCGAGCACATCGACAAAAAGCCCGCCAAACTCTCCGGCGGCCAAAAGCAGCGCGTGGCCATCGCCCGCGCGCTCGTCACCCACCCGCGCATCATTTTGGCCGACGAGCCCACGGCCTCCTTGGACAGCAAAACGGGCCGCGAAGTGGTCGATCTCATTCAGGCCCTCGCCTGCGAATCGCGCTGCGCCATCGTCTTGGTCACGCACGACCCCCGCATCTTGGACGTGGCCGACCGCCTCATCCACTTGGAAGACGGCCTGTTAAAAGAACCCGACATCGCCCTCACCCCGTCCCCCGCCGCACAGGCGCTTTTCTCCGCCCCCACCGAAGCCGCTAGCTCCGGAAAATAAAATACACAGCCCCCAGCAGGCACAGGCCGGCCCAGAGGAAATCGAGCTTGATGGGCTCGTGCATGTAGAGGATGGCGAAGGGCACAAATACCCCCAGCGTGATGCACTCTTGCAAGATTTTGAGTTGCGGCAGCGTCATCACCGTGTGGCCGATGCGGTTGCCGGGCACTTGGAAGCAGTACTCAAACAGGGCTATCCCCCAGCTCACCAAAATCGCCACTATTAGCGGCTTATTAGACAAGTTTTTCAGATGCCCGTACCACGCAAACGTCATGAAGACGTTTGAAACTACGAGCAGAAGGACGGCCTGAAGCGCGGTCGGCATAAATATCGGCGCAGGGGCCGATTAGACGCCCTTGTCCTTCTCGGAACGGGTGAACAGCGCCTGCTTCACGAGGTTGGCGCCAAAGCTCCACATGGGCCCCGTGATGTTGCCGATTTCTCCTAACACGCTGTCGAGCGCGTTCACAAAGCGGTCCACTTCCGCGTCCCCGATGATCAGGGGCGGCAGAATCTTCACCACGTCCGAATTGTGCCCGGCCACTTGTGCCAAAATGCGGTGCTTTTCGAGCAAGGGGGTGACAATCATCTGCGGGAACAGCCCCTTGTCGGCGGCGTGAATGGCCTTCCAGGCCATGCGCAGCTTGAGCGACTTGGGCTCTTGAAATTCAATGGCGATAATGCAGCCGCGTCCGCGCACTTCCTTGATAATGTCGTGCTTGGCTTGTAGCGCGCGCAATTTGCCCATGAGCTGTTCGCCCCGGCGCGCCGAATTTTCGACGAGCCCTTCGGACTGAATCACCTCAATCGCGGCCAGCCCGCAGGCCATCGCCAGATTGTTGCGCCCGAAGGTAGTGGAGTGCACCACGCAGCGATCCATGCGGGAAAAAGTCTTCTGGTAAATGTCGCGGCGCGTGACGATGGCGGCGGCGGGCACGTAGCCCCCGCTCAGGGCCTTGGCCACCGTCATGATGTCCGGGTCGAGATCCCAGTGCTGAAAGCCCCAGAATTTGCCCGTGCGGCCCATGCCGGTTTGCACTTCGTCGCAGATAAAGAGCGTGCCGTATTTGCGGCACAGCGCCTGCGCCTGTACAAAATAATCGTCGCTGGGCGACATCACGGTCTTGCCCTGCACGGGCTCAATGATGAACCCCGCCACGTCTTCCTTTTTGAGCTGCGCCTCAAGGTCGTTCAGGTCGCCGTATTGCACGCGGCCCGCGCCCGGCAGGAAGGGGCCGAAACCCTCTTGGAAATTGAGATTGCCCGTAATCGACAGCGAGCCGTAAGACAGCCCGTGATACGCGTGATCAAGCGAGAGCAGCCGGGGCCGATGCGTGGCGGCACGGGCAAATTTGAGCGCCCCTTCCACGGCCTCGGTGCCCGAATTACAGAAAAACACCGCGTTGCGGTCGCCGCCCGTGATCGAGGCCAGCTTTTCAGCCAGTAATCCGCTCAGGATGGAGCAGTCCATCTGCACCATGTTGGGCAAGTCCATGTCCAGTACGTCGCGAATGGCCTGCGCCACCACGGGGTGGTTGCGCCCCATGTTGAACACGCCGTAGCCGCTCAAAAAGTCGAGGTAGTCGTTGCCTTCCTTGTCGTACAAATAGCAACCCTTGGCACGGGTGTACACCTTGTCAAAACCAATGACGCGCTGCACCTTGACGAGGGTGCGGTTGATATAACGGTCGTGCAGATCGTAGTTCTCGCCAATGCGGCTGCGAACAATTTCCTTGAGGTCGAAAGACATGGGCTTCAAGTTCGCAAATTAACACGTTTTGGGCATACAGGCAAGACAAGCTAAACGGGCGCTTTTTCTAGGCCATTCCCAGCGAGTGCAACAGCCCCGACAGATAGGGAACCAACTGCTTTTTGCGGCTCACCACCCCCGGCAAGTCGAAAATCCGGCCCTTGGCGTCCACAGGCGGGTAGGAGACCGACTGGCACACGGTATGGTCGCCGACCACCAGCAATAGGGAATTCTGCGTGTTGATGTCTGTCACCAACAAGCAGGAGAAGAGCACCTTTTCCTTCTTGCAGTAGGCTTCTAGGGCGTCCGCGATTTCGTCGGCATGCTCGCGGAAGCGGTCAAACCCGAGTTCTTCCACCTGCGCTACGCTGAAGCGCGTCTCGCCCTCTTGGTACAGCTTGCAGTCGGAGGTGATCAATTTGTCCACCGGAATGCGCGAAATCAGCGAGCCCGAGTCGAAAATCAGCCGCACCAACGGGTCGATGTCGATGTCGCCCACATGCGAGAGCCAATGCAAAATCTCCGCGTCCTTGCGCGTGCTGGTGGGGCTGCGCAGGTTCATCGTGTCGGAAATCAGCCCGCTCATCATCAGCCCGGCAATCGCCTGCTTGGGCACCAAATTCGCCTGTCGGTAGAGGTCGGCCACAATCGTGCAGGTCGAGCCTACGGGCTCGTTGTGAAACAAAATCGGCTGTTGGGTGGCGGCGCTGCCCAGACGGTGGTGGTCGATAATCTCGATGATCGTCACCTCGTCCGCGCCCGTCACCGCTTGCGAAAGTTCGTTGTGATCCACCAGCACCAGTTGGGTGTTGGAGGGCTTGAGCAAATCGCCGCGCGTAAACACCCCCAGCAATTTGCCGTCGGCGTCGGTCACGCATTGCAGGGTGCTGTCGTTCAAGGTCGCAATGCGGCGGCGCAGCGAAGCGAGCTTTTCATCGGCCTGCCAGCGCACAATGTCGGTGTCCATCAGCGGCTCCACAAACGTGGCGGTGCGGATAATCCACGCGGTCGTGGCCGAATCGTAGGGGCTCACCATCAGGCACACGCCCTTTTCCTTGGCCTTTTCCACAGTGTCGGGGGCCAGCTCCAAATTCCCCGTGACAACCAGCAGCCGCACGCCCATGTCGATGGCGGCCAACTGGATTTCGCGGCGGTCGCCCACAATGACGCCGCTTTGCGCGGGCAGGATGCCCTCTTCCGAGGTGAACCGCCCGAAGGTTTCCAGCTCCATCGCGCCCACGCGCAAAAAAATGTTCTCGTTGCGTTCGGGGTCGGTGACGTGCAACGTGCGCGCCTTCAGCGAGCGGGCGATCGCGTTCACGCTGGAATGGACCCGGCGCATCTCGCGCAAATTCTTGGGCTTGGGCACAAAGAATTCGCCGAGGTTGAAAATGGTGATCACGCCGCGCAAATTTTGCCCCTTGGCGATGACGGGCAGGGCGCGGATGTCGTAGCGGTCAATCAGCTCCAAGGCTTCCGCGCAGGTGGCTTCCGGCGCGATGGTGTGCGCGTGCTGCGTCATCACATCGCGCACGCGCGGCGTCACGTCGCCCACAAAAACGGGCAGGGGCGTTTGAAAGCGCTGCAAAATCGCGTCGATGCGCGCGTTCGAGTTGCCGCAGCGCGCGGGCACATAGTCGTTAAACCCCTGCGCCTGCTTGAGGGCGGCGTAGGCGATGGCCGAGCACACGCTGTCCGTGTCCGGGTTCTTGTGTCCGATGACGTAAATGGGCCGATTGGGCATGGAAATCAAAAAAGTTGTCGCGTTTACTCTTGGTACGCGCCGCCCGTTCAAAAGGCAACGCCATTTCTGTAATAAAAAGAATCCCCCCGTTAGAACCGCTCCCGCGTGCGCCCGCCCACGATGTCCCAGCCTTTGTCCGTCAGCACGCGCCCTTGCGCGGTGCGCTGCAAATAGCCCTCTTGAATAAGGAAAGGTTCGTGCACTTCCTCCAAGGTCTGTTCTTCCTCGCCCACGGCCACGGCCACCGTGCCCAATCCCACCGGGCCGCCCTTGTAGTGGTCGGCCAACAGGCGCAGGATGCGCTTGTCCATCTCGTCGAGTCCGTGGCGGTCGATTTCGAGCAGTTCCAGCGCCGCGGCGGCGTTGTCGCGGGTGATAATGCCCTTGGCGCGCTGTTCGGCAAAATCGCGCACAAAGTGCACCAGATTGTTGGCGATGCGCGGGGTGCCGCGCGCGCGGGAGGCGATCTCTTGCGCGCCGTCTTTTTCCACGGGTACTTTCAGCAGCTCGCACGTGCGCAGCACAATCTTGGTCAGTTGCGCGTGCGAATAGTAGTCCAAGCGCGTCTGCAAGGTGAATCGGCTGCGCAAAGGCGCGGTCAAGAGCCCCGTGCGGGTTGTGGCCCCCACCAGCGTGAAGCGCGGCAGACTCAGCCGCACGCTGCGCGCGTTGGGCCCTTGGTCGATGAGAATATCGAGCCGAAAGTCCTCCATCGCCGAATAAAGATATTCTTCGACGGCCTTGGGGATGCGGTGAATCTCGTCGATAAAGAGAATGTCGCCCGCCTCCAAATTCGTCAGCAGCCCGGCCAAATCGCTGGGCTTTTCCACCACGGGGCCCGAGGTGATGCGCACGTTCGTCGCCATCTCGTTGCCCAGGAGCAGGGCGAGGGTCGTCTTGCCCAGCCCGGGCGGCCCGCTCAGCAGAATATGGTTTAGCGGTTCGCCGCGCGCCGTGGCCGCGCCCACCATCACGCGCAGGCGCTCCACCGTCTTTTCCTGTCCCGTAAAATCCTCAAACTTGGGCGGACGCAAGGTGGCCTCCCAATCGGGCCGGGGGGCGTTAAAGCTCTCTTGCAGGTGTTCCGCGCCGGATTTCGGGGCTTCGGGCATGATGAAAATTATTCCTCGCCCTTCAAATCGTTGGGCATGGCGCTTTCGTTGAGGCGCTCAATGTCGGCGCCCAGCGACTGGAGCTTGACGTCCATTTTTTCATACCCGCGGTCGAGGTGGTAAATGCGCTGCACCCACGTTTCGCCGGTGTCGGCGGTGAGGCCCGCCAAAATCAGGGCCGCGCTCGCGCGCAAGTCCGAGGCCATCACGGGCGCGCCGCTAAGGCGGTGGTCGCCCTTGATGATGGCGCTGGGGCCCTCGATGGCGATGTCGGCGCCCATGCGCTGCAACTCGGGCACGTGCATAAAGCGGTTCGGGTACACGCGCTCGGTGATGATGGACAGCCCGGGGGTCTGCGCCATGAGTGCGCACATCTGCGCCTGCAAGTCGGTCGGAAACCCGGGGTGGGGAAGGGTGATGATGTCCACGGGATGCAGCCGTGTATTGGCGGCGCGGATACGCAGGGTGTTGTCGTCAATCACCTGCACCAGCTGTCCGGCCTCCTCCAGCTTGTCGATAAAGGCCGACAAATCGCGCGCGCGCGCCCCTTCCACCGTCACGTCGCCTTTGGTCATGAGACCGGCCAACAAGTAAGTGCCCGCCTCGATGCGGTCGGGAATGATGGAGTGGGTCACCCCGTGTAATTTCTTCACCCCGTGGATGATGAGGCGGTGGCTGCCCACGCCCTCGATCTTCGCGCCCATGCCGATCAGCATGCGGCAAAGGTCTTCGACTTCCGGCTCGCACGCGGCGCTGTCAATGCAGGTGGTTCCGGGAGCCAGCACGGCGGCCATGAGGATATTCTCGGTGCCCGTCACGGTGCTGCCTTGGCGGCCGCCCAAAAAGATTTCCCCGCCCTTGAGTTTGGCGGCGTCCACAAACACATAGCCCCCACGCGTCTTCACGTCGCAGCTGAGCTTTTCCAGCCCCTTGATGTGCAGGTCGATGGGGCGCGGGCCGATGACGCAACCGCCCGGGAAGGAAATTTCCGCCTTGCGCATGCGCGAGACCATGGGCCCGAGCAAACAGATGGAGGCGCGCATCTTGCGCACCAGTTCGTAAGGCGCGCGCGTGCCGATGACCTTGGCGTGAATGCGCCACGTGTGCGGGCCTTCCTGCGTCACTTCCGCGCCCAAATACTGCATGATTTCCACCATCGAGCGGATATCGCGCAAGTCGGGCACGTTTTCGAGCACGCAGGGCTCGTCGGTCAGCAGGGTAGCCGCAAAAATCGGCAAAGCCGCGTTCTTGGCGCCGCCCACGGTCACTTTGCCGTTGAGCGCGCGCCCGCCTTTGAGTCGGATAACGTCCATGAAAAATTTAGCTTATTGGAGGAAGGGGCTGTTCGATTTGATGGGAGTGGTCAGCCCGTTGCGTCGGAAAATTTCGGCGGCGGACTCGCCGCGCAGGTAGGAGAGAAAATCCCACGCTTCGCCGTAGTGGGGGGCGGCGCGCAGGACGGCGGCCTCGTAGCTGATGGTTCCATAGCTTTGCATAGGGAAGACCCCCAGCACGCGGATGCCGCGGGAGACGGCTGCGGTGGACTGGTAGGCGATGCCCGCGCCGGCTTGGGCGTTGAGGACGGCGGCGACGACGGCGTCGGAGTTTTTCAACTGCAAGAGGCGGTTCTTTACCTCGTTGGATATCTTGAGGTTATCAAAGCATTGCTGGGTGTATTGGCCGAGCACTGTTTCCTTGAGGTCGCCCACGGCGAGCTTTTCTTTGCCGTCGGCGAAGGCGGAGAAATCCTTGTAGGGGCTGTCTTCGCGGGCGAAGCACACGAGGGCGTTGATCAATAGGACGGCGCGGCTTTTGCCCACCACGATGTCGTTTTTCACCAGTTCATCCATCAGGGCGGTGGAGTCGATGATGGTCAGGTCGGCGGGCACTTTTTGCAGCATTTGGCGCGTGAGCGAGAGCGCGTTGCCCGAAATGACGTCAACGCGGACGAAGGGCTGCTTTTCGTTGTAGGCTTTGGCGATTTCGAGCATCGCCGGGCGCAGGCTTTCGGCGACGGCCACGCGCAGGGGCGTGGGTTCGGTGTGGCTCACGCTGGAGCATCCCCAGAAAGAAAGGAGCGCGGCGAGGGCGCCGAGGAAGAGACCCGTTTTCAAAAAATGCCGAAGGTGCATAGTTATTTATGAAAACCGCCCGCGCGCCCTTTGGCAAGGGTAAGGTTGCTTGACTGTGACGACTTTTCCGGTAGCATGCGAAAGAAGCCTATGGCCAAGAAGCGCGTCCTTTTTATTTGCACCGGCAATTACTACCGCAGCCGATTCGCGGAAGGACTCTTTAATTACGAGGCGGCTCAGCGTGGGCTGGATTGGTGCGCTTTTTCGCGGGCCTTGGCGCTCGACCAGCTTTTGACGGCGGCGGGGCCCATTTCTCACCATGCGCAGTCGGCGCTGGAATCGCGGGGTGTCCCTTTGTGGATGACGGGACAATGTCCTAAGAACCTCGAAGAGCGCGACTTGCGCACTGCCGACCTTGTGTTTGCCATCAAGGAGGACGAGCATCGGCCCTATATGCGCCGCCGTTTCCCTTTTTGGGAGGACAAGATACAATATTGGGGGGTGAGCGACATCGACCGCGTGCTGCCCCAAGAGGCGCTGCCGCAGGTGGCGGCCCATATCAAGGCGCTGCTTGACCGTTTGCAAAAAGACGCGGGGTAGTTTCGGCGGGGCCGCTGTCTGCGGGCACAAAAAAAGGCATCCGTTTTGGGATGCCTTTTTTTGTGTTTATCAGGGCATTTGCCCGACGGGCGGGGGCTCATCGGGGGAGGGGAGTCTGCCCGGGGCGGCATTTCCGGCCTGCTTGAGGGGGATGCTGGGCGTTGTGGCGGGCGGGGGCATGTCGGACGGGGGTTCTCCGGCGGCGGGGCCGGGGATTTGCAAATGTCCGCCGCCGCGCTTCAAATTCTTGGGCATGTCGTCGCCCGGGACGTTGGACAGACTCATATTGGGCTCTAGTCCGGCTTCTTTGGCCTTTTGCACGAGTTCTTTGTGACGTTCGAGGCGCTGGGGGCCCTTCATGTTGCCCAGTTCGTCGCGGGACTTTTGCTGCTGTTCTTTGGGCAGGGACTGGAAATAGCGCTTCACCAAGTCGCGGTCGCGGGGGCTGGTGTACTTGAACTCGTAAAACAGGCTGTTGCGCTTTTCGTCGTTCATCATGCGGAAGGAGCGCATGCGCTCGACCAGTTGGGCGCGCTCCTCATCGGAGAGGGCGGCTATTTTCTCCAAGGCGCGGATGACTTCGCGCATCTTATCCGGGGGCATGGAGAGAAAACGCTCCATTGCCATCAAATCGCCGGGTTTGATGTCCAGACCAAAGTCTTTGCTCACCGATTCGGAGAGCTTGGCTTTGGCAGCTCCGTCGGCCTGCGGGGGCATTTCCTGCGCCTTGACGGCGAACGCGGCGCACCCCAATAGGGCGAAAAGGCAGCAATGGCGTATAAATGTCATGGCTTACAGGGAAAGGGCGGAGACCAGTGAAATGGCCTGCAGGTTGCTGTCGTCGAGGAAGCTTTCCGCTTGTGCCACCGGGTTGGCCAACTGGGCCATTTCGGCGAACTCGTAGACGGACATTTCCATGGGCGCGGCGGAAGCGGGCGCGGCGGTTCCTTCGGCGCTTTTGTGACCGCCGAGGGCGAAGAACAGCCCAATCGCCAGCGCGGCGGCCAGCGAGGAGGCCCACACGGGGAAGCGCACGTAAAAAACGCGCTTCCACGCCTGCGCGAGCGCCAGACGCACGGTTTCCTGCGTGAATTGGGCGGTCGGGGCAATCGGCTGTTCAGCCAGCAGCGCGTCTAGGCGCGCGTCCTCGGGCGAGGCTTCGGTCTCGACGGCCTCGCGGCGAATGCGCGCCAAGGTCGAGCGGGTGAAGTCCGCCGGAACGGCAACCGACGCACGGCTCAGGAGCGCATCGAGCGTGCGATCCGAATCATCGTTGTTGGGAAGCGTGTTCATAGGTGGACGTTTATAAAGAGGTAAAAACCGTTGAGTTCAAAAAGTTTCAGTTATTTGGGGGGCAGGATTTCGCCTTCCAAGTGGGTCTTGAGCAATATTTTAAGCTTTTGGCGGGCGCGGAAAATGTGGGTTTTGACGGCGGAGAGGGGCTGCCCCATGATTTTGCCGATTTCCTCGTAGCTTAATTCCTGCTGTTTGAGGAGCAAGATGGCGGTGCGCTGGTCTTCGGAAAGCTTCTCCAAGGCCGACTGAAAGGCCTCTTCCAGTTCGCGCAAATCGGTGGTGTCGCGGCAGGTTTCGTCGGCGACATCCTGCAAGTCGGCCGGGTCGCACGGGTCGGCGGGCTTGCGCTGGCGGCGGCGGTATTCGTTGATCAGCAAGCGCCGGGCGATATGGAACAAGTAGGTGGAAAACCGCGCCACGGGCTTATAGCTATGGGCCGAACGGTACAGGCGGATAAAGGTCATCTGCGCCAAATCCTGCGCCTGTTCGGTGGAGTTGATGGAGCGGTAGAAAAAGTTTATGAGCGGCCCCTGCCAGCGGTCGATGAGGTCGGACAACGCCGTTTCGTCGCCTTTGGCGACGGACAGCATGCGCCGAGTGTCCTCGTCGTCTTTATAAATGTCTGGTTGGCCGTCACTCATTCGCAATATAAACCCGTGAATGGGGAAAAAGTAGCACCCCTTGCGCGCAAAGGCAACCCGCCAGCGCGCCCGCCGCCATTTTCTTTGCCCGTTGGTGCGGGTGTTTGCGCGCTTTGCCATTGACAGGTTTTTTACGAATCATAACAATAAACCCTTTAGTGCGCTTGTCCCCATCGTCTAACGGTTAGGACGCGAGATTCTCATTCTTGAAATCGGGGTTCGATTCCCCGTGGGGGCGCCATTTTTATTAAAAATGTCTTAACCTTTAGCGGGTTAAGACTTTTTTATTTATGCTTTTGCGGCGCGCAAATCTTAACCTTTTGTGTTTGACCCCTTTTATCCCCTTTTGCATTTCTCGTTATGGGCTTGCAAGGGCGTTTTCAATAATTTCGTTCTGGAAATTATCACCTTCAGGAGAGGCTTCCAATGTTAATTATCCTAGTAGTTTTTAGTTTAGTAATTCTAATAATTCTTTTAGAAATTTTCATCCGATGGCGATGGCTCCGGATAATAGTAATGCTTTTGTTGGCGTATTTTATTTTTGCTGGAAGCCTCAATTTTGGGGTGCGTCTAGGAGTTTCATTTAAAGTTAATTCTTTAAGTTTATTGCTTAATGACTTGTTTTATCATTTTTCAAAATTGGCTCAGGATGGGAGGTGCGATGTCCTTCAAAAAGAAATTATTTTTATAAAAGAAAGGATACCTCAAGTTTTACAAGACGAGGAATTGTTTAATGGAATTATTGATGGGATGAAGAATCCACCTGACCCAAGTAACCTGCCCACGAGCCAACCATGAGCAATCGGCGTGCCAACTTGCCCTGAAAAGGTGAAGCATGCGCAGCTTCTCGGCTATGAACCCCATGTTTTTTGAGATGAGCCGCAATCTCAAACCACGCAAGCAGGAGCGGTTCGCTCCAACGGCATCGCGTGATCTTAGTGAGATTGCCACACCATCATTGTTTATGGGAAAGTTTGCCTACATCAGACTGAACACCCCAATGGATAGGTCGTGTCTTCCAATTCCTCAGGTCGTTCGCTTGACTGGTTTTGGCCCCTTTTTCGTGTCTTCACCTCGCCGATGCGCTGCATCGACTCGGCTCGAAGCCCAAACAATTGGCTCAAAACCAGCCTTTGCGGACTCGTTCCGGAATGTGAAGACACGACCTTGCCCGCCTCGTGCCACTTTCCCAGTCAACCTTGTGAAATCCGGTAGGGATGCGACTGAAGGAGCAACAAGGGGTCAGACGCAAAATGTTAAGATTTCGGCGAAATGGCCTTGTGGAGTGCGCGCCCGGGAAAGGGGATGCGTCTGGGCTTGCCAGCGAGTGGATGAGGGGGTATCAAGTTTGGCGGGGGAATCAATTTGGGGCGAAGATATGAAAATCTTAATATTTTGCGTCTGACCCCTTTTGCATTTTGACCCCTTTTGCATTTCGGAGTAAGCTGCCGCCGTTTCGTTTTAAGGCGATTGGGCGGGTTGCTTTATCAGGGTTGCGATTTCGGCGAATTGGCGATTGCTCACCATGATGAAAAGGGCTTTCCCGCCGCTGAGTTTGGCCCAGTATTTGCCGAGGTCGTCTTTTTCTTGTTCGGAGGCAAGTTCTCGGCGGTCTGCGCCTTTGTATTCGACGACTAAGATTCTGCCGTCGTTGAGCTGGGCAACAAAGTCGGGGAAGAAGTTGTAGCGGGAGGTTGGGATCAGGAACGCGCCCTTCTTTTTCTCCACGTTTCTGAGCCACCATTTGACGTCCGGGCACTGGTCGAGCCATTGGGCGCATTCAAACTCTTCGCCTTGCGCTTGGAGATTGCCCACGTTGGGGAAAAAGTGCTTTTTGAATTGGTAAAAACCGTTGTAGGCATAATCGTAGGGATTGCGGCCCTGTTGAAAACAGGCGGCATAGTCGCCCCCCGCCAACGCGAGGGCTCCCTTTGTTTCAATTAGATCCGCGAGTATCTTTTGGCGGACGAGACGAAGGCCCGCCTTGAGTTTGTCCTCAATCGCATTTCTCAGGCGATATTTGCGGTAGGCCAACGCTTCAATGGGCATCTGCCTGTTTTGTATCAGCTCTTCCAAAACGCGGCGCAGCCAAGCGACCTTCTGCGATTGGCCCACGTAGGGGAACGGCACGTTGCGATCCAGCCAACTGGTGAGGCCCATCAAATCCCATCCGCTTTCCGCCAAGACACTGGCCAGTTGGGCTTCCATGCGTTCGTAGGGTGTGCCAATAATTCTTTCGGCTTGAGAAATGGTCAGGCGGGCGCGCTGCATGGCCTCCGGCTCGTCGGGGAATTCGGTTTGCGTCAACACCGGATCGAACGAGGCCAATTCCCATTCGCCCTCCAAAAGCGTGTCGGAGTCCAGCGTTTCGACAAAATCACCCTGCCGCCAGACCAGTTGGGGAATTTGCCACAGGATGCCCTGTTCGCTGGGAGTGGGCGGGCGCTTTCCCAGCGCAAAGGTGGCAGGGATGTGTTCAAGTTCCCGTGTGACATGCGCCTTTGCGGACGGACTCGGCATGGAGGCAATCAACTTTTTGCGCAGAGAATCGCTAATTTCTCCCGTAACGACCATGCGCCCGCTTTCGGGGGTGACTTCGATTTTCTTCTTTTCCGTTTCGGAAAACTTGTCCATGTCGGGCACGATCAAGCGGCCTTTTTCCTGCGGAAGATGGATCACCGTTTCGGCCTGTGCGCTAAAGATGGGGGATTGATCCTGTTCGGGGATGCTCACCAAATCGCGGGTTTCCATGCGCTCAAAACCGTTGGCCACAAGCCCGTCGCGCAAGCTTTGCAGGACGGTTGCAAACGTGGTGGAACACGCATAGGCATAGGAGCGGTTCAGGCGTTCCGTCCGCTTGCGGCGGACATTGGGCATGCGCAAGATGCGGCCCACCACCTGTTCGATGGCCGTGCTGCTAGTTGTTTCGCGAAACGTCATCAGGGCGTAGGCGACGGGGCAATCCCAGCCCTCGCGCAGTTTGTCCACGGTGATGATGACGCGGGGGAAGTCGCTGTCGCCGATGCGCCGGGCTCCCAGTTCATCGACTTTTCCGGTGACAATGGCAATATCGGCCTCGTGAACGCCGAAGTTTGCCACCAATTCGGCCTTCACCTTATCCGGGTGCATTGTTTCTTTGTCCTTAAAGGTCTTTTCGGCCTGAATGAGCAGGACGGGGCGGATTTGTTCCCCCGTGAGCTTTGCTTCTGCTTGGGCGTCCTTTTCCAACTGGTCGCGCCGGGCTAGGGCATCGCGCAGGACAATCTGCCAGTTTTCATGCACGGCCAGTTCCAGCGGGAGCTTGAGCATGTCCTCGCCCTGCAGGGTGCTGGCGGAGATGCTTTGCAAGACGTTGCTGGGGTTGTCGGCGCGGTCGGGGGTTGCCGTGAGTTCCAAAATGGCGCACGGGCGCAAATGGCTGAGGGTGTCCAAGGCCAGATGGGTTCCTTGGTTGTGGGCCTCGTCCACGATGATGAAGGGGCGGCGCAGGCGCAACACGTCGGCAAAGGAGTGCTCACCCTTGGCGGCGGCGTCGGGAATGCCGGAAAAATGCGCCATGAGGTCGCCGTTTTCCTTGTACACGTTCAGCGATTCGGTGTCGCCGCGCTTGAAGGCGGCCATGGTGCATACAATGATGATATGGCCGTTGTCGTAATCGGTGTTGGGCAGGCGGATCGCCTCGTTGATTTCCACCACCTGAAAATTGCCCAACACGTCGCGCACACTGCGGCGGATGGGGGATGCCGGGTCGCGCAGGACGTTTAGCGTTTGCTGGCGGATGGGGTCTGTGGGCACAAGCCAGAGGGTGACGGAATATTGGCTCGGCAGGAAGTGGCGGCACACCCGATCAATGGCGTGGGCCCCGATAAAAGTTTTGCCGCCGCCCGTGGGCACGCGCAGGCAGACATAGGGGGTGGCCGCCGCGTCCAGATTGCTGTCGCGCGCGGGCAGGGGGCGATAGGGCAGGGCAAGGCCGAAATGTTTGCGCGTTTCCGCCTCAAACGCATGTGCAGGATCGCCGAGGGTGCGGCAGGCCTCCAAATAAGCGGCGTAGTCGTCGAGGAGCTGCGATTGATACTGTTTGAGGTTCATGGCGGATCAAAGGTGCAAGTCGTAGGGGGTCTGCTTGAAGGTGATGCCCGCGCGTTCCAAACGGGCGGGACTGATGCGGCACCCGGCAGCGTAAATCACGCGCGGACCGTCAAAGGGCGGCAGCACTTGCAGAACGGGGGCCGTCAGGATGTTGCCGCCGTTGACCTTGCGGTCTTTTAGGATGCCGTTAAACAACAGATAAACGGCGCGGCCCTCGTGAATGCCGACAAGCGGCCCGTCCACCGTTTTGCCCGCATAGCCCGTGCCCGTTTCGCGGAACCAGACAAATTCCGCCAACTGGGCAAAGGTGACGTCGGGGCGCACGGCCCCGCCGGGCTGAAAAAGCGGCTCGGCGCTGAGGCTGCAATACTGAAACCCTCCCCCCAAGCCCGCCACGGGCTTGCCCTTGCTGTCCGTGTAGCCGCTTATCACGCGGCGCACGCGTTCGGCGGTGATGTCGCGGGCGATTTTCGGTTCCATTTCCACGAGGATAAATTTTCGCGTACCGCCGTCTTCGGCGTTTTGCTTGAGCACGGCGTGCGCCGTTGTCCCGCTCCCGGCGAATGAGTCGAGAATCAACGAGGGCCCGTCGCTGGCAATTTGGAGAATGCGCTGGATTAGGCGTGTAGGTTTGGGAGTGGCAAATAGATCATTGGAGGCTGTAAGAATTGAGTTTAGTTCTGCTTTTGAGGTTCGATTACTACCGACTTCAGAATGGGGCCATATTGTTTCAGGCGGGCGGCCTGAAATGTTGTCCGCATATATTCTGTAGTAAGGTGTCCATGTAGTTTTTCCCTTGACCCATTCTATGCGCTGGGACTCCTGTTCTGTTTTTTCTTTATTCCATCTCCATGCACCGTCACGACCATCTTTCCTTTTGGGATAAATCAAGGAACCATCAGGTGCTGTCATTGCGAAATGCAGTGTGGGACGAGCTTCTTTTGTGTCACCTTGGCCTCCCATTGCGCGGAGGGGTTTCGTGTAATACTTTCGACCATTTTCATCAATTCTATTGTAATGAGTTGGAATATTTTCAACAGAATCGTTTAGCTTGTTAAAAACTATCACTCTAATATTTTTTGCATAAGTAATAGTATGGTCATGCCTTGATGAATAGAAGTTGGCATCCATTCTCGGACTATCGGATTTTTCCCATATAGCGTTCCCGATGAAATTTTCTCTCCCGAAAATTTCATCCATTAGAAATCGCAAGCTGGCGACTTCATTGTCATCGATGGAAATAAAAATAGCGCCGTCGTCGCTGAGAAATTTTTTCAGGAGTTGCAGACGGGGGTACATCATGCAGAGCCATTTGTCATGGCGGGAAAGGTCTTCGGTATCCTTGCCTACGGTTTGGCCGAGCCAACGCTTGATTTCGGGGGCGTTGACGTTGTCGTTATAAATCCAGCCTTCGTTGCCTGTGTTGTAGGGGGGATCAATGTAGATGCACTTGACCTGCCCGGCGTAGCGGGGGAGCAGGGCCTGAAGGGCCATGAGGTTGTCGCCCTCTACGATAAGGTTGCCGCTTTGCTCGCCCGTGCCGCAGGAAAGCTCCGCATGGGGCACAAGCAGGTGCGTGGGGACCTCGCGCAAGTGGTTTTTGACGGCTTCTTTTCCAATCCAATTCAGTTCAGGCATCGGACATTATCTTCTTTCATGTCAAAAGCTTCGCGCAAGTCTTTTCGCCGCAAGCGGTCAGCCGATTGCGCGGTGTGGGCAGGAAATGGGGCGAATGCACAGGTGAAGCATTCGTGAAAGGGTGTTTTCTCTTTCAAATATGACTGTGGCGCGGGCCAGTGCGGGGGGGCACAGGCTTTTTATTTCTCCCGCTGAACTTTTGCCCCCCTCACTCCGTCGTCGGTTGGATGCTGCTTTCGATGACGCCGGTGGCTATGGCGTGGCGGGTGAGGCCTGCGGTGTCGTGGATGTTGAGTTTGTCCATCAGTTGTTGGCGGTGCTTTTCCACGGTTTTGATGCTGATGTTTAAATCGGCGGCGATTTGCTTGTTGGCGGCGCCTTCGGCCACGCATTGGAGGACCTCGGCTTCGCGCTTGGTCAGGGTGGGGGCGGGGCGGGTGCGGGATTCGCCGCGTTCGTGGGCCCTGCGGGCGGCGTCTTGCATGCGCTTTGAAATGGAGGCGCTGAAAAAGGGGCGGCCCGCGACGATTTCACGGATGGCGTGAATCAGGACTTGGCCGGAGTTCTTTTTCACCAGATAGCCCGCGGCGCCGACGGCGGCCATTTGGGCGACGTATTCGTCGTCGCTGTGGGCGGAGAGCGCCAAAATCTTGGTGGCGGGAGACCCGTGCCGGATTTGGCGCGTGGCCTCAAAGCCGTTGAGGCCCGGCATGGCGATATCCATCACCACGATGTGGGGGCGGAGTTTTAAGGCCAGCGCCACCGCTTGACGGCCGTCCGAGGCTTCGCCGACGACGGCGAACTCGGGGTACAGCGCCAGCAGCGACCGCAAGCCCTCGCGGACAATGTCGTGGTCTTCGGCGAGCACGATGGTGGTCGCGTTCACGGGTTGGCTCCTGTTTGTTTTTCGTTTAACGGAATTTTTGCCCATACGGTGGTTCCTTTGCCCGGGGTAGATTCGACGGCGAAGGTGCCGCCCACCATTTCAACACGCTCGCGCATGCCGATGAGGCCGAGGTGCTTGTTGTTTTTGGCGGAGAGAATGCGATTGACCGGGAAAGACTTGCCGTCGTCGCAGATTTCAAGGCAGATGTCGCCTCCGATTTTGCGGATGCTCACCTTGACGTTTGTGGCTTGGGCGTGGCGCAGGACGTTGGTGAGCGCCTCTTGCGCGACGCGGTATAGCACGGTGCGCCGCAGATTGCTGAAACGCTCAACTCCCGGAAACGCCGTGAATCGGATGTTGGGTTTTTTGCGCGTGGGCAGATCGCGGATATAGGAGCGCAGGGTGGGAATCAGGCCGAGGTCGTCCAGCATGGCGGGGCGAAGCTCGCGGGCGTAGCGGTGGACGATGCGCACGGATTGGCCCACCAAGCGCTGGGTGAGGGCGATGCGCTGGCGCAGGCCCCGGCCGTCGATCACCGAGGCCTCCTGCAAGGCGGCGAGCTGCACGTTGATGCCCGCGAGGATTTGGGCGACTTCGTCGTGGAGTTCGCGGCTGATTTCTTTGCGCTCATCCTCCTGCGCCGACAGGAGCTGATGGGCCAGTCGCCGCGACTGCGCGATGAGGAGTTTGCAGTCGCGAATTCTTTCGATGAGCTTGGCCTCGTACTGTTTGCGCTGGGCGATTTCGGTGCGGGTGCGCAGCCGGGCTGCCGTGAGCGCGACGCGGCCCGCGCGCAGTTTTATGTCGGTTTGGCGCTCGAACAGGGCGGCCGCCTGCGCCGCCGCGTGGGTGCGCTCGATCGGGGCGGCGGCTGCGAGGAAAAATACGTTGGCCCGGTCGGGCGGGGGGGTGTCTGTTTGCGGGTTGTCGCGGGCGCTCGGGGGATCTCTTCCGGCCACCGCCTTGTCGTGCACGCGCGCCAAGTCGAGGGTGTCCATTCCCAGCAACACGGCCAAGCGTCCGAGCAGGCGGGCCGCGATGCAAGGTTGCGGGCCGGGCTGCAGGCGCAGATGGCGCTTCAGCGCTTTTTCATACCGTTTCTCAAATTGAATTTTGGGGTCTATGTTCATGCTGCAATCCTCTCGTGCGTTGGTTTCTTGTCTGATCGCGGTTCCCCCCCGCTTGTTTGTGGGGAAGGTGATGCAGCGTCTTTGTTAAGGCTGAAATAGTCCAAAACCCCGCCGATAGCGAACCATTGTTTATGGGGTGTTCCCCCCCCTTTTTTCGTCGCCCCGTTTGCGGGGATGAATAGCGCCTGATGGCGGACGCCACAAACCCACGGGGGGGATGCCCGCGTGGGTTTGTCTTCCATCCTATGGCGCAATCGGGGCGCGCGGCTGTCATTGCGGCGCGTGGGCCTTTGCGGGCGCTGCTTTATGCGGCCTTTTGGCCCTGACTTGCGCGACGCCGATGCATGGTGAGGCCAACGGCGCACAGGGGAATCAGCCAGAGGGATGCGGCGGGCTCCGGAACGGCTATCACGTTGACGCCGTCGGCGGCATATGTCAGCCCGCCCGTCCAGTCGCCGCCATTGAGGCCGCCCGTGGCATCTATCTGATTATTGTCGAGCGTGACCGCCGCGAGTGCCAAAAGCCGCGCTCCGCCGCTGGTTTCCGCACCGACCGTAATGCTGGTTCCTGAAATGTAATTGCCCGCGATCAGATTGTTCGCGCCAAAGGTGATTTCGGCCCCGGCGTCCCAAAAGATGCCCAGACTGCTGCCGCCGTCGGAACCGGGATTGATGATGGTGACCGTCGAATCGACGGCCGTGATGAGCGAGGTGCCGATGATGAAAACCCAATAGGCGTCGTTTTGTCCGTTGGCGTCGAGGGTGAGCGCTCCGGTCAACGTGGCGCCCGCGTCAAACTTGTAAACCCCCGGCAGCAACGTCATGCCGCCCAAGTCCACATTGCTGAGCGTGACGTCGAAATCCATCAGGGCCAAACCCGTTGCGGCTTTGATGATGTCCAGCCGCGCTTGGCCGGTGACACCGCCGGTGGCGATGATGGATCCGTTTTCGACAACCGCCGGAGGGAATCCGGTGATTCCGGTGGTGGCGCCGGGAGATAGGCCGATGTTTCCGTTTTCGATGACGGTGCCGACTACGCCGGTGCTAGTGATGCCCGTGCCACCCAAAACGGTGAACTCGTCCGCCGAGAGCAGAATCGACTGGGCTGAGGCGGCATTCGCAAAAAAGAGGACTGCGGTAAGTGTCGCCAAAGGAAATAGAATGGGGCGGAATGATTTTTTCATAGGATACATATACGATATTTTGGATTCCGACGTTATGGGGTCTAACCCTACTGCGTCGGACGTTGATTTTTTAAAGGTTCATCGGGCGTGCAGGACTGTCGGCTAACTGTGATCGCGAGGCGGACGCCCCGCACTGCGACCCAGATGATCGACGACCAACGCAGCAGGCGGGCGGTGGACTTTGCGCGGGGGAAAACGGCCCGCTGGATCAGCAGGCCCACGGGCAGGGCTGCGTAGCGCGCCAGCGGCGCGTATGCCCGCCAAAGCGCCCACGCCTTGTCCGCCCATGCCAGCGGACGCAAGATGCCCTCGGCGGCTTCGGCGCAGCAGGCGCGGCACAGGCCTATTTCTTGGCGCAGCGCCTCCCGCCGCAGCGCAAGGGCGCTTAATGATTGTGACGGATACATGCGCGGTCTTTCTCCAGCTCGTCCAGCGTGGCGGAAAACGGTTTGGGCCGGCACAGCAGGTGTCGGCGAAAAACCGCCGCCGCCCAGACCAGCGCCACGGCGTAAAAAACCGCCAGTCCGCCGAGGACGGCGAGGCGGGCGGTTTCCCAGAAACAATAAACCAGGGTGAGACTGGCGAACACAAGCGTCAGCATGGCCGCAAAAACGACCGCGCCGGCGGCGATGAACATCCGGATCAAACGGAATTTTTCCTCCTGCAATTCGACGGAAAACAGTTCCAGACGGCGTTGCGCGCCTTCGACAAAATGATCGCCAAAAGTGCGCAACGAATCGATGAGGCCGGAGGAATCGCGCGGATGTGGGTTCATCTTAGTCGGCGGAATGCCTGTGCTGGCGACCCAGCAGGAAACCGATGAGCAAGGCGACGCCGGAGGCGATGGCCAAGGACTGATAGGGATTGGCGCGGATGGTCTCGTTGGCGCAGTGGACGCCGGCGGCTATTTTTTTCTTCGTGCAGGCGCAGATTTCGCCGAGGCGTTCGTGCGCGGTTTCAAAGCGCGCGCGCAGGGCTTCGAGCGTGTCGCCAGCGACGTCGCCGCCGGTTTCGGCCAGCTTTTCGACTTCCGCGATGAGGTTGTGAAGGTCGTTCAGCAGCGCATTGGGCGTGTGGGCGGAGGAGGTTTCGATATTGTTTTTCATAAACATTTAGACCTTTTTGCCCCGCATCAGCGAGATGACAAAGAGCACGAGGAAAATGAAGAATAGGATTTTTGCGATGGTGGCGGCCATGCCGGAAATGACGCCAAAGCCGAGGACTGCCGCCAGAATTGCGATGATGAGGAAGATAACGGTGTAACTTAACATGATGGTATGGGGTTATAGGGTTTTGGGGATGCGCGCCAATCCGACGATGCCTGTGAGCGTCGCGACGATGCCGCCCAGCAGAAGCCAGATGGTTTTGTCTGTGGGATTCCCGGTGAAGAAATTTGAAAAGGCGGAACTGACGGAGTCGGAGGCGGCCACCCCGTAGGTGATGAGAACGACGCCGCCCGCCAGCAAGGTGATGGAAATGAGTCTGTACATGATGTTTGTGTGGAGAGGTGTTGTCCCGGCGGGACCCGGACAGGCCCGACGAGAAAACGCGTCGGGCTGCACGGGGAACCGAAACGCAGGCCTTTAGGCTTGCGGCTTGAGGACCATATCGTTGCTGACGGACTTCACGCCGCGGATGTCGTTGGCGAGCTTGCTCACGAGCGACTTCTGGGCATCGGAGTCGGCTTCACCGGTGATGGTGACCGCGCCCGCGTTGGTGGTGATTTTGACATGGAGCGCCTTGGTGGACTTGTGGCCCAGCAGCGCGTATTTCACCTGCGTGGTGAGCGAGGCGTCGTCAATCACCTCGACGGCGGACTTGTCCATAGCGACGGGCTTGGCCGCCACCACGATGTTGTTTTCGACCGACTTTACCCAGTCGATTTCGGCGGCATAGACGCCCGTAAGCTCTTTTTGCGCGAGGTTGTCGGCGGTGCCGGTGAGCGTCACCACGCCGTCTTTGACCTCGACCTTGGTGTCAGTGATGCTGACATTGGCCTTGGTCAGGAGCTGCCCGCGAATCTTGAAGGCTATCCACGCATCCGAATGCTCGGGATAGTCGGGCTTGACGGTGATTTCGTTTTTCACGCTGCTGACTCCCGGGAGATTTTCCACGGTGTCTTCGGCGAGGGACTTTTGGTCTTTGTCTTCCACCTTGCCGGTGAGCGTGACCACGCCGTCTTTCGCCTTCACTTTTACGTGGTTTTCAAGCACCGTGCGGTAATTCCAGGAGGCCTTGGCGGCATCCTCGATTTTGCGATCCGTGTCGGAGGAGCCAAAAAGCATGGCAGGACCGGCGATGAGGGCAAACAGGACTAATATATTTTTTGTTTTCATGGTTTTGAACCGGATATTACGGCATTTGCGGCTTGCGCAGTATGGGGCATTGCCCTACCTCGATGGCGGCGGGCCTGGGAAACGGCTGTGTGAATTTGCGCGCGGGGGGCCGCTCCTTGCTTGCCCTTTGGGCTGCGGCGGGTAGATTAGATTTTTAAGGCACCATGGAAATTATCGATTTCATCCTGCATATCGACCAGCATCTGCTTTCGTTTATCAACGATTACCACGGGTGGATTTATGCGCTGCTGTTCGCCATTATTTTTGTGGAGACGGGGCTGGTCGTCATGCCGCTGTTGCCCGGGGATTCGCTGCTGTTCGCCGTGGGGATGTTTTCGGCCCAGAAGGATGTGGCGATTGACGCCGTGCCCGCGCTGGCGGTGATGCTGGCGGCGGCCATTTTGGGCGATTTTTGCAATTACATGATCGGCAAATATGTGGGCGGGCGGATTTTGAAATGGAAGGTGTTTGGGCGGCCTGTGATTAAGCCCGTGTATTTGCAAAAGACGCACGCGTTTTACGAAAAGTACGGTTCCTTGACCATTGTCATCGCGCGCTTTGTGCCCTTTGCGCGCACTATCGCGCCCTTTGTGGCCGGGGTGGGCCGCATGAACGGGAGCGTGTTTGTGCTGTGGAACGTGCTCGGCGGCATCTTGTGGGTGCTGGGCGTGGGGCTCACGGGCTATTTCTTGGGCAACATCGCGTGGGTGCAGCACAATTTCGAGAAGATTATCCCGCTGATCATCCTCGTCTCGCTACTGCCCGTGATCATCGGGGGGTGGCGCGAATGGCGCGCCTCTAGGCGGGTGGCGGGTGCGGTGGGGGTGGTTGAATAGTCGGCGTTGTGGGGTGGGCCGGGGCATGCACAAGGGCGGGGAATGGCGAAGCGGGACTGTTTGCCGCGTGACACAATAACCCGGAGGGGCAACGAAAACCGAACTTTTCGCGAAAAACAAATCTCAGAGCCCCCGCGTGGGCTTTGCGGTTGACAGGCTTTTTATGAGGGCGGAAAATGCTTTCTTTCGCAGATTGCCCCTGCTGCGAAAGCCTTTTAGCGCTTGCGCGCACCAAGGTTTTCCCCTTCACCTCGGGGGCGTTTCCCATAAAATCCCTCCATGAGCCAGGCTTCTGTCCCTACCAAAACCGGCGCATTCCCCTTGTTGTGCGCCATGATGTTCCTTCAATTTTTCATCTGGGGCGGCTGGTACGTGCCCATTACGGGCTGGATGAAGGCCAGCGGGCTCGACCCCCTCGTGGCGTGGGTCTTTAGCGTGTGTCCTATTGCGGCCATTGTTTCGCCGCTGTTTTTGGGCATGGTGGCCGACCGCTTTTTCGCTTCGCAAAAAGTCTTGGGGCTGCTGCATTTGGCGGGAGCGGCCATTATGATTTCCATCCCTTCGGTGATGGCCGGGGTCTCTCCCGCAACGCCGCTTAATTTTTCGCACCCGCTCATTCTCCTGCTCATGGGCTACGCGCTGTGCTACATGCCGACGTTGGGGTTGACCAGTTCCATCGCCATGAGCCACATCGCCAGCGCGGGCAAGCAGTTCCCCATCATCCGCGTGTTTGGCACGGTGGGATGGATTGTGGCGGGGCTCGTCGTCTCGCTGTGCCTGCCCGGCGGGGACAAGTCGGTCAACCAGTTTTATGTGGTGGGCGCGGCCAGTTTGATTTTGGGATTGTTAAGCTTTGTGTTGCCCTCTACGCCGCCGCCGCTTGCGGGCACGAAGGTGACGATCGGCGCGCTCTTGGGCTTTGATTCCCTCGCGCTGCTCAAGCACAAGAACTACTTCATCTTCATGTTGGCGTGTTTGCTCATTTGCATTCCACTGTCCGGCTACTACCAGCAGGCGCGCAATTTCGTGGACTTTTCCGGCATGGCCGACCCGTCCTTTAAGATGACGTTCGGCCAGATGTCGGAGGTGTTTTTCATGGCGATCATGCCCTTTATTGTGCTGAAACTCGGCGTCAAGCGCATGCTGATTGCGGGCATGCTGGCATGGGTGGCGCGCTACGGCTTGTTTGCCCTCGGCGCGAACGACAAGATTTTGTGGATGATCATTTTGGGCATCGTGCTGCACGGCATTTGCTACGACTTCTTCTTTGTGGCGGGCCAAATCTATGTGGATGAGGCCGCCTCGCACAAGATACGCGCGCAGGCGCAGAGCTTTTATGTACTCGTCACGCAGGGCGTGGGCATGCTGATCGGCGCGCAGGTGGTGGGCAAATTGATGGCGACATCCACCACGCAGGAGATGGTTCCCGTGGCCGCCGCCGCGCAGGAAACGATGACGGCCACCTCCGTGCAAACGACCCAGGAAGTCATCGCCGTGGCCGCGCAGACGACCAACTGGTTTTTCTTCTGGGGAGTGCTGGCCGTGGCTGCGCTCGCCATTGTGGTGTTCTTCGCCCTCTTCTTCAAGGACAAGAAGGCCGCTCCGGGGCGCGACGGCGCGCACGGTTTGCCCGCGGTCGAAGCCACCGATTTGCGCTAAAGCCCGCGCTTGTGCGCACGAAAAAAAACGCCCCCGGTTTTCCCGGAGGCGTTTTTTTATGCGGTTTTAAATTAAGCGGACGGGGCGGCGGCGCGGGCTTTTTTGCGCAGCATCCAATCGCGCCCGAGTTTTACGCACAATAGGATGAAGCACAGGAAAAACACACCGGAGATCGCGAAGGTGACGTTCTCGTGGTAGACGGAACTGCCCACCATCAAAAAGCCCGTGATGTGCGCCATGGAGCAGGGGAAGGAAACCAGAATATACGGGGTCAGCTTGACGCGCGCAATGCCCAGCAAATAGTTCTGCACAAACAGCGGCATGGCGGGGGCGAGGCGCACCAAGAGCACCACGTCGGCGCTTTTGCCGGGAGGCACTTCCGGCAGGTTGTAACCGCGCCGGGCAAGCAGGCGCAGGATGGGTTTGCGCATCCAGCGAGAGGCCAGAAAATACGCCAGCAATTCGTTGCCCAGCACCGCGACGGAGGCGACCGCCAGCCCCTTTTGCATGCCGTAGGCGGCCCCGGCGGCGATAAACACGGCGCTCGCGGGCATGGGGAAAAGAAAGAGCACGATGCACGTCAGCGCAAAGGGAACGGGCGGCAGTTGGCTCATCCATTGCGTCAGTGATTGCGCGGCGGCCTTGAGCTTGGCCACGTCCAAATCGAGCACCACCCACAGAATCCATAGTCCGGCGGCGGCGAGGGCGAGGAGCCCGAGCGCAATCAGCGCGTGCCGCAGGCGGATGAGGTGGGAAAATTTCATGAAGAATCAGCGGGATTTGCGCAGCTGCGCAATCTGCGACAGCCACAGGGTGGGGGAGGCGTCGGAGGGCATGCGCCAATCCCCGCGCGGGGAGAGCGCCACCGAGCCGATTTTGGGCGCGTCCGGCATGGCCGATCGCTTGAACTGGTGCATGAAGAAGCGGCGGCAGAAAATTTCCAGCGTGTCCAAAATTTTTGCGCGCGGGAATTGCGCCCCGAAGGCGTTTTGCGCCAAGAAGAGGATTTTGGCGGGCCCCGCCGCGCGCCGCACGGCGTAAAAAAGGAAGAAGTCGTGCAGCGCGTAGGGGCCGATGATGGCTTCGGTCTCCTGCACGATAGCCCCGTCGGCTCCGGCGGGCAACAGCTCGGGCGTGATGGGGGTGTCGAGCACGTCCTGCAAAATGGCGCGCGTTTTTTCGTCGAAGCGGTGCCGAGCGGCCCAGCGGATGACGTGCTGGATGAGGGTTTTGGGAACCCCGGCGTTCACATGGTACATCGACATGTGGTCGCCGTTGAAGGTGCACCAGCCCAGCGCGGCCTCGGAGAGGTCGCCCGTGCCCAGGCACAGCTTGCCCTCCTTGTTCGCCACATCCATCAAAATTTGGGTGCGCTCGCGCGCCTGCGCGTTTTCGTAGGTGGTGTCGTGCGTATCTTTGTCGTGCCCGATGTCCTTGAAATGTTGCAGGACGCTCGCGGCGATCGGGATCACCCGGAGCGTCACCCCGAGGGCTTCAGCGAGGGCTTGCGCGTTGTTCTTTGTGCGCGCCGTCGTGCCAAAGCCGGGCATCGTAATGGCCGTTAGATTTGCGTGCGCAATGCCCGCGGCGTCGAGCGCGCGCACGGCCACGAGCAGGGCCAGCGTCGAGTCGAGGCCGCCGGACAGGCCCACGACCAAGCCCTTGGTTTTCGTGTGGCGCAGACGCACCGCGAGCGCGGAAGATTGCAGGGCGAACACCTCGTCGCAGTGGGCCGCGCGCGTGGCCTCGTCGGCGGGCACAAAGGGGGCCGGGTCTACGCGGCGCGCGAGGGCGCGCTTCTTGGCAACCGCCCCGAGCTTTGCAACAACCGTGCGGTAGGCGGGCGCTTTTTGGGCGGCCTTGCGCGCCGGAGCTCCCGCCTGCGCAAAGCTGCTGTGGCGGCGGCGTTCGGCGTTGAGAAAGTCGATGTCCACATCGGCCAACGCCGTTTCGAGCCCGAAGGAGAAGCGCCCGGTTTCAGTCAAAACAGCGCCGTTTTCGGCGATCAGGCTGTGGCCCGAATACACCACGTCGGTGGTCGATTCGCCCGCGCCCGCATTGGCGTAGGCGTAGGCGGCGAGGCAGCGGGCGGATTGTCCGGTGACGAGCGCGGCGCGGTAGAGCGGCTTGCCCAGCACTTCGTTGCTGGCGGAAAGGTTTAACAGCACGTTGGCTCCGGCCAGCGCGAGTTTGCCGGACGGCGGCTCCACGGCCCACAAGTCTTCGCAGATTTCCACGCCCACGACGGTGTGCGGCAAATCCTCAATCGCAAAGAGCAAGTCCGCTCCCACGGGGGCCTCTTGCCCGGCCAAGCGCACGGTCGGGGCACGCCATTTGAGGGCGGGCGAAAACCAGCGCTGCTCGTAAAATTCCTGCGCGTTGGGCAAAAAGGATTTAGGCACAACGCCCAAGAGTTTGCCGCGCGAAAACACCGCCGCCACGTTGAACAGGCGACCTTCGGCGAACACCGGCAGGCCGACGGCCGCCAGCATCGGCAAATTGGCCGAGGTCTTGAGGAGCTTTTTGAGCCCCGCTTCGGCGGCGGACAGCAGGGTGTCCTGATAAAACAAATCGCCGCAGGTGTAGGCCGTCAGCGCCAACTCCGGCAAGAGTGCAATGTCCGCGCCCGCCCGGGCCAGCGCGCGCAACGCTTGGATGCAGGCATCCGTGTTGTGCGGCACGTCGGCCACCTTCACGGCGGGCGAAGCCACTCCCACGCGCACAAATCCGAGCGCGTGCAAATCCGCCTTGGGCGGCTGGATGGAGTTCGCCTGCATGGCGTGGAATGGGGAAAATTTAAACGCCGGGCTTGGCAAAAATGAGCGAGACGTTCGCCCCGCCAAACCCGCTGGAATTGCTCATCGCGATGGTGGGCCCAACGGGGAGCGTCTGCAAGGGAATATTCAGCCCTTCCGCCACCGGGTCAAGCTCGCTCGTGTGGGCGGTGCCGGGGGTGTAGCCGTTGTGGATGGCCAGCGCGCAAAAGCCCGCTTCCATCGCGCCTGCCAGCGACAGCCCGTGTCCGGTGATGGCCTTGGTCGAGCCTACGGCCACCTTGGGATTTACCCCAAACACCTTCTTGACAGCCAGAATTTCCGAATGGTCGCCGATGGGGGTGGAGGTGCCGTGCGCGTTGATGTAGTCAATCTGCTCGGGCGTGAGGCCCGTTTCTTTCAGGGCGTTTTCCATCGCGCGGGCAAGCCCCGCACCCTCGGGGTGGGAGATGGCCACGTTGTAGCCGTCGGAGGCTTGGCCCCAACCTAAAAATTCGGCCAAAATCGGCGCGCCGCGTTCTTTGGCGCTTTCCCATTCTTCGAGGACGACGACCGCCGCGCCGCCCGTGCCCACAAAGCCGTCGCGCTTCTTGTCAAAGGGGCGCGATCCGGTGGCCGGGTCGGGGTTGGAGGAGAGCGCGCGCATGCCTGCAAAGGGCAGGATGCTGTCGGTGTTGCCGTCTTCGCCGCCCACCACAAACATGCGCTTTTGCCGTCCGCTGGCGATGGCGTCCCACGCCATGCCCGCCGCGTGCGCCGAGCTGGCGCAGGCCGAGGCAAACCCGCAGGAGGCCCCCTGAATCTTGAAGGCCGCCACGAGGTTGTACGAAAGCGTTCCCGTCACGCTGGAGACGATGCCCATGGGGCTGCAGCGGTTCACGCCCATGGCGTACATGCGGGATATTTGGTTGTGGAGGAAATACACCGAGCCCGCTGAGGCCGTGTACATGCCGGTGTCGGGGTTTGAGACCTGCTCGGGCGTGAGCTTTGCGTTTTCAATGGCCTGCAATGTCGCGCAGTAGGCGTAGAGCACGTGGGGCGAAAACCCGCGCAGCACTTCGCGGCGGATTTTGTAGCGGGCCGGGAACGTCCAGTCTTCCGGGTCGGTCGAGTCCGTCTTAAAATCTTTGATCGTTCCCGCCAGCTTGATGGGAATCTCCGGCTTGTCAAAGGGGGGATACACCTCTATGCCGTTGCGCAGTTCTCGCAGGGAGGCGTCCACGGTTTGGGCATCGTTGCCGATGCTGCACACAAATCCGACGGCGGTGACCGCCACGCGATGCGGGAAGATTTTGCTCATAAATTAGGCGGGAAGGTAGTCGAACATCAGGGAGATTTCCTCAGCGTAGGCCACGCGCTCGTTGCCGCAGGTGACGCGGCCCGAAAAGACGGCCAGCGGATGGCGGATGCGCTTGGGCTTGATGTGCATGGTCAGCGTGTCGCCGGGTTTGCAAAAGCGCGTACAGCGCACCCCGTCGCACGAAAGAAAGGCGATCCTGCGCGGGTCCGCCGGGCGGAGCATTTGCGGCCCCTTGCCCAAGGACAAATACAAAATGGCCAACTGCCCGAGCGCCTCCAGCATAATCGAGGCGGGCATGATGGGGTTGTCCTTAAAATGCCCCTTGAGAAAGTATTCCTCTCCGGTGATGGGGTATTGGCCCGCGGCATTTCCGGGCGATACTTCCGCCGAGCGCAGGAACAAAAAAGGATCCTGCATGGGCATCAGCGCGTTGAGCGCTTCGGTGTTCATTTGCAAGGGCGTTTCGGGCATAAACGCCAGTGTGCCAAAAAAAAGCGGCGAGTTCAAGAATCCTCGCCGCTTCAAAAAACGGAAAAATCGCCGCCCTATGCGGGGTTAGGCGATTTTAGACTGCAAAAACTTCTTCACGTCGCCGACGGTGCGCAAATCGCGCAGGTCGTTGTTATCGACGGGCATCTTGAGGGTGTCCTCAATCATCATGACCATTTCGACCATGGTGAGCGAGTCGATGCCCAAATCTTCGGAGAACTTCATGTCGTCGCCGCCGTTGGACAGCTTGGAGCGCAGCTCCGGGTCCATAAAGCGTTCGACAATGCCCAGAATAATGACGGGCACCGCGTTTTTGTCGCCGGTTTTACGGAAGGCGATGGCCGCTTCCAAGGTTTCCGGCGAACAGCGTTTAAGCGTTTCGCGCAGTTCCTGTTCGGCTTCGGGTGTGAATGCGTTGCTGTCCATAGTGAATTAAAATGAAATTCCACTGTAAAGATTTGCGGGTGGATAAGCAACCCATTTTTGCGGAAGCGGTTAAGGGCTCCCTGACGGTGCGCGCGGCGCTCATCCGCCAAAATCGGTGCACATGATAAAATACAGAATTTGATTTTCCGCGTCGTAAATGACCACGGGGCGGAAGATGTCCGCGTTCACCATCGTGCCGTTTTCGTATTTAAAGCTGTAAGCCAAGGGCTCTTTGGTGAGAGGAATAATTACCCGTCCGGGGATGCCCGCAATTCCGTTAAATGTGCCCCATTGGTTAAACCCGTGCGCCGTCAGTATCGGCTTTAGGCGCTCGAACTGCGCGGCGTCACACGGGATTTGGGCGGCTTGCCGCCGCTCCAATGTCACTACAGGCACGCCCGCCAATTCGGGCGCGCCGTCCAGTCCGAAGGGCGTCGGAATCCCCTCGGGCCCGCAGCCGGAAAGCCCTGCCGCTAAAAAACATAGGTATGCTGTGCGCAGTCCTTTCATGAGCCGCAATCTAATCGCGTGAGGGCAGGTGTCAATGCTTTTGCGGGGGTGTCTTGCGGTCGCTGGATTGGCGCAGCCACTGCGCAAACTGTGCCTCCGTTAGTTCCCCTGCGGTGAGTGCCCATGTTTTCAAAAAAGCATCGGGTTCGTCCGCATGAAAATTGAACCCGTTGTCTTCGAGAAAGACGACGGCAGCCATAAATCCCGTGCGCTTGTTGCCGTCGAGAAAAGGGTGTCCCTGTATGATGGCGACGGCATAGCATGCCGCCAGTTCATACAGGTCTGTGCGTCCGTAGGCGAAGGCTTGTGGGGGACGTTCAACCGCCGCTGTCAAACGCCCCGCATCGCGCAAACCGTCCGCGCCACCGAACTCGGCAAGCATGCGTTCATGCAAGGCTGTCAAAAAGACGGCGTCCAGCCATCGGGGCTCTTTCATTGGGCTAATTTTTTCAGGGCGTTGCGATAGCGCCCCATCAGCGATTCAGCCACGCGCATCTGACGCTCAAAATCGGGATGGTAGGGCGTGATACGAAAGCCACCGTCCACCGAATCTGTGAGGTACACCGAGTCGCCCTCGCGCAAATTCATGCGCGCCAAAGCCTCCTTCGGGAGAATGACGCCGACGGAATTACCTATCTTACGGGTTTTGGACTCCAAGAACATGTTGACACTTTAGTTATAACATCTGAGGGGCGTCAAGTCAAACCAGCTTGCTTGCGAGGGCTGCCGCGCCGCGGGCGAAGTCCGCGGGCGGGGTCAATAGGCCGATGACGAGGTGCGCGGCCTCTTGGGCAAAGTCGTAGAAAAAGCCCGGGTGGGCCAAGACGCCTTCCTTTTCGAGCAATTCCAATACAAAGGCTTCTTCGTCCGTGCCTGCGGGGAGTTTTAAAATGGCGTACCAGCCCGCTTCGCGCGGCAGGAGCGACACGCCTTGCGGCCAGTGGGTTGCCTGTAAGATCGCCCAATTTTCTTTCACGCGCGCAAAAATGGCCGCGCGGATGTCGGCTCCGGCTTCCAGCAGTTCGCCCAACGCGTGTTGCACGGGGGTGGCGCAGGACAAAAAGGTGTCGTTGACGATGTCGAGACGCTCCCGTGCGCCTTCGGCGAGGGCCTGCGGGCCGCTCGTCAGAATCCACGCGAGCTTGAGCTGCGGGAGCCCGGCGGTCTTGGACAGGCCGTTGAGCACAAACAGCAGGGGGCCGTCGGTCTGGCCCGCGAGTGTGCCGAGGGCGTCGGGGTGGGGGGCGTCGGCGAAGTCCAAAAAGACTTCGTCCGCAATCACGGCAATGGCGCGCTGGGCGCACACGGCTTTGACAAAATTCCAGTCCCCTCGCCGCAGGAGCGAGCCTGTGGGATTGTTGGGGTGGACAAAAAGGACGGCCCGTACGCGCCCCTTTTGGGCGGCGCGCAAAAAACTGTCGCGGTCGATGCGCCAGCCGTCGGCGTCGCACACGAGCGCAAAACGCTCGGTCTTGACCCCTTCGAGGGCGCACAGGCTCTCAAACAGGGGGTAGGAAGGCGCGGGCAGCAGCACGCGGTCGCCCGGATCGCACAGGATTTTAAACAGGTGCGCGTAGGCTTCGCTGGTGCCCGCCGTCAGGTGGATGTGCTCGGCGTCCACGGTTGCCCCCAGCCGCCCATAGTGTGCCGCCAGCGCCTGTCGGGCGGACAGGAGCCCGCGCGGGTCGGGCGTGTAGGGCGCGCCGCCAAATTTCGCCAGCGCCCCTTGCACGCGCGCCCACGGGTAGGGAATGTCCGCTTGCGTGGGGTTGCTCTGCGTCAAATCGCATACGGGCAGCCCCGCCGCCTTGCGTCCCTCGACAAGGAGCGTCAGCGGGTTTTTTTCAAACGAATCGGGCAGGCGTTTGGAAAACATGGCGGAGAATTTTTGAAGAAAAAAACGGGAGCCTTGTTTTGGCAAGGGCTCCCGTGTTTTTCAGAGAATCGAAGGTGGATTAGAGCAAGCTCTTGGCCACGTTCGTCACGTTTTCGGCGGTCAGGCCGAAGTGTTTCATCACGATGTCGCCGGGGGCCGATTCGCCGAAGCGGTCGGTGCCGATGACCTTGCCTTGCAGGCCCACATACTTGTACCACAGGCCCGTGACGCCCGCTTCGACGGCGAGGCGCTGGGTGACGGCGGCGGGCAGCACGCTTTCGCGGTAGGCGGCGTCCATGCGGTCAAAGCGCTCCATGCAGGGCATGGAGACGACGCGCACGCCGTTGCCAATGGCCTTGGCGGCGGCAAACGCCCACTGCACTTCGGAGCCCGAAGCGATGATAATCAGCTTCAAGTCCCCGGTTTCCTTCAGCGCGACATAACCGCCCTTGAGCACGCCGTTGCGGCGGGTTTCAATCAGAATGTCGTTGAGGTTGGGCAAATTCTGGCGGCTGAGGATGAGGGCCGTCGGGCCGTCCTTGCGCTCCACGGCGGCGGCGTAGGCCCCGGCGCATTCTTCCGGATCGGCAGGACGAATCACGTCGAGGTTCGGAATCACGCGCAGGCCGGACACCGTTTCCACCGGCTGGTGGGTGGGACCGTCCTCGCCCACGCCAATGCTGTCGTGGGTCAGGATGTAAAACACGGGCAACTTCGCCAGCGCGGCCACGCGGATGGCCGGGCGCATGTAGTCGGCGAACACCAAGAAGGTGGCGCCGGAGGCCTTGAAGATGCCGTAGTAGCCGATGCCGTTGAGCATCGAACCCATGGCGTGCTCGCGGATGCCGAAGAAGATGTTGCGTCCGCCGAAGTTGCCGATGTCAAACTCGTCGGGCTTTTTGTCGCGGTCGCCGATGTAGTTGAGGGTCGAGCCGTGCAAGTCGGCGCTGCCGGAAATCAGCAGCGGGCAGACTTCGGCGACGGACTGCAGCACCACGGAACCCGCCTTGCGGGTGGCAATCGTGGTGTCGACGGGGAAGGAGGGAATGCTTTCGAGCAGGTTTTCCGGCACTTCGTTCTTCACGCCCTTTTCGAGCAGGGCGGCCTTGTCCGGGTTGGCGGCCTTCCACGCGGCGAACCCGGCCTGCCACTGGTCGTAGGCGGCCTTCTTGGCTTCGGCGTGCTTGGCAAAATACGCGCGCACTGCCGGGGAGACGTAGAAGAGTTCTTCCGGCAGACCGAGGTCTTTGCGGGCGCTGGCGGCAAACTTTACCCCGCCTTCGCCGTGGGCCTTGGCGGTGCCTTCGATTTCCTTGATGCCCTTGCCGATAAGCGTTTTGGCAATGATCAGCTGGGGACGCCCGTCGGTCGTTTTGTGGGCCTTTTCGTAGGCGTGGTGGAGGGCCTTGATGTCGTTGCCTTCCTTCACGATCTGCACCGTCCAGCCGTAGGAGCGGTAGCGTTCGGCGGTGTCTTCGCCCTGCGTGTTCTTCGAGGGGCCGTCGAGGGTGACGTCGTTCGAATCGTAAATCAAAATCAGGTTGTCGAGGCCGAAACGTCCGGCAAACGCGCTGGCTTCGGAGGCCACGCCTTCCTGCATACAACCGTCGCCGCACAGCACCACGACCTTGTGGTTGAACACGGCGAACTGGTCGGAATTAAAGCGCGCGGCGGCCATTTTGGCGGCGATCGCCATGCCCACGCCGTTGCCGATGCCTTGGCCGAGGGGGCCGGTGGTGGCTTCGACGCCCACGGTTTCGCCAAACTCGGGGTGCCCGGGGGTTTTGGAGCCTACTTGGCGGAACTGCTTGAGCTGCTCGATGGGCAGGTCGTACCCGGCGATGTTCAGCCAGGAGTAAAGGAACATGGAGCCGTGGCCCGCCGACAGCACAAAGCGGTCGCGGTTGAGCCAGTGGGGGTCTTGGGGGATGACGTTCAGGGCAATTCCGTAGAGCATGGCGCCGATTTCGGCGGAGCCCAGCGGCAGACCGAGGTGACCGCTTTTCGATTTCGCGATCGCGTCGATGGCGAGCCCTCGGGCCTCGTTGGCCGCTTGGTTGAGGAGAGATAGATCCGTATGCATATAATAGATGGTTTCGATGAAAAGGGGGACAGTATAAAAAATATGATTGAAACAATCCCTTCTGTGAAGGAAAAAGGTAGGATGTCCAAGGAAATTGAAGAAGGCACGAAACTCGAACTCGACTTCACCAAGCTCAAAAAGGTGGCCGCCTGCGGCGCCGATTTGCTGCCCGCCCTCGCGCAAGACGCCGACACGGGCGAAGTCCTTATTTTGGGCTACGCCAACGCCCTTGCGCTGGAAACCGCCCGCCGCGAAGGCATGGCCACGTTCTGGAGTTCCAGCCGCAACGAGCTGTGGATCAAGGGCAAAACCTCCGGCGACTATTTGAAGATCGTGGACATCCGCATCAACTGCGAGCAAAACTCCATCCTCTATCTCGTCCGCCCCGCGGGCAAGGGGGCCTGCCACACCAAGGACAAAAACGGCACGGCCCGCTCCGGTTGCTACTACCGCCGCCTGAACGGCGACGGCACGCTGTCGTTCGTCGAAGGCAAGGAATAGTTTTTGGCATTCTCCATTTCCCCGGACAAAAACGGCGGCGCTTGCAAAAAGCCCGCCGTTTTTTTGCGTTCCACCGCCGCCGCCGCTGTGGCACAATGCCCCTGCGCATGTTTGTTGCCGCCGACATCGTAAAGTCCCGCATGAACGCCGCCTGTGCGCGCGGCGAGGCGTTTTTGTGCGCGGTGGATTTTGAGGTGTCGCAGGGGATTTTTTTCACCGCCGCCGAGTTGGCGGGGCGGGGCGACATCGCCTTTCGCACGCCCGGGGCGGGGCATGTGCCGCCGGGGTTTGCCGCCGCCGGGGCGGAGGAGGGGGCGTTAAAAATCCATCCCATCGCCTTCGCCGATTATAAAAAAGCCTTTGCCCGCGTGCGCGCGGCCCTTTTGCGCGGGGACACTTATTTGGCCAATCTCACAGCTCGCACGCCGGTCGAAACGGGATTGTCTTTCGAGACTATTTTTGCCCGCAGCGATAGCCCATACGCCTTGTGGGTGAAAGACCGCTTTGTGTGCTTTTCGCCCGAGTCCTTTGTGCGGGTGGACGCCGCCGGGGAGATTGCCACCTTTCCCATGAAGGGAACGGCCCCCGCCGACGCGCCCGGGGCGCTCGATCGGTTGTTGAACAACGAAAAGGAACGGCGCGAGCAGCACACGATTGTCGATCTCTTGCGCAACGATTTAAACGCCGTGGCCGACGGGGTGTGCGTGCCGCGCTTTCGCTATGTGGAAAAGATAGCCCGCGCGCGCGGCGGGGATTTGCTCCAGGTCAGTTCCGAGGTGCGGGGGCATTTGCGCGCGCGCGCGCTTGGGGACGTGCTATTTTCCCTCCTGCCTGCGGGCTCCGTTTCCGGCGCGCCCAAGGAAAAGACCGTCCAGATTCTGCGCGAGGCCGAGGGCGGCGCGCGCGGGTTTTACACCGGGGTGTTCGGGTGGTTTGACGGCCAAACCTTTGATTCCGGCGTGCTTATCCGCTATATTGAGCGGACAGCGGAAGGGCTTTTTTATCGCAGCGGCGGCGGCATCACCGCCCAAAGCTGCGCCGAAAGCGAATACGACGAACTCCTGCACAAAATCTATCTGCCCTTTCACACGCCATGAAATTCGTCGAAACCCTGAAAATCAAAGACGGCGTGGTGGACAACCTGCCGTTGCATCGGGCGCGTTTTGCGCGCACGGGGGCGCGCTTTTTCAAGAACCCGCCGCCTTTTCCCGACTTGGCCCCGCACATTCCGGCCCCGCGCGGGGTTTTCAAGGCCCGCATCGTCTACGGCGAGGCGGTGGAAAAAATCGAAGTGCTGCCGTATGTGCCGCGCGTCATCCGCTCGCTGCGGGTGGTGGAATCGGAGCCCTTTGACTACGCCCACAAGTCGCTTGACCGCGCGCGGCTCGACTCCCTCTATCTGCGCCGGGGCGAGGCCGACGACATCCTGATTGCCGTGAACGGCTGCGTGTGCGACACCTCCTATACCAACGTCGTTTTCGCCGACGCGCGGGGGCGGCTGTTTACGCCCGACACTTGTTTGCTCAACGGCACGCGCCGCCAAAAACTCCTCGCGGATGGCCGCATTGTCGAGCGGGCCATTCGCGTGGCGGACATTCCGACGTTTGCCGAGGTGTTGCTGATCAACGCCCTACTCGATTTGCCGGACGCCCTCCGCGTGCCGACGGGCGCCGTCTGTTAAACACGCCGCCCATGCCGCGCATCCTGCTTATCGACAACGTGGATTCCTTTGTCCACAACATCGCGCAACTCCTGCGCGAGGCGGGCGCGCCCTTTGACATCGCGCGCAACAGCGCCATTCCCTTCGACCGCCTCGGCGACTATACAGGCATTATCCTTTCCCCCGGCCCCGGTCTGCCCGAAGAAGCGGGCGACTTGTTAAAACTCCTGTCGGTCGCGCGCCAGACGCATCCCATCCTCGGCATCTGCCTCGGCCATCAAGCCCTTGCCCAATCTTTTGGCGCGCGGCTCAAAAACATTCCGCCCTGCCACGGCCTGCGCACGCCCATTCTCCCCGTCAACGGCGGCGACCTCCTTTTCGACGGCATCCCGGAAAAAGACCTCCACGGCGGCCGCTACCATTCGTGGGTCATTGACCCTGAGACCGTGCCCGAGGCATTAATCGTTACCTCCCTATCCCCCGAGGGCCACATTATGTCTCTGCGGCATCGCACTCGCCCGCTGCGCTCCGTGCAATTTCATCCCGAGTCCTTCATGACCGCCAACGGCGCGCGGATGCTCAAAAATTGGTTAAGTATCTTGCCGTAAAAAACCTTTCAAATTTCTTTCGCATTTTAACCCATTGCTATCATGTCAAATACCCTAAAAATTTCTGCCGTCCTCTTTCCCGGATTTGAGTTGCTCGACTTGTTTGGGCCTTTGGAAATGTTTGGGATGCTGAACGGGATCGGGCATCCGGTGTCTATTACCTTGCTGGCGCAAGGGGGTGGGGCTGTCGCTTCGGCGCAGGGGCCGCGGGCTTGCGCCGACGTTGCGTTTGGCGATGCGCCCGCCGCCGACATTCTGCTGGTGCCGGGCGGGCAGGGGACGCGCGCGCTAGTGAAGGATGGCGGCTTTCTTGCCGCGCTGCGCGGGCTGGGGGCGACTGCGCGTATCCTCGCTTCCGTATGTACGGGGAGCGCCCTCTTGGCGAAGGCGGGGCTTTTGGACGGCAAGGCCGCCACGTCTAATAAATTGGCCTTTGATTGGGCGACGGCCCAAAGCGCGCGCGTGCGCTGGATTCGACATGCCCGCTGGGTGGAGGACGGCAATGTTTTCACCTCCTCCGGGGTGTCGGCGGGTATCGACATGTCGCTGGCGCTCATCGCCCACGTGTTTGACGAAGCCACCGCCCGCAAAGTCGCCCGCCAAGCCGAATACACGTGGCACGAGGACAGCGCCGACGACCCGTTTGCCACGCTGTCCGCTTGACTCGGCGTATACATCCTCTCCCCTTATCCCCGATATTGACCAAAGCGAAAGTGCGCGGCATGCTGGCCTTGCATGCGCACCTTGCTGAACATTCCCGTTTTTGAGGATATTTGGGATAAAACCGTCTGGTCGATTGGCGGGCTGCCCATCACCGTGGGGCGTTTGGTGGTGTCTGTCGCCGTCGTGGCGCTGGGGGTGTACCTTTCGCTGTGGCTGTGCCGCTGGGCCGCCAAATGGCTGACCGCGCGCGGACGGCTTACGCCCACGGGCATCAGCGCGCTCACGCGGCTGGCGTTTTATTTTCTGGTGGTCACTTGGTTTATGTTTGGGCTCGACGTTTTGCATATTCCGCTGACCACCTTCACCTTTCTCGGCGGAGCCTTCGCGTTGGCCATCGGCTTTGGGGCCAAGGATATCATCGGCAACTTCATCAGCGGCTTCATTCTCATGGCCGAGCGGCCCTTGCGCATCGGTGACATCGTGGAGGTGGACGGTCAAGTGGGGGAGGTGCAGTCCATCGGCATTCGCAGCACCCTCATTCTCACCGACGAGGACATCCATGTGGTGATTCCCAACACCACCTTGCTGTCCACCACGCTCATTAACTGGACGCTGACGGACAACATTGTCCTCAGTTGCGTCACGCTGGGCATCGGCTACGACGCCGATCAGGAAAAGGCCGCCCAGCTTATGCGCGACACCGTGCTAAAAGTGACTGGCGTGCTGGCCGCTCCCGCTCCCCGCGTGCTCTTTTGGGATTTTGGCGACAGCAATGTCATCTACCGCGTCTATTTCGCCTCCGCCGTCACAAGCCAGATGGAGCGCTGGGAGGCGCAAAGCCGCGTGCGCGCCGCCTTGTTTGCCGCTCTCACCGCCGCCAAGGTGGACATGTGCTTCCCGCAGCGCTCCGTGCATTTGGACACGTCGATCCCGCTGGAAGTGCGGGTGCGCGAGGACGGGGCGGGGAAGTGAGGGGGCGTGTTTGGGGAAAACTTGATATTTTGCGTCTGCCCCATTTTATCCTCGAAAAATTTCCGCTATTATAGGGTCAATTTTTGATGAATTTTTTCGCGCACTTCTCGCCTTCATAGTAATCATTTTTTTTGATTCTAGGCTCTTTTTCGAAATGTAATAAAAGATATTCTCTAAAAATAAATAAAATTTCTAGACGAAGTTTGCAAAAAACGCATATTGAATCATCTATAGAAATTTTAAGTTTTTCATTTGGGTGCTTGCCAAATAATTCAATTCTTTCGATTTTTTCTTCAATCGTTTGCTCGACCAAATAAATTTTATCAGTTATCTGCTTCGGTAGGAATGCGAACCCTAGGAACCTAGTACGGTTAAGTTTTCCTCTCAGCTCTTTAAGGATCGTAATATCATTAGTGGTGCTTGCTTTGTCGATTAGACTGAAAACCTCATAATAATAATCTTTTGAGAAATAGATTCGATTATTTTGTTTGGCTATTTTTAATTGTACATAAGCAAAACAGGCCATAAATCCACCAAAAATTATGGATGTAATAAGAGGAGCGAAATCCTTGAGTATTTGATATTCGTTGGAGTTCATGTCTAATCTAAAACAGTGCATGAATGAAGTAGTTAGGAGCAAAATGCTGATATTTATCTCTGCGCTCGTGGATTGATATCACCCCGAAGTAGGTATTCCCTCCGCTGGCTGATGGCAATCATATCTGTTTTCGGGGCGGTTTTGTGCGGCAGGATTGTGTGGTAGTTTTTCGTATGGCGGAATATTCGTTGAAGTAAAAAATTTTTCGCGGGTAAATGGTATCTGGGGCGATTTTTCAGACGGACGTTTTATTTGACAAAGGGCAGGGGGGCACTTAGGTTTTGTCTGCAATTCTGCTTAACAACCTTAGGGAGTGCCTTAAAATTCCTCACATCGGCGGTTCGGCTGGATTTTGGCCATTTTTGGGTGTTTTCGCCTCGACGATGCGCTGCATCGCCTCGGCTTGAAGCCCCCAAAACTGCCTCAAAACCAGCGTTCACATCCTCGTTGCGGAATTTGAAGACACTCCCTAGCTCTCGAAATTTACCGAGGACATATATGGCTATTTTGGAAGTTTTGAAATGGGATGCTGCCCCCAGGGTGTTTGCGTATAAGTACCCCAATGTTGAACTGAATACGAAGTCGCAGCTGATTGTTTCCGAATCGCAGGAGGCGATTTTAGTCAAAGAAAAGCAGTTCTTCGGGCCGTTTGGGCCAGGAAGGCACGTCCTCGACACGAAAAATTACCCATTTTTGACGGCCATCGTCAGCGCGCTGGTCAACGGCGGACATTCCCCGTTCACCGCAGAAGTGTGGTTTGTCCAAAAGGCGATTCCTTTGGACGTAAAATGGGGAACCCCCGACCCGATTCAGGTCGAAGACCCGAAATACCATATCATGCTCCCCGTCCGCGCGTTTGGGCAATACGGCATTCAAGTCGTGGATTCCCAGAAGTTTTTGGCCAAGCTCGTCGGCAGGGTTCCCGTTTTTGTGGAAAAGACCTTGTCCGAATACTTTCGGGGCATCATCGTCACCCGCGCCAAGGATTGCCTCGGCGCCTGCCTGATCGACCAGAATATTTCGGTTTTGCAAATGGCCAGCAAGTTGAACGCCATTTCCGAGTTCCTTCAGGAAAAGATTTCCGCCGATCTCGCCGATTACGGGGTGAAAGTCGTCTCCTTCATGGTCAATTCCGTTTCGACGGACGACAAGGATCCCGCCGTTGTCCGCCTCAAGGAGGCCTTAGCCAAGAAGGCGGAGATGAGCATTATCGGTTATACCTACCAGCAGGAGCGCTCGTTTGACACGATGGAAACCGCCGCAGGCAATCAGGGCGCGGGCGGTTCTGTGATGGGCGCGGGGATGGGGCTCGGCATGGGGGTCGGCATCGGGGCACCCATGGGCAATATGATGGGTGCGATCGGGCAAAATTTGCAAACGGCCTCGACCTGCGCTTGTCCGAAGTGCGGACGCGCGGTTGCGCTGGATTCGATGTTTTGCCCCGGATGCGGGCAGAACCTAAAGCCCGCAAAAGCCATTGATACGAATTTGATTGAGTGCAACAAATGCGGGACCAAAAGTCCCAAGGGCGCAAAGTTCTGCCCGAATTGCGGGGACGTTTTTTATTGCTGCCCCGTCTGCGGCGCAGACAACCCCGAGGATGCCGCAACCTGCCGCGCATGCGGCAAAAGCATGCCGAAAAAATGCCCCTCCTGCGGCGCGACGGTCGCGGGGGAAATGAAGTTTTGCTGCGAATGCGGGAAACCGCTGCAGAAAAAATGCGCCGGTTGCGAGCAACCGGTGGAAGCGGGCGTTAAGTTTTGTCCGAATTGCGGAACCAAAACCAGTTAAGGAGGCGTGCAACCATGAATTTTTACCAAAAAATCATCGCCGCGATAACTGTTGCGGCCGTTGGGATAACGCTGGCCGTCGCGTGGGTCTGCTTCCCTTCGCCTTACAGCGACATTTTCATCACCGAATGCGCCGCCATTGTGCTGGGTGAACTGGCCGTGGGGGCGACGTTCGTCATGTTGCTCAGAAAATCCGATTCGACGTTGCCTTATTCCCTGGCGGCGGGGGGCATCAGCATCGCTTATTTGGTTTTCGCGCTCACCATGATATATCCGGCGTGCCGCGACGTTTCGCCGAAATATTTCATCCTTATCCACTCCGTCGGCTTGGTCGTGGCGGGCATTGCATACGGCATCTTCGCGCTCGGCGAACGCAATATTCAGGAGCAGGAAAAAAAGGACGGCCCGTTGCTGCACGATAAGAAGGCGGTGTCCCTGCAAATGAAGCACCTCGTGGAAGCGGCCCGGCTCGCCTTTCCCGGCGAATCGGCGCTGTTGCGCGAGAGCGAAAAGGTGGCCGACGATTTTTATTTTGCCGCCGATTCCCGCAAGGGCATGGAGCGTGTCGATCGCGACGTGCAAGAGATTCTTTCCTCGATAGCCACGGCGGTGTCGGGCGCGGATGTCGCCGAATATAAGCGCCAGCTGGAACAGCTAAAGCGGGTTCATCGCGTGCGCGAGGCGCAGGCGAAATTAAGCTAAAGAGGTTTCCTCATATGAAATGCGACTATTGTGAAAACGAGCTGCCCGGCGCGGTTTCCACATGCCCTTTTTGCGGCGGCGCGGTTGGGCTGGCGGCAAGCGCCAGCAATGCGCCCGCAAACATGGGAAACGCTCAAAAGACGGAGCCGTTGCGGCAGGGCCCGGGCGATGAGGCGCTAGAAATCGACAAGGAGCTTGCGCGGCCAGCGGCGGAATTGGAGATAGAGCGGGGAAACTTGGAACGCTTGCGCAATTTCACTGTGGGCGACGCGGAAAAATCTCCCTACAAAAGGGCGATTTTCCTGTTGTTGGGCATTTTCTTGTGCTTTTGGGGCGTCCAGTTCCTGTATGTGAATCGGTTTATTCTGTTCGCCACCATGATGGTGTGTTTCGCTATCGCAATGCTTTCCCCCGAGTACGAGTGGGTGGGCGGACTTTCCACCACGATTTCCTTCGTCGCCTCCTTTCTGATCAAAACGGACAGCAAAAAGCGAAAAATGGCGTGGTTTTAGGAGGCTGCCGTTTCCATTTCCGTTCACCGACAACACATTCTCCCCAACCAACTCCGTTGCCATTTTTCCCAGAACGCACGTGTGCGGGATGGGGCGGCAATGAAACTTATACTGGAGCAGACAGCATGAATTGCCCGCATTGTGAAAACCCGATGACCACCGGCGCGGCTTATTGCCCCGCGTGCGGAGGCGTTGTCGCAGCCGCGCAGAATCAACCTTCCGAGGCTTCTTTTCAAGAACGTGCGTTGCACATATGCAACCAGTATCGCAACCGGGATATGTATGTCGTCCCGGAGATTCCCGTCAAGAAACTCCAAAATTTGTGTGAGAGCGTCCAGCCCGCGCAAGGCGTGGAGATATTCGCGCTGATCAACACCACCGTGTTTGGCAGCGCCAAATGCGGCATGTTGGTGGCCTCGGACGGGATTTATATTCACAACGGCATCGCCGCAACCACCCCGGGGCGTTTTTTTCTGAGCTGGGATGCCTTTTCGGCAAACGCGGCGTTGGGATACCCGTCGTGGTTTAAAATTGGCGAAGTGTCCCTCTCGCCCGCCGTCAAATTTGAGTTCTCCGGCTGTCAGATGAACAAGGGGCAAGTCATTGGATTGCTGACGGAATTGCGCACTTGTTTTGACGAGGCGAAAAAAGTGAGTCCTGCCGCCGCTCCTCAAAAGAGCATTCCGTCCAAAAAATGCCAGTATTGCGACACCGTCGTCGCGGATGCGCGTCCCAATTGTCCCGGTTGCGGAGCGCCCGTATAGTGGGGGGCGAGGGATTAATAAGCGGTCAATAAGGGAGTCGCACAATATTGAGATTTTTTCCGCGGGGATGGGGGTCTCCAGAAAGGCAAAAAGTGCGAGGGAGGGATTGGCTCGCATGCGAATCGCAATGCTCGGGGTTCGCTACGCTCACCCGCTTTGGCCTGCGGCGAAAGCCCCACCTTGGTCGCTGCGCTCCGTCGCCGAACCCTGAGGGTTCAAATCCCTCCCTGTGCTAGGGGCGCGGATTTCAAATTATCGGCCTTGCGGGGAAAATGGCGGAGAGGGAGGGATTGGCTCGCGCGGATAAACGCGCTTGGGGTTTCGCCCGGAGGGCTCAACCCTCAATGCTGACGCATTGCCCTTCCGCTCGCTTAAGCGCTCGCTACACGAACCCTGAGGGTTCAAATCCCTCCCTGTGCTAGGGGCGCGGATTTCAAATTATCGGCCTTGCGGCGAAAATGGCGGAGAGGGAGGGATTGGCTCGCGCGGATAAACGCGCTCGGGGTTTCGCCCGAAGGGCTCAACCCTCAATGCTGACGCAGTGCCCTTCCGCTCGCTTAAGCGCTCGCTACACGAACCCTGAGGGTTCAAATCCCTCCCTGTGCTAGGGTCGCGGATTTTAAATTATCGGTCTTGCGGGGAAAATGGCGGAGAGGGAGGGATTCGAACCCTCGGTACCCTTGCGAGTACACAGCATTTCCAATGCTGCGCATTCGACCACTCTGCCACCTCTCCTTTAAAAATAAAGGGCTATTTACTCATGAACGACGTGTTTTGGCAAGCGCGATTTGTGGACGGGGGCGCGAAAGCACTGGCGCAAAAGTTCGGAGCGGATAGATTGTGCGATTTGTCCTGCGGTTATATGCGCAACATTGTGACGTATTTTCTTTAAAATAAATTCGTGTTTTACGCTGCATATTCGTAAATTGCCTCCAGAGAACCCCGCGCTCGCCACAGGCGCACGGTATCCTCCATATGAACCCTTTTACGCAAAAAACGCTGTCTGCTTCCTTTCCTCGTCCGTGGTGGGCGGGGCTTTTTTTGGCGTTTTTCGTGCTGGGTTTGGGCTTTTCTTCCTTGTTGCGCGCCGACCTTCCGGTGGGCGGCACAGTCGCTCTTGAGAACAAGCGTATTCTCATCCTGTCGCGTTCCGACCGCACCTTTAAATGGCATGCCGAGTTGGTCTCCGCACTGGTCGACGATTTGGAGAGCAAAAACGAAGGTAAAAACTCCTTGGATATAGAGGTTTCTTTCCTGACGGCGGATCAACTGCAGACGCCGCAGGCCTTCGAGGCGGCGGTTGCCCGTGTTTTGGAAGGCAAGCCATGCGATCTGATCGTCTCGTCCGTCGGCATTACGCGTTCGCTGGTCGGATACCTCAAGGATAAAAAGCGCGATGTTCCCGTCATCTTCTTTGACTCCATCGACTATTGCGCCGAACTCACGAAGCGATATCCCAACCTCACGGGGCTTGTGCGCGTGCGCGATATCGGCGGCACGCTGGGTTTGGCGACCGGCCTTTTCCCGCATTATCGGCACGTGGCCTTTATCACGGGCGGCGGCAACGAGCAGATGTTTGAGTCGGAAGCGATGGAGGCCGTCAAGAGCCAAGGGGGGCTGATTCCCCATTTCATCAATGACGCCCAGATGGACTACGACCACATGATGGCCGCCGTCGACGCGCTTCCCCCAAATACGATTTTGGTGGCCTTCACTTGGACGGAGAAAGACCGCAGCCAAAACATATCCCCCACGCTGCTGTTTTCGCGATTGCACCATGCCGTGCGGCGTCCCATTTTTTCCATTTCTGGCATTTCGGGGGCACCTCAGTTGCTGGGCGGCAGCCTGACCAACGCCGCGGAGTCGGGGCGTAAAATCGGGGAAAAGGCCCGCAAGATTTTGGCGCACGCCAGCGCCAAGGGCGAACCCGTCGGACGCATCTATCCCGAGCAGCAGGTCTATTACAATGCGCTGGCATATTATGGACTGAGCCCCGAGGACATCCCCGATGATATCCCCTTGATTAACGCCCCACCGGGACTGTGGGACACCTACAAGGTCGAGATTATTTCCGTAGTGTCGATGCTGTTTGTGCTCATTTTCGTGTTGTTTGTTTCGGCCTTGTATTTTTGGAGCAAGCGCCGCGACAGCCTCAAATACGAGAGCATTTTCCGCGCGCTGCCGGTGCGCATCGGCGCGGTTGACAGCGAGGGCAATCTGCTGTTTTTGCATGTCGAGGAGGGCGTCTTGTCGAATAGCGACGCCAAAACGATCCACAACATCGCCGATTTGCCCTATACCTACCTTGATGAGTTGCACGGCAAGATTCGCGAAGTGCTCGTATCCGGGAAAGCGCAAACCTCCGAGTTTTTGGCCCGCGACCGTTATCGACAGGTGATGCTATCGCGGATGGATGCCCGTATTTTTGGCAAGCCCACCGTGTTGATGATCTCCATTGACATCCACGAGCGGCGCTTGGCTTCCGAGAAGGCCCAACAGACGGCCGCCCGCCTGCGCGAATCCAACGCCATCTTGCAGTGCCTGCTCGACAATGTGCCGGTGGCCATCATGGCCAAAGACGTCGGCGACGATTTCCGTTATGTCCTATGGAACCGCAAGGCGGAGGAGATTTCGGGCATCTCGGCGCTGGAGGCCATCGGGCGCACCGATTTCGACCTCAAGATTTTCCAAGACGCGTCTGAGACGCTCCGCCAGCACGACAACGAGGTGATTTCCTCTTACCACAACGGCGAATTCCTGCAGGAGATTGTCACTCCGCAAGGCGATCGTCTTGTCTTTAAAACCATCAAGACCATCGGCAAGGTGGATGCGCGCCGTCAGTTCATTTTTGACTTGTGTGTGGACATCACGCAGCAGCGCGCGTTGGAGGATGAGCTGACCGTTTATATCGAACAGGAGCGCGTGCTCAACCGATGCCTCGAGTTTTCCGTCAAGGAGGCCGACGGAGTGACGGCCATTGCGCAAATTTTAAAGACGGTGGGCCTCTACACCGGCGCCGACCGCGTTCTCATTTTCCAGCACGATTACGCGGCGAAAAAGATACAAGAGACATACCATTGGTCGCGGCAGGGAACGCCGGCGGTTTCGGAATCCGAGCGGAGTTATCCGCTGAATACTGATTCGGAGATTCACCGCCGGTTTTTGGATCATAAGGTTTTGTTTTGTGAAGACCTTACCCATGTACAGCTATCTTCCGGCGTTTTGCCGAAAACCGCCAAAGCCCGCGGATTGAAATCGCTGGTTCTAGAAGGCCTGTGGATGGACAGCCAGCTGTGGGGATTGTTGGGGGTCGAGTTCTTGCAAAAGAAACGGCAGTTCACTCCGTCTGACGAACACCTTTTCCGTTCGCTGTCCCATGTGCTGGAACTGACCATCCGGCGACAGATGACGCTCGATCGTATTCTGCGCAGTGAAGAGGAAAAAAGCATGATCATGGACAATATCGAGATTCCTATCATGCTCTATGACGCGCAGGGCAATCTGCTGCACGTCAACCGCAGCCTATTGCAGTTGGTGGGGCGGACGGAAAAGGAAGTGCTGGAGGATAACTGTAGCCATCCCCTGTGCAGACGGGCCGCCCATCGTACGCCGGAGGTCTGCTTAGTGCATCAGGCCATCCTCCAAAAGAAACCCATGAGCGCCGATATGCATATTTCCGGAAGGGACATGGTGTTGCACGCCATCCCCATTATAGACGGCAAGGGCAAGGTGGAACGCGTTATTCAAACGTTTTCCGACATAACTCAATTCAAGCAGGCCGAGGAACAGATGCGCAATGGCATTGCGGCGGCGGAGGCGGCCAATCGCGCCAAGAGCACTTTTTTGGCCACCATGAGCCACGAAATCCGCACCCCGATGAATGCCATCATCGGCTTGAGCGAACTGCTCAAGCTCGAAAAACTGCCCCCCGAAATCGCGCACCATATTGAATCTATCAACATTTCCGGCAAGGCGCTGCTCGACCTTATCAACGATGTGCTGCTCTTTTCCAAGATAGAGGCCGACGCCCTTGAAATTACGCCCGAGTGGATGAACCTCAACCGCATGATGGGCGACCTGGAACGCATCTTTGCTCCGCTGGCCCACCAGAAGAACATTTCGTTGGAAATGCAGATAGCCCCGGGACTGCCCGAGTTGTACCTCAACGAAGCGCGTCTGCGGCAAATCCTTATCAATCTCGTCGGCAACGCCGTGAAGTTTACCGAGACAGGCGGCATTGTGGTTGCGGTTTCGTCGCAGCCGATGGCCGATGGGAAATCCCTTGCGTTGGACATCACCGTGCGCGACACGGGCGTGGGCATTTCCCAGGAAGACCAAAAGCGCATTTTCGCGCCCTTTGTGCAGGTGTCGGAAAAGATTCGCGGACAGATGGGCGAGGGCACCGGGTTGGGCCTTTCCATCGCCGACCGTTTGATCAAGAAAATGGGCGGGGTTATTTCCCTGCACAGCGAGGTGGGCAAGGGCAGTATCTTTTCGGTTCATTTTCCATGCTTGTCCTGTCGCGTGGCATCCATGGATGTCGCCAAAACGGAGCCCTCCGCAAAGGCGTCCTTCCCCAAGGGGTCGCTGGTTTGGGTGGTCGACGACGTTTTGCTCAACCGCACGGTGCTCGCGCTCATGCTCAAGAGTTTTGGCGCTGAAACCGCTTGCTTTGGCAGCGGTCGCGAAGTGCTCGACCATCTCGAAGACGGCGCGCGGCCAGACGTCATCTTCACCGATATTTGGATGCCCGACATGAACGGCGCGCAACTCGCCGCGGAGGGACTGGCGCGCTTTGGAAATCGCATGCCGCCTTTGGTCGCCGTCACGGCTGACGCCGAACCGACTGAAAATTTCCATATCGAGCGCTTTGCCGCCCTCTTGCTCAAGCCGGTAACGCGCGTTTCTATCGCGCGGGTGATCGACACGCTGTTGTCGCGCGGTCTCCTAAAACACTAGGGGGGGGCTGGCGCAGGGCGCGGCGGCCTTTAGGATGACGAGGAACCTCTGACCATATCCGCGCATTTTCTCCGAAAATACGCGTTCCCGCGCGGAAAAGGCCTGTGAGGCTCCGGGGCGCGGCGGTCAGATGCGGGGACGTACGTGGGTTGAGTGTCGGCTAGAACGCCGACAGTGCTGCGCACCGGGTGCTATCGCACCCGCCCGCTCCGCTCGCTTATAAATAGCTCGCTACTCGCCCCCCGCTATCAGCCCTACCGCGCTCCTCGCCTG
>Ga0209800_10000578_pt1 | contig 53915 bp, 35 predicted proteins | sample Higcelweek8metaG_FD_187174 | JGI IMG/M metagenome (GOLD analysis project Ga0209800, IMG submission 187174) | Freshwater pond sediment microbial communities from the University of Edinburgh, under environmental carbon perturbations - High... | ecosystem: Environmental > Aquatic > Freshwater >...
TAGGTCAATAGGACTGGTAATATTGTGACAGATTTTTATACAATTTATTTTCGGGTTTTGTAAGTGAAGAGAATTTTATTTTGACGTTATATTAGATTTTTAGGTAAAAATAAATTGGTGTACTACATTACAGAGAGGTTGAAAAACAAAATGGATAAAAGCTTATTTGAAGAAGCCTTAAAAATGAATGATGCAATAATGAACAATGAAGGTCTTTATAGCTTTACAGTTGATTTTTTTAAGGACTATAGTATACCAAATGAGGCTGTTGACTTCTTTAAAGAGTACTCATTTAACTCAAATATCAGGTTTAAGAATGTTTACTTTGATAGAGTCAATGATATGCCTGAAAATAATTTATATGAAGAGAATAAAAAGTGCATCTCAAATGGTCTGTTGATTATTGGTTCAGGATTAAATGGAGACTTTATTGTGTTAGAGTTAGGTACATTGAAAGTAGGCTATGTATTCCATGTTGAGATTTGGGAGAATGAGAGTTCAAATATTTATGACAGTTTTATTAGTCTTAATTGTACAATTGGAGAGTTCTATTATAAATCATTCACTAATGATGATTTTCCAGTTGATGGTTATCAAGCTGAAGAGTATATGCAAAAGTAGAAATTTTGTAGGTTGGGTGAAAATATATGGAAAGTTTTGTTGATATTATTATAAATAAGGATAGCTTTCATATAAGCAAATACAGGTCTATTACTGGGGAGATATATTTAAAGATAGACAATAAATACTTTCCTGAAGAAGGCTGGAGTGACTTCCCTGTTGTGATATTAACTTGGTGGATAAAATCACTTTTACAGATTATTGAAGGAAAAGTTGGTACATCTCAAGAGTTTCTATTTATGGATGGACCATTACTAATAAAAGGGAAAAAAGTTGATATAGATATTATGGAATTAGAGTTCGTTCACAAAGAAGTAATACAGTTTACATCATCCTGCTCTATCAGTAGCTTTAAATCATCAGTTGTTGAAGCTTCAAAAATAACACTAGAGTATATGATAAGGAATGGATGGAAAACAAGTGATACAATAGAACTAGAAAGCTTATATAAGCATCAAAATAACAAATTACTTTTAAGGCAGGTGAAGCAATGAAAATACCAGATGTTGACTTTTGTTCTGGGAATATATGACTTTGAGAGCTCTTTTAACCTAATAAAAGTAGATAATTGGGTAGATGATCTCAATAATATTTAACTAACTGATTCTTACAAAATTCATTAAAAAACTATGAGAGCTATGAAAAAGTAATGCTATCTAAAAATGTATATAGCAATATTAAGTATATAGCAAAAAAATTTCATTGATATTATAAATGAGTTCTTTAATGAAGTACCCATTTGAAGTATGGATACTAAATGAATTCTTAAGTAATGAATTAATCTATTTTTGGGGTGGTCTGTGCTACCTAGATTACATTTTTAACACCAATGACAAAGTTTATATTCTGAACTTTGGTTTTGTAGATTAAATTAGTGGTATAAAAATCAATTTAAATTATAGTTTATTAAGGAACACCCCTCCTCTTAAAAATATTGATTTTCTCCAAATTTTCAAATTGAATATATAGTCGCTTTCTTTCAAATAATAATTTGGGTGGTAAATAATAATAACAGCTTACTACAAACTACAAAATTATGAAAGGAAGGTGATGTCCACATGTCAACTGATAAAAAAGCCAATAGACTTATCCATGAGAAATCCCCATATTTATTACAACATGCTTATAACCCTGTAAACTGGTTTCCTTGGAGTGATGAATCTTTTGAGAAAGCCAAGTCAGAAGATAAACCAATCTTCCTCTCTATAGGTTATTCCACATGCCATTGGTGCCATCTGCGTTATTAACAGTAACTATAATAAGCCGTATCAAAGGGCTTCGCCGAATTAGCCCGATGCACATACTTAATATGATATTGCAATCAATGTCTATCTTAAGATTCAATAATGAATCTCATAGGTAGATTTTTATTATTCATTGGAACTCAGCAAGATACTTAATTCTAAATATGATGTTTATATGGCTTTTTATGGTTACATTAGGTATAATAAGAGTATATTTATGGTTAAGGAGTTGTAAATATGCCATCTGGCGAAATGTTGATAAAGTTGTTTGAAAACTTTAAGAATCAAGATGAAGAAGGATTTACTAAAATAGCATATGAAATAATAGAAGAAGAGAAGCAAAAGAACCATTACGTTCTCGCAAACAAGTTAAAGAAGATATTATTTTATTCAGCAAACAAGCAGATAACTTCTAGAAACTGTAGCTATGTTAATAACTTTAAAGACTTGCCAAAAGATAAGGATAAGGGTACAAATTTGCTTGAAATAAAGTATACTGAGAAGTCCTTTGATGACATCTTTCTTTCTGATGATATTAAAGTAAAGCTTGATCAGGTACTTGTAGAATATAATAAGAAAGATATACTTGATGCATATAACCTTAATCCAAAGACAAAGATTCTATTTTGCGGTCCTCCGAACCAGCTATGCCGCTCCATATATCTCATATATTGCCGCCAAGCTACTTGGTAAATACAGTAACTTTTCAAATAACTTAATCAGAGCAATTATTGCAAGTTCAGCGAATATCCCAGGTGGAATTATTGAAATGCTTCAAGATGAAGTGTATAAAGACTCAACGTGTATCAATGATTTACAATCTGAGTATAAAAGAAAGAATAATAGAAGCGAGTACATATTTGATAAGAATAGGATATTGCATTACTCTGTAGGTTATGGGTTTCCATCTCTCGATAAGTGTCTTGATTCCCAAGAAAATAGGGTTGTTCTTTATGCTGACATGGATGATGAAGACACTTGTATAACACCAGATACTACTCATATATTTGAGATACCTATTCCTAGTGATTTTCGTAATGCCCCTGGTGATAAGAGAATCATTATAAGTCTTGCCTATAACCCGGAAGTACGAAAGACACGACTCGACTATATGGGAAATACCATGTCTTTTGATTTAATAAGAGGAAAGAGCTTGGAAGAAGTCTACAATGTTTGTTGTTTTCAAGCAGGAAAGCCAAAAGCAGAGAAACTATCTATGTTTGAAAATAAATATAGATGTGATATGGAAAATGTAGGCCCAGAACTACGAGGTAAAGGTACACTACAGAAGGGTGTATTCACATTCACCAGAGCTACAGATTATGGAGATAACTATTACCTTGTTGTAGATTGTGAGCAGAAATGGTCCAATAATAAGCAAAAGTATGCTGTTGTGGTTATACTTGAAACAGATGCACAAGTTCAACTGTATAATACGGTTAAACAACGTGTACGTACTAAACGTAGGATAAGGGCATAAAATATGTATTTATCCATGTCATAAGTTAATCAATATTGAAATGTACTATCAAATTCAATGTGATTACAAATATCAAATTACAATACCTTATATATAGTGTTTACGGTCGTTTAAATTTAATGCATGATTTAAATAGGAGGTAAATAAATGAACGCATCTGAGACAAGATTACAACAAATAATAGAGGGAACTAAACAATATGTTGTTCCACTCTTCCAACGTACATATAGCTGGGATAAGAAAGAATGGGATACATTATGGAATGACTTGGTTGAGTTATGTGAATCAGATAACCCTAGAACACATTTTATGGGTTCATTAGTTACAATGCCTACTACATCTGTTCCAGAGGGCGTGGCAAAGTTCCTGCTTATCGATGGACAGCAACGTCTTACAACCATATTTATCCTCTTAACTTTAATGAGAAACTATGCCAAACTAAGTAGTGAGCCTGAATTGGCTGAAGAAATAAATAATACACTATTGGTTAATCAATATAAGAAAGATACAGACTATTTCAAATTGCTTCCAACCCAAGCAGATAGAATGTCTTTTCAAGGACTTGTGAAGCCTTCGGCAGAGAATCCACAAGACCAAATTAAAAGTGCATATAATTACTTTGATAAGAAGTTCCGTCAGCACAGCCCTGACATTCGTAAATTGATGAAGATAGTAACAAGTAATCTTTCAGTGGTTAGTATTGTATTAGACCCAGATGATAACCCCCATCTTGTCTTTGAAAGTCTAAATGCCAAAGGAAGGCCCTTAACTCAATCAGACCTTATCCGTAATTTCTTCTTTATGCGAATACATATTAATGAGCAAGAGAGTATATACTCCCAATATTGGGAACCGATGCAGAATTCATTAGGTGATAACCTTACTGAGTTTATACGGCATTATTTAATGAGAGACGGAGCATCAGTAAAACAAAATGATGTTTATTTCTGTTTAAAAGAAAGTGTAAGTCAATATAATGCACTTGATTACTTAAAAGACCTCTCACGATTTGCCAGATATTATCAGAAATTAATACATCCAGGAAAAGAAAAGCAAATAACGATACAGAAGTTACTCGCCCGCTTAAATAGGCTTGAAGTAACTACAGCATATCCATTCTTGTTAAATTGTTATGATGATTATGCTAACAACAATCTTACTTCTCAAGAATTTGTTGAAATACTAAAGGATCTTGAGAACTTTATAATCCGTAGATTTATATGTAATATACCCACCAACCAGCTAAATAAGATATTCCCATCACTTTATGGACAAGTTAAGAAGAAAGATGCGTCGTCCTTTGTTGAGGGCTTAACACATATATTGCAGACAAAAGGCTATCCGAAAGATACAGAATTCTTGCTCCGCTTAAAAGATGTAAAGCTTTACGGAAGTGGTGATCGAGCAATCAAGACTAAATTAATACTTGAAACTATAGAAGAATCTTTTAATCACAAAGAGCAAGTTGCTTTTGATAAACTGTCGATAGAGCATGTTATGCCTCAAACTCTCACAGAATACTGGCAGAATTATTTGGGTGAAGAATGGGAGATAATTCACGAACTGTATTTGCATACACTTGGTAATCTTACACTAACGGCATATAATACAGAGCTCTCTAACGACGACTATGAAAGCAAAAGATTACTTTTAATTGATAGCCACCTTGAAATAAATAAGTACTTTAATGATAGCAGCACTTGGAATAAAGAGGATATTGAAAAGAGAACTGACAAGCTCTCTCAGTTACTTGTTAGTATATGGCCATATTTTGGCGACGAAAAGAATGAGGTTAATAATAGTGGAACTGTTACAGGAACTACACCAAAGGAATTATGGATTCTAGGACAATACTTTGTCGTAAATTCTTGGCGTGATGTTCTTCAACAGACGTTGAATACAATAGCGGACTTGGAACCTGATAAATTTGAAATGATAATACAAGAATTCCCAAGGTTTGTTGGTAAGGATAAGAAAAAGTTTAGAGCTATAAGAGAGCTAAATAATGGTGCCTTTATTGAAGTGAATTTATCAGCTCAAAACATACAACGATTCTGCTATCAGGCTGTTGAAGCAATTGATTTATCATATGATGATTGGCGGGTTATTGCAAACTAATACTGATAACTACTTTTACTAACAGGCAAGTATTGGATTTCTGTTCAGTTTGATATGTAAATTTAATTAACAAAGGGTGAATTATTGTGAGTGGACCGGAAAATTTAAAGGGAATGGATTATCAGGTTTCATATTCAGTTTTAAGCCTCTTACAGCTTATTAAAAGTCAAAGCGATAAGGTAGCTGCTATTCAGTTTGAAAGTTTAACTGAAGAAGAAGAGGATTTCAATATCCTATGGAAAGATGATACATCAGACTTTATTCAAATAAAGAAAAGGTCAGAAGGATACCACTGGACTCCTAGTGATTTAAAAGCCATATTTGAAAAGTTTTATTCTAAAGATTCAGAAACTAAGAAAGTACATTTTATATTCATCACAAATGGTGGTGGTAATAAGACTGTAAGTGATTTAAAGTATAAATTGTTAAATAATGAAGATATACCTGACGATTTGTTAGATGAGTTTACGACAAGTAAGTTAGATAGAAAGAAGGTCAAAGAGTTATTAACTAAGGTTTCAATTCAAACGCATAAATACACGTATGACGACGATTCAGACCCTGCATTCCTGATAAGGAAAGAAATTTATAGAGTAATTAATGAAAACACATTCTTTCTTTCTAAGAATCAAGACGACGTATTTAATGCCTTATGGGTATATGCATTCGATTTAGCCAAAAAGGCAGCAACAGTTCAGATTCATAAAATTGTTCAAGATTTAAAATGTATGGGTATCAAAATTCTAACTTCAGCTTCGTGGTATCAAATACCAGACATAGATGATTTTACAGGAAGGTGTAAAGAACTTCTTGAGGTTAGGAGTAAATTACTACTTAACAGAAAGGTAGTAGTAACAGGAATAAGTGGTATTGGTAAATCATTATTGTCAGCTCAGTTGGCCGAAATATTCAAGAATGAAGGCAAGAGTGTCTTTTGGATAGGATTAAATTTGTTGCATACTCAAGAAGACATATTGAAATTACTTTGTGCATTCTTAGAATACAGCGGCTATAAACAAGACTGTGAGAAATTATCTTATTCAGAGAAATACTATATAATACCAAGTATTATTGAGATATTACATAACAGAGAAGTCTACCTATTCTTTGATAGCTTAGATAAGTCACTAGAGAGTACTGTGAGGTTTATAGAAGAATTATTTGCTGCATCTTTAAATACGGAGTTGAAAGGAGCACTTCTTGTAAGCTCAATAGAAAATCCGAATTTCTATACGAAACAAGATGTTGTTTCAAATAAAATTTATGAGTTCCATTTAAGTGGTTTTAGTTTTGAGGATGTTAACTCGATTCTAAAGGAATGCGATGTTAAATTTAACAATAAACAGATAACTGAATTTTATAATAAGATCGGCGGTTTTCCGCTATCTGTAATATTCTTTAGACAGTTAATAGCAAATAGTTCGATAGACCAAACAGATTTTGAATTTTTGATGCAACAAAGCATTGAAAATGCAAGAGAATGGCTATTTACTAAAATATTTAAAATGTTAAGAAGTGAGGAGCAAAGTTTGCTCTTAACCATATCGATATTTAACTACCCATTTTGTGAGCAAGAAGCAGAATTAGTTATAGAATCTACTGTTAGGCCAAAGTATGTTTTTGATGGTTTAGTTCGCAGAAATATGCTCTCACTAAACGGACCTAATTATATTTTACATGATTACATCCGACTTTTAACATATGATATGCTTTCAAAGAACACAAAGATTAACCTCCATATAAAAGCAAGAGATTATTATGAGAATTTAGTGTTCAATATTAAAGAAGACAGGACATACAATACTATTTTTAAATGGGGATACCATATTGAAAGTATTTATCCATTGGATCCCGACAAAATAAAGTCTAGCCTTTCAAAAATACTAGAATTAGATAATCCCCATTTAGATGCTTTATGGGCAATTGCATATTATGGCTTCCCTTTTACATATTCTGATCCTGATTTTAAACGGGCTCGTGAAATAATTGTATCACTAATGGAAGATAAATGGATTAGTGAAAATAAAGATGAGTCAATAAGGAATATGATGGCGAAAAAGTGTCTTGTTACCAATAATTTGGATATGCTTGATTTATTATTTATACAATATTTGTGTATCACAAGAGGTATTTCTAATTTTATGGGATACATTGAAGTATTTGAACCTAACTACTCGTATGGGTTGCAAGGCTTAGCATGTTCCTGGGAGCACTGTATAGAGTACTATCCATTGGAGGGAGGAGAAAAAAGCTGTCCAATATTTGGACATGATTGCCCAGATGGTGCAAAACAAGCAACTACTTGCAGAAGAGCATCTAATAGTATTAGGAACCCTAAAGTACAAAAAAAGTGTAAGAAGGGTAAATGGGTTATTAAAAAGTCAGGTAACTAAAAAGAAAATAATCCGCTTCAATGTAAGAATATAGATAATTTCTTACATTCGCAAATTGTTTACAACCCAATCATATCAAGGCCTCAGGAAAGCAAGTCTAGAAGTTCTACTTCACAGATACGGCGGAAGATTGAATGGTTCAAACGAAAATGGGCAAAGGTATCAAGTCCAAAAGACCAGAACTTATTACTTAAATTAATTATTAAGAAAATATATTATGATAGGAACGGAGATACTATTACCCTGGACATTGAATATGTGTAATCATCATAAAAATAATAGAATTTATACCTGTAATGCTGGGCAAGATATATCTTATGAGGTAGGAATTTGATAACTACCTCATTATACTATCAGATTGAATTTCATGATAGTAAATCGTAAAGTATAGTCTCGGAAAGTAACTGGAAATAAGACCGAAAACAAAAATTCAGTATTAATTCATAAGAAAATAGGTAAAAAATCATATTGAACCTTGATAAAAGTATATTGTTACGATTGAGTAAATAAAAAATGGCATGGCAAACAAGCCATAATTGGGCAATTTTAAAAATTAGTTAGGCTACTTGCTCAAGGAGTTTGTAGAAGCTAAACTTCTCATGTTTTATCCAAGCATCCAAATGGATGTTGATTGCTGCAAATGTAGTAAGTGCAAACCTTACTCGGTTGCTTTGAGAATCGTAGCTTTCAACACAATAATCCTCAAAGATTTTTTTAAAAGAACGTTCCACGGAAGACCTGCGTTTAAAGGTTTCTTTGAATTCATCAGAATCTCTATGAACCAAAGGAAATAGTCTTAAGTCATAGTCTGGCTTAAGGTAAACCACTCGTCCGTAAGCAGATTCACAGCATTTACACTCCTTTGGAGGTTCCTGTCCATGAACTGCAAACCAACAGCGGAGCTTGATTCCCTTGGGCTTGGAATATCCCCAATCAACATAGGGAATTCCACCCAGACAAATGGGCCTGCCCTTATTATCAAAGCACTGGATTGCGGGGTCTGGATATATAAGTTTCTTCTTGGTTCTTGCTTCCAGAGGAATGAATGGATTAATTTTATTGTGTTGCAAATATTCATAAGTAGGATAGTTGTCCATAGCACCATCCGCCAGAAACTTTTTGAATTTGATATCAGGGTAAAGTAATTTGATATCTTCAAGAGCAAAGATGGTGCTAATACTGTCATGACGGCTTGCCTGAACAATTTTTAGATAAATTGGCAAGTCATAAGGACTGTCTGATGCAGTGATTCCATAGAGTGTAGTTCCGAAGAACCATTGCTCGCGGTAACTGTCCCAGCCCCATTTAGCGTCAGGGTCAGAAAACCTTCTTGGACATGAGCAGTTAAAAATACCTTTTGAACGACAATTACAGGTTTTAACACCGTAATGGCTAGCGCCTGAGTAGTATGGGGGGCCATCTCCTGCAAAGGAAAATGCATTGACATCGCCAAGAATGCCCATTTTAGAAGAGACATCGACAACACAGTGCTTTAAAAGCTTCTGTAAGATGTGCTCAGGACAAAAATTTCTGAGTTTCCCATCCAGAGCTTTTTTAACAAGACGCTTAACAGAGCCTGGTTTTCTTGAAGGAAGTTTCACGTTTTTCTTAAGTTTCTTCTTGGGTTTTGCCGTAAAACGCTTGTTTTTAAGCTTCCGCTGACATGCAGTTTCTGAGAACTTTGCCATAGCCTAACTAGAAAGTCATAATAACTTGCAACAGAAGGAGCTGAGCCTTCAAATCCGCACAAATCAAAATAAAGCGGATCAGAAGCTACTTCCTCAGACCAATTTGTGATAGAATAATTCTGTCGATCGAGCATTAACACGAGTGAGCGAATAATACCTTGCTGATTTTTGGCGGGGCGGCCTAAATCAGAGTATAATGGCTTGATGACAGGAAGTAGGCTATCCAGATCTAGCAGATAGAGTTTTGAAATGCTCTTATCCAGTTTGGATATCCTGCTTTTTTGTGTAAGAAGATGGAAAGTGAGCTTGAGTCTTAAATTTGACTGATAGCTTTTGTGGGAATCCCAATGTCGTAACATATACCTCCTCCAGAAATAGATTGGATGGAAAAATAATCCATACAATTCCATTTTTGCGACGATTTGGATTTGTCAAGGTGGTTTAGTACCTGTTGTGGGATATACCGGCAATTATAGCTGGAAATTTAATAATAATTTTTACTGATTTATAGGGGGTGAAACAGAAATGTGGAGTCCTAAAAATCAGATAAATAAAGCCCTCGGAGTTTCCGAGAGCATACCGTAAAATATAAGGAGGTGGTTTAATGACAACAAATCAAAGAATACCCAATAGATTAATCCATGAGAAATCCCCATATCTACTACAACATGCTCATAACCCTGTAGACTGGTTTCCTTGGAGTGATGAAGCTTTTCAGAAAGCCAAGTCAGAAGATAAACCAATCTTCCTTTCTATCGGCTATTCCACCTGTCATTGGTGCCATGTGATGGAAAGGGAGAGCTTCGAAGATGAAGATGTAGCAAGACTTTTGAATTCATACTATGTTGCAATTAAAGTTGATAGGGAAGAAAGACCAGATGTTGATAATATTTATATGTCTGTTTGTCAAGCTTTTACTGGGCATGGCGGATGGCCACTTACGGTTATTATGACGCCTGATCAGAAGCCTTTTTTTGCAGGGACATATTTTCCTAAAAATGATCATAAGGGAATGCCTGGAGTCATTACGATATTGAAAAAAATAAGAGAAGTCTGGGTTGCAAACAAATCGGATTTGATTAGTTCAGGTCAGCAGATTCTTGATGCTTTACACAAAAGCTATGAGCCATCGAAATATGAGATTGATGATAGTATAATAAATGCAGCTTTCCAGCAGTTTAAAAGGCGATTTGATAGAAATTATGGGGGATTTGGAAGCTATCCTAAATTTCCATCACCTCATAACTTATTGTTTCTACTAAGGTACTGGTATAATACAAAAGAAAAAGCTGCTATTGATATGGTGGAAGAAACGCTCAACTGTATGTATCAAGGAGGAATATTTGATCATATTGGCTATGGATTTAGCAGATATTCAACTGACAGTCAATGGCTGGTGCCACATTTTGAAAAAATGTTATATGATAATGCTCTTCTTGCAATTGCTTATATTGAGGCATATCAGGCGACAGGAACGAAGAAATTCGCTGATGTTGCTCAAAAGATATTTGCTTATGTTTTGAGAGATATGAAAGCTTTGGAAGGAGGATTTTATTCAGCTGAGGATGCTGATTCGGAAGGTGAAGAAGGAAAGTTTTATGTTTGGACTATGGAAGAAATAAGAGAAGTATTGGAAAATGAATATTCTGTTGAATTCTGCAAGCTGTATAATGTTACATCGAAAGGTAATTTCGAAGGGAAAAATATTTTAAATATGATAAGTTCATCAGATGACAAATATAATGATGAGCTAGTTGAAAAGTGCAGAGAAAAGCTTTTCGAAAAAAGGGAACAAAGGGTTCATCCTTATAAGGATGATAAAATACTAACATCTTGGAATGGTTTAATGATAGCTGCTCTTTCTATAGCTGCAAGAATCCTTAATAAAAAGGAGTATGCGATAGCAGCTGAAAACGCAGCGGAGTTTATTTTTAAAAATCTTATGAGAAATGATGGAAGGCTTTTGGCGAGGTATAGGGACGGAGAAGCTTCTATACTGGCATATGTAGACGATTATGCTTTTTTTATATGGGGACTAATTGAGTTGTACGAACTAACATTTAAATCTGAATACCTGATAAAGGCAGTAAAACTAAATGAGGATCTTGTTAAATATTTTTGGGATAACAAAAACGGTGGATTATATATCTATGGTAGTGATGGCGAACAACTGATTGCCAGACCAAAAGAGATTTATGATGGTGCAACCCCTTCAGGAAATTCTGTAGCTGCCCTCAACTTTCAAAGGTTGGCAAGAATGACAGGACAACATGAGCTTCTAGAAAAGGCTGATCAAATTATTAAGGCTTTCAGCGAGGATATTATTAGACAGCCAATAAGCTATTCATTTTCTTTAATAGCAGCAATGTATTCTAAATCATCGCCTAAAGAAGTCGTTGTTATTTCAGATAATATCGACCATGAAACAGAAACGATGATAAATGTTTTGAATGAAAAATACAGACCATTTACAGTTTCGGTGATTTTGAAAGGTGAAAATGAAGAAATAAAGAGAATTGCACCTTACTTGGAAGATTATAATTCTTTAGAAGGTAAAGCAACCGCGTATGTGTGCGAGAACTTTTCTTGTATGGCACCGATTAATGACTTAGAAAAGTTCCGTGAAGTGTTATCATAAAGTAGGATTATAAATACTCATACGAGTTAAATTTGGAAAATAAATATTAAAAAAGGTATGTTAAATAGACTTCGTCTAAAAATATACCTTTTAAAAACTATAAATTTAATTATTAAATATACATCAATCTAGAGGTATTGTTAAAGATATCTTGGTGCCTTTAGGAGTGTTTGGTGTTATTTGAAAACTACTAGAATACTTATAAATTAGTGATAATCCCCAACCTCGTGAAGACATTGAATTGAAATCAGAAACTTCACGATTAAGGTTAAGCTCATTAATATTTACACCATTTCCTTCATCGCATAACTCAAAAAGAATAGAATCTTCTGTTCTTTTCAAGGATAAAGAAACTTTGCCAGGACTTTTTTTGTATCCATGCTCAAGAGAATTTATCAAAAGCTCATGGATAGCACTTTTAAGTCTATATCTAGGCGCATCACTATCAGTGATGTTTTCTATAGCCTCTTCGCAAAGGGTAAGAAATCTTTCAATATTATCCTCATCATAAGGTATATAAGCTTCAAGATTATAATTTAGTATTTGCATTCTTTAATCCTCCATAATAATTATAGCATTGATTTAGACGAAAATCTACAAGGTAATTTTAAAATTTTTAAATGTATAGAAAAATATGGCGTCTAGTTTTGAGTATAAATCTTTGAATAAAATCCTCAAATAAAAACCTTTAATAAACGTCTTATATCGTTGCTAGCCCAAGTAATCTAAAATTCATAAATAAAAAATCTCGGAAGTATTAAACTTCCGAGATTTTTAATTGTCTAAAAATTATGTGTCAATATAATCAAATTTGAAATCATCATATTGTAAATCTGAATATTTATATGAGGGAAGCCTAATCGTAAATCTGCTACCAATCATTTCCTCAGTTTCGAAAGAGATTGTACCTCCAAATTCTTTCATAATTCCATACGAAATGGAAAGACCAAGACCAGTTCCTCTACCTACTTCTTTGGTGGTAAAGAATGGATCAAAAATCTTGTTTATAAATTCTTTTGGGATCCCTCCTCCTGTGTCTTCAATCTCAATATAGACATATTTATCTTTTTCGTAAGTACTGATTGTTATCTTTTTCTGCCAGGATTTAGCCCATTCAGGAGGATTTTCTTGTTCTCTTAATTTTTTAACACAATTTTCAAAGTCATCAAGAGCATCACGAGCATTACTCAATATATTCAAAAATACCTGTTCAAGTCTGTTGTGATCAGCCATAACTGTTGGTATTTTATCGGATAATAATGTCTCTACAGTGATATTTTTATTCTTTAACTGTTGACCAATAAGCTTAAACACATCGAAAAGAGGAACAATAACTGAAATCTCTTGATGCGTTTCTTGAGGCTGTCTTGCAAAGGTTCTAAGATGTGTTATTATTTTGTTTATTCTATCTATTTGTTCTATAATAGACTTTAATTTGTCATCGAGAATTTGGTCATTGAGTTTTCCATGTTTTTTTGCCCTTTGAAGTCCCTGAACAATCAAACTGATACCACCAAGGGGTTGGTTTATTTCATGAGCGATACCAGTTGCCATTTCACCAAGTGTGGCAAGTTTGCCTGATTGTACAAGTTGGGCATCCTTGATTCTTAACTGATCTGTTCGTTCGGTTACTAATCTTTCGAGCTCAAGCGCGTTCTGGTGTATTGCTTCTTCAAGTCTTTTACGTTGTATTCCAGCAGATATTTCATTTCCGATTATGCTTAAAACCTGTGTTTCATTTAAAAGTAAGCTTTTTCGCGATGAAGGTATTACTATGTGAAGTATACCTAAAAGAGCAATATCTGCTAATAAAGGAATGTGTATTATCGAGCTGTCTGAGTCTGTTAGACCATGACCTTCTACGTTAGAGCATATTGAGTGTGTTGAAAGTTTTCCATAATGTATATTGTGTTGCGAATATGTCAGAAAACAATCAAAAACGTTTCCATAAACATATTTGTCATCATAAGTATAAGAACAATAGTGGCTTTTATAATCACTGTTTAGACCAACCTGATGTTCTATATAAAAATTATTATTCCTTTTATCAAGAAGACAGATAAATGCTATCGGCACTTCTAAAATATTACATATTCCATTGATAATTCCATTACACATTTCATCTATACTTATAGGAGAGTTAACCAAATGTGCCACTTCAATTAGAATATCTCTGTATTTTTCTTCAATTTTTAAATTTGTAATATCTTTTGCGATTATTAGATACCCAAAAAGTTCGCGATTTGGGCTAAATCTTGCAGTGATTGTGACATTTACTGGAAGTATGGAGCCGTCTTTTCGTATTGCCTTCATTTCATAATCAAAAACTCTTGTTTGATAATTATTATTGTCGCTATGCATTAAAATATCAGCGTTATGAATGTTGCTCTCGTGAAGTATTTTAGGAGTTTGAGTATACACAATTTCGTCAGAGGTGTAACCATATAATATTTCTGCACCTTTGTTCCAATATACTATAGTATCACTCAAATCTGTTGCGATAATCGCATATTCTGTAGAGCTTGCTAAAATACTTTCGAATAATTCCAAAGAACTAGAATCGCTTATGCAATGAAGATATTCCATGCTCTTCATAATACTCCTCCTAAATGGACATGTATACAAATAATAATTTATAAATGTCTATAAATATCTATATTTATGTAACAAATAATCAAATACTATGTAATGAATCATATTAAATACATTATTAATCATTAAACTATTTCAACACCTAAAATTGTGACATCATCAAAAAAATCACTATCGGAATATTCAGCAGCTGAATCATACAACTTCTTTGTTATTGATTTTATAGGTGATTCGTAATTTTGCAAAATAGTGTTCTCGATATTCTTATATCCAAAAATGGCATCATCCTTTGACACCTCTAGTATACCATCAGAGAATAAAACAACCTTGTCTCCTGGATTCAACTGGTGAACACTACATGAATATGAGGCATCCTCAAAAGCACCCAAAACAGTTCCAGTGGATGGAAGAGATTGAATACCATCTTTATTTACAATATACTGTGTTACATGTCCAGCAGACACATAATACATTGTCTTGGTTTTTTTGTCTAAAAAACCAAGGAATAAAGTCGCAAAAACATTTTCGGCAGTGTTTATGAGTACTTCCAGGTTTAGATCGGCAACAATTTCAGGAAATCTTCTTTTATTGATACCTTGTATATAATTATATTCAATATTCTGAAGAAAGCTTTTCAATATAACTGTTATAACAGCTGCAAGTATACCATGATTAGAAACATCGAACACGTAGAAACATAAATATTCTCCTATATCTGATATATCATACATGTCTCCTCCAACAGCATCAGAAGTTTTGTACTCAACTGAAAAGCGAACGCCTTCCATTTCAGGGAATTTTTTTGGAAGAAGATTGAGAAGAATTTTTTCGGCAGAGTCATGTAAGCCTTGAAGATACATGTTTTGATCCAAAAGCTTTTTCTGGATTTTTAAATTGCTAAGGATCAGATTTTTTTTCTCAATTGCGTTATTAATTGCAATTGTAAGGTCATCAACATTCAGTGGCTTTTTTAAGTATTCAAAAGCTCCTTCCTTCATTGTTTCTATAGCATTTTCTATGTCTCCATGCCCAGTAAGGATAATAACATTCATTTCTGGCATAAGATTCTTGATCTCTTTTAATACTTCAATGCCTGTCATTTTAGGCATTTTCATATCGGTAATTACAACGTCAATACTGTCTAAGTTTGACTTGAAAAGATTGATACCTTCCTCGCCATTTGTAGCAGTCATAACCTCGTAATTATCCATTTCTAGATTGAACCTAATATTCTCAAGAATAGTAGTTTCATCATCTATTACCAATACTTTCTGCATATAATCAGTCTCCTTGATAGGTTTTTTATGATAATAGGTTCGTATAATATTATATTATAACAATTTTTAAGTATAATTTCTACATCTAATGATTTATTTGTGATATAAATATAGATATGTTGCATAAAAGATCAAATAAGGTGAGTAAAATGAAATTAAAGAGGTGAAAAATTTGGTCGTAGGTGTTTGTAAAATGGAGTTGTCAATTGATGAGGTATTTTCTTTAAAAGAAAAGAGACATATTGTAAAAAGTATTATTGAAAGGTTAAAATCGAGATACAATGCTTCTGTTGCTGAAGTGGATCTTAATGACACCTGGAAAAATGCTGTTATTGGAGTAACATGTGTCTCTAACGAAGCAGGACATGTAGACAGCATGATGAATAAAATAGTAGATTTTGTTGAAAATGATGGCAGAGCATACCTTTTTAATTATAGTACAGAAAAGATTTATATTGATTGATAATATTTTTAATGTTAGTAAAAGTAGTTATAATTCCATATAATGTGTTTTTAAAATAGTGAAAGTAATAAACAATTTTACCGATATATATTATAGATTTGTTAAGGAATGATTTAGATATTATTTTCACTTCTGAGTGTGCTTCAAGAGTTATCCAGCATGAAAAAGAGGGTTCATTTGGAAGTTATATTTTCAGCGTTCATAAATAAGAATTGGGGTTGATTTGATGAAAAAAAACAATGAAGAAGCACTTTATAAATGGTTTAGAAATGCTCAAAATGAAGAAATAATGAAGTTGATTCTTAAAAATAGGGATAGCTATCCTAATTGTATGAAGGTAATCAATTCGCATTGTGAAGACTATTTGAAAAAATTCCGTAGGATAGGGGTTGGGGATTCAGGTCAAGGAAATGGATTTGATCAAAATCTAGTAGTAGATAATGAAGATATGGTATTTCGTGAAGAAAGAGAAGAAATATACAAAGAGATTCCAAAATGGATTGATTTGAAGAAATCTCTCAAGTCAGCTTTTATAAGTGATATATATTTGATAAAGGTATAGAAGAATATGGATTGAATCAAAATCTCAGGAGCATTGAGCCTCATCGATTTTAGGATTTACTTCGTGAATTCGTCCCCAAAAAGCTCCAGGTGGTGGAACCTGGAGCTTTTTCACGTCGTAAGAAATTATGGAGCCCATAATTTCTTACGACGTCTTCTGGAAGAGGTAAGTTTGGATAATTGACAATGTTGTTAACAAGTGTTATACTGTGTATAATGAGTATGCACAGTATGTGCAAGTTAAAGGGGTGGTTAATTGTTTGTTGCGCTTTCGAATACAGATCCTTTGCCGTTTTATGAGCAAATAAAAAAGCAGATGATGGATCAAATAATATCTGGAAACATTAAAGCAGGCGAAATGGTCCCTTCGATTAGATTACTGGCAAAAGAACTGGGCATAAGTGTAATTACCGTGAAAAAGGCATACGATGATTTGGAGACTATGGGATATATAATCACCAGAGCTGGAAAGGGGTCTTTTGTATCAGAACTTGGTGCTGAATCTGTGAAAACCGAAAAACTTAAGAATATTAAAAAAGTATTGGAAGATGTTATTTTAGAATGCAGAAAACTAAAGCTTGAGGATAAGGAGATTTTAAAATTTGTTCATGAGATTTTAGATAAAAAAGTTTGAGGAGGGTTAAGAATGTATCAAAACGTTTTGGAAGTAAATAGTCTTGTTAAAAAATACGGAGAGTTTTCACTAAAAGAAGTGTCGTTTAAGATACCCAAGGGCTATATTATGGGATTTTCAGGGCAAAATGGTGCAGGTAAAAGCACTACATTAAAATGTATAATGAACCTTATAAAATATGATAGTGGGAGCATAAATGTTTTTGGGCTTGATAACATAAAGCATTCGACTGATATTAAAAGCAGGTTGGGGTATGTTAGTGAAGATCATTATTTTTATGATCACATGACAGTAGAGTGGACAGGTAATTTTGTTGGAAGCTTTTATGAAAGATGGGAAAAAGAATTATTTAATAAACTTTTAAATAGATTTAATGTTGACAAGACAAAAAAAGTAAGAGAGCTTTCAAAAGGTATGAAAACAAAGTTGTCTTTAGCTTTGGCAATGGCCCACATGCCAGAATTGCTAATTCTTGATGAACCTACATCTGGTTTAGATCCTGTTGTGAGGAATGAGCTTTTAGAAATTTTTCTTGAGATTATGCAAAGTGGAGATAACTCGATATTTTTCTCAACACATATTACTTCCGATATAGAAAAAGTGGCTGATTATATAACAATTATAGATAATGGCAGAGTAGTTGTAAGTGAGGATAAGGACTCAATACTTGATAAATGGGTAGTGGTCAAGGCTGAAAATAGGTATTTGAATGATAATGTAAAGAAAAGCCTTATAGGATTTAAAGAAGGTGACTTTGGCTATAGTGGAATAACAAACGAGTTTGAGTGGTTTAAAGATAGGTTTAATGCTGATTTTCCAGAAGGTAATCTAATCACTTCAAGAATAAGCCTTGATGAATATATGCTGAGGGTAGTGAAAGAAGGTGGCATATGTGTTTAAGCTGATATTAAAGGATTATAGAACGCAAAAGGCCTTTTTTGGAATCTATGGTTCCTTTGCAATAGCACTCTCAGTATTATATGGTTATCCATTTGTCAAAACAGGAAAACTAAGTGATGACATTCTTACACAAAACTCCATTATTGCACTGTTTATCTACATACCTATATATTTACTGATTAATTATTTGTTCTATCAAGACTATAAACACGATGCAATGAAGTTGATTTTAACATTCCCGCTAAATAAAAAGGAGATTGTATTTTCTAAATATTTATTTTCACTAATACTTTTAATTATGCCAGTATTTGTATTTGTTGTTTTCTCGGGAGTTTATGTGATAGCATTACAGCTTTCTGGCGAGTTATTCTTTCAAAAACTCATAACACTTGGATCTTTTTCTTTTGCATTTTTAGTAATGTTTTCAATAAACCTCCCGTGGTATTTTAAGTATGATTATGACAAAGCTATTTATTTTAATGGGTATATTTCAACAATAATATTTTTTATAATATCTCCTGTTTTAGTGTTGAGACAATTAGATAACGGTATTTTGCCTGAATATTTACAAACGACAATTAGCAGATTGCCAAAGATAGGAGCTACAAGCATAGTGTGCATGCTATTTGTTTCGATGTTTTTTTTAATTATATCTATCAGGCTTTCGGAGCGCATTTTAGTAAAAAAAGAAATTTGAATTTTTTAGGGGGAATAAAAAATGTTAACACTGATATTAAAAGATTTTAGAATTCAGAGAAATAAGCTGATAATGTCATGCTTTTCAATAGCGTTCTTATCTGTATTTTTTCCAGTTTTGATAAATTATATTTTGCCTAAGAACATGAAGCAGTTTTTTACATTAAGTGGTATGATCTTCGTACTAATACTATTTGCCCTTGTATATACCTTTATTGAAAGTGTATTCGTGGAAGAAGAAAAAAACGGGATAATAAAACTTATAGCTACTTTCCCAGTTGATAGAAGGGATATCGTTTTATGCAAATACATATCTATTTTTGTAGTGATGATTTTGGCAGCATTTCTTTTTAAAGCTTCATGCCTAATATCTGGGAGTATGCTTCCAGCAGAAGCAGCAGCTGTATTGAATAATAATTTTAGTAGCTCACTCATTGTTGGATATGGACTTAGTGTCGGATTCATATCTCTCTTTCTGCCTATATACTTTAAGTATGGCTACGAAAAAGCTTCGGTTATTTCAATGTTCTCAATTGCGTTATGCTTTCCTATAATAGCAGCTCCTATTGGTTATGGAATGACATTTGATTGGTTCAAGGAAGGCTTTTTCGAAGTATTGAAATCATTGAACTCAATTTATGCACTGATGATTTTTCTAATAATTACTGTCGCTATTTATGCCATCTCTATTCTTATTTCGATTTCACAGTTTAAAAAAAGAAGCTTGTTTTAAATTGATTATGACCAAAAAACTAATAAAAGACTAATAAAAGACTAAAATACTAATAAAAGACTAAAATACTAATAAAAGACTAAAATACTAAATTAATTATTATGGTTTGCGTTCAAAAGAACTTTAAAGTGTATAAAATTAATGCTTCCACAAGAACCTTTATTATTTGATCGGCATAGAATATTATGTAAAGTCGTATATGATTGGCTCAAATAGTAGAACAGTTTGTAGCTACTACAGCTTATGCAAAAGGGGGATAATTGTGGAAAGATTGAATCCAGATAAATTGTATGTTGAATTCACACCTGGAGTTACATTGACTGAACCAGTAATAGGGCGTAAGTATACATTAACGCACTCAGATATAACTGCAAACCTTTTTCTTACCATAGGTCTCCAGTTTGCCTATGACAAGATCAATGCTATAAGAGATGAGGTGCTTGCAGAATGGAGAACGAATAATGGATTTCCATTTCTATATGTATACGTTTATGTAGATGGGCAGTTTGATCCATCAGTATCTGCTGTGCGTAATGAAATTTTCAGACGTGAGCTGCCATTAGCTCTAGAAGCTATCAGATATGGAGACAGAATATTCTTTTTAGCTCAATCACAATTGGATAATTCGCCTATATTAATACGCTTTGATTCAAAAAAAACTGATTATAACAGGCTTGAGTACTGGGGTACTCCGAAGGATTATTTCTTTATAAATACACATATAAACTCACTTACAGGACAGGGAAAGTATACAATATAGTTTTATAGTATACTTTCCCCTTTCTATCTCTGCAAGAATCAAGTAGATAGACCAGAAAAGAAAGATAAAGAGAAGGTTTTCCTGCATAACAAATATTGGAACAGTATAACTTACACCCTAAGGTTGGAAACAAAATTACTAGCAAATATAAAGTATTGATTTTTCAACCTTCATCCTCCATTATTATCAAAATGGTTCCTTTGATTCAATACATGGTTCAACCCATGGTTATTTTTTAATTGAATACTTCAAACTCATATATTCTTGCTGTAGTATTTCCAATTTGCTCTGCTTGTGTAATATATAGCCTCACATACTTTGCTTTAACTGGGTTTATTTTTCTATCTGTGACACTTGAGGTATTATTAGTTACTATATCAGCATCATACCATGTAGTCCCGTCCAGACTTGTCTGTAGTTTGAAGTTTCTGGTGTTATTTGTCTTGCCGCTATCACCGCCTGCACCAGCATGCATTACTAACCATCTTTTTATGGTGTATTCTTTATCAAGATTTATAGTTAACCATTTGTCTCCAGAATTTGAAGCACTCCAATTACTTGCTGTAGTTTTGTCAACTGCTTTTTTGGGTTCGTTATTAACTACATAACTGCTTGCAGAAGCAGTTTTAAACTTCACCACATTCTCTCTATATGCATTTGTAGTAATGCCTCCCAGATTAGCTTTAAATGTCTTTATTTCATATTTACCTATTGGAGTTGTAAAGGAATTTCCATTAAAGCTTCTTGAGCCAATATTTTCTTCCAAAAGGTTCGTTTCGTAGAGGGAAGTGATATTGTTCGGTAAAGTTATTGTAGCATTAGTACCACTTTTACCTTGAGTCTCATACATTCTTACAATATAATCATTGGAATCTTCAGCCTTCTTTAATACTGATAATATTACATTAGGGACATTAACACTCATAAAGGATTTAGATTTTCCTAAATTTCCGCTATGCTGTGTGGTCTGATAAGCCAATACAGGGTAATTTAGCTCATAACCTTTATATACTGTATTTGCAGTTTTCCAGTCTCCCGAATGGGGATATATTGAATATGTGAATTCATGGCTTCCCTTATCACAATTAGAATCAGGATCTATTGGGGACCTTAAAAGTGAAAGTCTCATTGTGTTTTGGTATGTATCATATCCATATTTGCAATTATTTAATAAGCTTACACCATAACCATTGTTTGAAAGGTCTGCCCACTTATGTGCAGAAACTTCAAATCTGGCCTTATTAAAGCTGGTATCTCTTTGGTTAGACCTTGTTTGAGTTCCATAAGCCACTTCATAATCTGCTGTTTTTGCTCCTGTAATATTCCATGGAAATGCAACTTTAAGCATCTTGTGAGTTTCCTGCCAGTTTGCTGACATTCTCACATCTATTTTATCAATATTGTTGTATAAAGTGATGAACTGACTGAATGAAGATTTTCCATAGCTTTTATCAACTTTAAACGTTGACTTTACAGGACCGCTTTCAACTAGGGTTATACCGTTGTGTAAGCCTAGGTTGGAAAGTGGAGTTGCTGTCATATCATCATAATCAACATTCCAAGCATCCCATTCTTTTGGCGTATCTTCCAGAATTTGAAGTTTATTTCCTTCACCAGCCAAAACTTCGGTATTGTTTGACTTTTTAAAAATTCTTTTAATATTTCCAGTGCTATTATTTATCTCAACCCTATAGAATTGGTTTTCAAGTATTTTATCTGCATTAACATTATTTATTGCAGTCAATCCTGAACCTGAGTAATTACCAGTATTTGTAACAGCATGAACTACCTTATATCCTACAGAAGGTACTCCATCAACGATAAAAACGACTTTTGCCGAATTTCCAGATATACTTAAAACCTGTGATGGTATTTCTGTTCCATTATCAAATATTCTCACTGAAGTCGGAGCTGAATTAAAAGTAATGGTAGTTTCAACTGGTTGCTTTCTAGAAAAAGATAATGGATTGTATACAATAACAGGGGTTCCATTACCTGTAGTATCAGCTTTTTGTGAAATATTGGAAATAGCATTGCTTATTATATAATTAAGGGTACCTAAAGCAGCTTCACCATTTGCTTGAACTTCAGAAACTTGTCCGCTAGCTCCAGATCCTGGCAATGCGTCATGAAATTGATTTTGGAGTATTCTCTCCCATGTATCGTTTATTAGAGTTTGAGGATAACCCTCAGTTCCAAACATATTTGCCAAGCTTGAGAATTTTTCGGCTTCTTCAGCAGCAACTTCGCCAAAACGATTATTTTTCTTGATCAATGCTTGGCTTGTGTAAGTTCCTCGATGATTTTCCAAATACATTTCTCCATCCCATGTATCCGTGATCTTACTCTTATCATCGGCAGTAAGATTGTTAAAATAGCTATTCCCATTCCACATCTTTACGGATGGCATGCTAGGATCTTTATCATATGTATGTATTATATCAATTTGTGTTTGGTCTGGACCTCCTCCGTTGTCTCCATCTCCATACATTAACATTCCCTTTTTTATTCCAAGCCTATAAGGTGCATCCAACACATATTTGATATCTTCAGGAATGTTTACCTCCGAAGAATAATCAACCCTGGGTTTATAAGTAATTAATGAAGTCCCATCAATACCTTTCCAGTTAAATAACTCATAAGGGAAATAGTTTGGGTCATTCCAATTAAGTTTGGTTGTGGCAAAATAATCCATGCCACTCTTTTTAAGTATCTGAGGTAGCTGACCACTAAACCCAAAAACATCAGGTACCCATCCAACTTTACTTTTTACCCCAAACTCTTTTTGAAAAAATCTTTGGCCAAAAAGACTTTGGCGTACAAGGGATTCCCCGCTTGTCATATTCAAATCTGGTTCAACCCATTGTCCACCAACTAGGTTCCATTGGCCATTACTTACTTTTGACTTGATTTTAGTAAATAAGTCTGGATAAAATTGTTTTGTCCATAAATGATGCAATGCAGCTGGACTGTTAAAAGTGTAGTCTGAATTGGCATCCATAAGTCTAACAGCTTTGTTGTATGTATCAGGCACATATTTATTGACTGTAGTTGAAGTAGACCATAGCCAACTTGTGTCAATGTGTGCATTGCCTTCCATATAAACCGTATAGGTTTTATCATAGGCAAAAGCTGAGTTTGCAATGGAACTAACGGTAAGTGCCAAGGACGCCATTACAACTAGTCCCTTTTTCTTTCTTGAGTACATAAAATCAATCCTCTCTTTTATATAATTTTACTTTGATAAAGATCAAAGTTTACTGCCAACAATAATAAGAAATATCTTCGTGTTCTTTAAGCACAAAATTCTGACGATTTAACGAGGTTTTGTAATATGAGAATCAGAAGTTTTAGTACTTAATGTATTTTGCATTAACAAGCTGTATAAGGTTGGTGATAAATCCAAAACCAAAGTCTCTGTATTGTGATCTGAAAAATGTATGTTCTGCTCCTTAGCTTTATTTAGGGAAACCGCTAAAGTATCTTCTTTCAAAACATTTAGAGGATAGTTTTCAATTTCATTGCGAAACCAAGTATATAATAAATACTCAAAATCATTCAGTTCTTGAATGACTTTTGAGGAATTTTCGATTTTCGGAGTTCTTTGCCATAAAGGTAGTACATTATTGGCAAAGATATAGGAATTATAAAAACCATCACCTTCATCACCAATTGAATTCTTCAGAATATCCTTAATATCAAAAGGCTTGTTTCCGTATTCCTTTAAAATGTATTTCAAGGTTCGGTTCGGTTGCTTAAATTTATTGAGGCTTTTATCCTCAATGGCTTTGATTATAAGAGGGGCTAAAGTATAATGCAAAAATTCGGTTTTTCCTCCTGAATCAACATATTTTTCTTCATTTATAGGAATTATCTCTTTAATTTTTGGGTCCTTGAAATACATGTATACATATTTTCTGAAAAGTGAATCAAAGTTCTCTTTCGTATCAATATTCAAGCTTTTTTTAAAATTATTTGGTAAAAACCCTGCTGCCACATTTTCATAGTAGGTTGCAAGTCCTTCATAAAACCATAAATTCGGAGGACTAAAAATCTGAGGTGATTTTACATTCGTTTCGAAAAAAGCATGAAATATTCGATGTGAAATGAGTTCCCAATCCCTCTTATTGCGTGGATCAAATGTAGTTCCAAGGGTCTCACTGCTTGATCCGCCTAAAATCCCAACACTGTTATCAGGAGATTTTTCAAGTAGAGTAATGGAAAATTTGGGCAATCCCTTGCCGAAAAGACCTTCATAATAAATAAAAATACTTTTTAGTCCATCTTTTGTTTCTGTTAATCTGGTATTGTTTATAGAAGTGTCTACATATAAGTCAACTACACCATATTTTGAAGTTATCTGTTCTTTATTAAACTTTCCCAAGGAAAAGCAGGCTTTGTTTAAATGATATATGTCAAGCCATGTGGGATATTCAATTACAGAAGTAACTGTATTTTCATCATATAAACCTTTGCGTTCAAATGGAATGGCACCAGTCCAACCTGTCTTTGATTTTACATAGATATTGATTTGCGATATATTCTTTTTTATCTCAGTATCTGAATAAACATAAGCATCTGCAGGAAGAATTAAAACATCATCCCCCTCAAACACCAAACTGTCTTTATATATTTCTCCCCTATGCCCATGTTTGGCGAGTTGCCCTATTTTTACCTTGTAGCTTAAAACTATCGAATCACAATCCAGATTGTCTATAACAACATATTGATTTTCTTCATTAAGCGTCGTTTTACTGCTTTCTCTTAAACCGTGAAAGGAATAATCAAAACTGTTTGCTTTCCCCTTATACAGTTCTAATCTATCCCGATTCTTTAAGTTGCTTATTTTTAAGTTTATATTTAATATGTTATCTGATTCAGATATAGTTTGGATTGCATATTCCAGCTTGTATGGAGGTGAGCTTAAAGTAAAGCCTAGAATTGAGTACGAAAATATAAGAATTACCACTACAGATGCCAATATGTAATGTATCTTTTTGACTCTGATCTTCCTTAGATCCCTTGTTGCTTTTTTTAGTACGTTTGTCATCATAACCATTTCACCCTTTTTACATAAGTTTGACCATCATCAATATAGTTGATGATTTTTTATGAATTCTACCTATCCTTATATTTAGATTAATTAAGTTCCAATAACATTATAAGCATGAATTTTATACAAATAATGGTTTAATTGTGGAGAATTTGTGTAAATTTTAAAGAGAATTTGTGGAGTTTATATTTAATTTGTTTTATTTTTTTCTGTTCATAAAAGATTGGTTGTGTTATAATAATATGCTGTATATAACTAACCGATTTGATTAAGGATATTTATGGAGGACTCTATAAATGGCAAGTGAAAGACAGAAAAAAATTAGAAACTTTTGTATAATTGCTCATATTGATCATGGGAAATCAACTCTTGCGGACAGGCTGCTTGAAAAAACAGGCGTGTTAACAGCGAGGGAAATGGATAATCAAGTTCTTGACAATATGGACATTGAAAGAGAACGCGGTATTACAATAAAAGCGCAGGCAGTTAGAATGGTGTATAAGGCAAGTAATGGAGAGGAGTATATATTGAATCTTATAGATACTCCAGGGCATGTTGACTTTAATTATGAGGTTTCAAGAAGCCTAGCTGCATGTGAAGGTGCGATTCTAGTTGTTGATGCAGCTCAAGGAATCGAGGCCCAGACATTAGCTAATGTTTATCTTGCTTTAGAACATAACCTTGAGATAATTCCTGTAATAAATAAAATAGATTTACCAAGTGCACAGCCCGAGCATGTTAAAAAGGAAATTGAGGATGTTATTGGGCTTGATGCAAGTGAAGCTCCTATGGTATCTGCTAAAAATGGATTGAATATTGGAGAGGTTCTGGAAAGCGTAGTTAAGCTAACACCATGTCCAGATGCCGATGAGAATGCACCACTAAAGGCATTGATATTTGATTCATACTATGACAGCTATAAAGGAGTTATAGTATATGTAAGGATAAAGGAAGGCAGAGTAAAGGTCGGGGACCAGATAAAGATGATGTACACTGGCAAGGAGTTTGCTGTTACAGAAGTGGGGTACTTCAGACCAGGATCCTTGCTTTCATGCAATGAGCTTTTAGCTGGTGATGTAGGTTATATTGCCGCAAGTATTAAGAATGTTAAGGATACCCGTGTAGGAGATACTGTTACGCTTTCGGACAACCCCACTAAAGAGCCTCTTCCAGGATATAAAAAGGTTAACTCAATGGTTTTCAGTGGTATATACCCAGCAGATGGTTCAAAGTATGGAGATTTGAGAGATGCTCTTGAAAAACTCCAGCTAAATGATGCATCACTTAGTTTTGAGCCTGAGTCTTCTGTTGCGCTTGGATTTGGATTCAGATGCGGATTCCTAGGACTTCTTCATATGGAAATAATACAGGAGCGCCTTGAAAGAGAATATGACCTTGATTTAGTTACAACTGCACCAAGTGTTATATACAGAATTAATAAAACCGATGGTGCTACGATATATATAGATAATCCTACAAATTTACCTCCTACAGGTGAGATTGCTTCGATGGAAGAGCCAATGGTTAAGGCTAATATTATGCTCCCAACTGAATATGTTGGAAGCACAATGGATTTGTGTCAAGAAAGACGCGGAATATATAAGGATATGAAGTATATTGATGAAGGAAGGGTTATGCTGCATTATGAAATGCCATTGAATGAAATTATTTATGATTTCTTTGATGCATTAAAGTCAAGATCAAGGGGCTATGCCTCATTGGACTATGAGCTTTTAGGGTATAGGGTTTCTACTCTTGTAAAGCTGGATATATATCTGAACAGCGAAATTGTAGATGCGTTATCTTTCATTGTTCATACTGAAAAGGCGTATGCAAGAGGAAGAAGAATAGCTGAAAAGCTCAAAGAATCAATTCCAAGACAGATGTTTGAGATACCTATTCAGGCTTGCATCGGTGGTAAAATTATTGCAAGAGAAACGGTTAAGGCATTTAGAAAAGACGTTCTTGCAAAATGCTATGGCGGTGATATAACAAGAAAGAAAAAGCTTCTTGAAAAGCAAAAAGAAGGTAAAAAGCGAATGAGACAGGTCGGTAGCGTAGAGGTTCCACAGGAAGCCTTCATGAGCGTACTGAAGCTTGACAGTTAAAATATGAAAAGAAATATTGGACTTTATATACATGTGCCTTTTTGTGCCGCCAAATGTTTTTATTGTGATTTCAACTCTTTTGCAGACAGGAATCAGTTGATTGAGCCTTATTTTAAAGCTCTTGAGTCGGAAATTGAGTCTTATTCAAGTAAGTTAAAGGAGTTCGAAGTTGAAACTGTTTTTATTGGCGGGGGGACTCCTTCAAGTGTTGAGGCAGAGTATATTGTTAAAGTTATAAATACATTAAAAAATAGTTATAATATAAAAGAAAATGCTGAGATAAGCATGGAGACTAATCCAGGTACATTATCTCAGCAAAAGCTTAATTTATATAAGAAAATAGGCATAAACAGGCTTAGTATCGGACTTCAGGCTTGGCAAAACAACCTTCTCAAATCAATTGGAAGGATTCACAGTATTGATGAGTTTGTTGATAATTTCAATATGGCAAGAAAGATAGGATTTGACAACATAAACGTTGATCTTATTTTTTCATTGCCAGGCCAGACTAAAGTAGATTGGGTAGAAACCTTGAAAAATGTTGCAAATCTCTCACCTGAACATATTTCATGTTACAGTTTAAAAATAGAAGAGGGCACGATATTTGGAGAAAAACTCAAATCAGGCCAGATTAATGAGACTGAAGATGAGTTGGATAGAGAGATGTATTATTATGCAATTGAGACTTTGGGCAAATATGGATATGACCTTTACGAGATATCCAATTTTTCAAAGCCAGGCAAAGAGTGCAGACATAATTTAATATACTGGAATATAAATGAGTATCTTGGATTTGGTTCAGGGGCTCATTCTTATTTTAAAGGGAATCGCTTTAATAATACTTGTGACCTACATGATTATATCAATAAATTGTCTCATGAGATCAGCGCAGCTGGAAGCGTTATTAGTATAGACAAAGAAGAAAGCATGGTTGAATATATTATCCTTGGTCTTAGGCTTTCAAAGGGGATATGCAGTATTGAGTTTGAAAGTAAATATGGAATGAGCTTGTATCAAAAGTTCGGAGACAAATTTAAAAACCTTAATAAAAATGGACTTGTTTATTTTGATAATAGTAGCATAAAATTGACAAATAAAGGTCGCGATCTTGCGAACCAGGTTTTCATTGAATTTATATAGGGCGATTTCAAAAATTTCCTTAGTCAATTTATTTAATGATGAAAAGTACTTAAATCAATATTTTTGAAATCGCCAGTCGACCAGTCGTTTTTTGGCATTACCTAGGGCATACGCGAGTTTTGATTTTACAAAGTACTTGACAAACAAAATATAAGATTGTATATTTAAATTATAATTAGCACTCAACGAAGAGGAGTGCTAACAAAAGGGGAGCTGGATATGTACTTGGATGATAGAAAAAGGAAAATCCTCCAGGCCATTATTGATGACTACATTAATACAGCAGAACCGATAGGTTCAAGGACAATTGCACGAAAGCATGAGCTGGGTTTGAGTTCCGCAACGATTAGGAACGAGATGTCAGATTTGGAAGAAATGGGTTATCTGGCGCAGCCGCATACGTCTGCTGGAAGAGTACCTTCCGATAAAGGCTACAGGCTTTATGTAGATGAGCTAATGAAAGCTCGAGATATTACAACTGAAGATGCAGATACAATAAAGAGAGCATTAGAGATCAGGATAAATGAAATGAGTCAATTGATCAGGCAGGCTTCGATGATTGTATCAAAAATAACCAAATATACATCGATTGCCATGTCACCTCAGTTGACAAAGAGTACTCTTAAAGCTGTTCAGGTCGTACCAATTCAGACTGGAAGGGCCTTGATTATTGTAGTTACCAATGCAAATATTATTAGAAATTGTTTCATAAGGATTCCTGAAAATGTTACTGCGGATTTTCTAATAATATTGTCAAATGCATTAAATAGTCGCTTAAGTGGACTTTCCATTGATCAGATAAACAGCAATGTGGTATTGGAAATGGAGAGAGATACTGGAGTTACAAAAGATATTCTTATGCCGATTTTAGATGCTATTGCAGATTGTATAAATAACATTGACTATTCGGATGTCTATCTTGAAGGTACTACTAATATCCTTAATTATCCTGAGTTTATGGACATTATAAAAGCAAAAGAGTTTTTAAATGTTCTGGATGAAAAGGACTTTGTTTATAAATTACTAAACAATCCTATGGAGAATGATGGCATAAATGTTCAGATAGGTAATGAAAATGTTATGAAGCAAATAAAAGATTGCAGCCTGGTTACTGCTACGTATAGCTTTGGAAATATTGTTCTTGGTACAATTGGTGTTATCGGCCCTACAAGAATGGATTATGCAAAAGTAATTTCTTCGATGAACTTTCTAAAAAGGAAGCTCAATGAAGAAATATTAAAACATATAGGTGATTCAAATGATTAATAGTAATTATGACAAACGGGAGGGAAAACAAAAGTAATATGATGAAGAATAAAAAGAATGAAGATAAGAAAAACGATGAGAAAATCTCTAAAGAAATGAATGAAAAAGTTACCAACATAGATGAAAATGAAGAAAATGTTGAAGTCGAAGGTAATAAAGCAAATGTAGCTGATAAGGTTAGTTCTTTAAAGGTAGAGCTTGATGTAAAAACAAAGAAGTGCGATGAGTATTATAATATGCTGCAAAGAACAGTTGCTGAGTTTGATAACTACAAGAAGAGAACTGCAAAAGAGAAAGAAACTATATACCAAGATGCACTAAGTGATGCTGTTCTTGCAATGTTACCTGTGGTTGACAATTTTGAAAGAGCAGTTAAAACTACTGAAAGTGGTGCTGATATGGCCTCTTTTAAAGAAGGAATGGACCTTGTTTACAGACAGTTGAAAGATTCATTAAAAAGCTTAGGCGTCGAAGAAATTGTAAGCGTGGGTGATAAATTTGACCCACAGCTACATAATGCCATAAGGCATATTGAAGATGAGGCTCATGACGAAAATACTGTTATAGAGGAGTTTCAAAAGGGCTATAAGATACAGGACAAAGTTATAAGACATAGTATGGTTATTGTTGCAAATTAAGGCTTACTTTAAATATTACAAACAACATATTTTAATTATAAAATTAAGGAATTATTAAGGAGGAAATTTAAATGGCTAAAGTAATTGGAATAGATTTAGGTACAACAAACTCTTGCGTATCTGTTATGGAGGGCGGCGAGCCTGTAGTTATACCAAACCCAGAAGGTAATAGAACTACACCATCAGTTGTTGCATTTTCAAAAACTGGAGAGAGGCTTGTAGGTCAGGTAGCAAAAAGACAGGCTGTTACAAATCCTGAAAGAACAGTAATATCGATCAAGAGAGATATGGGAACTGACAGGAAGGTCAAAGTTGATGACAAGCAATATACTCCTCAAGAAGTATCTGCAATGATTTTGCAGAAATTGAAAGCAGACGCTGAAGCATTCTTAGGAGAAACAGTTTCACAGGCAGTTATAACTGTACCTGCGTATTTTAGTGACTCTCAAAGACAAGCAACAAAGGATGCAGGAAAAATTGCTGGACTTGAAGTACTTAGAATAATAAATGAACCAACAGCAGCTGCATTAGCTTATGGTCTTGATAAAGAGCACGATCAGAAGATACTTGTATTTGACTTAGGTGGAGGAACATTTGACGTGTCATTGCTTGAAATAGGCGATGGAGTTTTTGAAGTTCTTGCTACTCATGGTAACAATAGACTTGGTGGAGATGATTTTGACCAGAGAGTAATGGATTATCTTGCTGATGAATTCAAGAAGGAAAATGGAATTGACTTAAGAAATGATAAAATGGCTCTTCAGAGACTTAAAGAAGCTGCAGAAAAAGCTAAAATAGAATTGTCAGGTGTTGCTACTACAAATATCAACCTTCCATTTATTACAGCTGACGCTTCAGGACCTAAGCATCTTGATGTTACAATGACAAGAGCAAAGTTTGACGAAATCACTGCTGATTTGGTTGAGAAAACAATGGAGCCTACAAGAAGAGCAATGCAGGATGCGGGTCTTAGTCCTGATAAGATTGATAAAATTTTGCTAGTTGGTGGATCGACAAGAATCCCAGCTGTACAGGAAGCTGTTAAAAAATACTTTGGTAAAGAACCATTCAAGGGAATAAATCCTGATGAGTGTGTTGCAGTTGGTGCTGCTATTCAGGCAGGTGTTTTGACTGGGGATGTTAAGGGTCTTGTACTTCTTGATGTTACACCTCTTTCACTCGGACTAGAGACATTAGGTGGAGTATTCACCAAGCTGATCGATAGAAACACTACAATACCTGCTAAAAAGAGCCAGACATTCACAACTCCAGCAGATAACCAGACAAGTGTTGAAATACATGTTCTGCAGGGTGAAAGAGAAATGGCACAGTATAACAAAACATTGGGTAAATTCAATCTTACAGGTATACCACCAGCACCAAGAGGGGTTCCACAGATTGAGGTAACATTCGATATAGATGCTAATGGTATCGTTCATGTTTCAGCAAAGGACTTAGGAACAGGAAACGAGCAGAAGATTACTATTACTGCTTCAACTAATTTATCAGATGATGAGATTGATAAAGCAGTTAAGGATGCAGAGAAGTTTGCTGCAGAAGATAAAAAGAAGAAAGAGGAAATAGATATCAGAAATAATGCTGATTCTATGGTATTCCAATCCGAGAAGACTTTAAAAGACTTCGGAGATAAAGTAAGTGATGAAGACAAGTCAAAGATCCAGACTGAAATAGATAAAGTTAAGGAAGCGTTAAAGGGAACAGATACAGAAGCAATCAAGAAAGCTTCTGAAGAGTTGACACAAGCTTTCCATGATTTGTCATCAAAAATATACCAGCAAAATCCAGGAGCAGCAGGTGGATTTGATCCAAGTGCTGCAGGGCAATCAGGAGCTGATGCTGCTGGAGCTGGAGCAGATAATGTGTATGATGCAGACTACAAGGTTGTTGATGATGATAAAAAATAATTATTTATAACAATCGCTAGGCCAAAGTCATTTAAAATGGCTTTGGCTATTTGAATATATAGGAATTATGGTGTAATTTAAAATGATAACAATTTAAGAATGGAGTTGATAGGATGGCTGAGAAGAGGGATTACTATGAAGTCCTTGGCGTTGATAAAGGCGCATCCGATGTTGAAATAAAAAAGGCATATAGAAAAATGGCAAAACAGTATCATCCAGATGTTAATCCTGATGATAAAACAGCTGAAGCAAAGTTTAAGGAAGCTAACGAGGCTTATGAAGTATTAAGTGATGAGCAGAAGCGCGCTAGATACGATCAGTATGGGCACGCGGGTACTGACCCAAATGGATTTGGTGGTGCTGGTGGCTTTGGAGATTTTGATTTTGGCGGGATAGGTGATATTTTCGAATCTTTCTTTGGTGGAGGTTCAGGCTTTGGTAGATCATCAAGAAGGGGTGGTCCTCAAAAGGGCAACGATTTAAAACAAGTGGTTGATATTTCCTTTGAGGAAGCTGCATTCGGATGTGAAAGGGAAATTTCCATGAATAGAATGGAAAGCTGTCCTACATGTAACGGATCGGGTTCAAAGCAAGGATCAAGCACATCAAGCTGTAAGCACTGCAACGGAAGCGGGCAGGTTCAATACAAGCAGAGCACACCGTTTGGTCAGTTTGTTAATGTAAAGACATGTGATGTATGTCGTGGGGAAGGTAAAATAATCACAGACCCATGTACTGCTTGTCATGGAAAAGGTAAGACAAGAAAAAGTGTAAAAATGAAGGTTAAGATTCCTTCTGGTATAGATGACGGACAGACAATTTCACTAAGAGGTGAAGGGGAACCAGGCTCAAAAGGTGGCCCTAGTGGTGACCTTTATTTGAATATTAGAGTAAAACCTCATCCGCTATTTCAAAGACAAGGCAATGATGTCATTTGCGAGATGCCTATAACTTTTGTTCAAGCAGCTTTAGGTTCTGAGGTTGAAGTCCCAACTCTTGATGGAAAGGTTAAATACACAATACCTGAGGGGACACAGACTGCTGCTGTATTTAGATTAAAGGGAAAAGGGATTCCGAACTTAAGAGGTAGTGGACGTGGTGACCAATACGTAAGAGTAAATGTAGAGGTGCCAAAGAAGCTTAATGAGCGTCAGAAGACTGTTCTGAGAGAGTTTGCAGATCTTAGCGGTGACGATGGATATGAGCAAAGAAAAAGTTTCATTGATAAAATGAAAGGTGTTCTAGGAATGTAAAGATCCTTAAGTTATGCATTTGGGTATCAATAAGGCTAAGATAAAGATAGACTAAAATATAGATGAAGTAAGAAAGAGGATAAAATGAAGTGGTACGAAATAATAATAAATACGACAAATGAAGCTAGTGATGCTATCTCTGAAATGCTAACTACTGTTGGTGCTGGCGGGGTAGCAATTGAAGATCCTTTGGATATAAGAAACGAGTTGGCCAAGCCAGGAACATTAGATTATGCAGATGCAGAGTTCCTTGATAAGCTAGGAGACGACGTTGTTATTAAGTCATATTTTTCTAGCGAGAAAAATTTTAGCGAGATACTTATGATTATTCAAGAAAAGCTAGCATTTATAGCAGGGTTTCTTGATGTCGGTAAGGGATACATGGGATATAATGAGGTTGACGATGAGGATTGGGCTACATCATGGAAAAAATACTACAAGCCTATTAAGATAACAGACCATGTGGTTATTAAGCCGTCATGGGAAGAATATGATGTTAAAGAAGGGGATGTAGTTATTGAGCTTGATCCAGGTATGGCGTTTGGTACTGGAACTCATGAAACTACAATGATGTGCTCACAGCTTTCTGAAAAGTATTTGAAAAGCGGTGATAGAGTTTTAGATATAGGATGTGGAACAGGAATATTATCAATAATAGCTTCAAAACTTGGGGCGAAGGAAGTTGATGCTATTGATATAGATGAGGTAGCAGTAAAGGTATCAAAAGAAAACTGTTTAATTAACAAAGCCTGCAATATAAATGTCAGCAAAAATATTCTAAGCGATTTAAAACCAACGAAATACGACATGGTAGTGGCTAATATAATTGCGACTGTTATTGTAGATATATCAAAAATTATGCCTGACTATATTAAAAAAGGTGGGTATTTTATTACTTCAGGTATAATCAAAGAACGCAAACAAGAAGTTATTGAAGCGTATACTGCTAACAGTTTTACTTGTGAGACTGTTATAGAAATGGGAGAATGGGTGGCGATCGCATTTAAATGCCAAAGTTCTTTGTAAAAACAGAAAATGTTAAAAATGAAAACATAATAATTTCAGGAGAAGACTTTAACCATATAAAAAATGTGTTGAGGCTTAGAAGAGGAGAAAATATTACTGTCGGAGATTTCGATGGAACAGATTATACTGTTAGCATTGAGAGCTATGAGACTGATTGTGTTATAACACGGATTTTAAGCACCTCTTCTAATAATACCGAGTCAGATATTGATGTTGTATTGTTTCAAGGTATTCCAAAGTCTGACAAGATGGAATTGATTATCCAAAAGAGTGTTGAATTAGGAGTTAAAAGGATTGTTCCTGTATTTACTGAAAGAACAGTAGTTAAGCTCAATGGTGATAAAGATATAAAAAATAAGGTTTCAAGATGGCAAAGGATTGCATTAGAAGCATCTAAACAGTGCAATAGAGGCATTGTTCCTCAAATTGAGTCACCTATTCAGTTTGAAAATGCTTTAAGATTAGCAGGTACTTCTGATTTAAGTGTTATCCCCTATGAAAAGGAAAATGCAAACAGACTAAAACCAATTCTTATGAATGCAATGCCGAAAAGCATTTCTGTGATAATTGGACCTGAGGGTGGATTTACTGAAAAGGAAATATCTAAGTCGATAGAAAATAAAGTGGTACCTGTAACGTTAGGACCTAGGATTCTCAGAACAGAAACAGCTGGATTTGTTGCATTATCTATTTTAATGTATGAGCTTGGGGATATTGGGTAATATAATTTAAGAGACCTAATGTTTTACAATTGTAGTGTTGGTTATTTTGATATATAAATGCAAGATTAATAATTAATATTAATCATCTAAATCAAAAAAAAACTTTAATTTATTTAAAACTATGTTATAATACTTATTAGATTTTAAAAAGGGTGATTATGACATATGATTAAAAGTATGACAGGTTTTGGAAGAGGAGAACATCAAGATGGTGGGAAGTTGTTTACAGTTGAAATCAAGACTGTAAATCATAGGTATAGTGATATATTTATTAAGATGCCTAGACAGATTTCCTATTTAGAGGAAAAAGTTAGATCTGAGATATCAAAGTCTTTATCACGTGGAAAAGTTGATGTTTATATTTCGTTTGAAGACTATGCAGATGATTCAAAATGTGTTTTAGTTGATGAACCGTTGGCAAAAGCGTATATAGACGCAGTTAGGTTGATAAGAGACAGCTATGGTCTAAAAGATGATATATCTGCATCTTTGATTTCAAAGTTTCCAGATGTTCTTAAGGTTGAGAAAGCGGAGCAGGATGAAGAGGAGATTTTCAGTGTTTTAAAGACAGCTCTTAAGAATGCTTTAAGTGCTCTTATTTCAATGAGGGAGATTGAAGGTGCGACTGTAAAAGAAGATCTATCGGAAAAGCTTCAGTTCATAGAAGATCTTTTAAAAGATATTTTAAAGAGGGCACCTGATGTTGTCAAGGAATATAAGGTTAAGCTAGAGTCAAGAATAAAAGAGCTGTTAGATCAGCAAACTTTTGATGAAAATCGTATTGCAACTGAAGTAGCAATATTTGCAGATCGCTGCAGTATTGACGAAGAGATACAAAGACTTGGCAGTCATATCAAGCAAATGCGTGAGACTTTTGAGCTCAGTATACCAGTTGGAAGAAAGCTTGATTTTCTTGTCCAAGAAATGAATAGAGAAATTAATACAATAGGCTCAAAAGCAAATGATTTAAGTATTACTAAAAATGTAGTTGATTTAAAAAGTGAGTTAGAGAAAATTCGAGAGCAAATACAAAATATCGAATAAATTTTAGGAGGCAGTAAAATGAAGTTAATCAATATAGGTTTTGGCAATATTGTATCAGCCAATAGGCTTGTAGCTATAGTCAGTCCTGAATCTGCACCCATAAAAAGAATTATACAGGAAGCACGAGACCGTGGGATGCTTATAGATGCAACATATGGAAGAAGGACAAGGGCGGTTATAATTACGGACAGTGATCATATCATACTATCTGCTGTTCAGCCTGAAACTGTGGCACATAGACTGAATGTCAAGGAAGTAGAAAGTGACGATGCTATTGCGGAAGAGGAAGATAAAGGTTAACTTTTCCTTCTTGTTTAACGATAAATATTATATATGTTTTAGTCTATATTAAATACATCATTAATCTTACATTTAGCAGATAGATAAATGTATAAGATTAATCGTATTTAATATAAATGGTTATTTTTTAATAAATTATATGGATAGGAAGTGATTTCAAATGATATATCCACCAATGGCGTCTTTATTAAGTAAAGTTGACAGTAGATATACTTTGGTTGTTGCAGCAGCAAAGAGAGCAAGACAGCTTTCAGAGGGAGCAAACAAGCTTACAAAGTGTAGTTCTGAAAAGCCTGTTACTATTGCCATTAATGAAATTAATGAAGATAAGATTACTTATGTAAGGACAAAGAGTGGTATCAAATAGTTGTAAAATTATTTCTACAATTAAAGAGATATGGATTGAGTTTCCTTTTATTTTGATATCTCAGTCCAAGTCTTATTTTTTTATTGTTTAGGAAATATGGTGTATTATTATGGTAAAGTCATTTATTATTGGGTTATATATTAAATACGATTAATCTATTACATTTATCTATCTGCTAAATGTAAGATTAATGATGTATTTAATTTTGAACGTGGAGGAAAAGTATGCTTAAGGGTAAAACCGTTGTTGTAGGAGTATGCGGTGGTATTGCTACCTATAAAACGGTAGAGATTGTTAGCAAATTAAAGAAACTCAATGCTGATGTCAATGTTATAATGACTGAGAATTCAAAGGAGTTTGTTACACCTCTGACATTTCGGTCAATTTCAAACAATTCTGTTGTTTCTGATATGTTTGAAGAACCATCTAACTATAACATAAAGCATATATCTCTTGCACATAAAGCTGACATAATTCTGATAGCACCTGCAACTGCAAATATAATTGGAAAGATTGCAAACGGCATCGCAGATGATATGCTCTCAACGACTGTAATGGCCTCAAAGGCAAAAGTAATATTTGCACCAGCAATGAATGTTAATATGTACGAGAACAAGATTGTACAAGACAATATTTTAAGGCTAAAAAGTCTCGGATATATATTTATTGAGCCTGAAACGGGAATGCTTGCATGCGGTGTATACGACAAGGGAAGACTACCAGAGCCTGAGTCTATTATAAATCATGTTTTAAACTCAATAAATGATAGACTTGATATGGAAAATATTAAAGTTTTGATAACGGCAGGTCCAACAAGAGAGCCTATTGATCCAATAAGATATATATCAAACCATTCTTCTGGAAAAATGGGTTATTCAATTGCTAATGTAGCTTCTCGAAGAGGTGCATCAGTTGTAATTGTTTCAGGGCCTGTTAACATAGATAAACCACAAAATGTAAAAATTATCAATGTCAATACAGCAATTGAAATGCATAGAGAAGTAATGAGTAGGTTTCAAAATTTTGATGTGATTATAATGGCTGCAGCAGTTGCTGATTATAGATGTACTCGCGTCGCAGATAAAAAGATTAAAAAAGATTACGATGAAATTACCTTAGCATTAGAAAGAAATCCAGATATCGCTTATGATGTCGGAAAGATTAAAGGAAAAAGAGTATTTGTAGGTTTTTCTGCTGAGACAGATCATCTGATTGAAAATGCAGATAAAAAGCTTCAAAAGAAAAATTTTGATCTTATTGTTGCAAATGATGTTACAAAGGAAGGGGCAGGGTTTAATGCTGACACCAATATTGTCACGATCATTGACAAAAAAGGTACTATTGATCTTCCTTTAATGAGTAAGAACTGTGTTGCAGAAGAGATTTTAAACAGAGTTTTAAAAATGATCAATAAGAATGAAAATTAGAGAATAATATAAAACAAAAAATAAAAGAAAATAAAAGAAACAATAAAAGAAATAATAAAATTTAATTTTAAATACTATTTAAAAGTTGATTATTAAGGAGGAATAGCTGTGGTAGAAATTACAATGGAGAAAATCGTTGCTTTAGCAAAAAATAGAGGATTTGTTTATCCTGGATCAGATATATATGGAGGATTGGCAAATGCTTGGGATTATGGTCCTCTAGGTGTTGAGTTAAAGAACAATGTTAAAAAGGCTTGGTGGAGAAAGTTTATTCAGGAGAGTCCGTATAATGTTGGGGTTGATTGTGCTATTCTAATGAATCCTGAAGTATGGGTAGCATCAGGACATGTTGGCGGATTTAGCGATCCGTTGATAGACTGTAAGGAATGTAAGACAAGACATAGAGCAGATAAATTAATAGAAGATTGGAATAAGGCAAATAATATAGATATGCCTGTAGATGGCTGGAAGAATGAACAGCTTATGGAGTATATAAAAGAAAAACAAGTAAAATGTCCAAATTGTGAAAAAATGAATTTTACAGAAATTAGAAAATTCAATCTTATGTTTAAAACGTATCAGGGAGTAACTGAGGATTCAAAAGCAGAAATTTTCTTAAGGCCTGAGACCGCTCAGGGGATATTTGTAAACTTTAAAAACGTACAAAGAACAACAAGAAAAAAAATACCATTCGGAATTGGACAAATAGGAAAGTCCTTTAGAAATGAAATTACTCCAGGTAATTTTACATTCAGAACAAGAGAGTTTGAGCAAATGGAACTTGAGTTTTTCTGTGAGCCAGGTACAGATTTGGAATGGTTTAAATATTGGAAAGATTTTTGTTATAACTGGCTATTAAAGCTTGGTATAAAGCCTGATAGCTTGAAACTTAGAGATCATTCGCAAAAAGAATTATCACATTATAGCAATGCGACAACAGATATCGAATTCAAATTCCCTTTTGGTTGGGGTGAGCTATGGGGAATAGCAGACAGAACAGATTTCGACTTGAAGCAGCATATGGAGCACGCTAAGGACGATCTTTCATATTTTGACCCTACAACAAATGAGAAATATGTTCCTTATTGTATAGAGCCTTCTCTTGGAGCTGATAGGGTTACATTGGCCTTCCTTTGTGATGCGTATGACGAAGAAACAGTTGCAGAAGGGGATGTAAGGACTGTGTTGAGATTCCATCCAGCCATTGCACCTGTCAAAATAGCAGTCTTACCTTTATCAAAAAAACTTGGTGAAGATGCAAATAAAGTGTATGATATGCTAATAAAGAAATTTGTATGTGAGTTTGACGAGACTGGTAGCATTGGAAAAAGATACAGAAGACAGGACGAAATTGGAACTCCTTACTGTATCACTTTTGACTTTGACTCATTAAATGATCAAAGTGTAACAGTTAGAGAAAGAGATTCGATGCAGCAGATACGTATAAAAATAGAAGATCTAATGAAGTATTTTGATGATAAGTTTGAGTTTTAAGCTTAATTATATTAAATACACTTGATTTAGGCGATTTAAAAAATTTCCTTGTTCGATTTTAAATGGACAAATTTACTAAAATCAATATTTTTTAAATCAACAGTTGAGCAGTTATTTTTTAGAATCACCTTATGTAAATTAATTTTTAAAAATAACAGTACTAATAAAGGTACATGTTATTTTTTTTGTATATTTGTTATTTTTTTTGTTTATACAGAATTCTATTTATTTATTTGCTTATTTATGGTAGTCTTACATTGTAGTTAATTTTTGAGTTGTTGTTTAAATATGAACCCATGCCAAAAATGTATAATAAATACCATGATTATCAATTAAAAATAAAGGAGAAATTTAATATACTATAATTAAGATTATTCTTTTAACAACTAATTAAAATATCTTACATAAAATAATTTTAACAGCTTAATTTATAAAACATCACTTAACAAATACTTAATAATATTGGTACTTTGAAAAATGAATAATATATCAGAAGATTTTGTTTAGAATGGAAAATAGAGAAGTTTTGTTGTTTTTAATGTTTGGATCAAAGGTATAAGTGTATAATTAGAAGTATTGAAAATCAGGTTCAGTCCTTTCTAAAAATCGATACTATTCAGCACTGAAAGTTTGATCATTCCAAGGATAATCCATATACAAAAACCTTATCTATGATTGACTGGTATATTTTTATTAATTATTTATTATATATAATGTGTGGTTTTAATTTATAGTTTACTGTTAATTCTTTTTTCAATAAGTTTATTTCAACTTTTGCCGACTTGGGGTTATATCAGTATAACAAATATACAACGTATCTGTTTCTTAGTATAAAGTTTTTAAAATAGGTAAAAATGCGACAGAAAATAGAAAAGTTTTATGTTTGTATATAAATAGGACAAGGAAGAAGTGCTTGTATTAGCTAGATTTACTTCATTGTCGCCTTGATTCTTATATTCTTTGCGGGGGGTAATTGTTGCTTGGCTAGAATAATAACAAACAATTTATTTGTAAAACATGATCCAAACATAATGTGAAGTTCGATCGATGGGCTTTATGTTATGTTATGTTTATTCTATTTAAGTGACAGTATTTTTCATGACAAAGGGGTGATTAAAAAATAGAAATATTAAATCATTGAATTGTAAGAAGTTTAATTGCATTTTAATTTACGTAAGATCGTTATAGAGAAAGAATTTGTTTAAGAGGCGATTTAGAGAAGTGTATAATACATAAGTCTGACTTTTTGATGAAGCTACAGTTAAGTAGTGGAGATAGTTGTGTTGGACTGTTGATTATAAAAATTTAATTTTAAGGGTAGCAGTTTAGAAGTACAAAATTTAATCAAATTTTGAATAAGGAGGTAAAAATAGAAAAAATAATAACAAGAGAGTTTATAAAAATAAACAAGGGGGTTTATAATCGATGAGAATGAAAAAAGTTATTTCAATCTTACTAACAACATTGATGCTATTAAGTAGTATATTTGGAAATGTATCTTTTGCAGCAGGAACAGCTTCAGTCTCACTTACACTTGACAAAACAACAGCTGAGGTTGGGGATACTATTACAGCTACTTTGAGTATTAAAGATGTAGCAAATTTTTCAGGTTTTCAAGCAGCACTTAAATATGATCCAACAGTATTACAACCTTTGTATGAAGGTGATCCATACGAAGCTGGAATGTCTCCAGATGCAGGTACAATATTAAAAACAAAGAAATATAATCCAACTGAATTAGCTTCAAATGATACTACAAAAGGTATTCTTAATTTTGGAAGAACATATATGAGTTTAGCATCATATAAAACAGCAGGTGCTGCCGAAACAACTGGTTCACTATCTGTAGTAACTTTTAAAGTTTTAAAGAATGCTAAAGCTACAATTAAGTTAGAAAATACAGAAAGTATGGAAACTGGAATTAATGGAACTATGCTGTTTGACTGGGATGGCGTTCAGATTAAGGGCTATACAGTAAACCAAGCACCAGCAATCAACCAAGGTGAAGTTGAAAATACTCCAGTTCCAACTGCAACAAAACAACCAACTAATACACAAAAACCATCTGAAATTGTTAAACCAACACAAGCACAAGTTACAGGAAGTAAGTTCTATGTAACATTGGATAAGAATGAAGCAGAAGTTGGCTCTTTGATAAAAGCTACATTTAATATCAGTGAAATCGCTAATTTCTCTGGCTATCAGATTAGCCTTTCATATGATCCAACTGTATTAAAGCCAATATATGAAGATGGAAGCGATTATGAAGCATCAACAGGTGCTGATGCAGGTAAATTATTGCAAACTAAAAAATACAACCCAACTGAGTTAGCTTCAAATGATCTTGAAAAAGGATCTCTTAGTTTCGGTAGATCATACATGTCACTTGCAAGCTATAAGGCAGCAGGCGTTGCAGAAACAACTGGTTCAGTAGCAGTTGTAAACTTTGAAGTATTAAAGAAAAAAGCAACAAGTATTAAGCTCGTAAACTCAGCAAGTATGGCAAATGGAAAAGATGGAACAATGTTATTTGATTGGGATGGTGTACTAGTTAAGAACTATACAGTTGTTCAACCAGAATCAATCAATGGAGTACCAGCTGAAACATCAGCTCCAACTTCAGTTCCTTCTTCGACACCAATACCAGTTACTGGTAGCAATATTTCATTAACATTAGACAAGACTACAGCTAGTGTAGGAGACACAGTAAGTTATACTTTAAAAATTAGTGATATAGCTAAGTTCGCTGGTTATCAGGTAGGTATTAAATACGATGCATCAGTATTAAAACCAGTATTAGCTGATGGTTCAGATCTTGAAGAAACTATTACACCAGATGCAGGTAATATATTAGTAGCAAAAAAATATAACCCAGCTGAGCTTGCAACAAATGATCTAAAAGCTGGTATACTTACATTTGGTAAATCTTACATGTCACTTGCTACTTATAAGACAGCAGGTGTTGCAGAATCAAATGGTACATTAGCAGTACTTTACTTTAAAGTATTAAAGAGTACTCCAACTCTTATTTACTTTGATAATGTAGAAAGCATGCAAGACGGATACAAAGGAACAATGTTGTTTGATTGGGACGGAAAGAATATTTCTGGATATTCTGTTGTAAATCCTAAATCATTAAATGGAACAGTGACTGTAACAGAAAAACCAAACCCAACACCATCATCTACAACAGATTATAATGGAATTGCAATGTCAGTTGATAAAACTACAGCAAGTGTTGGTGACATTATTACAGCTACACTAAGTATGAATGGATTAAAGAACTTCTCAGGTTATCAAGCTAATGTTAAATATGATCCATCAGTATTAGAACCAGTAGATTTAGATGAGTCAACAACTCCAGAATCAGGTACATTATTAGTAGCTAAAAAATACAGTCCATCTGAGATGGCAACAAATGACCTCAGTGCAGGTAAACTTAATTTTGGTAAAGCATATTTGGGATTAGCCTCATATAAAGCTTCTGGTGTATCAGAAAAATCAGGTACTCTTGCAATTGTTAAGTTTAAGGTTAAATCTGTAAAAGCTACATCCATTAAACTTGTTAATGGTGAAAGCATGAGTGATGGAATAAATGGAACAATGGCGTTTGACTGGGATGGAAAGCAGTTGACTGGATATGATGTTATACAAGCACCTTCAATAAATGGTGTTGTTGTAGAAAACACACAAAAACCATCAAACACAACAAAACCATCAAACACAACAAAACCATCAAACACAACAAAACCATCAACAACAGTAAAACCAACAAGTACACCAAAAACAGAAATTCCTTCACCAGTTAAGGGAAATATTAATGTAACATTTAGTAATAATGGTTCAGCATCAAGTTCAAACCAGATTTATACATTATTCAAACTTACTAATTCTGGTTCACAAGATATTGATCTTTCAAAAGTATCAATTAAGTATTTCTTTACTCCAGATGATGATAAGGATTTAGTATTCTATACTGACTATGTTAGCCAAGGAACAGCTACTGCTACATTCAATAAAGATGGAAACAAATCTTATGTTGAAATCAAGTTGTCATCAGGAACATTGTCACCAGCAGGTGCTCAGTGGCCTAAGGTAGCAGAAGTAACAGTACAAGCTAGAATGGCAAAAGCTGATTGGACAAATGTTGATCAATCAAATGACTATTCATACAAAGGTGCAATGTCACAATTTGCAGAAAACATGAATATAGCTGTGTATGATGCGGGTGTATTAGTTTATGGTTCTGAAGTAGGCGGAGGATCTCCTTCAACAACTAAGCCTTCTGACACACCAACAAGAAAACCATCAAATACACCAACTAAAGACAAACCTTCAAACACACCAACTAATGGTATTACAAAAGGTGAGTTTAATTTAGTATTAGACAAGACAGCAGTAGAAGTAAACGAAATTGTTAAAGCAACTTTAAGTATTTCAGAAATTGCTAAGTTCTCTGGATACCAAGCAAGCATCAAGTATGATCCTACATTACTAAAACCAGTAATGGCTGATGGATCAGATTTAGACGCAGGCACAGCACCTGATTCTGGAGCATTATTATCTACAAAGAAATATAATCCTACAGAATTAGCAGCAAATGATCTTGATAAAGGTATGCTCAACTTTGGTAAATCATACATGTCACTTGCAAGCTATAAGGCAGCTGGATCAGCAGAAACAGACGGAACATTAGCAGTAGTTTACTTTAAAGCGTTAAAGACTTCAAAAGCTAAGATCGAATTAGTTAACGCAGAAAGCATGGAAAAAGGTATAAACGGAACAATGTTGTTTGATTGGGATGGAGCACAGATAACTGGATATAAAGTTAATCCAACTTCTGTTACAGTTTCAATCGAAGACAAAATAGTGAAAAAAGGTTCAGTTGAAGTTGTTCTTAATAAAACAGCAGTTAAAGTTGGAGAGGTTGTTACAGCAACTATTAATATCGATGACATTACTAATTTCTCTGGATATCAGGCAAGTTTCAAATATGATCCAACATTACTAAAACCTGTTTTAGCTGATGGATCAGATTTAGAAGAGACAATTACACCTGATGCTGGAAACTTACTTACAACTAAGAAATACAATCCAACTGAGTTAGCATCAAATGATCTAAAAGCAGGTATACTCAACTTCGGTAAATCATACATGTCACTTTCAAGCTACAAAGCTGCTAACAATCCAGAAACTAAGGGTTCAGTTGCAGTTGTAAGCTTCAAGGCATTGAAAAAGGCAAGTTCTGTTTCAATCAAGTTAGCAAACTCAGTTAGTATGGCTGACGGCATTGAAGGAACAATGATGTTTGATTGGGATGGAGCACAAGTGAAAGGTTATGAAGTAATTCAGGCACCAACACTTAAGATTATTGATGATTCAGTAAGTACAAGTAAATTTACAGCAACTTTTGATAAAACGTCTGTAAAGGTTAATGATGTAATTAAAATGACAATTAGTATTGATGGTATTAAGAACTTCTCAGGATATCAGGCTGCACTTAAGTATGATCCAACATTATTAAAACCTCTTCTTGCGGATGGTTCAGAAATCGAAGATGGAATAGCACCAGATGCTGGAACATTACTTACAGCTAAGAAATACAATCCAACTGAGTTAGCTGCAAATGATCTTTCAAAAGGTATATTAAACTTTGGAAAATCATACATGTCACTCTCAAGCTATAAGGCTGCTAACAGTCCTGAAACTAAAGGATCAATTGCAGTAGTAAGCTTTAAAGCATTGAAGTTAGCAAAAGATGTTAAGATTCAGTTTGTAAACGTTGAAAGCATGGCAAAAGGTATTGATGGAACAATGCTCTTTGATTGGGACGGAGTTCAGATAGAAGATTATGATGTTGAACAGCCTGAAACATTTGAAATTGGGGATGGTTCAAGCCAAGTCAATACACCAACTACAAGTAAGCCAATTGATACTCCAACGCCAATACCTTCATCAACAAAGAATGGTATAGTATCACTTTCAGCTGATAAGACAACTCTTAAAGCTGGAGAAACAGTAGTAGTTACAATTAACATTAAAGATGTTACAAACTTCTCAGGTTATCAAGCAGCACTTAAGTATGATCCAACTGTATTAAAGGCTATATTAGCTGATGGTACAGAAATTGAAGAAGGAATGGCACCAGATGCTGGAACATTGCTTAGTAAGAAGAAGTTTAACCCAACTGAACTTGCTGCAAATGATATAGGAGCTGGTATACTCAGCTTTGGAAAATCATACATGTCACTTGCATCATATAAGTCAGCAGCAGCTCCAGAAACAACTGGTTCAGTTGCAGCAGTAACATTCGTAGCTCTTAAAGATACAACTACTGAAACTACTATAAAACTTCAAAATTCATCATCTATGGCTAATGGTATTAATGGAACAATGATGTTTGACTGGGATGGAATTCTCTTAAAAGAATATGCTGTTTCACCATCAGTTATAACACTTGGTAAAAAGGTTGAAACACCAACAAATACAACAAATAAGCCAATAGATACACCAACTACAAGTAAGCCAATTGATACACCAACACCAATACCTTCATCAACAAAGAATGGTATAGTATCACTTTCAGCTGATAAGACAACTCTTAAAGCTGGAGAAACAGTAGTAGTTACAATTAACATTAAAGATGTTACAAACTTCTCAGGTTATCAAGCAGCACTTAAGTATGATCCAACTGTATTAAAGGCTATATTAGCTGATGGTACAGAAATTGAAGAAGGAATGGCACCAGATGCTGGAACATTGCTTAGTAAGAAGAAGTTTAACCCAACTGAACTTGCTGCAAATGATATAGGAGCTGGTATACTCAGCTTTGGAAAATCATACATGTCACTTGCATCATATAAGTCAGCAGCAGCTCCAGAAACAACTGGTTCAGTTGCAGCAGTAACATTCGTAGCTCTTAAAGATACAACTACTGAAACTACTATAAAACTTCAAAATTCATCATCTATGGCTAATGGTATTAATGGAACAATGATGTTTGACTGGGATGGAATTCTCTTAAAAGAGTATGCTGTTTCACCATCAGTTATAACACTTGGTAAAAAGATTGAAACACCAATCAATACACCAACAAATAAGCCAACAAACACTCCAACAATTAAACCAACAAACACTCCAACAAACACTCCAACAGAAAAACCTGTTAAAGGTAAAGTGTCAGTAGAAATTGAAAAAGACAAAGGTGTAAAACTTGGTGACATAATCAAAATAACAATTAATGTTGACAGTATTGCAAACTTCTCAGGATACCAAGCAAATATCAAGTACAATAAAGAATATTTGCAAGCATGGGATACTTATGAGAGTGCACCTTATGAAGAAGGAACAGTGCCAGATTATGGTACATTGTTAAGAAAAGGTTACAGTCCAACAGATATGGTTAAGAATAACATTTCGAATGGTATTTTGAACTTTGGTAGAAGCTATATGAATTTAACATCATATAAGAAAGCACAGGCTGAAACTACTGGTTCAATAGCAATAATAAGCTTTAAGGTTATTAAGGCTATACCAGCAGAAGGAATAGTACCATTTACATTTGAGAATGGCTCAAGCATGGCAAGTGGAGTGAATGGAACAATGCTCTTTAACTCAGATGGAGAGCAAGTAGTAAAAGAATTCTATTCAGTTGAACAACCAGGATTAATAATTGGTGAATCTGCAACTCCATTTATGTATGGTGATGTTGATGGAAATAAGAGTGTTGATTCAGATGACTACTCTTACATGAGACAGTTCATACTTGAAATGATTGAAGAGTTCCCAGATAAAACTAACGGCAAAAAAGCTGCTGATGTTGATGGTAACAATTCAATAGATTCAGATGATTATTCTTACTTGAGACAGTTCATACTTGAAATGATCGAAGAGTTTCCAGTAGAAAAAAGCAAGTAAAGAGATTACAAAATATTTAAAAAATATAAGTATTCCCGAAACAATGTTTCGGGAATACTTAATATTCTAATTTGTGAAATTCATGAAGGGGGAGAAATTAATTGCAGAACCCGAGATTAAAACGAAGAATACTATCTCTAATATTGGTGGTATGTTATATAGTATCAATATTTACTACACAATATGCAGCAAACCCACAGTTAGAAGTTATGATTGGATCTACACAAGGTTCGCCTGGTAGAGTAATAGATGTTCCAATAAATTTCAATAATGTACCATCAGATGGAATAAACAATTGTAATTTTTCAATAGCGGTTAATACTTCTTTATTTGAGGTTGTGGCAATTGAAGCTGGAAGTATTGTACCATTATCTGAAAGTACCTTTCAAACAAGTATCAAAGACGGCAGTATTATTTTTCTTTTTAGCGATCCAACACAATCAAAGAAATATTCAATTGAACAAAGTGGTCAATTTGCAAACATTAAGTTATTGATTAAAGAAACTGTAGCTTTGGGTAGTTATGAACTAAATGTTAAAGAATTAAAGGCATTTTCTTCTTTAATTGAAACTTCAGCTACTTTAGTTCCAATTGAAAAAACATCAATAAATGGAATAGTTACTGTAACTTCAGATGAAGTTAGTAGTACTGTTATAGAAGTTAAAGATGTTAATGCTACTAGAGATAGTGAAGTTGAAGTGCCAATAACGTTGTCGAATGTACCATCAACAGGGATTAATAATTTTGATTTTTCTGTTAGATATAATAGCGAAATGTTTGAATATGTTTCAACAAGTGCAGGAAGTATTATAACAAATATATCTGATTTAGATGCTAGTTTAACAAAAAATAGTTCAATTATACTATTGTATAATGATAAAACACAAGGAAATAGCCCCATAACTTCAAACGGAGTTGTAGCAAATATTAAGTTTAAAGTAAAAAGTAGTACATTAAATGGCAAATATGAAGTTAGTATTAGTAGACTTGGAGCATTTTCAGGTTTTAAGTCAGAAGTACTGACTGCTTATTCAAAGGTATCAGAGAATGGTAGTATAACAGTAGTGGATTCGGTAGTTACTAGTACTCCTATAGATCCAAAAGTAACCGTAACACCAATATATACACCACTTCCAGTGGAATATAGAGTAGACTTTTCGATAGGTAAAGTAGATGGAAAAGTAGGTCAGAAAGTATTGGTACCTGTATATATTGATAAGTTACCTAAGATTGGAATGAACAACTGTGATTTTGCAATAGGATATGATACAACTGGTCTTGAGTATGTAGGAATGCAAAAAGGAACTATAACGTCTATCGCATCAAACGAGTTATCCATTTCTAACCCTAAAGCAGGTAGATTGAAGGTATTGTATAGCGATGGAACTGAAGGTTCAAATCCAATAAAAACAACAGGAGTGTTCTTCAATCTCGAATTCAATGTAAAAGCAGATACAAAAGATGGAGAATTTAAAATTGATGTTATAAGAGGAACAGATGGAAAAGCTGGTGTTTTCTCATCAAAAGAAAATGATGTGAAAGTAGCAATATATCCAGTATTTGCAGCTGGATTTGTTAAGGTTGGATTAGATACACCAACTCAAACAATACCATCAAGTACTTCAACGGCAACAGCAACTACAACACCAACATCAACAAAAGATATTCCATCAGTAATACCAACTTCAACATATACACTACCACCAGCAGAATATAGTGTAGATTTTGAAATTGACAAAGTAGATGGAAAAGTAGGTCAAAAAGTAATAGTGCCAGTAAATATTGATAAGTTACCTAAGATTGGAATGAACAACTGTGATTTTGCAATAGGATATGATACAACTGGTCTTGAGTATGTAGGAATGCAAAAAGGAACTATAACGTCTATTGCATCAAACGAATTATCTATTTCTAACCCAAAAGCAGGTAGATTAAAGATATTGTATAGCGATGGAACAGAAGGTTCAAATCCAATAAAAACGACAGGAGTATTCTTCAATCTTGAATTTAATGTAAAATCAGACGCAAAAGATGGAGAATATGCAATTGATGTTATAAGAGGAACAGATGGAAAAGCTGGTGTTTTCTCATCAAAAGAAAATGATGTAAAAGTACCTTTGTATCCAGTATTTACAGCTGGATTTGTTAAGGCTGGATTAGATACACCAACTCAAACAATACCATCAAATACTTCAACAGCAACACCAACAAAAGATATTCCATTAGTAATACCTACTTCAACATATACACCACCACCTGAAGAATATAGTGTATATTTTGAAATTAGTAAAGTAGATGGAAAAGTAGGTCAAAAAGTAATAGTACCAGTAAGTATTGAGAAGTTACCTAAGATTGGAATGAACAACTGTGATTTTGCAATAGGATATGATACAACTGGTCTTGAGTATGTAGGGATACAAAAAGGAACTATAACGTCTATCCCATCAAACGAATTATCTATTTCTAACCCAAAAGCAGGTAGATTGAAGGTATTGTATAGCGATGGAACAGAAGGTTCAAATCCAATAAAAACAACAGGAGTATTCTTCAATCTTGAATTTAATGTAAAAGCAGATGCAAAAGACGGAGAATATAAAATTGATGTTATAAGAGGAACAGATGGAAAAGCTGGTGTTTTCTCATCAAAAGAAAACGATGTAAAAGTACCGCTGTATCCAGTATTTACAGCTGGATTTGTTAAGGCTGGATTAGATACACCAACTCAAAAAATTCCATCAAATACGCCAACTGCAACAGCAACTGTAACTGCAACTGCAACACCAACTGCAACACCAACTGCAACAGCAACTGCAACACAAACTGTAACACCAACAGCAACACCAACTGCAACACCAACACCAACTGCAACACCAACTGCAACAAAAGATATTCCATCAGTAATACCTACTGCAACATATACGCCACCACCAACGGAATATAGGTTGGATTTTGTAATTACTAAAGTAGATGTGAAAGCAGGTCAGAAAGAAGTAGTAGTACCTGTAAGTATAGAGACTCTACCTAAGATAGGAATGAACAACTGTGATTTTGCAATTGGATATGATGCAACTGGTCTTGAGTTTGTAGGAATGCAAAAAGGAACTATAAAGTCTATCGCATCAAACGAATTATCTGTTTCTAACCCAAAAGCAGGTAGATTGAAGGTATTGTATAGCGATGGAACAGAAGGTTCAAATCCAATAAAAACAACAGGAGTGTTCTTTAATCTTGTATTTAATGTAAAAGCAGATGCAAAAGATGGAGAATATAAAATTGATGTTATAAGAGGAACAGATGGAAAAGCTGGTGTTTTCTCATCAAAAGAAAACGATGTGAAAGTTCCATTATATCCAGTATTTACAGCTGGATTTGTTAAGGTTGGATTAGATACACCAACTCAAACAATACCATCAAATACAGCAACACCAACAGCAACACCAACAGCAACTGCAACAGCAACAAAAGATATTCCATCAGTAATACCTACTGCAACATATACACCACCACCAACGGAATATAGGTTGGATTTTGTAATTACTAAAGTAGATGTGAAAGCAGGTCAAAAAGAAGTAGTAGTACCTGTAAGTATAGCGACTCTACCTAAGATAGGAATGAACAACTGTGATTTTGCAATAGGATATGATACAACTGGTCTTGAGTATGTCGGAATGCAAAAAGGAACTATAACGTCTATCGCATCGAACGAATTATCTGTTTCTAACCCAAAAGCAGGTAGATTGAAGGTATTGTATAGTGATGGAACAGAAGGTTCAAATCCGATAAAAACAACAGGAGTGTTCTTCAATCTTGTATTTAATGTAAAAGCAGATGCAAAAGATGGAGAATATAAAATTGATGTTATAAGAGGAACAGATGGAAAAGCTGGTGTTTTCTCATCAAAAGAAAACGATATGAAAGTTCCATTATATCCAGTATTTGCAGCTGGATTTGTTAAGGTTGGATTTAATACACCAACTCCAACAATACCATCAAATACTGCAACTGCAATATCAACAGCAACATCAACAGCAACATCAACAGCAACTGCAACTGCAACAGCAACTGCAACTGCAACAGCAACATCAACAGCAACTGCAACATCAACTGCAACGCCAACTGTAACAGATATTCCTTCTGTAATACCTACAGCAACATATACACCACCTCCAGCGGAATACAGGTTGGATTTTGCAATTAGTAAAGTAGATGTAAAAGCAGGTCAAAAAGAAGTAGTAGTACCTGTAAGTATTGAAACTTTACCTAAGATCGGAATGAACAATTGTGATTTTGCAATAGGATATGATACAACTGGTCTTGAGTATATAGGAATGCAAAAAGGAACTATTATGTCTATCGCATCAAACGAATTATCTGTTTCTAATCCAAAAGCAGGTAGATTGAAGGTATTGTATAGCGATGGAACAGAAGGTTCAAATCCGATAAAAACAACAGGAGTGTTCTTCAATCTTGTATTTAATGTAAAAGCAGATGCAAAAGATGGAGAATATAAAATTGATGTTATAAGGGGAACAGATGGAAAAGCTGGTGTTTTCTCATCAAAAGAAAACGATGTGAAAGTTCCATTATATCCAGTATTTGCAGCTGGATTTGTTAAGGTTGGATTTAATACACCAACTCCAACAATACCATCAAATACTTCAACTGCAACATCAACTGCAACTGCAACTGCAACTGCAACATCAACTGCAACTGCAACTGCAACATCAACTGCAACTGCAACTGCAACATCAACTGCAACTGCAACGCCAACTGTAACAAAAGATATTCCGTCTGTAATACCTACAGCAACATATACACCACCTCCAGCGGAATACAGGTTGGATTTTGCAATTAGTAAAGTAGATGGAAAAGTAGGTCAAGAAGTAGTAGTACCAGTAAGTATTGAAACTTTACCTAAGATCGGAATGAACAATTGCGATTTTGCAATAGGATATGATATAACTGGTCTTGAGTATGTAGGAATGCAAAAAGGAAATATTACATCCATCGCATCGAACGAATTATCTGTTTCTAACCCAAAAGTAGGTAGATTGAAGGTATTGTATAGCGATGGAACAGAAGGCTCAAATCCAATAAAAACAACAGGAGTATTCTTCAATCTAGTGTTCAAAGTAAAAGCAGATGCAAAAGATGGAGAATATAAAATTGATGTTATAAGAGGAGTAGAAGGAAAAGCTGGTGTTTTCTCGTCAAAAGAAGCTGGTGTAAAAGTATCATTATATCCAGTATTTACACATGGATTTGTTAATGTTGGATTAAATACTCCAACTCCAACAATACCATCAAATACTGCTACATCAACTGCAACTCCAACTGGAACTGCAACAGGAACCGCTACATCAACTGCAACTCCAACTGGAACTGCAACAGGAACCGCTACATCAACTGCAACTCCAACTGGAACTGCAACAGGAAC
>Ga0209800_10000579_pt1 | contig 53889 bp, 51 predicted proteins | sample Higcelweek8metaG_FD_187174 | JGI IMG/M metagenome (GOLD analysis project Ga0209800, IMG submission 187174) | Freshwater pond sediment microbial communities from the University of Edinburgh, under environmental carbon perturbations - High... | ecosystem: Environmental > Aquatic > Freshwater >...
AAAGGTAAGCAGGAAGGAAATCAATAGAGTTCAGTGGCTCATGAACACAAGACCTCGAAAGGTTCTTGGATATTACAATCCACAGGAGAAAATGGCAGAACTGTTGCACTAAAAATTGGAGACCGCCCCCTCTTTCGATAACACGCCGTAAAAAGGAATGACCATAATCATCGCGACAGTCTCAACCTTCTTCCCCTTGACCGTGGTGAATTCAATCTTCGCCGGCAATGTCGAACGGCGTTTGCGGACAATCATATTGTCTGAACGGACAATTTCACGTATGACTGCTTCAGTCTCAACGTATGAAGAAAAATCCTCGCTCGCAACACCGTCAGAAAATGAGGAAAAATTTCTGAAAGCTATAAACCCCATGATACCGAATCCAATCAGAATATATACAAGAAATGCCCCTTTTTTCATCCGATCCCCCTTCAGTTTATTATTTTATTGTAACTTTTGTACCTCCATATAATCATAAAGCAAGCATATAAATAGTGAGGGTAATCGGCTTAATCTGATCCAAAAGAGCGTGCTCCGCCGTTAATCTCTTGACAACAAAGTCATACGACGTTATCAGCGATTGAAATAACTTTCGACGAGGTGTATATGTATCCGATTCTTTTCCAGTACAAGATTCTATCCATCGGCGGATACGGGGTTATGCTCGGCCTCGGTTTCTACTTCGGGTTTCTCCTCGCCGAACGGGAATTCATCCTTCGCGGTAAAAACCCAGACCTTGCATACAAAATTCTTCTCGCGGCCATTCCATGCGGAATCATCGGATCCAAGCTCTTCCATATTCTTGAACATCTGAGCGAATTCAAAGCTGATCCTAAAGGAATGCTCTTTTCTGGGGCGGGACTCTCCGCGTACGGCGGAATACTGCTTTCACTTGTAGTATGCTATATCATTATCAAACTCCACAAGGAAGACTTTCTTGAACTGGGTGATATCGCCGCTCCCGCGCTTATGCTCGGTTATGTATTCGGCCGTTTCGGATGCCATGTGGCCGGCGACGGTTGCTACGGAATTCCGACTTTCTCGTTCCTGGGTACCGCGTATCCGAACGGTATTGTTCCAAGCACTATTCCGGTATTTCCGACTCCGCTTTTCGAAGTATTATTCGCCGTAGCCGCGACCGGGTTCCTGCTTATTCTCCGTAAACACGAATTACGTAAAGGAACATTATTCTTCACGTATCTCCTTCTTACCGGTCTTCCACGATTTTTCGTGGAATTCATCCGCACGAATCCCAAAATGATGCTGGGGTTTTCACAGGCACAGATCGTGTCGATAGGCATGATCATTGTCGCAATAGCGGGTTTTTCATTCAATTTCTATCGCGCTCGTAAAGCAACGGCGTAATACCGCCGATTCTGGCTGACACAGCAAGACCGCATCCATTCCGATGCGGTCTTTTTATATATCCGTACAGTATGGCGTTATTTTTGTTCCATTCAAAATGAAGTGATGCTACAATACAACTGCTCTCAACATACATGCGGTAAGCGGGTCATATTTCGGAAGCAATCGTTCTATAATATCCCGCAATTGTACGAAAAAAAACAGATTGTCACGGAAGAATATGTTTTCCATGATTGCCATATCAAAGGAGGAAAATGATGGCTGCGAAAAAAAGAGCTCTCATAATAGGCGCTACGGGATTCGGAGGCTGCGGTCTCATAGAAATCCTCCAGAGACATCCCGGCATTGAAATATCCCAACTGGTCGCGCGCAAGGATACCGGTATCCCGGTAAGCGCCATTTTCCCTCACCTGAGGGGTTATTGCGATCTCACTGTCGACGACGCGGAACTTACCAGGTATGACGATATCGATATCGCGTTTTTCTCCACCCCGGACAGGGCGGGAATGACTCTTATTCATGAATTCCATCGCCGGGGAATCCCGGTTATTGACTATAGCGGAGATTTCCGTTTCACACACATTGAGGATTACGAGATTTACGCGAAGAACAAGGGAATGGCGACTGAGCACGCCGCGAAAGATCTCCTTCCCCAGTCAGTGTATGGATTGCCCGAAAAATACGCTGATGACATCCGCGCCGCGAAAATCGTCGGCAACCCGGGTTGTTTCGCCATTTCAATGATACTCGGACTTCTTCCCGCTGTCGAAGCCGGAATCATCGATTCTCAGAGAATCATCTGTGACGGGAAATCGGGAGTTTCAGGTGCGGGGAAAAATCCCGGTGAAGCGAACTTTCTTTCCCAGCGTAACGAGGATGTGAATACCTATCGTGAGGGAAAACATCAGCACCTTGTTGAAGTCGAGAAAACAATCTCCCGCGCGGGAAAACCCGGATCGGTCTTCTTTGTTCCGCAGGTTGTTCCCATGAGCCGCGGTATTCTCACCACAATGTACGCGGATGCACCGAAAACCCTTACCACGGACAAAATTCTTTCCGTTTACAAAGATTACTACGCGGGAAAACCGTTCGTATCCATTACAGATAAATCGCCGCATACGACCGATGTCAGAGGTTCAAACAGGTGCGAGATCCGTCCGATGGTCGATACCCGCACGGGAACGCTCTTTATCACCTCCGTAATCGACAATCTCATGAAGGGACAGTCCGGAAACGCGGTACAGGTGGCTAATCTGATGCTCGGATTCGATGAAACGACGGCTCTCGATCATCCGGGATTTTATCCGTAATTATTTATACTTGAAAATATTCCGGTTTCCTCGTATAATTCAGCGGATATTTCGCGAAACTAACAGGTAACCCGGAATAATCCACACTACTCGCGGATGGTTGTATGTCAGACAGGGTATTAAGCGGGATTGTAGCCTCACCGGGAATCCGGATCGGAAAGGCTTTCATCTACAAGGGTGCGAAGATCGTAATCCCTAAGTATATTATCGAAGAATCGGAAGTTGAAACCGAAATAGCCCGCTTTTATTCGGCCAGAGAAAAAACCAAAAATGAGATAACCGCGATCCAGGCGCAAATGGCTCAGAACCTGTCCGAGGACATGGCTGACATCTTCGAGAGCCACATCATGGCGCTCGATGATCCCGTAGTGCAGCAGAAGACCATCGATGCCATCAAAAAGCAGCACAAAAACGTAGAATGGGCGATCAACGATCTTTCACTCGAACTTATCGCAAGTCTCGAGTCGATTGAAGATGAATATATACGGGAACGGATTATCGATATATCCGACATTCACAAACGCCTTATATCAAATCTCCAGAAAATCGAATACCAGTCTCTCGCCGACCTTAAGGACGAGGTGATTGTTTTCGCACAGGATCTCACCCCGTCAGATACGGCACTCATGAATCGCGAAAACGTTCTTGCGTTCGTAACGGACAAGGGCGGACGGACATCTCATACCGCGATTCTCGCACGGGCTCTGGAAATTCCCGCCATCGTAGGAAGCGTACACGGAACTTCGAATATCAAGAACGGAGACATTGTCATCGTGGACAGCATCCACGGTAATGTGATAATAAATCCCACAAATGAGGAGATCGCCGAATATATAAAATATCAGGAAGATCTGCTCATCATGGAGCTTGAACTTTCGAAGATGAACCGTCTTCCCGCAGTTACCGGTGACGGAACAAAAATCGAGATTCTCGGCAATATCGAGCTTCCCGAAGAAACCCAGGTTATTCAGGATCACGGCGCCGAGGGGATCGGACTTTTCCGCTCCGAGTTTCTCTTTATGGACAAGTATCTTCCGGATGAAGACAAACAGGTCGCTGCATACAAGGCGGTAATCGATAATTTCTCACCTCTCCCGGTGACAATCCGTACAATAGATGTCGGCGGCGACAAGGTATACGCGCTTTCGGATCAATACAAGGAGCGGAATCCGTTTCTCGGATGCCGCGCAATCCGTTTCAGTTTCGCGAACATTCCGCTTTTCAAAACACAACTCCGCGCCATACTCCGCGCGAGCGCGTTCGGGAAGGTCAAGCTCATGTTCCCGATGATCTCCACCTCGGATGAGATCTGCCGCGCAAAGGAGTTACTCGACGAGGTAAAAGAGACATTACGCAAAGACGGCATCGCCTTCGACGAAAAGATCCCCGTTGGTATCATGATAGAGGTACCGAGCGCCGCGCTCAACGCGGACATTCTCGCTCACCATGTTGATTTCTTTTCCATCGGTACAAATGATCTCATTCAATACATGCTTGCAGTCGACCGGATCGGAGAAAAAGTCGCGTACCTTTACAATCCCGTTGACCTTTCAGTTCTCCGCATTCTCAAGCATGTTTCCGAAGCGGCGAAGGAGCACAATATTCCGTTCTCAATCTGCGGAGAAATCGCGGGAGAACCGAGATACACGATGATGCTTCTCGGACTCGGATTCCGCACATTGTCAATGAGTTCCGCATATATGTTTCAGGTGAAACAGATTGTGCGGCTTGTCACGATAGCGGAATGTGAGGAACTTGCCAGGAAACTCCTTTCCTTTGAAAGAACATCGGAAGCTGATTCTTATCTGCACTCAATGATCAAGGAGAAGTTCCCGTTTCTGTCTCTGCAATAATCTGAATCACGCACGTGTCATCAGAATAAAACAAGAGCGGCATCTCTGATTAATCCGTCATGCGTTGATATTTCGCGGAGTATATTTCAGGCACTTTCCGCGCTCATCCTGAGTTCCGATATTGACACATTGTCTCCGTATCACGGTGAATTAATACGACAGCTCGCCGGAATCTATCCCCACTATAATCCGTAAACACATGGCATGAAATGACCTGATATTGCCGATATTATTAATACCCGCGGTCAACCGCGGTATCATGTACCGTGGGATCTCTATAATGAAATTATATGAAGAACTTGCCGAATACTATTTCGCGATCGAAGCGCATCACCGTGATATCCGAAAAGATATCCTTTTCATAAAGTCATTCATCCCTGTCGGAAAAAAGGTCAATATTCTCGATGTAGGATGCGGATCCGGTGAGCATATAGCGGCACTCGCCCGTGACGGCCATACATGCGCGGGTATTGACACAAGCGAGCAAATGCTCAGACATGCGCGCGCGCTCAACGGGCAAGGGGTGAAATTTGAGCACAAGAGCGCGACTGAATTCGACTATTTTGAGGATTTCGACATCATCTATTCTTTCTTTGGTTCTCTCGACTATCTCCTCACTGACGCGCAGATGGATACCATGTTCTGGAACTGCTGGCGGTCACTGCGTCCGGAGGGAACACTCATTATAGAGATATGGAATTCGTATCCGATCATCGCGATAGGAAAAAAGGAGCTCGGGTACGTATCGTCCACAACATTCGGAACAAAGACTATTGAGCGGGAGCGCGGATTCACTCTTAAAATGAAAGAACCTGAAACGATCGTCGACGTGGAATACCGATATCATATCATTGAAGACGGAAAGATCCGCATGATTGAAGATACTCACACCATGCGTGCGTTTTCCCTTGATGAAATCAAACTGTTCATCGCACGGAACGGCTTCAGACTGAAGACTTTCTTTTCAAATACATCTCGGGAAGGATTTTCAGACACGTCGAACAGGATAATTCTCGTTCTCACCAAGTGAATATCTTCAAATAGTCAATTCAATCAAAACAGGTGCTGCACGATTGAAAGCGCCGCACGGCGACTCACCTCTCCAGCGACACAGTCACACCGGCCGATACCGCAGGTGCGCAGCGGAATTTTCCGCGCTCAACAAACGAGAAGCACCCCGCCGATAAATATACATACCCTCGGCCTGAACGGAACCCGGGCGATACCTCAGCGCTCATAACCGGTACATGACGCTGAAATGATTTTCCGTTATCACTCCCGGAGTAGTTTCCCGCGCCGGCTGACAGCAGTCCCGAAATGGAAAACATACCGCGGATGTCATGAGTATATCCGGCTTCAACTGATGCCGAAAACAGATCCGCCTTGCGATCACTTTTTCCCGCGAAACGGATTCCTCCGAACGCGACACCGACATAGCTTCCCCGTACAAACAGACCGCGTCTACCCGCGGTGAACGACGCGCCGTAACCGTACAGATAACGATCGCGAAGGGATCGAACCGGAATGAAATACGCGGCTCTGAATCCGAAATCCGCGATGCGCGAATCCCGGGATTGTACCGGCTCCGAGAGCGGAGACTCCGTCCCCTTGTCATCGACTGAAGAGACGCGAAGAGAAAGGATTTCGCCATCAGCGGTCATAGGAAAAGTGAACGCCTCATTGTCGGGTGATCCGATCAGATCGCGCGCAGTACCCTTCACCGAATACACGCGATACCCCGCGATACTCCCGTCCCCGTCTGTGGAGGGATCCCACGATAGGTCGAAACCTCCCTTACTGTTCTTCGCACAGCGGAGATTCTCAGGCTTGGCCGGGCGGACATTCCCTGTCGCGAAACGAACCGGGGTCTCCGATACGCGGAACGTTCCTTCGGAATCGATGATACCGATCATCACATCATAGACCGTGCTACCGGAAAGCCCTTTGATTATATATTGTTCCCGATCAGTCCGGTCAACGCAGACGAAAGAATGCCCTTCTTTCGCGGTGTATATCATATACGTCCGGTCGTTTTCCGATCTGTTCCATTCAAGCGAAATATCGTTCGAACCCGCGATACCTTCGATAACGCATGACTGCCGCTTCTCGGCGATAATCACATCTTCCTTTTTATACGCAACTTCATCGGGACTGGCAATCGATTTGCGGGTTATAATCTTCAAAGCTGTTTCGTCAACAATGTTCGACTGAATCAGCGAGCCGTCACTGCGGATATGAAGATACACTTCTTTTTTAACAACGTTCTTTTCACGGATACGGAGAATGTCGTTCCCCTCAATTGTCCGCACGCCACCCTCCTTCATTTTGATGGTGACGCGGGTAGCCGTCTGACGGATTATTTTCCCTTCAATGATAGACCCGTCAGTTTTAAAAAGCCATGCGGCCTGGACGGAAACCATCCCGAAAAAAACGAAAAGAAGTATTATAAGAACTGTTGTGCGCATACGCTATTACTAGCACCGGCACGACGGAGAGTCAAACATATTACCGCATATCATTTTGACGCCGCGCGTGACCCCAGATAGATGGCGCCGAACGCGATAACCATGCCGGTGACTTCAAGTGGAGACGCAGGATGTCCGAAAATAATGATATCCCAGATATACGCGAGAGCGGGCTGAGAAAGAAGCAGTAACCCCGCAACCGAAGTCTTCACATGAGGAAGACTCCGCGCGATAATCACCCACCCGACACACTGACCGATTACACCATACGCGACGAGATAGGCTCCGCTTGACACATGATCGATCGCAAACGATCCTCCTGTCAGGATCAGCTCGAGTGCGAAAAAAGCGGAACAGAACAGTGACGTGATCCACATCACCGATACAGTCGACGCATTGTACTTTGCGTTCTTGGCATGACGAAGCGTAATAAGATATCCCGCGTAACAGACGGATGTGGCCAATCCGAGAATTGTTCCCATGCCGAACGACGAGTGAAGCGTAAAGGTAAAGGGATTCAATACAAGCAGAAGTCCCGCGAGAGCGAGTATAACCGCGGCTATAAATACTCCTTTGGTCTTTTCTTTAAGGTAAAAAATGCTCACACCGGCGAGAATGAGCACCTGGAAATTTCCGAGAAATGTCGCCAATCCGGGACCGAGATACCCTATCGATCGGTGCCATACCACAAGATCGAGGAAAAAGAAGAAGCCGCACAGAGCGGTAACCAGAATCGGAACTTTTCCCGATAGCGGCCGTTCGCGCCGTATATACAACAGAACAGTGAGCGCACAGAATCCGAAAAAGTTGCGATAGAACCCCGCGGTATCCGGCTGCGCATGCGAAAGCTTAACGAACACGGCGGAAAAGCTTGTCATTGCCGAACCACACATAATCATCAACGAATGCGCGCCGTACTTTTCCGGTACTGGAAGTTTAATCATTATTGCTGTTCCGCTCTCAATTCGCAACCTTCGCCAGCTCGTCCTCAAACGATGCGCTGAGTGATTCGATTTTGGTCATGACTTCATCAAGATCATTATAAAGTGATTCGGTTGTTGTCTGAAGATCATGAAGTTCCTTCGAAAGCTGCTGAATCTTGTCTCCCTGTTTCTGCTCCGCCGCCGATATCAGTTCCGTCTGAATTTCCGTTATGCGGTTCTCATTATCAGTGATGGTCTTTTCAATACGCGAGGACTTCTCTTCCAGAGGTTTGAGCGTCTTGTTGCGGCGGGTGATTATCTCAGAACGGATCTTACGCGCTTCTTTTCTGTTCTGTGACGAGCTTTCCTGACGTGAAGAATCTCCGTCTTCGCGCTCGTCATCCCACCCGACTTTCTCGAGAAAATCCTCATAGGTGCCGTTAAACACAATCGCCTTGCCGCCCTGAAACACAATGAGTCTGTTCGCGATCGCGTGCAGAAACATTTCGTTGTGAGTCACGATTATCATGGCGCCGTCAAAATTATCGACAGCCTCAAGAAGAGCGTCGCATGACTGCATATCAAGATGATTCGTAGGCTCGTCCAGCAGAAGAATGTTCGACGGTTTCATGATAATCTTGCCGAGCATCACGCGGCTTTTCTCTCCGCCGGAGAGCACGGATATTTTCTTGAGCGCCGCGTCTCCTTCGAACATCATCGCACCGGCGATACTGCGCGCTTTCTGTCGCTCCGCAGAAGGGTCAGAAAATAAAATCTCATCCTCGACCGTCCGCTTCGCTTCAAGAGTTGAAACATTCGTCTGCGCGAAATAGCCAATCTTGGCTTCGGCGTGATATGAGATCTCCCCGCCCCACGCCTTGAGATCTCCGGACAGCACGCGGAGCAATGTGGTTTTTCCGCGTCCGTTGCGGCCGATCACACAGATGCGGTCACCCTTCCCGACCGTAATTGAGAAATCCTCAATAACGGGATTTTCCCTGTCGTACCCGAAGGTCACCCCTTCCGCACGCATCATATATTTCGCGGGAAACGCCGCTTCGTTGAATGAAAATTCGAGTGAGGAGATGTTCTCCAGCTTCTCACGCTTCTCCATCCGCTCAAGATTTTTTATACGCGATTGTACCAATCCCGCAAGACGGGCTTTGGCGCGAAACCTGCTGATGAAAATTTCGGCGTCGCGTCTTTTCTTCTCATCGTTGACGCGTGTCTTCTCGTAAATTTCCTCTTCCTTCGCGATCTGTTCATAGAGCTTCGTGGTATCACCTTCAATTTTTCGTATCTGCTGGCGGTGAATCGCCACCGTATGAGTGACCACCGCGTCCATGAAGGTGCGGTCATGAGTGATAAGGATCAGCTCTTTGGGCCACTGACGTAGAAAAGTCTCAAGCCATCGTATCGATGTGATGTCGAGATAATTCGTCGGTTCGTCCAGAAGGAGCATATCCGGATCAGATACGAGAACTTTGGCCAGATGAAGCCGCACCTGATATCCGCCTGAAAACTCCGACGGCGGCCGGTCGAAATCGGTCTTTGAAAAACCCAGCCCCGAAAGAATCTTTTCCACTTTCCACACGTCATCGCGATCGTGTACGGGCAATCCAAGCGCACCTTCTTCACGTACGGTCGGCGCTTTGAAGGTGAGGTGCTGCGTAATATATCCGAGTTGATAATTTTTCGGAAGCTCAATGGAACCGTCGTCGGCATGATCCTCCCCGATGATTATTTTCATCAGCGTGGATTTGCCGTGGCCGTTCCGTCCAACCAGCCCTACTTTTTCTTTCGAATTAATAGTAACGCTCGCACTCTCGAAAAGCGTCTGTGCGCCGTATGATTTGCTCAAATTCTGTATTCGTATCATTTCGTATCACCGGAAGGCATTCTGCGCGATACTTACATGATGGCAAGAAAAAATATACTCCGAATGCAAAGATACGAACATTCACCGCAGGGGAAATTTCCCCTTAAACACAAAGCCGCTCAAGTCCTGCGCGGAGTGCACCATATCAGGCCGTCGAGTAGTTCGCCAAGGTCACTGGATGCTAAATCACGCGAAGCGGATATAGAAAACATGGCCGGAACGAGCAGGAAAGCGCGCGGAGACTGTTAAGTTGTCGGCACGCTCTGACCTCTTAACAGCACAATTCAGTTTAACCAACGGAACCCACGTGTTATTACGCGGAAAGATATTTGAAATAAATATAAGAGCCTGTCCTGTACGGAGTAACTGCTGATATGAATCATTCTGCCGTAAGTTGCGGCCTGAAAAGTGGTTGCAGTTATGCGATGAATCGGGCGGAATTACTTAGAGAAAAAATCAGCTTTGATTATTTAAAATGAGAGGCCGCTCCGTAATGGGACTGCTTCTCATTGATAGATAATATCCGATTGAAAGACGAATGCATCGCCAAGAAAAATCTTGAGTCTATCCTTTCCGAAGAAAACAGTTTTACTATTTTTTTGAGTTAATAAGAAACAATATCAGTTATGCGGTGGATGGAGATGAAAGCTTTAACGGGAGATCATTTTCAATTACCTTAATTGAGATCGGGATTAAACAATATTGACAATATGTCTGATATGATTAAATGCGAGTTTGTATCCATGCCGCAATATACTATATATAATCAAACGTTATATTTACTAAAAAAGTACTGACTGCTTAGTATTTATACAACAGCATCTTCACAATCCCTGTACATATATATATCGGGAAAAAATTAAATAAAAAAGTCATGGAGGCTTCAATGTACAGATTACGTGTACTTATGGCAGTGTGTGTTCTCGTGTTCGCATCTCTTGTTTCTTGCGGTTCAAGTTCGGATTCAGATTTAGATTCAAGCAGATACCGGAAAACAAAAGAAATTACGAACAATACGGATGGAACGGTCAGTAGCTACAAAGTCTTAATCTACGGTGCATGTAGTACGACTGAATCATTTGAGTATCAAGAATATGATGGCACCGGTGCCGACGGTCAATGGTTTACATCTGATGATAAGTGTATTACTTATTATAAGTGGGAAAGGAACCCTGATGGAACGCCGACATTTGGTTACTACTGGAACGTGGGCTCTGATGGAAAGATAGGAACATCCGATGATTCGAAAGATACCGATTATGACAAATTCACCTGTTCAGATGGAAAAGTTATAAAGTGTGAGACATACGTCGGATCATCGATTGATACTACCAATTTATACGAGTATTCCGGAGATGATCTTGTAAAAAAACTTTCTGCGTCAACAATAAGTTCCAACACATTATATTATCAATATACAAGAAACGATGATGGTTTCATCGTTAAAACAGAAACAAAGAAATTGGGCGCAGATAAAACATGGGGAACTGCAGATGACATTCCCGATAGGACTACTACCTTTACTTATGATGGGAAATTATGGGTTAATTCAGAGACTGTAAATGATTCCAATATAAAAGTTTCCGCCGCTGTGACTGAAAAACAGGCTGATGGTTCATATTTAATCAGGAGCTCGACCGGTGCTGGTTCTGATCTTGTATGGTTTACTTCCGACGATATTTACTACACCGGATATTGTATTACCACGTTTGATTCAAACGGTTATACTACCAAAGAGCTGGTAATGATCACAGGCTCCGACGGTATAATTGGAAGTGCTGATGATTTTCTAAATAGTATATCTACATATGAATATGAAGAGTATTGATTAAGGTTTAATTTCCCTTATAGGAACAGGATGGTTGCATGGCGACCATCCTGTTCTTTTTAATCACAATATTAATTTAAGTGCCTGCCATTTCCAGATACAATTGTCTAATGGATTCATTACTGATAATAATCATTATGTGGTTTGATGTTATCTGATAAGTTGTTTACCGTTATATGGTGAATGCGGCGGAATTTCCTTGTAAGAATATATTCACGATCAACTCTGATTATTATCCTGTAGATTAGTTTTGCACTAGATAATTCAGATCGCAGACATGGGATGAACCCGGATATTTGCATCCACCACCGGGGATTGTTTCCCATAAACAAAAAGCCCTAAAATTCTTGCGCGAAGCGCACCATATCAGGTCGTCGAGCGGCAATCACGCGAAGCGTGTGCCGCGAATACGACCGCAGGCGCCGCGCCGTTTGAGCGGCGAACGGGGATCGTTAAGGGGTTTTTTCGCCAAAACCCCTTAACAGCTCAATTCCGTGGAGCACACGGATATACGCCGCGTTATTACGCGGAATGAATTGAAAAGCGAAGAGAATCGCATCCCCCTTTTGGCGCCAAAAGAAAGTGTGAGGTCACCGTTTACCCAAACGGATATCGCGTACATACGCGAAAAAACGCTTCGAAAGACGCGTATTGCAAGGCAGGTTTTCGCGAACCCGCCTTTCTCTCTAAATCTTCATTCAGCTTCCTGTACCGGTATCGAATAAATAAATCTTCCGCAATTAGTACATACAGACAACGCGTTATCTTTCATAGATTCGTACACCAGAGAAGAAGGAATAGTAAAATTGCATGCACCGCATGAATTATTACTTACTGCCGCAATCGCCTTGAATGGTTTTCCGCTGATTAGCTTGGAAAATTTCGGCTTCACGCGCGAGTCAAGATCCTTAATTAGTGATTCATATTGCGAGTTATGCAAAACCTCTGATTCAGACCATTCAATAATTTTCTTATCAGCTTCTTCCTTCACGCGGGCATATTCATCTTGCTTGTCAGCATGGTTCTGTCTTAATCGGGAGATTTCTTTTTCGCATGAATCATTCTCATCCATAAGCGTGATCAACGATTCTTCGCATGTACTTATCAGCGCAACAACCGCATTGATTTCACGGGTGACCGCCTCCACTTCACGTTCAGAGCTGAGCGCAGATTTCCGCGCTTCAAGCTTGATCTTTCGTTCATCTGCGCCGCTTAGATCAAGTTCATTCGCCTTGATCGACGCCTTTATCAACTTGTGTTTTTCCTCAGTTGTTACTATACCACGTTCGCACAATGCGCATTCATTTTGAAGCTGTACCAGCTTTTCCTGCTCGTCTTTGACCTGCGTTCTGCACAAAAGAATTTTGTCCATGTGCTTCTGCAGTTCAATCATCGTAAGTATATCTTTATTCATGCTACCTCGTGATGATAATGTATACGAGTTTTTGCGGTTCTGCGTCAAAGCTTTTTTAATCCAGCGCTGCTATAGAGACGGATATATCTTTACTTTACGGGAAGTTTCACGGTATAACATAACGCGTTCACGAATAAAATAGAACCGTTCGTATTTCTTCACCGCATAAGTGAGAACGCTTGTACAGTGAAGACACTTTCATTTGAATCAATTTTGTAATGTGCTAGATGTGTAGACTTTTATCAGACGTCTTTTCATTGATCCATAAAATCTTAAGCGCATGTCCTTCCACGGGTCAATTTTTAACGGGGTAACTGCTGAAAAGGTAAATTAATCTATGAATTACGATCTAAAAAGTAATTGCAGTTATGCGTAGAATGAAACAAAATTTCCTAGTGGTAAAAAATATAAACGCGGCGGAAAGATGTTCTTCGTATTCCGTGTGTTAAGGGAATTTATCCGCGAATTAAGCCAAGAGTCGCAATGTTCGGAATTACCCGGAGGAAAGCATGGTCAAGAAAGATGATTCATCACGGATGTCGGTCGCGGTTTTTATCGCATTGGCTCTGGTATTCATTTTTTTTGATAAAATAAAAAAATTCATCAGCATTCATCTCAATATCAATATCCGTATTTCGAATTATCAATTGCTGGGTGTCATTATATTTATGTTATCCGGAGCGTTATGCTTCTGTAGTATCATCTCCTTTGCGAAATATATCCGCTCAAGAAAATGGAAGAGAATCCGTGGAGAAGTCATTCATTCGGAAGTTGAAGTTGAACGGGGCGATGAAAGTGTAATTTACACGCCAAAAGTCCAATTCAAATATTCCGTAAAAGGTGTTAAATATGTGTCAGCGGAGTTATATCCTTTCGGATCAATAGGCGTTTCCGTAAAACGATTTTCGATGAAGATCGTGAACCGGTATAAGCCGGGGACTGAAGTCTCAATTTATTGTAATCCGAATAATCCAACCGATTCGTTTTTGGAACGCAAGGGCTTGACTCCGTTAATTCTCGGTTTTCTCGTGGGATTACTTTTCCTTATGGTTTCCGTGCTTCTGATATGCGGAATAATCGATGATCATTTCAATGTATTACAATGACTGACCGATGATGCGGTCCGTTCACAGCTTCAGGGACATCCCGCCTGTTTTCTTCTTGCTTTCACCGCGGAATGAATTTCCTTTAATCTCAATTCATAAATATTTAAGCTCCTGCCCTTCCCCGGGTCACCTTTGTTAAGAGGGTAACTACTAATTAAAATCATTATACCATAAGTTGTAGCCTGAAAAGTGGTTGCAGTTATGCGATGGACGGGGCAAGGAGTTTCCTTGAGGGGACAATCATGGAGCCGGATAGGATTTAGGTGTTTTACCTGTAATTTGTTTAAAATGTTTACTAAAATGCGCTTGATCAGAATATCCTAGTTCCAAAGCAAGTTGACTAAAGTTAATGCGACTTTGTGATTCCATTTGTTGTGCGGCTTCACGTAATCGAAATAACTGAATTGCCCATTTGGGACTTACACCAATATACTCTTTGAATAGTCGCTGTAAAGACCTAACAGTCATTTGTTGTAGTACTGCGAGCTGAGCAACCGTGAAAATCGTTTTCTGTTGGTCAATGTCTTCGAAGATTTTTTTTATAATCGGAAGTTTTTCATCATTTGGTTTATATAAACTCAACAAATAATTTTGTACAATTGATAATCTTTCGTCCGCTTGATCAGAACAAAAAAATTCTTTTGCGACAGGAAATACAGAATTTCCTAGTATCCTCTCGGCCGGCAGCCGCTTATCCGTTAAATTTGACAGGTGTGTATCGCAGATTGTTCTAATCGAACCCGGCCAGAACTTTGCTCCAAACAGGTACCCTTTATTTTCCATGAGATAAGAAAAACGCCGCATTATTGGACCTGATATTTCAGCTTCACCATTCATAAAAATTAAATGCACTGTCGGTGCCGGAAGGGATTCTATTAATTGTTTTTCACCCGCTGACATATTCCATGAAATCTCATAAAAAAATTCAATTAAAGACTGCAGCGCCGCGCAGGGAGGGGTGCGTATCATATGGTATTTTTTAATATGAGGATTTAAAATTCCAACAGAGTCATCAATCATGGCCTACCACCTCCTATTCTCAAGTCATCATCGCATAATTTTTTGATATCTGTCGCATTTTTACAAGAAAGCTAATTCCTATTCAAGTATAATTATCGCCATGAGGTAGTGTCATGAACAAACAGGTTTTAGTCTACTTACATGAAGGTTACGCAGATTGGGAAATAGGTTTTATACTTCCCGAATTAGTAAAGGCCGGCTATGTGGTAAAATCAGCATCAACGGACGGGCTGGTTGTTAAATCAATGGGGGGTTTATCGGTTCAACCGGATCAGCGGGTGTCATCTGTTAATCCAATCGAATCATTTGATCTTGTAATTTTACCCGGTGGTGATTCATGGAATGACCCCAAAAATCATCAGGAAATTCTTGCGTTGATCCCAACTTGGTACAAGAGCGGACGAGTAATCGCAGGAATCTGCGGGGCGGTGTTTGGGTTAGCGCGGATTGGACTGCTGAATACTGTCACACATACGAGTAATTATTTACCAATTACTCAGCAGCTTGCACCAAATTACACAGGATCCAAATTCCATAGCCAACGATTAGCGGAAACAGACCAGAACCTGATTACGGCTTCCGTTGTTGGCGCAATTGAGTTTTCATGTGAAATTCTTAAAGTGCTCAAGATTTATGATGAAGCACACGCGGAAGAATGGTTGAATTTCTACAAACACGCGATTCCGATGCGATGGATGACAGAATGATACAAATGGCCGGGGATTGTGAATGGTTTCATCGTAGGGGCGACTCGCGAGTCGCCCCTACGATGGGCCCCTACGACGCCCCTACGACAATGCATCAGTGTCTCCATCAGTTAATCCGTGAGATTAGAAAACAGAATTCAGCTCTTTGAAACCGATTACATAGACAAGATAGATTCTCATCTCCGCATGTAAACAGAGAGGAAGGATAAAAACGCTAGGACAGGCTTGCAATCAATGAAGCAAGCGATCGATAGCAGTAGAGCGCGACACGATGTCGCGCGCCTCGCGTCGCGCAGGATGCGCGTTACGCGAGGAAGGACTAGACTCGTAAGAATATGATGATAACAGCTCAAACCAGCAATCGCACCCGGAGATTCAAATACTCATACATACAATAGACCCAAAGAATGCCGCCGCGGCTTCGGAGCGGCGCGAGGGGTTCCCCAAGGGGACGCCGCGCTGCGTCCCCTTGGGAGAAAGAACCGCCTTTTCTCAAAGGCACACCCGCGTGCCGACGCGAGAAGTTATACGCCACGAAGGCGTGAAGGATCGACCGGAAAGCTGTGCTTGCAGCGAGAGCCCGACCTCGCGAACAAAAACACACATCCCTTGTGAAAGGGAAAAGGCGCGAGGGCACGCCATATTACCGTGGAGTAAAATAAAAAAAATAACCGCTATGCGCGATAAGGACGATCACTTCATGAGAAATTTCAGTGGATGTTCTTCCATCTCTTTTGAAATATCCTCGAATGTCTTGGCTGTCTTCTTGAAAGACACGAGAATATCAACGACATCTTTCTGCGAATTGGCGAGGAGCGCGTTGATCGTCGCCATCGAGGACGCAAGGTCGGCGGTCATCATACGGATATTCCCGCGGCTGTCGATCGCGATATCGTTATATGAATCCACCGTATTTGTCGCACTCGCAAGCAGCCGGTGAACATCCTGAAGAAGAGCCTCTATACTCACGAATTCAACACCTTCCAGAACATCTCCGCTCTGAAGCCTTGCCTCTTTTCTATCAGGATTACGTATTTCAATGACAGGATCTCCTATCACATTCTGATTCTGTATGATCACCGACGCGGACTCATAAAGCATAATCTCGTTACTCACCCTCATCCGCGCAAGAAAATGAAGATTGGGTTCATACGACGGCTTTATATCAACGACGCGTCCTATGAGATATCCCTTCACCTTTATCGGTGTTCCGATTTTTATAGAATTGATATTGTCGACTTTGAGATACAGATCATACGTGGTACTGGAAAGAGAGTATCCGAGCTTGAAAAGTACAAGCCCTATAAGCACGATGAACGGAAACAGAATAAAGATTCCGACCTTGATCTCGTTTTTTTTAAGCTGAAGTTTGAACTGCATACAATTCCTTTACCAAATCTGCATCGGGCCGTCTCCGGAAAAACCGAGGAACTGGCTTACAAACTCATGACTTGGATTTGACATCATTTCACGGGGACCGTCAAATACAATTTTACCGTAATCAAACATCATGAACCGCTCAGAGAATTCCACAAACCGCATCGGCTCATAGGTGATGATGACCACAGAGCACTCGGGATTGAGACAGCGTTTTTTAAGATTTTTCAAAAACGTCAGCGTGTTTAGCAGACATTGTCCCTCGAGCGGATGTTCCACCAACAGAAGTTTCGGATTGAGAACAATGCACCGGGCATATGATGTCTTCAATATCTCGGAAGGTTTGAGATGGACAGGCCGCATATCCCGACAGTAATCCAGATGAAGAACATCGATAAGCTCGTCCACACTGGCATCTATTTCGTCAGATGTCATGCTGGAATGATACCGCAGAGGCAGCGCAATGTTTTCTTCAACTGTCATATTGCTGATAAGACCGTAGTCCCCCTGCATATATACCACGTCCTGCCGGAGCTTGTTCAATTCAGTATAATTTTGCTCGCTTACATTTTTCCCTTTAATAAGAATCCGTCCGCTGTATTCGTGAAGCCCCGAAATGACCGAACTGATTCCGTCTATTCCTGAATTCTCCGTACCGAAGATCACAAGTGATTCACCCGGAGATAGTGAAAATGATACTCCCTTTAATGAGGAGAAGAGATTGAATTCGCATGATACATTTTCAAATTCGATAAGTGTATCCATTCTTCCTCCTACAGATAGAATATCGCGGACAAGAGCGCGTTGATCATAAACACAACAAGTATCGACCGCACAACCGCTTTCGATACGAAAATTGGAATCTGGAACGATGAGTTCGGTTTGAGCCCGTAATAACAGCAAATCAGAGGGATCAAAAGTCCGTAAATCGTACTCTTAAGCACAGTGAGTATAAGATCATCAATACTGAACGCGAGCATAATCCCCTCGGCGAACTGACCGAGCGGAATAAACACCGTGGTGAGCGCAATTACATATCCGCCCACGAACGCGATTATATCAAAAATAACTATAAGAGAAAATATCGCGATTATTGACGCGATAATGCGGGGAATGATGATATACAATTTCGTGTCGATCCCCATCAATTCAAGGGATCGTATTTCACGGTTCTGTGTCTGTGTCGCGATTTCAGCGGCTATTGCCGAACCGGAGCGGCTTACCACAATCATTGCGGTCACAAGCGGTCCAAGCTCCCTTGCGATAATGATAACGAGAAGATTTCCTACGAATTCTTCAATACCAAACTTCGGGAAATTTTTTGTCGCCTGAATAATAACCGTTCCGCCGAGGAGAAGCGCCACTACAAGCACGAGCGAAAACGCATGCACACCGGTAAACAGCACCTGGTTTACGATCGTCGTGTACAACGAGCGGAAATGAACTTCACCCATGTTTCTGAGCGACAGGAATACGGAAGCTGAAAACGAGCAGAATTCCACCACCCCGCTTCCGAACTGTATTCCCCAGCGGCCGACCCGCGCGATGATTCCTGTAATGCTTTTCATACTTATGTATCGTCGTTCTCACGGCTAAATTGCGCAAGAAAATAAATGCAAAGTGATCATTGAATGAATGCTTCCGATTTGAAATTACCAGGCAAGACGCATACCTTGAAAAAGCGGAACATGCAGATGTATCGAAATAGCCGGCGACGACAGGCGATGCCAATAACCAAGTTATTGGCCAGTGATTACAAGGCTATCGCATGAATCATTTTCCGTATAATGATACAAAATATGCTTGCTCCTCATAAAATTGCGTCAATGAATGGCCGATAGTATTAATAGGCGGAACATCCGAATGAAAATCAATCCCTCACGAATAATCCTTATCACGGTATGCGCGGCGCTCGCAAGCGGAATCATCGCGCTTTCAATCATGTATCTTCAGCCGAAGGATAACACTTTCACCATCATTGATCCTCTCCGCGACAGAGAACAGATTTCCACGTATAAGGCACTCCCCAACAATTTCATTCACGCGGGAAATTTCCTGATATACCGAGGTCTTCACGCGACAAGCACATCAGCCCTAGCGTCTTATGCGCTCCCTTTCACCTCGTACTATAAAGCATCCAAGCTCGAAAAAGCAATCTGTGATTTCAACAACATCAAGAGAGGCGCGGTTGAGGCAGGGAAAAGCATCCTCATTCCTCATTCGCTCCCGTCCCGTATGCCCGACATGAAAAACCGCGTTAAATCTCCCCTCATTTTCACACGCGGATTGTATTATACCGGAAGTTCCGCGGGAAACGAACGCATTCTCGACTCAGTATCGCAGTCTTCAAACGCGGGAGTCAACACCGTAGTATTTGACGCAAAGGATGTGACGGGTATCGTCAATTACAACAGCCGCGTTCCTGAAGTCCTGGACTTCGGAACAAGTGAGAAAAGATCGATCGATGATGTAGCCAAACTGATTCGCGGATTGAAAGCCCGCGGAATATATGTGATAGCCCGCGTCGCGGTATTCCGCGATCACCTTCTCGCGAAAAATGCTCCCGAATGCGCGATCCGGTCGAAGAGAAACGGCGGTATCTGGAATGAAAGGGTCAATGAAATCTGGTGTGATCCGACAAATAAAGAAACGCAGGACTACAACCTTCAGATAGCGATTGAACTCGCCGAAAAGGGTGTTGATGAAATACAATTTGATTACATCAGGTTCCCCACAGCGGGTGAACTTTCCGACGCTCGTTTCGTGTGGAGCTTCGGCGCGATGTCCAAGGAACGCGCGATCGAGCATTTTCTGGCGCGTGCGTACAAGGAACTGTCCGCCAGAAATGTCAACGTCTCAATAGATGTCTTCGGCGTTGTCGCATGGGGACATGAAAAAGACATTGAGAAAACCGGCCAACGCATAGAACTTCTCGCAAAGCACTGCGATGTGATATCACCGATGCTGTACCCCTCGCATTTCAACAACAACTTCGACGGATATTCAAATCCGGGAGACGCGCCGTATTACTTCATCAATACCGGCTGTAAAAAATTCCGTGAACGCGCGGGAAAAACCGCCATACGTCCATGGCTTCAGGCTTTCGGATGGCGGGTATCAAATTATAATCCGAAATACATTCTTGAACAGATCCGCGGTTCGAATGACGCGATGGCAGCAGGATATCTTTTCTGGAATGCGGCGAACAGTTACGACACTGTCATTGACGCGTTGAGATCGATGAAAAGCAAAGTACTTGATTCACGTGCACTATCCCGCAGCGATCCTGCCGAGGATTCAGGGAAAAATCTTTGAGGAATCATGAAAAAGAAAAAGCCCGCAACACGGAAAAAAACAACAGTACGGATTTCCGCCTATCATATCGGCGACAGCATCAATCTCAAGCAATTCAAGGCTGAATTCACCGGATCACTCATCTCAAGCTCTTCTTCCGAACTGTTCTACACTACCGAAAACAGCGGCTATCTGTATATTTGCAATTACGGTGTTGTCGCGTTCGCTGACGTTACTGATGTCGACAGGAGCAGAATCCTCGCACATCTCCGCGATTATACGCATAACCCTCTGAGTGAGAACTTCAGCGATGATTTCAACATCACGGTATCGAAAGATCCGAAACCTCTGTTTGACTTTGACGATCTCTACGTACCTGTCATCAACGAGGACATCATCAAGAATGTCATGTTCAACGTTGCCCAGTCTGTCGCGCTTGATTTTTACGATCACGAATCAGAGACTCTATTGGAGCAGGTCAATAAATTTACTTCCGAGCTGGAACAGAAAGGAAAAATCAGCGTAAGTAAAAGAAATATGCTTAAATTCATCGGGCGGACTCTCTCCCGCAAAAACCGCATCATAGATAATCTCTATATATTCGACGTTCCGGATATCGTATGGGATGATAAATACATAGATGAGATCAATACCGGAATGGTGAAACTCTTTGATCTGCGTACCCGATTCAAGGAAGTGCAGTCAAATTTCAAGAACATCGAGGATAATCTGGCAATCTTCATGGAATTGTATCAGCACAGGATGAGCAATCTGCTTGAGTGGATCATCATCATCCTGATCCTGATTGAAGTAGCCGATCTCTTTCTCACAAAATGGCTGCATATTCTCAAGTGATACATCGTCTCCCGGAGCGAGCGGTGTGTGTATTCGCCTTATCAGCCTTATCTCTCCTGTAGCCACGACACAACGGCGAGAGATACATATATAACGGGAACGATGAAATTGAGGAAAAAATACGGCGTTACCGTATACTGATCGGCCCGTGTTATCATTCCTTCTCCGCAGTAATAATATAATGACCACGCAAAATAATACACATTCACTCCGCATCTGACCAATACCGTGTACCGATAATGTCTCACGAAAATCGACGCGAACATCAGAATCCCGATCATTACCATATAATGAGAAAGCGGATTGTTCACTTCATAGACTGAATCAAATATATCAAAACGCGCGGCGGGAAGCATAACGGCGAATACCGCAGGAACACCCGCGGCAATAACAAGTTTTTCAATAAACGGAAGAGAAATGAACCATTCCCATGCGGCATGTATCAACTCTACAGTTTTCTGAAAAACAAACTGAATAAGCTGAATTACAAATTCAACCAGTCTTCCCACTATATCAAAAAATGTATCTTTAAACGACATACCCTTCTCCTGCGTTTCACGCCCCGCGAATTCGGGATCAAACCCGCCTGACAACCTATTTCAGATAATCAAGTCGTCAAGCAAGTTAAGGCTGTCTCGTGTTGACCTGAAAATCAACGAACGAAACCCTCTCGGCAAAGCTGAATAATTCTCTTGACGCCTCACCCATAAATCCCTACTTTATCCTTACTATATGGCATCGAGGTAGCATATGGCGACGTATAAAATTGACGGTGCAAAATTCACTTCCGTTGAGGAAATGAAAGAAAGCCTTTGGCCCCTTTATGAAGGGAAAATGAGCCGTGAAGAGTTTGAAAAATATATAGCAGATAACATGCAAGTAGTCGGCTAATCTTTGTTCTGATCTTTTTCAATAAATAAGAAAACCGGTTGTTAACCGGTTTTCTTATTTATTATCAGCTTTTCCATCTGAATCATATATTCATTTCTATTTCGGTGAATCACCAGCGCTTATCTTTTCAAGGATAAACTCGACTCTCCTGTTTTTTCGCCGCGATTCATTATCTTTTCCCGCTGAATAAGGACTTGTTTCTCCCATTCCGCGTGATCTGAGTCTGTTGAAATCGACTCCGCGTGATATAAGATACGTTTTCACCGCTTCCGCTCTCTGCTCAGACAAACGAAGATTATAGTTATCATCACCTATATCATCGGTATGCCCTTCAATAAGTATTTTATACCTGTTATACTTGTTAAGAATATCGCCCACTCTGTTCAGAACTTTATATCCTTTGCCTATGATCTTTGAACTGTCGAATCCGAATTCAATATTTGAAATTCTTATTTTCAATCCCCGTTCGGTGACCACAACGAGAACATCAACAGGAATTTCAATCTTCACGGGTTCAGATGTATTATCAGCTTTATCCGTGACCGTTAACGTCATCAGATAGTTTGTCGCTGATTCCACCAGCTCATTATAATCAGAAAGCCCTTCCCACATGATCTCGGTGGGGATATCCCCCTTCCCGGAGAATCGTTTAAACAGAACATTCGACGGATTGGTAATAGTGATACTCCATTCCGCTATACCGAATGCGTCACTTCCATATGGCTCGATCGACATAACATCATCAATACCGTCACCATCTGGAGAAAAAACACCCGGGGAAAAAGATATCCTCCCCTTCGGCGGTACTGAATCTATTACGAATTGTTTTTTGAATGTCTGCGGTTCATTCCCGCTTCTATATATAGTTTTCAGCATATAGAAGTATCTTCCATCGGAAAGATTCCTTCCCTTCTCATCAGTGAGATTCCACTGAATTCGGTCGGGAAATTCTCCGTTCCCCGTGATGGTTTTTACTATATCATCACTGTCATTCATAATCGTAACAGCCCATGACGACATCCCGTCTTTCCGGGATACAACCGGATTAAAATAGAAAGGTATCTGGTTTTTGTATGAATAGTACTCCCGGTTGACCGTGATATCAGCGGTCTCGTACTGCCGCGTGAGAGATATTTCCGGGATATCTTTTCGGAATCCGTTTCCCGCGTTATCCTTCGAGTAAATGTGATAACTATACAATCCTTCAGGAAGATCTTTCCCGCTTTCGTCCGTGCCGTCCCATTTAAGAACTGACGGAACCGTAACGCCGCGCCACGCATACCGCTTTACGGGAACTCCCTTTACATCTCTGAACTCGGCAATCCATTCGTCATCCGGAGAAGACACCACTTTCTGAATAATCACAAATTCGTCTTTTCTCCTGTCTCCGTTAGGCGAGAAAAGCAGATCATCGGATTTAATTTCAGCTTCGGGAGACGTGTTGTCGACCATGATCGTACCGACAGTCTTCTCTGAATAATTATCATGCTCGTCCCAGGCCATGAAAGAATACCCATAGCGGCCGTCAGGAACAGTCTTCCCTGTCGGGTCTGCTCCATCCCATAGTATATTTTCGGGCACTACCGCAGATTCCTTCGGTGCTATTATTCGTTTAAAGAAACCGCCGAACGTAAGATCAGGAATCACATCCCTGTTGGGATACCTGTACTCCTTAACGATAGCTCCTTTCGGATCGAGAACCTGGAACTGCCATCCCTTAATAGTACTGCGGTCACGCACATCAATCGCGACCATTATAAAATCCTGCTTTCCGTCATTGTTCGGAGAGATATATGTTTCCGAGGAACGAACCGTCGTTTGAGGAGGATTTCTGTCAAGCTCACCCACTTCCGCAGTCAATCCCAGATGATGAGTAAACGACTTCGCCTCACGGTGAACAATCGCATAGTCCAGTTCGGCTGAGAAGCTTTTCATTTTGAGTCTGTAACCGAGACCTGCGGTATAATCTCCGTATCCGTACTTATCAGGATACGACCCGCCCGCGCGGACAACAACACGCTGACGGAATATCGTTTCAAATCCCGCCTTCGCTACAAAATCCTTGTATCCGTGAATAAACGATCCGTCTGCATACAATCCCGCCGCCACAAATCCTGTTCTATAGAAAGACACGCTGAAACCCGCTGTCGGCTGATTCATGTCGACGTATTTCTTGTTCTTTCCGTTGTATAATCCCGAATGTATTCCCAAACCGAAACGCGGCGTATAAATTCCGAATCCGCTTCCGGACGTATTTGATAATCGGGGATGATATATCAAACCGGCGACCACTCCGAGATAACTGTTCTTTGATGACGTTTCGGCACGCATCGCTTCAACGCCGAATCCGAGCATTAATGTATCGGTGAATTCCTTTCCTCCGCCGATCATTCCAAGGTATCCCTTTTCCATGTCAGCTGAATCATCCTTGATCATCACCGCCCGGACAGCCACCCCGAACACACCGTACGAAGAGGGATAAAGCACCGTAAACGCGGGGTATTCATATTCGCCATTCAAGGTACCGTACTGAGCGGAGAACGACACCCTTTCAGCGAACGCTCCGCTTGCGGGATTACTTCCGAACATATCCGCGCCGCGAGCGGTTATTCCCGCTCCTCCGCGTCCCATCGACGCCGCGGAGTCACCGTATAAAAACAGATTGTACCCGCTGTGAGGGGTTTCCGCATACGCGGACATTGCCGCCGACACGCATACAATCATACATATCACAATTCGTTTCATTACATTATCCCGATCACTTCATTAATCATAAGACGGTCAGTTCACGTTGAATCATCCGACCCGTCACACTATTCCCCTCCGATGAGAGGCGCAAGACATTTTTAACGCACTAAAAACACAATACCGTATAACGTCAATTATACGACACTTCACTTCCATAACGCGAGCATGACAATTCCGCAGAGTACAATCGCCCCTCCCGCAACTTTCCTCACCACATCTTTTTCTTTAAAGAAAATGAACCCGAGCACTATCGCAAACACGATACTTGTTCGCTTCACCGAAATCATATAACTGACATACGTCATCTTGAGCGCGGTCATATGAAACATCAGAGATAATGCCGATGTCAGTCCAACCACCGCAAGCTTACGGTTAAAAAGTCTTCCCGTCCGCCTTTTGACCAGAATAAGGATCAGGAAAACAAGAGATAAAACACTGTAATACACAGCCGCGAAAAAAAGCGCCGAAGACGCGAGAACTCCCATTTTACCGAAGCTCGAGGTAACGCTGTACAGTAACGCCACGCACAGCATCATCATCGATCCCTTTTCTCTGATGACAGCCGAAAACGGAGCGAACACACCGCCGCGCCAGTTTATATTTATAATGTAATTTCCGGCTATAATCACACCCACTCCGATAATTCCGTGCAAGGGGGTCTTTTCGCCGAACATGAGAGGGGCTACAATCAGCAGAAACGCGGGAGTGAACGCAAGGAGCGGCACTGTCTTCGATAAAGGAGATATCTTTACCGACTTGATATACATCAGCAGCGCGACGACTTCAATCGGAATTGAAAGCGCGATTATTACTGGAAGCGACGAGTTAACAGCGGGAACTCCCTCGATAAGCGCCGCTCCCCACAGAAGAGGCAGCGCGAAAAAATTCTGACAGAACGCGTTTTCCAATGTTCCGGCGTTGTCACCGAATTTTTTCGTAAAGAAATCAGTCAGAGAACTGAACAACGCGCAGAGCAGCGCATAGATAATCCATTGCATAAAGAAAGTCTCCAAAACAACCGCAACGGGTACATATGCGTAAACGTGATCTCCGCATGCAAGTATATTCTCACGAATATCGTCCGGACATATTCTTGTACGACAGCGCTTCTCCGGCGTGAACCGCACTGACTATCGGGGAATTGTCCATATCTGCGATTGTCCGGGCGACTTTCATCATCCTGAATACGGACCTCGATGAGAGCTGTAACCGTGATACGGCGCTCTCAAACAGCTTCATCGCGCCAGCATCCGTTCGGCAGAACTTTTTCACCTCATGCGAGCTCATGCGCGAATTGAATCGCGTCTTCGCTCCCTTGAACCGCTCCCTCTGTATTATCCGCGCGTGCTCAACCCGTCGCCTGACCGATATCGAGTTCTCGCTGTATGTTCCCGACATAAGTTTCTCATAAGGAACGCGCGGTACATATATCTCCATATCAATGCGGTCTATCACCGGCCCCGAAAGCGTTTTTCTGTAACGGGCGATATCGCCGGGAGTGCACCTGCATCTGATCTCCTCATCAAAAAAATATCCGCACTGACACGGGTTTGTCGCCGCGATAAGCATGAAATCGCACGGGTACCTCATATTTCCGCTTGCGCGCGAAATAGACACCACCTGATCCTCCATCGGCTGACGAAGCGTCTGGAGCGCGCTCCTCTGGAACTCGGAGAACTCGTCAAGGAACAGTACACCGTTATGCGCCAATGAAATCTCCCCGACGGACGGAATGCGTCCGCCTCCTACAAGCGCGATATCTGACGCGGTATGATGAGGTGTTCTGAACGGCGGAATACGGATCAACCCCGTACGCGGAGCGAGCACTCCCCCCGCGGAATGTATCATTGTTGTTTCAATAGACTGCTCACGAGTGAGCGAGGGCAGAATCGACGGAATACACTTTGCAATAAGCGATTTTCCCGATCCTGGAGGACCGTACAGCAGGATATTGTGATTCCCCGCTGCCGCGATTTCAACAGCCCGCCGTACGCTTTCATGCCCATACACATGCGCGAAGTCAAACTGATGCTCGTTTCCCGTATCCGGAGTTGATTCCCTTTTTTTATACACCGGATGACGCCCTTTCATCGCCTCTATCGCGGTACGGAGATTACTGACCGCGTAACACGCCAATCCCTCGACAACCGCACACTCCTCGGCATTCTCTTCGGGAAGTATCATTTTATCATATCCCGCTTTGTGAAACGCGAGTGCCATCGAAAGCGCGCCCCGCACGGGTTTGACCCGCCCATCCAGTGAGATCTCGCCGATAGCCGGATATATGTCACCCGACAGCTGTCCTGTCGATTCCAGGAGCGCAAGCGCGATAGCGAGATCAAACCCTGACCCCTGCTTCTTGCAGAACGCAGGCGCGAGGTTCGCGACAAAATTCTGCGGCGGAAACTCATACCCCGAATTTTCAACCGCTGAACGGATTCTGTCTTTTGATTCCTTGATGGTCGAATCAGGAAGTCCGATTATTGTGAACCCGGGAAGTCCCCGAACAATATCGAACTCAATTTCAACTACAATAGCCTCGATTCCCACAAGCGCCGCTGATATACTTCTCGCAAGCATAATGACCTCCCGAACTATATACGGGCGTTATTCAAAATCATGCGTTTTTTGCTGTCCAAAACTCCTTGACATCAGAAAAAAATATAAGACTTTACCATAAATTGCATTGCGGGGAAAGCATATACGGTGTGCGCCTTCGCAGGTGTCGGAACGCATCTTCCATCACACAAAAATTTCCACAGGAGGATAACATACGCAATGGCGACAAAATCACGATACTCAACATCCTCCTTTATCCGCAAAGTCAGAGCGGCGGATCTGGAAGTTTCCGCGCAAAACGCGTTTGTAAACATCGAGAATATTCTCAAAAGCAATATACCTCTTGAAGACGCCGCAGACCGTATCCTCGAAACAGTGCTTCTCGACAGTTCCATGATAACACGAAAAGACGCACTGGATCGATTTCTCGATTACGTACACTTCAAGGCGCGCACCGGAGAAGACTACATTCTCAACATCGCATATCCTTCAAAGAAAATTCCGGACGAAGAGCTTGAAAGGAAAATTATTGAACTGATCAACATCCACCTCATCCCAAGCATTATTTTCCCTATCCTCAAATTTTTCACACGGAACGTACAGAGATCTGATACAAATCTTTACATCGCGCATCTGCTCAGATCGGAATCGGTGATCCGGCCGGTCTACGAAACATTTCTTATGTTTAAAAAGGATGTGTTTATTCAAGACAAGGATCTTCGGTCCAAAAACGTGAAGAAGATTCAGCAGTACGTCGCGTCGGCCGACGAGAAATATTCTTCGCCGCTTGATGCGGCGTGCAGACTTAAATTTGTTCTGGAATATATCTCTCTGGAGAATGATACATCCGCGATTTATTCTCCGGAAGACATCAGACTCGCACCCGTCAGCAACGCTAACACCATCAGCAACGGGTGATTATTTTCGATATGCCGTCTTTCCCTTTGATCTCCTCTCGAATGGAGATTTCCCGGTATCTCTTTGAATCACAATAATCCATATTATTGTACTCAGGCTCGTAATTCCGGATCAGCCAGAACAGAATATCCTGCATGTCTGAAGGAGATGTATCGATGACGGTATACCGGTAATGAAGATTCGTTTCAACCATCTGTGATACGGTTGCCGCCAATGTTGATCTGTCCGCATCGAAAAGATTTTTCATCCCGCAACGAAGCCCTTCTCTCCATGCCGCGAACAGGAAAAGATCTCTTCTCATCGATTTCTTGACATCCGCAAGCTGAATTATCCCGGGCATATCAGGAAGAATTCTCGCCGCGGAAAACCGGTCGTACTGATAAAACTCAGACCACTCGATGGAATAAAACACTGAATCGCCTATTATATCTTTTTTCATTCTTTCACCTTTTTCCGGATCGTGAGATCCGCGATATCATTCCGTCAAGATAATGTTCGAGCACGGACGCCCGTTCACACGGATCGGTTATCCGGTACAACTTCGCCTTTTTTCCGTTGTCGATCACAAAGTAATGAGCGATAAAGTCTGTCATATCTGAAAGTCCGCTCAGAAAATTCATCAGATAAATCAGTCTGTCCGACTCTTTGATATTGATGAGAAACACAAACTGTTGAGCTTTTTTTCTTAACCGGTCAACCGCGTCTTCCTGCCCATCACAGTGTCCCGTGACGATTTCATCATACTCAGCGAATTCAAATCGTCTGACTGAAATAATTCTCACACGCCGTTCGCCCCGGACTTCAGCCATCTTGATTCCGGGATTTTCGATTATCCTCACAACTTCAGACAAAGTCGCGATCTTCCCCTTCATAAAGAAAAGGTCGAATATACCGTTCACCGGAAACGCACATATCATCCGTCCCGGTTCAAGTTCTCTTTCGCGCCCTGATCGGGCGGGAATTTCAAATGAACACCGGGGAAAGAGATACCTGTGACGCGTATATGCTATCGAAAGCTCTCGTGTATCCATTCACTCATTGCACAATGGTTTACTCAAATTGTCAATTGAGATTAGAACCATGTTAGTTATCATCAAACGACGCACGATTGATCAAGATTCACGCATTCAATTCTTATTATAATCACAATCCCTGAATCAGGCGGTGTCTTTCCATCAGTAATGATACCAATTACTCTATAAAGCAATAGAGTTGTTCTTAAACAACTCTATTGCAAATGTCCTCATCGTTAGGTCAGTTTATTTAAGATAGTCCGCGAAATGCGAGAATATCATTTTCGCCTGCGCTTCATCGACTCCCTCGGCGATAATCCGGAAAATCGGCTCCGTATTCGACGGACGAAGATGCACCCATCCGCCCTTGAACTCGCCGTCTGACGTGAAGTCGATTCTGATTCCGTCAATATCACTCAGCTTTTCACGCGAGTAATCAGTCTTGAGCTTTCCGTAAATTGCGTCAAGCTCCGCCTGTTTAAAACCGACTTTACCCTTGATCATGAAATACTTCGGAAGCGAATCAACAAGCTCGGAAATTGTCTTCGAGCGTTCTACCATCATATCAAGGACATATCCGATACCCGCGAGAGAATCGCGCCCCAGATGAATCTCAGGAGAAATAACCCCGCCGTTTCCTTCTCCGCCGATACGTGCATTCTTGCGCTTCATTTCCTCAACGACATTCGACTCGCCGACTTTCGATCTGAGGAATGGAACATCATATTTGAACGCGATATCCTCAACCGCTTTTGATGTTGAAAGATTCACGACCACAAGCCCTTTCTTCTTCGAGAGCAGGTGTTCAGTCACAAGCGCGACGGTGTACTCTTCGCCTATCGGACGACCTTTCTCGTCCACTATAGCGAGTCTGTCCGCGTCAGGATCCTGCGCAAAACCTATGTCCGCGCCGGATTCCAGCACCGCGCGAGAAAGATCCTTGAGATTCTCCGCAAGAGGTTCCGCGCCGCGCGGGAATGTTCCCGTAACTGTACAGTGTACGGGAATCACCTCGCAATTGAAATTCCGGAGTAGCTCTTGAGTGATAAGCGATCCTGCCCCGTTTACGGAGTCGAGCGCCACCTTGAAACGTTTCTTTTTTATACGAACGGTGTTAACCACATTAATGACTTTCGCGTTATGAACTGAAAACGCGTTCTGGTTATAGTCGATCTTTCCTATTTTATCCCATTTTTTGTATTCAGGAGTTTCCTCCATCATTTCAAAAAATCTCCGTATCTGCGAACTGTTGAGAAACGTTCCGTCTTTATTGATGAGTTTGAACGCGTTCCATTCAATCGGATTGTGCGATGCCGATATCACGATTCCGCCATCCGCTTTCATTTCCTCAACCATGATCTGCACAGTAGGTGTCGGTACTATACCGATATCGACAACAGTACATCCGCACATTGACAGCGTTGATTCGAGTATTCCCGAGATAACGCTTCCCGTGCATCGTGAATCACGCCCTACAATGACCGTACCGCACTTCACATATGAGGCAAACGCACTCGCGACTTTTACTGTCAGATCCGGTGTCAGCGTTTCGCCTATCACACCGCGTATACCTGACACGCTCTTCATGAGATCAGATCCCATTGTTATCCTCTCCGGCTACGCCGTGTTTTTTTACGCTTGGTGCCGCCGGCTACAGGCTCCAGATTCTCCTCTCGCTCATGTGTCCGTATCGTCTGCGGGCTGTTATCCGCCGCTGATCCCTGACCGAACATTCCGACTTCCTGTTTAACTTCATGTCCCATCGGAACAGTGTTCTTTTTCGGCTCATCGGGAACCACTTCAGAATCACGAAACTGCACCTTCATAAGAAACTCAATTAGCTCACGTTTGATTGTAAGAAGAGTTTCCTGAAATATACGGAATCCGCTCAATTTATATTCCACAAGGGGATTTCTTCCGCCATAACTCGTAGTCCATATACCGTCACGAAGTTCATCCATCGCGAGCAGATGCTCACGCCATTTCGTATCGATCACCTGAAGAGCGATCATACGTTCCACATGACGCATATTTTCAGAACCGATTGATTTCTCTTTGTCGGAGCTGATTTTCAGCATCGCATCCTTAATAGCTTTTCTGAATCCGGCGTCATTCATCGACAAGATGGCTATTCCGTCCCTGTCGACATCAATATTGAATGTCTTGGCGAGGAAAACCTTCAACGGCTCAACATCCCACTCGGATACGTTTTTCTTTCCTTCACAATAATCTTCAGCGATGATCGCGATGATGTCATCCATATATTGTTTCACAAGCGGAGAGATATCCTCCCCACCGAGAATTTCATCGCGCTTACCGTAGATGTATTCGCGCTGCGAGTTCATCACATCATCATACTCAAGAAGGTGTTTACGAATTTCAAAGTTACGGCCCTCTACCCGTTTCTGGGCGCTCGCAATCGCTTTTGACACCATGCGCGATTCAATGGGCTCATCCTCTTTCATTCCGAGAGTATCCATCATCCGGTATATCCGGTCAGAGCCGAATATGCGCATGAGGTTATCCTCGAGCGAAAGATAAAAACGTGATGATCCGGGATCTCCCTGACGTCCGGAACGGCCGCGCAGCTGGTTATCGATACGGCGTGCCTCATGACGCTCGGTACCTATGATATGAAGTCCGCCTGCAGTCACCACTTTCTCATGATTCACCTGCCATTCTCTTCCCATGCGGAGAATATGCTCAGCCTTATCCTTGTCTTTTCCCGTCATGCGAAGCGCGATCGATCCCGCTTCATCAAATCTCTCGCGAAGAGCTGCTATCTTGAATTCTTCCCAGAGTTTCTCATCATGCGCGGGAACATACGAATCCATCTCCTCGGCATAGATCTTCTTTCCGCCGAGTACAATATCAGTTCCTCGACCGGCCATGTTTGTCGCGATGGTTACCATGCCCGGACGACCCGCCTCGGCGATAATAGCCGCCTCGCTCTCATGGAACTTCGCGTTAAGGACGTTATGCGAAATACCGCGCACTTTGAGATGCTGAGACAGAAGCTCCGACTTCTCGATTGAAATCGTACCCACAAGACTCGGCTGACCTTTTCCGCTGCATTCCTCGATATCGCGGACAATCGCGTTGAATTTTTCTTTTTCAGTTTTATAAATCATATCGGAATTATCAATTCGCGACATTTTCATGTTCGACGGTATCACTACCACGTCGAGCTTGTATATTTTCTTGAACTCCATCGCCTCGGTATCAGCCGTTCCGGTCATACCTGCGAGCTTTTCGTACATACGGAAAAAATTCTGAAACGTCACTGTCGCGAGAGTCTGACTTTCCCGTGCGATCGTCACTCCTTCTTTCGCCTCAAGCGCCTGATGGAGACCATCCGAATAACGACGTCCCTGCATGAGACGGCCGGTGAACTCATCGACAATAACAACTTCATCCTCTTTCACGATATAATCAACATCACGCTGAAACAGCGTATGCGCCTTGAGCGCCTGATTCACGTAATGAACCATTTCAATGTTCTGGTTGGAATACAGATTATCAACGCCGAGGAGCTCCTCGACATGATGAACACCCGATTCGGTAAGCGTCACGTTGCGGTCTTTCTCATTGACCTCGTAATCAACCTTGTCTTTGAGTGAGGGAATAACTTTGTTCGCGAGCTGGTATTTCTTCGTGGACTCGTCAACCGATCCGGAAATGATGAGCGGCGTACGGGCTTCATCGATAAGAATCGAGTCGACCTCATCGACAATCGCGAAGTGAAGCTTGCGCTGTACGCGGAACATCTTGTGTTCAACCATGTTATCGCGTAGATAATCGAATCCGAACTCGTTATTCGTTCCGTATGTAATGTCGCACGCATACGCCTTCTGGCGCGCGGCATGATCCATGTCATGCTGTATAATACCGACGGTGAGGCCGAGAAATTTGTAAATGGGACTCATCCACTCGGCATCGCGACGTGCGAGATAGTCATTGACCGTAACAAGGTGTGAACCCTTTCCGGTGAGCGCATTGAGATACATCGCGAGAGTCGCGACAAGGGTCTTTCCCTCACCGGTCTTCATTTCAGAAATCCTTCCCTGATGAAGAACAATACCTCCCATCATCTGTACGTCGAAGTGACGGAGACCGAGCGTACGCACACTCGCCTCTCTGACAAGCGCAAACGCCTCGGGAAGAATTTCGTCGGTTGACGCACCCTTCTGGAGACGCGCGCGAAGATCGAATGACTTCTGACGCATTTCGTCATTGGTCATTTTTTTTATATCCGTCTCAAGCGCATTTATACGCGCTACAATCGGAGTCAGTTTCTTAACGTCTCTCTCGTGTTTGGTTCCGAAGATCACACTCAGTACTTTATCAACCATTACACCCTCTCAATCCAATATTTCATTTTATATATCCGGTATTCCAGCCGGGTACCAACGATACGCGCGGGTATCAGTACACAATCATATTATCACGATGTACAACTTCATCATAAAATGTTTCAAACAATTTACGTATCTCAGATGTTTTCATACCTTTAATTTTGGAAATTTCTTCGGACGTATAGTTCGATATGCCGCGTCCGATCTCTTTCCCGTGAGTATCAACAATGGCGATGGAATCTCCCTGTGCGTATTCACCTTCCGATGACACAATACCCGCGGGGAGAAGCGACTTCTTTCCGTCAACAAGCGCCTTGGCGGCTCCGTCATCGACAATGAGTTTTCCCGATAATTCCATATTGAACGCGATCCAGCGCTTGCGTCCGTCAAGTATGCGTTCGCCGCCGGAGAAAAGAGTCCCGATATCGTCACCGTCAATGATGCGGCCGAGCACTTTTTCTTCACCCGCTTTCGCGATAATCATCATTTCGCCTGAAAGCATGATCATCTCGGCGGCTCGCACCTTCGTGAACATACCGCCTGTTCCGTGAACGGAACCTGATCCGCCCGCGGCGTTTTTTATATCATCGGTGATTGCGGAAACAAAGCTCATAGGAGCGGGATCTGAAAGAGAACGATAGAATCCGTCGATGTCCGAAAGGAGAATCGTGAGGTCGGCTTCGACAATCTGCGCGACATACGCGGCAAGAGTATCATTGTCGCCGAGTTTGATCTCGTCGACGGCAACAGTATCATTTTCATTGACGATAGGAATTACATTCATCCGTATCATCGCGGTCATGGCGTTGCGTGCGTTAAGGAAACGTCGGCGGTCGGATACATCCTCGCCGGTGAGGAGCACCTGCCCTATATCGATCGACTCTTCAAGGAAGAGCCGTCTGTATTCATCCATAAGGATTGTCTGCCCCACGGCGGCAAGAGCCTGCTTTTCCGGGATTGTAATTGAATGGCGTTTCATCTTCATGCGGGCGGCACCGGCGGAGATCGCGCCCGATGTGACTATAACGAGTTGATAATCTTTGCGTACAAGAGCGGCGACATCGCGCACAAACTGAGCCATGCGGTCGCGTGACATGTGATCGCCGCAGGAAAGAGAGGAGGATCCTATTTTAACGACGATCCTTTTAACCTGTTTAAGAGCAGAACGCCGTTCCACTCAGAGCCCCAGTAGTTTTTCGATTTCATCAAGAAGGGAGCTGATATTCTCTCCGGTTTCAGAGGACACTGGAATCACCTTTTTCTTTCCGAAAGCTTTTTTCGCGCGCGCGACATCTTCTTCAGTCGCGATATCAATCTTGCTCAATATAATGCAGCACGGTTTACGGGCAAGCATTTTATTGTACGATTCAAGTTCCGATTGAAGAAGGGAAAACACATATTTCGGATCTTCCGAAGTCGCCTCAATCATATAAATAATCACTTTCACACGTTCGATATGACGAAGGAACGAAAGCCCCAGTCCGTGTCCGAGATGAGCTCCCTCAATAATTCCGGGGATATCGGCAATTTTATATTCAGAGCCCGCTTTTCGCGCAACTACTCCCAGATTGGGAATAAGCGTGGTAAACGGATAATTCGCTATTTTAGGATGAGCATTGGTGACCTTTGCAAGCAGTGTCGACTTACCCGCATTGGGAAGACCGACAAGACCTACATCCGCGATGAGCTTGAGATTCAGAACAATAACCTTTTCATCACCCGGCAGTCCGTGCTGAGCGAATTTCGGCGTCTGAAGCGTCGATGTTTTGTAGAAGGTATTCCCCTTCCCTCCGATCCCGCCGACCGCAAGGAGAAGAGGAGATTCCTCTCCAGTGAGATCGCCGAGGGATTCGCCCGTTTCGGCGTCGATCACCTCGGTACCCACTGGCACGCTGATTATGAGATCCGTTCCATCCGCGCCGTCCTTGTTCCGGCCTTCGCCGGTATGTCCGTTCGGCGCGGCATACATACGATCCTTAAAAAGATGTGAAAGATTTGTGTAACTGCGGCTTGCGACAAGGTAGACGTTTCCCCCTTTCCCCCCATCGCCACCGTCAGGGCCCCCTTTAGGGATATATTTTTCACGGCGGAACGAGACGCAGCCTGCACCGCCGTGTCCCGCCCGTATCCGGATCTCAACCGTATCTGTAAATTTAGGCATAATTCTCACCCCGCATAGTTTCTACCTTACACAGATAGAAGCCGTAACTTCGGGATTATCTGTTCCTTATATAATAGTGTCAGGAATGCGCGGCTGCAAAAAAAATCGCGTAAAGATGCCTTTACGCGACCCTGTTTTTTCCGCGCAAACCCGGATTACTTCTGTACGGGATATACGGAAACCTTTCTACGATCTTTTCCAAGACGTTCAAAGGTCACTACTCCATCAATCTTAGCGAAGAGAGTATCGTCTTTACCGATGCCCACATTCGTTCCGGGATGAAGTTTGGTTCCGCGCTGGCGTACAAGAATTGAACCGCCGGTTACATTTTCACCGCCGAAACGCTTCACGCCGAGCCTCTGCGACTGAGAGTCACGACCGTTTCTGGTGGATCCGCCGCCTTTCTTATGTGCCATTTCAATTACCTCGTCTGATCAAATTCTATATCCACATGATCCGGATAGCTTTCGGCCATCATTGTAAGACCATGAAGCGTCATCGTAATCGAACCGGCAGTAAAATCATCTCCCGGTTTTCCGCTGCCGTCAGTGTCAAAACCGATTTTAATGCCGCTGTCTCCCGTTGAAATCTCAAGAGCGATCCCGTGTGATACAAGAGCGCGCGCAAGAGACTGAACAAGAACGGAAACACCCGCACACACAATATCATTCCCTTTCGGAGCAAAAAGCGCATGACCCTCGGCTGTCAGGAGGAAAGATCCGCCCGAAAGCCGCGCACGGCCGTCAGAAAAGGATGCCCCGTGTACGCGTACACGAATCACATCGTTTACGCGAGAGTGATCCCTTCAACTTTAAGCGATGTAAGTTGTGCACGATCGCTCTTGAAACGCTGGTAATTCTTTCTGCGTTTGAATTTCATACCGCGTACTTTCTTACCCTGAAGATCGCCAATCACTTTCGCGCTGACTTTCACATTGGTAAGATACGGTTTTCCGACGAGAACTTTCTCTCCGTCAACATACATGAGAACAGTGTCGAACTTTACAGAGCTGTCTGCCTCCGCATCGAACGTGTCAACATCTACGATCGCGTCTTTCTCGACCTTATACTGTTTTCCCGTTATTTCAACAATCGCGTACATCTTTTTAACCTTTTGATTGGATTCCTATTTGAGCTGGGCCCAGAAGGACTTGAACCTTCGACCTACTGATTATGAGTCAGCCGCTCTAACCAACTGAGCTATGGGCCCTGCGGATATTCGACAAGTAAATAGGAGGGGTCTATTATGTCAATGAAATTTGACCAATCATCGGTATTTTTGATCAAAATGAGACATAATTTTTCGCTCGATCAATATTTTTTTAGAACCTATATCCTGATCATATCTATACTTCAAACATGAAGCAGCTTACGAAACAATCAGACAACCGGATACGGGAGGAAATATCTTACGGATCAATCGGGGCATTTGACCGTGTGACTTGCTCCATACACATCAAACCATTCATATAATGCCGATATCCTTTCGTCAACAGCTCCAGAAGCTTTCAATTGTCATTTCTATTATACAATGATCCTTCAATCTCAATCCGTCAGTATATTCGTTACCGACCCGTAATCACTCCCCGATCCGACGCCGCATGATGACTATCAATCCTCTTTTCATGGAAATGCCAAATTTTCGCGTTGAATTTTTACAGCACATCCGGATTATCCTCACTTACCATATAATCACACGCACGTTTTATTATGAGACGTAACAGGATAAGAGGTCAAAATATGCTCACCAAAGAACTTTACACGCAAGCCTGTGAACGCGCTCTTGCGATGCTCGATAAAGCCGGAATCGTCGTAACTGATAAAGAACGCGCATCAATGGAGGTCGCGGAATACGGCCTCGGCATGCTCGACAGTATAGGCCTTGAACTTATTGTGTATGTGAACACTGACCGCTGCTGCGCTAAGGAACTCGTACTCTTTCCGGGACAAACCTGCCCTGAACATCGCCACCCTCCCGTAGAAGGAGAAGCGGGAAAAGAAGAAACATTCCGCTGCAGATGGGGAGAAGTCTACCTCTACCTTCCTGGCGATAACGCAACCCCCATAAAGGCTGCCCCGCCGAAAGGGAAAGAACAGTACTTCACCGCGACACGCGAGATTATCCTGAAACCCGGCGAGCAGTGCACGCTTCCCCCCGACACTCTTCACTGGTTTCAGGCCGGTCCTGACGGAGCGATTGTATCGGAGTTCTCGACTAAAAGCAGGGATCCTTTCGACATCTATACCGATCCCGCAATCAGCGCCGGTCTTGAGCGCAAAGCATAATGATGCACTCCATAAAATATGATGTCACCGCACTCGGTGAAATTCTGATCGACTTCACACCTGCGGGAACTTCACGTCAGGGGAATATTCTTTTTGAACGGAATCCCGGCGGAGCGCCCGCGAATCTCCTTGCGGCAATTTCCAAGTTCGGAGGAAAGAGCGCGTTTATCGGGAAGGTCGGAGACGATCTCTTCGGTCATTTTCTGATATCGGTGCTCACCGACGCAGGAATCGACGCGCGTGGTGTACGGCTGAGCGGTCATGCGCGCACAACTCTCGCATTCGTGGCACTCGATGACAAGGGAGACCGCTCATTCAGCTTTTACCGCAATCCGGGCGCCGACACGGATCTTACCGCTGACGATATAGATCTTTCAATCATATCCGCGTCGCGCATATTTCATTTCGGATCACTGTCCCTCACCGATCAACCGGCGCGTGACGCGACAATCTCGGCACTTGAGCACGCCAAAAAAGAAGGAAAGACGATCTCGTACGATCCGAACCTCCGCCCTCTCCTCTGGAAAAGTCTCGATGACGCTAAAGAGAAAATCCTCTCAGTGATCCATTACGCGGACATCCTTAAAATATCGGATGAGGAGATGGAATTTCTCACCGGCCAATCCGATCCTGAAAAGGGAACAGCCTCGCTTATAAGCGCATACCAGACCCCCCTTATACTGGTGACTCTCGGCGCCCGCGGATGCTACCACCGGACCAAAGACTTTTCCGGACATACCGACGCGTTCACCGGTCTTAAAATCACGGACACAACCGGTGCGGGAGACTCGTTTCTCGGAGCTGTTCTTTACGGCATGATTTCACGCAACATATATCATCCCCGCGATCTTACCGCGGACATTCTCGTTGAAATAACACGATTCGCATGCGCGGCTGCGGGACTCTGCGCGACAAAGACCGGGGCTATCCCCGCGCTTCCATCAATAACCGATGTTGAAAACCTTCTCACAGGAAAATACCCTTTATGACGAATGTCACAGTCAACGAACTATCTTACGGTAACGAAAAAACAAAACCACGCTTTTCATTAAGCTACGGCTCGTTCGGTACGGACGCGGAACAACGGACTAAAAGCATATCAATTATCCGCGCGCTCAGTGATTCATCTCCATTTATAGTCGAGGTGCAAAGCGAGCTGCTCGCCGTATCTCCGAATCTTCGGGAACCTATCATCATTAATTTTATCGGCGCGTTGAAACGAGCGAAGCTGAAATTCAATCATTCAAAAATGCTCACTGAACGCTACGGCTCCATTCTCCTGAGACTATTCTCAATCGGAGGATCAAACAAAATCACTGCGCATAAAATCACCTGTCTTTTCCCGAAGAATTCCTGCGATAACGATAAGCTTATGCAGTCGCTACCGCTTAACGGTGTAAAATATTATTTTCTGCGCAAGAAGGTCAACCCATCCACATTCATCAAATCTCTGAACCAATCAGATCCGGACGATGCGGAAATTGCCCGTTACACACGCATCACAACGTTTGACTGCGCCCGACACGGTATGACCGGAGTATTTCATTGTGAGGAAACACTTGAAGGGCTACGGACTATTGTTAATAAGGCCGTGAAATGAAAGATATTTCGTGAAGCAGCTCCAACAGAGCATTTTACGGTATGACTTGTATTATATACAATAAGAGCGGTTTGATAAACGATGTTTATGAAACCGCTCTTGTGGGCACACACTAATAAAATAACCGCTTTTTTGCTTTTTGAATAAGGAGAAAAGCAGTTATTTAAGTGTCCGTAATCCATTTTAAAACGCTTATATCATAGCGTGAAATGCCATAAGCGTTTCGCAAACTGCTCTATACCAACAGCATGACACATCTTTCTGTTTCCGAAGTCTTCGGAACAGTCATACCGGAAAATAATTACGGCGCATAACGTTATTGATAACGCAAGAAGTGATCCGGCATCCACCGATCGGCTTCACATACGAAACCGCCGAGTCACTTATTAATTTTCTCTATAATGGTGTTTAATTTATCAAGGACTTCCCTGTCAGTCATTGACAGTAAGTATACCAATGACAACACATTAATGAACGGAATCAGTCCGAATATCGCAAAGAGAACGACTGATTGTCCTTTCCTTATCGCCATGCTGATGATCAGTACCAATATTGATATCATCATAATGATCATCGGAATAAGTGATCCGGGATATTGATTTGGCATTTCTGACTCCTTTGAATTGATTTGTGCTCCATCCGCCTTCATAGTTTGTCGCCTGTGTGCGCGGAGGTATTGCCCGCATTCGAGGACGCTATCAATGTATGGAATCGAATGGATACCTTTCAGGTTGATTTCATAATGTATTGTCGAAAATATCAACAGCAATTTTCAAATCATACCCAGTACCGTGATTATCATAACGAAGCCGGAGCGGAATGTTCAACCGTCTGAAGATCCGCCGCATCCATACATCAAATAGCGCAAAGTGTCATGTGTGGAATAACTACTGTAATACATTGCGCGAAAATCCCTTACTGAGTCAGCTGATTGAACAGCTTCCTCTTATCCAAGACAAATTGAGCCAACGGGTATTATTGTGGAAATGATTGAAGATATGCGATGCGGTTGACAATAAGTCTGCTTTGATGAAAAACATTTAGTATCAAAGTAAACAAAACCCGCGCACATTCCGTACGCGGGTTTTGTTTACGATTTCCAACCTGCCGAAACCGGCAAGATATGTTCAACTTACATCGTCGTCTGAGGTGAATTCGTCACCGCATCAGAATCATGCGAGCCGGAAAGTCTGATACCTATTTCATGCGCGCGGGTCTCGTCCTTGAAAAGCTTCTCGGGCGATTCAAGAGTGAGGAACAGAACTTCTTCCATGGTCGATACAGGATGAACCTGAATTTCGGCACGGATATATTCCGGAATCTTCTCGAGATCCTTCAAATTATCTTTCGGTATAATGATATGTTTTATTTCCGCACGATGAGCCGCAAGCAGTTTTTCCTTGAGCCCACCGATCGGAAGCACCTTTCCGCGAAGCGTGATCTCTCCGGTCATCGCGACATCACAGCGTACAGGTATCTTTGAGAACAGTGATGAAATAACCACACCCATTGTAATCCCCGCGGAAGGTCCGTCCTTCGGGATTGCGCCTTCGGGAACATGAAGGTGAAGATCGAAACTGCGGAAAAGCGTTTCATCAAAGTTGAAGAACTGCTGGTTCGCTTTCACGTACGTGAATGCCGCCTGTGCGGATTCCTGCATTACTTCGCCGAGTTTACCCGTGAGAATGAGATTCCCTTTTCCTTTGATAAGCGACGCCTCAATGGGCATTACGTCTCCGCCTACCGCGGTCCACGCAAGTCCGTTCGCAAGCCCTATCTCGTTAGTTGTTTCCCGTTCGCCGTAGGTAAACCGTACCGGCCCGAGATAATCATGGATAAGATCTTCATTCAGAACGCTCGAGTGCTCTTTCCCCTTCTCCACCACCTCGCACGCGACCTTGCGACACACCTTTCCTATTGTACGTTCAAGATTACGAACTCCCGCTTCGCGTGTATAATGGCGGATGATATAGAAAATTATCTCGTCAGAAAACGTAACGTTATGCGATTCAATTCCGTTTTCACGGAGCTGTTTCGGGATGAGATATTTCTCCGCGATATTCTTCTTTTCAGGCTCGGTATAGCTCGATATCTCGAGTATTTCCATTCTATCCTGAAGAGGAAGCGGGATCTGATGCTGCACATTTGACGTGGTGATGAACATCACCTGCGAAAGATCGTACGGAGTCTCAAGATAATGATCCGCAAACGTATTGTTCTGCTCGGGATCAAGCACCTCAAGAAGCGCCGATGACGGATCGCCCCTGAAGTCAGTCGACATTTTATCGACTTCATCAAGAAGAATCACCGGGTTTATCGTTCCCGCCTTCTTCATCGCCTGGATGATTTTACCGGGAAGCGATCCCACATATGTTCTTCGATGACCGCGTATCTCAGCTTCATCACGCACACCGCCGAGCGATATACGCACGAATTCGCGGTTGAGCGCCCGCGCGACAGAACGGCCGAGTGAAGTCTTTCCGACTCCCGGAGGCCCGACGAAACAGAGTATCGGGCCTTTTATTTTATTCGAAAGGTGGCGAACCGCGATGAATTCAAGAATTCTCTCCTTCACCTCATCGAGTCCGTAATGATCCGCGTTCAGCACTTCGCGCGCATGTTCAATTGAACCGTTGTCGTCAGTTGTTTTCGTCCATGGAACATCACGAAGCCATTCGATATACGTGCGCACCACCGCCGATTCAGCGGAAAGGGGCGGCATCTTTTCGAGACGCTTGAGTTCTTTCATCGCTTTCTCGAACGTCTCTTTCGGCATATTCGCCGCTTCAATCGACTTCCGGATTTCCTCTATTTCATCTGAAAGCTCGTCAGAACTGCCAAGTTCCTTTTTGATAACCTTCATCTGCTCGTTCAGATAATAATCACGCTGGCTCTTCTCCATCTGTTTGCGGACCTGACCGTGAATCTTCTTCTCGATATCAAGTATCTCAAGCTCGCCGTCGACGAGTTTGCATAGAGTCTGCGCACGCTGAGACGGATCGCCGATTTCGATGAGCGACTGTTTGAGTTCAACGCGCATATTCACATGCGCCGCGATGGCGTCGGTGAGATGCGCGAGATCATCGATTTCCGACACTGTGGTCAGAGCCTCAGCGGGGACTTTTTTATTTATCTTTATATACCGGTCAAAAGATTCAAGAAGGGCTTTCTTGAGCAAAGGAATATCTTCCCCGTCTTCTGACGGACGGTCAATCACGCGTATACCGCCGCTCAGATACTCTTCTTTCTCTTCAAGATCATTGACATACACACGGCTTATCCCCTCGACAAGCACCTTGATGGTACCGTTCGGGAGTTTGAGCATCTGGAGAATTTCCGCGGCCGTTCCGATTTCATAGAGATCTTTTTTCTCCGGCGCGGTTATCTGCGGATCTATCTGGGTAACAAGGACAACCATGCGGTCTTCCCGCATAGCCGCATCGAGCGCCTTAATAGAGCGGTCACGCCCCACAAACAGGGGTATGACCATATGAGGAAGCACAACCACATCCCGTAGAGGAAGAACCGGGTACTGCTTTGTTTCATCAATCTTGCGCATTCTCTTCTCCCTTTACTGTCAGATTGCTCAATCCGTTTCAGGAAATCGAATCAGGCGGATTTCTCCTCGCCGGCGGATTTTTTCTCTTTCTTCTGACGGTATTCAATAAGCGGTTGTTTTTCATGACGAGCCACTTCAGCGTTGATAGTCACGCGTTTCACTTCAGGTGTCGACGGAATATCAAACATGAGATCGCACATCAGCTTTTCCATCACGGAGCGGAGTCCGCGAGCGCCGCATTCCTTCTCGACGGCAACCTGCGCTATCGCGTCAATCGCGTCAGAGGTGAAAACGAGCTCAACATCTTCGTATGAAAATACTTTCTGGTACTGACGTACGAGAGAGTTCTTCGGTTCGGATAGAATTCTCGTGAGAGCCTCGAGATCAAGATCCTCAAGAACACTCGTCACAGGAAGACGGCCGACAAGTTCGGGAATCAGACCAAATTTTATCAGGTCATCCGTCTCAACCAGTTTGAGAAGCTTAGATGCCTGAAGATCATGAACCGGACGGATGTCCGCGCCGAATCCGATCGTTTTCTTCGCGATGCGGTGAGAAATAATTTTGTCGAGTCCGACAAACGCGCCGCCGCATATAAAAAGAATATTCTTCGTATTGATCTGGATGAATTCCTGATGAGGATGCTTGCGTCCTCCCTGCGGAGGTACGTTTGCGAGAGTTCCTTCAACAATTTTAAGAAGCGCCTGCTGCACGCCCTCGCCTGACACGTCACGTGTAATCGACGGGTTCTCTGATTTTCTCGAAATCTTGTCAACCTCGTCAATATAGATGATACCCATCTCGGCGCGTTTCACATCACCGTCCGCGTTACGGATAAGGCGAAGAAGAATGTTTTCAACATCTTCACCGACATATCCCGCTTCAGTAAGCGTGGTCGCGTCAGCGATAGCGAAGGGAACCTTGAGCATGCGCGCGAGCGTCTGCGCAAGAAGCGTCTTACCGGTTCCAGTAGGTCCGATAAGAACGATGTTACTCTTGTCGAGCTCAACATCATCCTTCCCTGTTATACCGGCGGTAGTGATCCGCTTGTAATGATTGTATACCGCGACAGAAAGAACTTTCTTCGCGTCATCCTGCCCGATCACATACTGATCAAGCACCGACTTTATCTCGGCCGGTTTCGGAAGGTCGCCGAAATTTTCCTGAATTGATTCACGCGCGGGTGAATCAGCGATTATATCATTACACAGTTCAATACACTCATCGCATATAGATACTCCGGGGCCGGCGATAAGTTTCTTCACCTGCCCTTCCGCTTTTCCGCAGAATGAACATTTCACAGGACCGGAACCGTTTTTTTTCTGACTCATTAAAACCTCTGTTCAGCGCGTTGTCAGCCGCGCAAGTCTGATTATCTGATCCGCACGTATGCAGAGATCACTTCTTCTCAAGAATCTTGTCGATCAATCCGTAATCCAGCGCCTCAGCCGCCGACATAAAATTATCGCGGTCTGAATCGCGCTCTACCTGTTCCACCGGTTTACCGGTAGCCGCGGCGAGCATTTCATTCAGCGATTTCTTTGTTTTGATCGCTTCACGGGCGTGGATTTCGATATCCGACGCCTGCCCCTGAAATCCGCCGGAAGGCTGATGAATCATAATCCGTGAATGAGGAAGAGCCGAACGCTTTCCTTTTGCGCCCGCAGCCAGCAGAAACGCGCCCATTGACGCAGCCTGTCCGATACAGAGAGTCGCGACATCGCATTTCACATGATTCATGGTATCATAAATAGCGAGTCCTGACGTAACCACACCGCCGGGAGAATTGATATAAAGAGAAACATCCTTTTCAGGATCTTCAGCTTCAAGGAAAAGGAGCTGTGCGACCACAAGGCTCGCGATATGATCATCAATCGCTTCACCGAGAAATATAATCCGGTCTTTCAGAAGACGGGAATAAATATCATATGAACGTTCACCCTTGGAGGTTTGCTCGACGACTATAGGTACTAAACTCATTATTTTCTCCTTTTTATAAATTTCGGCAGAATCATCTTCAATCCCCTATAATTAATCATTATAAGAAATCTTATGCTTCCCGAAAGAATCCTTCCGGATTGTGGTAACTATAAAATAATACGGTTTTTCATTTTCACGTGCGGAAAAACAGCATTTTTTTCATTTATTATGTCTTTTTATCCGTGAAATATTCAATAATACCCCGAAACTGAAAGGAGCGCCGTGTTCCGTACGCTCCTTTTCTCTGTCTTACGCCTGCTGTTTCATGAACTCTTTCACAGGTATAGGCTTTTCTTTTTTCACCTTTGCCTGCTCATACACAAAATCTATCGCATTATTGTACAGGATTTCGGAATCCAGCCGTCCGCGCGCGTTGTTCGCTTCTATCATGGACTTGAGCTCTTCGGCGGTTTTTCCGTTACGCTTCGCCATGTCATCAACGGCTTCGTTGAATTTCTCATCTGTCACCGTCAGAGATTCTTTTTTGATAATCTCCGCAACGACAAGTGATGTTTTAACACTCATGAGCGCTTCTTCGCGCATTTTGGCATCCATGTCTTCAGGTTTCATTCCGAAGAAAGGCGCGATCTCGGCGACCGAATTAAACTGATATCCTATACGCTGACCGAGGCGTTCAAGCACGGTCTTTTTCTCTTCTTCAATCATCGTGTCAGGGAGATCAAATTTAGATCCTTCAACGATCTTTTTAAGGATCTCTCCTTTCGCTTCACCGCGTCCTTTTTCACTCACAAAGGATTCGAGACGTTCACGGATCTTCTTTTTCATATCAGCAAGACTTTCATATTCGCTCAGGTCTTTCGCGAATTCATCATCAAGAGCGGGAAGCTCACGTTTCTGGATTTCTCCGAGCGCCATGCGGTATGTATGAGTCTGACCCGCGACTGATTTATACTGATAATCCTTCGGGTATGTGAGCACAACATCCTTTGTGTCGCCGACGTTCATTCCGATTACATACGGGTCGAATTCGAACTTGTCTTCTTTCGCTCCGGCAAGAACCGTCACTTCACGCGCTTCAGCCGCCTCAATGAGTTCGGGAGCGATATTGTCGATTCGTTTGACCTTAATTTTCGCGAGATCACCCTTCTCAACAGGACGTCCTTCCTCTTTGGCGGAAATAACCGCATGATTCTCGCGGACGCCGTTTATCTCTTCCATAACATCATCATCACTCACGGCACACTGCCGCTCATTGACAGAGATATTCTTGTAACTTCCCAGTTCAACCGTGGGAGGAACATCAAATGACGCGGTAAAGGTGAAATCCTTTCCGGTCTCAAGTCTGTCGAAATTGAAACGGGGATATGAAATCGGATGATAATCTTTTTCTTTTACCGCCTCAAGATAGCAGTCTTTTACGATACTTTCCACAACATCCTGATCCGCGCGCTCTTTGAATCGCGCTTTTACCATCGCAATAGGAGCCTTTCCCGGACGGAAACCGTCGAGCTTGGCGCTCTTCTGTATCCTCTTGAAAGAATTTTCATATTCCGCGAGGATTCTGTCAACGGGCACCTGAACGGTTATTTCCATTCTGGAATTTTCAAGTTTACGTTCCTGGATGTTCACTATTGTTCTCCAAAAAATTTATTCTGTGGATTTTATGCGATTCACTCTGCCGGATGGATTTTGATATCACCGATTTTCATCCGATCCGTCATTGATGCGGCCGGCAGATCCAAATAATCCGTGAAAACCCGGGATGACGATCCGCTTTCCGGAACGTGATCCAATCAACGTCCCGTGTACTCCGACACACTTCTCTCATCATCCTGATACAGAGCCAGATATCACCTTTTTTTGATACCCCGATACCGTCAAATGTTTTTTTACAATAATCACGGTTATCGCACGGATTGTCGCTGTACGCAAGATATGCGTCTAAATATATGCAGGAAGTCACTTCGTTCGGATTAATAAAAAAAGACCGCAGTAATCTGCGGTCTTTATGAGCGGGAAACGGGATTCGAACCCGCGACGTCAACCTTGGCAAGGTTGCACTCTACCACTGAGTTATTCCCGCGTTTGAGTTTTCTTGCGAGCGAAGGGACTTGAACCCCCACGCCTTACGGTACCAGATCCTAAGTCTGGCGCGTCTGCCAGTTCCGCCACGCTCGCGATTGTGTCAGAATGTATCGTTCAACACCCTGTAATGCGTCAAGAGCTTTTCTGTTTTTTTTCAGACCATCTCTTTTCAGAACTCTGAACCAATTGAAAACAAACTGCCAAAACACCATACTTCCGTCAAGAATTTTCCTGAACATTTTTCCCGAAAAGGTGTAAATATAAAAAACGGGCGCAATATCGCGCCCGCCCTGCTTTCTCAATCACGCTTTCGCGCTTCCGATATGAATATTATTCTATCTTCCATGTCTTTACGGAAGTTAACATCGATTCTCTGCTCCCCTCATACTCTTTCTTGGGACCGGCCATCTCCGCGATAAAGAGACGCGCCTCCTTTTTTATAAGTACATAGGCATAGAGATAGGTTTCACCGTTATATATCACGGAGTACTCTCGATATATTCCCTTGAGCGAACTGCTGACGGGCAAATCTTTCTGCGCCACATTCACATATCCCTTTGAAACGAGAGCCCGGTCGATTTCTTCAACCCATGTCTTCTCCGCCGTTTTAGAATCAATATTCTTGTCAGCGATCTCATACGCTTTCATCATTACGCCATCGGCTGACGCCGCGCGGAAATCCTTCTCGCGGTCAAAACGCGCGAACGAATCAGGAGTCGTAATGACCTGAATCTCTCCGCATGAGGAAAGAATTACGGCGCACCACACCGTCAACAATGTAAGAGTACATGATAATTTTCTCATTTTGAATCCCCCGACAGATTTTCAATTCCCAGCGAATTGATGAATCCGAAACGACTGCGGTTTCCAGTAATTCCCTCTCCGGGACCATTCACTGTTACAGTGATGTCCGAATATTTCGCCATGCGTTCAAGACGCCGAATAGAGGAACGGATTCCATCGCGCTCGGTACTCGCCCGTTCAATCGCTTTTTCAGCGCTGAGCGTTCCTCCGAGATTCGCGTCACGGGTAAGTTTGTACAGCTTTGTGATATAATCATTCTTGACCGCAAGATTGGCTTTGAGAGTGGCAAGTTCCTCGCCCACATCGGCCCGATGCATTTTTTCATCATCGATATACCCCATCGTTTTGATGACCGCTTCTATCGCGTCCAGACGCGAAACGGGAATTCTCATCTGCACCGCATTGCCCGAATAAAAAAGGATAACACCTTTTTCGGCACGGGTCTTTTCGATGAGTGTCCGTACCGCTGATGGCCTGTCAGAAACGGTGATAATGTATTCCCGTCCCGTATATGATATTCCGGTTCCGGTGTCATCCGAAGCGAATACCGTACCAAGCGGAACCATTACACACAACAGCAGCGTATATAATAAATATCTCATTTCTTACCTCCCGTCGCAACGAACTGCTCAACGCGTGCCCTGTGCGCCTTGAATGTATCTTCATCGCGATACAGCGCTTCAACGACGACAATATCAGTTCCGTTGACCGCAAACGCCACTGAGTAATATTTCCCGGCGGAAACCTTGCAGTGATAGAGCGCGAAGTATACGCCGTCCGCCGAAATATCTTTCTGATCAATCACCTTGTACAATCTGTTAGCCGCATCATACGCGAACGCTTTTTTCCAGAATTGCATATCCGCTTTGGGATATAATTCCGCCGCGCCTGTCCGTATGCCGACCGTATCGCCGGGCAGTGTATAAAGAAACAACCCGTTGTTCGAATTAAAATCATCCTCAAGAGAGAAGAATCCCTCAGGCAGTGAGAATGACACCGGAGAACGACGCGTAAGAGACCGTGCGTCAGGATTCATGTTTCGTATCCATGGAAACGGCGACGGCATGTACCGTCTGACCGCTGTCCGGCTTTCCGCGGTCAGTGTGACCCTCACGGTGGCGAAATCGGCCAATCCCTTCAGATACGCGATACGCGCCTTGAATGACTCTATCTGCGCGGTCACGCGATCGATCTCCTTCAGAATCGCAATCCGGGCCTGCATGTCGATTTCCTTCTGAAGAAGCGCGTTCAGCCGTTCAAGAATTTTCTGCGCCGCAACAAGCCTCGCGCTCAAATCACGATACTCATCTGAAACGTTAGTCGCCCGCACCTCACGGCTCTGGACTTCCCCTATTCGCGAAAGAGCAGCAAGGAACGGATCAAATTTCTTCGATGGGACGCGGATCACTACCACCGCCTGTCTGTACGAATCAGAACTCGTACTGCCTTCGATATAGCCGCTGAATTCCTTCGCAAGATCAGTCAGCGATTTGACCGAATCCTTGACCCGCTTCACTGAAACGGAACAGTCCGCCTCATATATAATAACTGATTCATCATCTTCACTTTGTGTTGTTGAGCCGTCGCCTGAAACTTCAGACTCTTCCAACTCGCCTTTATTTGCGCCGATCCGTCCTCCGCCATGCACTTCCGCCGCGGATTTAGATGCCTTTGCCCTTTTTTTTTCCATCGGGGCTTCGTCTCTCGCCGATTCGGCATAAGAGTCTCTATCGCTCTCATTGCTGATCAGACCGTCTTTATCCGCACCCAGATATCTCCCACCGGCGCATGAGAAAAGCACCGCGGAAACGGAAACGATGAATAAAATCATCAGATTTTTCATAATGCAACATCCTGTTTCGATTTCATATCAACATGAATCGTCACTCTTTTTGTAAATGAAATATACGACATGGTCAAGATAAATCTTCCTCTCATTTATTACACATCGATTTTATCATGTGCCGTACGTGTGACGATAACGGACGCATATAAGTTCCCGGAAAATTTCATAATCAAACAAGAGTGAGTATAGGCACCTCTAATAATTTTTTTCTACTGAAAGCAAATGTAAAAAAGATACTCCTTTTTATAACAAATGAATGCTGATAATAAGCGTTCAAAAAACACATTTCAAATCTGCGAATATAGCAGTTGTTATTGAATCTACTATTACATACATTTCCGGAGGCAGCTGTTCATAATATTTTATGGACTTTTCATCGTGCGGAATATAGTGTATAATACGGTTGGTCTGTTGCAGCCGGTAATCCTTCCCGTCCGATCATCCGGTGGATTTAGAATCATCATGCAAAAAGTATTTGCGTAAAGGAATACAGCCGGAAGCAATGACCCAAAACATATCAAGGATAGATTAATGAGCGCACCAGCGACAAAAACCAAAATAGTGTGTACACTCGGCCCCGCGACAAACAATCCCGAAATGCTCACAGAACTTATAAATGCAGGGATGAATGTCGCTCGTATCAACTTTTCCCATGGTGAAAGAGATGAACACGCGGCAACAATCCAGATGGTGCGTGATGTCGCGGAAAAATACGGTAAAGATGTCGCAATTCTGGCCGACCTCCAGGGTCCCAAAATCAGAACAAACCGCTTTCCCGGCGGATCCATAGAACTTACGACAGATTCCGAGGTACGGATTATTCATTCGGATGATGAGGGCAGTAACGGTGTTATCACCACAAATTTCGGTCCTCTCATCACCGACGCGAATGTCGGAGATAAAATCCTCATGGATGACGGACTCATCGAGCTTGTGGTTATCCGCAAGGAAGAGGACGCTCTTGTATGCAAGGTGGTATTCGGCGGTAAACTGAAAGACCGCAAGGGAATCAATCTTCCCCATACCAAGCTCCGCATACAGGCACTCACAGAAAAGGATGAAGCAGACGCGAAATTCGTACTTCCTCTCAATGTCGATTATATCGCTCTTTCATTTGTACGTTCAGCCGATGACATTTCTGTTCTCCGAAAACTCATATATGAAAGCGGATTCTCTTCACGCATAGTCGCGAAAATTGAAAAACCCGAGGCGATCACCAACCTCAATTCAATTCTTCTCGCATCAGACGGTGTTATGGTAGCGCGCGGCGACCTCGCGGTTGAAGTCGGAAACGAAAAAGTTCCCGGGCTCCAGAAACTCATCATCAAGCAGGCTCTTTCTCATGGAATTCCTGTAATCACCGCGACGCAGATGCTTGAATCAATGATAACCAATCCTACGCCGACACGCGCGGAAGCTTCCGATGTCGCGAACGCGATCTTTGACGGTACTGACGCAGTGATGCTCTCGGGCGAAACCGCTATGGGAAAATTCCCGATACAAACAGTTGAAATGATGAAAAAGATCATCGCCGACGCCGAAAGCAAAGAGATGTTCTTCAATTTCGAAAACTGGGAAATCCTCGACTCAAGCCGCACCAAATTCGGGATGTCAATCGCGAAAGCGGCGATGGCTCTTGCGCGCGAATCCGGCGGAAAAGCGTTTGCGTCGTATTCACATACCGGAAATGCGGCGATACGAATCACATCCCAACGGCCCGATATTCCCGTATATGTGTTCACTCTCTGTCAGGAAACAGTGCGGAGGATGTGCCTTGTCCGCGGAGCATTCGGTGTTTACCTCGGAAGGGAACCTCACGGGGACATGGTGTTCATCGACATGGAGCGGATGCTTCTCAGCAGACAATATATTCAGAAGGGAGACACTGTCGTATACACTTCAGGTATACCCGCAGTCTCAACCGAAACAACCAACACGATACATGTTCGGATAGCAGGTCCTCAGGAAGCATACGACGCGCGCAATTAAATGCGGCACGAAATGATACAATAACAATTTGCGGCGGGGTTTTCCCGCCGCAAATTGTTATTTACACCAGGATAGTGTCTCACCCTACTTGATCATCAATGACACGGGTTCGTTCCGGATGTCAGTTTTATTTTCCCAGAATATACCGCCTCATCGGATACAACCATTATTCACGCAGAGAAAAAGGCCATGGCACAGAAAAAAAAAGCAGCCGGTTATGATGAACCTGATTCCTCGCCTGGCAAATCGCGAAAATCTCTTTCAGCTCCCGGCAAAAAAAATTTCGGCGACAACGAATCGCGGGACCGCGGTGACGCCGAAATTTCCATAGTCGGTCACCTTGCGGAACTCAGATCACGGGTTCTCACCTCTCTTGTCACACTGATTATCACCACGGCGACACCATTCTTCTTTTTCGGAAAACAGATTCTTTCATATATTACAAAGCCGTTTTACGACGCGGTCGGCAGTTCAAAACTGCAGCTTTTTTCGCTTACTGAAGGATTCACGCTTCAGCTCAAAGCATCACTGATCGTCGGCATCATCATCGCGCTTCCGGTAATCGTATATCAGATCTGGTCGTTCGTATCACCCGCGATTGACCGCGCTCACCGCGCGTTTCTGCGGAACACCATATTCACCGGAATATTTCTTTTCTACGGCGGCGCCGCGTTCACCTTTTTCTTTTTCACTCCCTACACCATTAAAATGCTTCTCACATTCATGCCGCCTGAAATGGGACTCACCATCAATGCGAGTTCATACCTGAGTTTTCTTTTCTTTTTCTGCGGAGCGATGGGATGCATATTCGAAATGCCTCTTGTCATCATGATACTCACACGGCTCGGGATTGTATCACCGGAAACACTCGCGCACAAACGTAAATACGCCATAGTGATAATCTGGATTGTCGCAGCCGTCATCACACCTACAACCGATGTTCTCACGCTGATCCTTGTCGCGATACCGCTCATGCTCCTGTATGAGATATCCATAGTTGTATCTAAAATCATGCTTTTCAGGAAAAAGCGAAGGGAACGCGCATGACAAGTCTTGTTGTTTCGGCTATTCAGTATAATCCGCATAAAAGTAATATCGCGGCATCGCGGAGCGAAGTTGCGGAATTAGCGGTGATCGCGTGCGAAAGGGACAGCTCGCGATTCATTGTTCTTCCGGAGATGGCGACAAGCGGTTACGTCTGGTCATCCCGGGACGAAATACTTCCGTTCACCGAATCCTCATCAGGCGAAACATTTCTTACGCTGTCTTCCATCGCGAAAAAATATTCAGCATGGATTGTCTGCGGATATCCTGAGCGTGACGGCGATGATCTCTTCAACTCATCAATGATTATCGATGACAGCGGAAGGCTCGCCGCAAATTACCGCAAGTGCTGTCTGTACGATGAAGACAAGTCATGGGCTCGCGAAGGAAACACGCGCATATCGGTGATCTCTCCTTTCGGCATGATAACTCCGGGAATCTGCATGGACGCAAATGATGACGGATTCATCGACTTTGTAACCGGCGCGGACACCACGATTGTTCCCTTCTGCACCAACTGGATCGATGAGGGTCTGGACGTACATGCATACTGGAAAACCCGTTTCAAGAAATTCAAGGGAGTTCTCGTGGCGGCGGACAGATGGGGAACTGACGGCGGAGTAAAATTTTATGGCCGTTCCGCAATCATGATAGGCGGTAAAATCGCGGAGTGCGCACCGGAGGAAGGAAATGCG